>ENA-OBIO01000396-OBIO01000396.1-metagenomes-genome-assembly--contig:-NODE-396-length-23771-cov-20.2501_pt1 | contig 23771 bp, 17 predicted proteins | sample MGYA00153383_OBIO01 | MGnify analysis MGYA00153383 | reverse complement strand
CTACTACGACTTTCGCCCGATCGAAGGCTTTGCGCTCCCAATCAGCATTTAAGGCCGTGTAAAACCGCTGATAAGTGCCACGCAAGCTACGATTTTCTGCTGAGAGATTGCAGGGCGATCGTAACCAGGAACTATGGACAAAATGCACTGCATTAACATCTCCCCTAGCCGAAGTAATTGCACCATTCAGTTTAATCAGGTCAAATTCTTTTTGGTGCTTATTTAACCACCAAGCACTTTGAGTGGAGAAAGCTATTTCGCGGACAAGTTGCAATGGATACCCTTTAACTGGAATAGAAATCCAATCGACCTGACTGTGTTGTTGCAGTGCCAAATCTATGCTACTTGCTAACAAAGTAACATGATGACCACGCCGAATAGCTTCCCAGGCAACTTCATAGTTAACCCGACCTTGACCATCACCGATCGCAACTTTATGAGTAACAATACAAAGCTTCATCAGCGCTCATCCTATGAAATATATGGTGATTCAACACTACCTTGAATTTTGGCTAGATGCTCTGTATATATCTCAAGTGTTCGTTTAGCAAAATTTTGCCAAGATAGGATGCGAGCTGTCTCTCTTGCCTTGTCACCGATCGCACATCTGAGTGTAAAATCATCACTTAATCGCTCGATCGCGCAGGAAATAGCCGTAGGAGCACTCATGGGAACAATGTAGCAGTTCTTGCCATGTTCAAGCCAGTCATACATACCCGTTAAGGTAGTAATACAAGGCATACCTGATGCCATTGCCTCAAGTAAAGCTAAACCAAAACCTTCAGATAAAGAAGGAAAAATAAATACGTCATGTTCTGCCAAAATTACCTTATGTTCATCTTCCGATACAAAAGGCAAGACGGTAATGTGTGATCTCAATTCAGGAGGAAAATAACTAAGAACTTCTTCAGTCGGTGTACCTGAGCCACCAATTGTTAAACTTAAATTAGGCATTTCTCGAACAGCTAACTCAAATGCCCTAGGCAATGTGTATATGCCCTTGCGCTCGACCCAAGAACCCCACCACAATAGTTTATTAACTGAAGCGCGATGCTCTCGATCGGAGATAAAAGTTGGATCTATACCGAGTGGGCAAATTTTCACTGCGCTTTCGTGTTTGAGACCAGCAGTAATTATGGCATCTGCTTCGCGAGAAGTATGGCATATGACAATATCAGCCAACTCTATAGTTTTAAATTCTTGCCAGTTTATCCAATGACGAGTTAATAACTTATACTTAGTAGGCAATTTCATAAGACGTGCGATTTCTTCTGTAATTCGTACTTGCTCATCTTTAAATTCCAATCCGTGAAGCCGTACAGCTAGTAACGGTCGTTTCTGCAAATTTGCCGATCGCAATTTTCTAAATAGCCGCCAACCAATGTTGCCTGCAACTTCAACAACATCAGCCTCCTTTATTTGCGGCAGTATTTTCTGTTCCACATGGAATGCTTGCGTCAACTTCTGTATCGTACCAGGCAATTTATCACTCAGATAATCTTCTAAGTTAAATAGATGGCTATGGCAGGCTAGTTGTTGAAGTTCTCGATCGAGGTGAAGGTAAACACTGGAAGCACCAGCTCCCCAATTCTTTTTATGACCTGAAATCAGAATAATTTTCATGTTTATGGAATTAATTTGGGCTAAGATCGAGTAGAATTAGAGAATTATTAGGAAATTGATATCTCCTTAAAAATGGACTCTAAGGTTTGAAAGTTCGTTTGAGCATTAAACTTCTGTTCAGCTACTTTCCGCCCTTTCGCACCCATCTCGCGACCTAAAGTCGGATTTTCGATCAGATATCGGATTTTACAAGCTAATGCATGGCGATCGCCTGACGGAACTAAAAATCCCGTCTCTCCCTCACTTACAACTTCATAAATTTGCGGAAGTTGACTAGCAATCACCGGCAAACTTGCCGCCATCGCTTCCAGAAAAACTGTAGCAAATGCGTCCGCGTAGGTAGGCATCACAAATACATCTGCTTGATAATAGAGATTTAGCACCTCGGGGCTGTATGCTTTGGTATTATTATATATGTAAACATGAGGATGTTGACATTCAATAGGTGTATAAGTTACTAAGTGAAGTTCCGCTACTTCTGAAAATGTTGTCAGGAAAACATCTAAGACATCTTCTCCTCCTTTTCGTTTGAAATCACCTCCTATAAAAAGGATGTTGTAACGTGTATTTGGAACTTTATTTGAGCGATCAATTGAGCTGAATTCTTCAAGTTTTACGCTAGAATGAATAGTCTTGACTTTTTCACTATCAATATTATAATCTTCAATTACAGATTTCCTGGCAAAGTCTGAGATAGTTATGATTCGTGCTGCTGCTTCATAAACTCTTTTTTCTTGAAGCACATTAGGAGTATAAGTCCATCTAAAACTAGGGTCGGTTTTCTCTTGAGATGCCTGAACCGCTGTCAAGTCTATGCTAACGACAGTAGGCAGATTTTTCATAAAATCTACTGATAGCAAAGCCATAACCTGAGTATGTAAGTGGAGCGCCGAGTAATCTCCTTGACTTAACTTTCGAGCTACCAGACGCCTAGCCATGTAAGCAAAGCCTGTCATAATACGAAAACGATTAAAGTCTAAGTTTTGATTCTGAATCCATTCATTGGGAAACTTGAAACTAAGCAACCTATTTAATATTCTTGTTTGCATCTCTCGCTCGTCGTTATACCAGTAAAAATCCACATTGCAGGAGGATGTTTGGCCAAAGTATTCTCTCATTAAATTACCATAAGTACCATGACCCATGTGTCTTTCTATGATGGAAAGAATTTGAGGATTTTTAGTCATTTCAAGTTTTCCTATGTAAATACTAATTAAGTAAATTCAATCTTATTTTTTACAACTATCAGAGTTGCTTTAAGCACCAGTAGTCTCTTCACTTTTAGAGCTTCGAGAGTCTACTGCTGTTCGTCTCCTCTTCCACAGCCATACTGTGCCGTTCAACAAAATAATGCGACCAGCAGACCTTACGACATTGAAAGAGCGACTACACTTAAGCGCTTCTCGAATCAAATTAATTGTGCTCGGCATATCGCCCTCAGCCAGGATTGAGTCAGCTATTTCCAGTGTATGAAATGCACAATTTTGCATTGTTTTGTGATACAATCGATTGGCCTTTTCCTGGGGTAGGTACGCCAGGAAAATCTTGACGGCATCTCGCAGTTGTTGAACATATTTACCATTTTTTACATTAGTTTTAGTGATAGAGCCTGAATGCTTGCGATACATTGCCAAGGGTTCAACCTCATACCACACCGGATAGTTAGCTGCGATTCTTACCCACATTTCCCAGTCCTCGGCAGCGGTGGGTAAGCGGTAGTCAAATCCTCCTAGCTTTTCGTATACTTCGCGCCGTACTACGATTGACGGTGTTTGGATACGTTGAAAGCCAGCGATTAAGTCCAGCCAACTATTTGGTAAGACCCCACTTTCTTGCTGTTCTAGTACGGATATATATTGCCAATGACTCTGTTCATCCATCATGATGTAGCGACAAAATGCAGCACCAATCTCTGGATTCTCAATGAAGGCTGTTTGCATCTTTTGATAAAAGCCATCTCGCACTAAATCATCACCATGCAACTGATGAATCAACTTCCCTCTAGACAGTTCTAAGGTAGTTTGAAAATTTTTCACAAGACCTACATTATGTGGTTGTCGATAGAATTCAACTCTACCCCGCCCTAGTTCTTCGACAACTGCTGCCGGATCATCTAGGGTCGAATGGTCATCAACAACAGTGATCTGCATAACATCAGGACCGGGATCTTGTGCTAGTACGCTAGCTAGTGTCTGACGTAGGTATTCTGCACAGTTGTAAGTAGGAATCATTACAGACCACAGTGGACGTGGCACACCATCTGGAACTGGTGGAATAGTAGGGCGATAGGGATGTTGTTCACTCATAATAAAAGGAATGTGTGGGATTAATTAGGATCTTAGGAATCTTTTCGTAGGCACTCTAATAAATTAGAGGGTAGAAAAGATGTGTATTTACGGATTGCAGCTTAGGTATTTTTTCGGGAAGACAGAAAGTCATCAATAGTTTTTTCGTAGATAATTTGAAGTTACTTGACCTGGGTGTCATAAGATTCGATAACTTTTTGGTAAAGGGATTCGCTCTTACTAACTACTGCCGAAAGAGAATAATTTTGGTTAACTAGAGCTTTGCCATTCTCACCAAAACTCTGACTCAGAGCTGGGTCTTGTAATAACTTGGTAATGGCAGCACTAATTTCCTCTGGTATTTGCTCGACAGCAAAACCAGCTCTGTTACCCTCAATTAATTCGGGCAACCCCTGTGCTTTACCACCGATAACGGGCTTGCCATAGCTCCAAGCCTCCAGGTAAACTGCTGGGAGAATCTCGAACATGGAGGGCATACAAAAAATAGTGCAAGCCGCGATCGCATCCGCCTTCTCCTGATCGCTAACTTTGCCTAAATAATGAATGCGTGAATCCGCGTTCTCAAACCATTCTAAGGATTCTGGGGTATCTGGACTCACGAAAACAAAATGAGCGTTTGGGGTAATCTGCCAAACCCGATCGGCAGCCATAAGTATAGCTTTTACGCCTTTATAAGCCTCCATACGACCTATGAAAAGAATAACGGGAACATCCACCAGATGATGCTGCTGACGAAATTTATCAGGGTGCGATGTTGCTGATAATATAGGAATTACTCCAAGAATGTGCAGCTTTTCAGCAGGTACACCCATAGAAATCAGCTTTTGGCGATCGCCTTCTGTCAGCGCCCCAACAGCCTGGAATCGTGGATAGGATTGAATACTGACGGAGTTTTCCCCAGACTGCCCTGGATGTACATAAGGTGTACAGACACAAGGAATACCTAGCTTTTTAGCTGCATCAAGGGCTGTAAATCCTAAATAATCGGCTAGCAAGCAATGCACAACATCAACACTCTGCATCAGTTTTTCTAGTTTCGGCCCAAAGACCAAGCGATAACATTGATAGCTGAACCTGTCGAGGAAAGGTTCCGTATAACTTCGTAAGAGTGGTAGAGTTCGGAGCAAGATGGGCAGCAAGCGCAAGCGATCTCTTAGGCTTGGAGTAACCGCATGAACAGGAATATCACCATCCTGAAAACTTGAGTAATTAGGCGCTAGAAGATTGTTATATAGTGATTCAATCATCATCCTTTTTCCTAACCACCCCGGAACATATTGGGGATGCCTAAAACCAAAGTTTGCCGCAGCAATGCTGACTTGATGCTTTTTAGCCAACTCCTGTGCAATCAGACGAGCCTGAGTTTCAACTCCACCAATCGCAGGATAATAGCTAGGAGTCACAAAAAGAATTTTCATTGTGTTTCCAAGTATGAGAATCGGGTTTATGTTCTTAATTCATTAAGACTCAGTTCATAGCGGAAATTGATTCTAAACAGGGGTTGGTTTAACTGGAAGCCCCTGATTCATGTTGCATTTGGTGATACTTCCAGAGTCTACCACGTTGTTCTAACAACTCTTGGTATTTACCTCGCTCTACAATTCGTCCCTGCTCAAGTACCACTACTTGATCGGCACGAGCAATTGTAGAAAGTCGATGGGCGATCGCAATCAGTGTCCGACCCACAGACAGCTTTTCCAACGACTCCTGGATTAGTCGCTCAGATACAGAATCTAAAGCGCTAGTAGCTTCGTCCAAAATCAAGATTTCTGGATTCCGTAACAAAGCACGAGCGATCGCAATCCGTTGGCGTTGACCACCCGACAATCGTACCCCTCGGTCTCCGAGTTGAGTCTCAAATCCTTCAGGCATATCTTGGATAAATTCTAGAGCATTGGCTTGTCGAGCTGCTTCTTGAATTTCCTGTTCTGTGGCGTCTTCTTTTCCATAAACAATATTGTTCCGTACAGAAGTATTAAAAATGAAAGTATCCTGGCTCACTATAGCCAGTTGTCGTCGCAGAGAGTTGATCTCAAACTGTCGTAGATCAATTCCATCAATAAGCACCTTGCCTTGTGTTGGGTCATAGAATCGAGGAATGAGGTCAGCCAAAGTTGTTTTGCCAGCACCGGAAGCTCCTACCAGCGCTGTCATCTTTCCTCGTTCAATTGATAGCGTAATGTTTTTGAGAACCAAATCATTAGTATCGTAGCCAAAATCTACATCTACAAACTCAATTGAATTTTTTAAGCCTGCAAATTCAGTTTTACCATTTTTAAAATATGTTTTATTATCCGTTCTCAAAAGCTCTTTGATATTCTCTGCTGAGCCGTGTAAACCACTAAGAACCGCTCTGGTTCCATTCACATCCTGGATGATAGGAACTAAGCGCACCAGGATAAAGAGAAACGTTAGTAATGAAGCTACTTTGAGGGGACCATTCGTTAAAACGCCAGTGAATGCTACAAGAATCATACCAATTAAAATTGTAGTTGCTATCCCTTCCGCAAGAGGCTTTACCATTGCCCAAAGCCGGATAATTCTTACAGAAGCGCTGACAAAATCTTCACTAGCTTTGTAGTAACGCTTTCGCTCGAAATCCTGAGTAGCAAATGACTGAATTGTCCGAATTCCACTAATAAATTCTATGGCTGTTGTGGTAAAATTTCCATTAGCCGTTGATATTTCAAAACTTCTTTCACGGATTTGCTTATTCAACGTGGACAAGCCTACAGCCATAAGAGTGAAGAGCATTATCGCAATGAGTGACAACTGCCATGAAATCAAAACCATAGACATCAGGTAAATGGCGATAGTTAACCCTCTAGTGAACAAGAAAGCACTACCATTAAAAATGTTCTTGAATTTTTCGATTTCAGATGTAATTGTATTAATCAGTTCTCCTGATTTTGTCGTCGCAAAGTAACTCAGATTCACAGCCTGAAGTTGTTCAAAAATCTGTTTGCGGAGCCGATCCATCAAATTTAGTTGACAATTTTCCGTATAAGTCTGCGCCAAATAGTTAAATAATGCGCGTGTCCAGGTACTCAGCCATATTAAAGCTGATATTCGGTAGAATCGGCTAGTAGCAGATGTATTGACTCCCAAAACCAAAATATCAAACCAGCCGATTCCTGTCTTAATCGGTGCTGCATCAGGATTGGTCAGGCTTTGTAAAAAGGAAAGCAGAAACCCAATACCAACCCCCTCAAAAGTCGCTGCCAGGAATGAAAATACTAGAGCTAAGATTACAACTTTAGGAAAGTATTTGAATTCTCGCAGGAATAGGTAATTATTCTGCCAGAAATTCGTAGCCTTCAGTAAATTGCGAAGTGGAGTAAGGAGCTTAAAAGACATGATTTTTTTTTAGGTACCAACGATCAACATGAAATCTTAATTTTTCTGATAGATTAAATTCTGAACATATTTAACATAATCCGGTGGGGCAAAGTAATCAGAATCGACAGGCAATTGTTGCTGTAACATTTTTTGATAATAGAAGCTTTGAATGCGAGTATATAAAAAATCAACTAGGTTGCGTTCGCATTCATAGACAAATATATTATCCAAAAAATTTAAAATCTCTTGTTTTTGTGCCAAACCCCACTCAATAATTCCAAATTTGTTTCCACCTACAGCATCTACTTCAAAAAAATCTTTTCGATCGTTAAAATATTTGATCACCCCGAAAATTATACCCTGCGTTCCGTTGTAACTGCCAAAATCAATTGGAATTGGCAGGTGGAATAGAATCTTTTTCTTTGCTTTGCTCACTTGGTTTACCTCAATCACATCTTATTTCGACTTAAATTAAATCAGCACCCCAATGTACACTGAATTATATCAGGTATTAAGTAAAGTTTTAATACCCTCGCTAAGACTAATTTCAGGTTCCCAGTTCATAAAAGCTTTAAGTTTAGAGATGTCAGCTAGTAAATGCATTCGCTCTACTTTTCTCACTCGGGACTGATCCACTTTAATCATAATTTCTTCCCCCAGTTGGTTCTCAAATTCTTTTACTACATCTATTACAGAATATTCTTGACCGCTCCCTAAGTTAAATACATCAATTCCAGAATCAAACTTATCAAGCAGCCTAAAAATGGCTCTTGCCATATCATAGGTGTGGATAAAATCTCGTTTTGGTTCGAGATTGCCCAGCTCAATAGTTCTTAGACCCGAATTAACTTGCCTTTGAATTTCAGGGATTAAGTGTAGATTAGTCTCATTAGGACCAAACGCATTGAAAAACCGACAAACTACTGTAGGAATAGATGTTTGGAGATGAAATTCATTCATCAAATGTTCACCAGCTAGTTTAGATAACCCATAAATATCTAGAGGGTTCGTTTGCTGAGTTTCTGGGATAGCACGATCGCAAATTGGATAAACTGCTGCTGTCGAAGCAAAAAACATCTTTTCTAAATTTTTTAAGCTTTTCGCCGCGCTTAATACGTTGATAGTCCCTTGTATATTAATGTTACTCGACTTGAAAGGATGTTGATTACAGTAGGGGATAAAGTGTATGGCTGCCAGATGAATAATCCAATCTGGATCGATTTTATGAATAACTTCGGTTAAGCCATCTTCGTTCAAAATATCAAGCTTATGAAAATACGTATCAGGAATTGTCAAAAAATCTCTATTCCCAAAGGATAAGTCATCAATAACATAAATATCATGACCATGCTTTTGAAATTCAGCTATTGTTGCCGAACCTATAAAACCTGCTCCACCCGTCACTAAAATTTTTGTCATTTTTTACCTATTTACACTTCAATAGTTGGACTTTTTACTGGCTATCTATGGACTTTAGCTCATCATTAATCGCTATCTGTATCCGTAGTTAGAGTGTGCCACCCCTACATTTAGGAGGTGCGGAATGTGGGTGGTAATTTCCAATACAGAATCAAGATTCCACGAAAAATCTTGATTTTTGTAGGTGCGTTAGAGAAGCATGGCCTTAGCCCTCCATTGCTTCCATAAACTTGGCATAAAGCGCAGAAGCTTTTTAAATTGAAGATTTAGTGTTGATCTACAACCAAATCAACCCCATTTGAATTGTTTCCCTGAATCTGAGCTTCTGCAATTTCCAATAATGTACTCACCTATTGTTGACCTTCCGATCCGAGCCGTACTGCCTCAGATATAGTCAAAGGACAGAATAAATCCCTCAAGCTAATTTCACCCCGTAGCACATTGAACAACTGTGGTAACTTATCCACGTTGTACTTACACATCCAACGAGTTAGAAGTGTAGCACGAGAATCGTTATTAGCTACTATAGTCGGAAACTTGAGAAGCCGGAAGAACTTGCCTTGTGTACCAATGTACCATTGCCTAATGAAAATAGGCTTTGGTGAATAGAGGTAGATCGATATAGCTACCGCCAGTATAATCGGGCTGATCACTAAAAGCAAAAGAAAGGCGGCAATTGAGTCTATCCATTGCTTGGGCTGGGGACTAAATAGGCTTTGCTTTTGAAATGTTTTTTGTTGAATAGTCCTCCGTAGAAACACGGGTTTATTCGCTTGCTCACAGGCATCTGCCCAGAGTTTCAGTGTTGCCTCACCTAGGGTTGGATTGAGGCAAACCAACCGTACTGGAGATTGTTTCAAGCATTTTACTAGCTGTTGCTCAGTCTCAAACGCCGAGATATAAGGCTGTTTGCTCTGCGATCCGAGGGTGACGAATAACTGTCCCTGTCGCCACTTCAGAATGCAGTGAGGTAAGTAATGGCTTGAATGCTGTTGCTCTACAGAGGAATAGATTTTTGAATTTGAGAGTGTTGAATTGGCCATAGGTTCAGATTACTTGACGCTAATTTTACTCATTATTGCCTGTACAGTAAAAATATTTACAAATATAAATCTCCTTATACAGATTACTTAAGTAGAAGTACCCTTCTTTTGTAACACACTTTTAACAAAAGTTAATACTTTGTCATTTTTATATATAACTTTTTTATTGACAGATTACACAATTTATGTATTAAAGGGGTAGGAATAACTGATGCCGATCGCCTGACGGGGTGACAATCAAGTTGAAAGACTTTGCCTGGCAAGGTTTTGAGTTGAGTGTTGTCAAGAAAGATCGAAGCGGGCGATCGCCACTTTATAGGGTCGGGAGCGTAGACAATCAGGAAGCATTGTCAATAATTTGGTCAAGAAGCCATGACTTTTTCATGATTGGGGTATCTTACCCTTTTTGAGACTAATACCCCCATTCGCGATCGCCCCAATCGTATTTAACTTGTTCAGCATGGCGATAGTCTCAGTAAGTGCGGTTTTTGTTACCAGGTCAATACGTGTTACCAACACTACCCCCCGGCAACAGGATGCAACCAACAGAGCATCTACCATCCCTAAAACAGGAGGTGCATTCAGCAGAACTAAGTCATAGGCCTGCTCAAACCCTGTCATTAATCTTTGCATTTGAGGAGAACTTAACAGATTCACTGAATCATGGGGTATTGACCCGGAAGTCAAAATATCAATATATAGGTCTGATCCTGGAATATGACTGCGTATGGGCATCGTAGCGTTACTTTCCAGCAGAGTTGAAAGCCCATACTCATTAGGAAGATTGAGCTGTTTATGCAGCATCGGCTGACGGAAATCAGCATCAATTAGCAGTACCCGTTGATGTAGACGCGCAGCACTAATTGCCAAACCTAATGCGATTGTTGATTTTCCCTCACCATCCAATGCTGAAGTAATGACTAAAGGACTGAAAGTAGAACCAGAATTTTGAAGTTGAATGTTCTTATAAATTAGGTCAAAGGATTCCCAAGCAGGTGGACTATGAATTACTTCAATCGTGCAAGGCGCCATACCTTCCGGCTTGCCGAAAGGTAGCTTGATGATTGGTTCGGTTGCCCAAGCGGCGGAAGTTTGCCGCTTGCCGAAGGGTAGCTTGATGATTGGTTTGTTCTTCTTCGCCTGCGGTAGCTGTGGAGTCATTCCTAGTAGAGGGAAGGGAACCAGTTTTGTTAACTGATCCGAGCTATGAACAGAATCATCCAACATATCGCGACCAAAAGCCACTGCAACACCCAAGAACAACCCAACTACGACACCCAGCATAATGTTCTGCTGTTTTTTGGAAATACTCTTTTTACCGGGTTGCGGTACTTCGACAACTTGCCAATCAAATCCACCTCTGGCAATTTCCAGGCTTAAGTCCTGTCGTGCTTTATCTAATTGTTGAAATGTTTCACGCTTGAGTAGTATCTCTGTTTGTAAACGAGTATACTTAGCCAATAAATTAGGAAATCGATCGAGTTCTACACGGAGTTGATCCTCTTTTCTGGCAAGTGCTTCGTCCCGCGCAATTAAGCCTTTTAAATTAGTCTGAATATCGATAAGCTTAGTAGCGATAGTTAAGTCAGTTGGACCTAGTTGTCTTGCTTGCAAAAGGCTTTCTTTCGTACCGGATATCTGACCAGACACTTCTGGTGTAGCACGTTGCCCTTCTGCTTCCAAGAGACTTAGTTGTTTGTTTCGCTCGGAGAGCAGCTTTTGCATAACAGGGTTTCTGTCAGTGAAACGTATTCGTTGCTGGGCGATGGCTAAATCTGTTTTTTGGATTTCATTGAGTAAGGCTTGATAACGAGAAGACTGACTTAGCCTTGCTGAAAAGAGCGCTTCCTGCGGAGAACTAGCAAGTTGTCGTTGCGAAGATTCGTATTGAGCTTGAAGCTCTTTTCTGCTCGCCTGGTTTGCCCGTCGCTCCTGCTGAATATTGTTAATTGCCTCAGTCAGAGCTTTTGCTTGTCCTTCCGGCTCAATTAGATTTTGATTTTTGCGAAACTCTTCTAAGGCCACCTCAACTTGAGCAACGTTCTTACGAACCTTGGGTAATTGTTCATCAATGAAGGTCAGACCTTTAGTTAAACGTAGTCTCTGCTGTTCTCGGTTGTAATCCAGATAAACCCGTTGCATTACTTGTAGCACTTTCTGGGTTTGAGTCGGATTATTAGCCGTGTAAGTTACTTGAAAAATCTTAGTTTCGGTTTTTGCCTTCTCATCAGCCACTTGAGTGACGACTAAGGATTTTTTAATCTCCTCTACATCGATCCCTGGATACTTAGGGCGAAGTAATTTCACCGCCCTTTCGATGAGCTGAGAACCTTGCATCAGACTAAGCTGAGTAGCATTGTCTATCACAACATTAGAATCAGCAAATTGATTATCTGTTTTACTGTCTTTTTTGCCTTGATAATTAGATTCTACCAGGAGCTGCATGGAGCTTGTATAGGTAGGCTTTTCCTTCAACGCTTTTACAGTGGCAGCAGCCAAGACAATACACAAAACACTTAGCAACCAAAAGCGTCGGCGGATTAGAACGGCAAACAGTTCTCCATAGCCAGCTTCTGTTTCAGCAATTGAGTTTATATTGTTTTCAGTCACTTCTGGGCCTCAATTATAAACCTATTGAACCAAATATATTTATGGCTGATGACGACCGCAAACTTCCTCAATCACCCCGTCTACTTTTTCAAAGAAAGCTTCTTCGGAAAAGTTACTGATCGCATGGTCTCGGATTTTTTCGTAATCCCATGCAATCTTACTGGACTCAACTAATGCTGTGTTAATCGCTTCAGGTGTCTGTAGATTGAAAAAGATCCCAGTCTTGCCTGGTATCTGAGTATCTAAGACGCCACCCTTACCATAGGCAATTACGGGCGTTCCACTAGCATTAGCTTCCACTGGAACTAATCCATAGTCTTCCAAGGCAGCAACAATCACACCACGAGCTTTAGACATCAACTGACAACGTTCTGTATCGCTGACATGACCGAGAAATTTGATATTTTTTAAAGCTCTCGACTCAAGACGCTCTCGCTCTGGGCCATCACCCGTGATCAATAATGGCCATCCCAGCCAATTGAATGCTTCAATAATCACATCGATGCGTTTGTAACCAAGAAGACGAGCTGAGGTCAAGTAAAAGTCCTCCTTATCTTTGGAGAAAATAAATTTATTGATGTCAATCGGATAATTAACAACAACTGAATCTTTATCATAAAATTTCTTGATACGACTGGCTACTGTGCTGGAATTCGCAATGTAGTAATCAGGCTCCTGAGCTGAATCTAGATCTGCTTTTCTCATTTGCTGAAAAATTGGTTCGAGCATACTAGCAATATTTCGATAGGTAGCATAGTCTCGAAGATATGTGTTGGTATCCCACAAAAAACGGGTGACATTATGACAAAAACAAATATGTGTTGCTCCTGGTTTTTTTCGCACAGCTTTAGCAAAGCTGGTGGTACTGCTGATAATTAGATCATACTCTTGTAGATCCAAGGCTCGAAAGGCTGAAAAATAAAATGGAGCCATTAGCCTAAAATTCTTACTTGCGCCTGGAACCTTCTGAAGTACAGTGGTCCGAACTTCGCGATCCCCTAAATTAATGGTTTTTTCGGGGTCGTACAGAGACGTAAAAATGTCAGCATTAGGGTAGTGTTTACACAGCAATTCAAATACCCGCTCTGCCCCACCGGGTTGTGTCAAGTAATCATGGACTAATGCAACTTTCATACTACTCTCTCTATGTTATATCATCGGACACGGACAATGCCGTTGTGCCACTACTTCTTCTTTCGCCGTTCTTAGATCGCGTCATCAATTCAACCAGATAACGGAAGCACCAAGGTAAATCGCACCGAGAAAGTTGGTAACACGCGAGACAAACGTATCGTAATCGCCCGATATTGCTTTAGTTGGGATTATCCGTTTTCAATTCCGTTGACGAGCCTTGTGGAAGTCTCGATCGCCAGCACGAGGGTTACATCGCTTGCGCCTAGGGGGAATTACTGGTATCTTGCCTTGTACATGGAGCCGATTACTGACCTATTGATCAGTATGATACCCCCGATCGGCAATCACTGTGTCCTAAATCACCTTACGCAGAAGTTTTTCAGACCCATCTATGGTAGCAGACTTGTCAGAAGTGTTAAGTGAAAACTTTGGGGTTGCCCAACCCATCTACAATGGCATGAATCTTGTTATTGCTTAATGCTGATATATCGAGGTTGACTTTTGACGCGATCGATCCAAGTTTGAATTGCCGGAAATCTGGTTAAATCAAATCCGCCCTCGCCCGCAACGTGAGTATAAGCAAATAAACCGATATCAGCAATCGTATAGCGATCGCCTACAAAAAAGTCATTGTTTGCTAAATGCTGTTCCATCAGCGCCAAAGCAGCATAACCCGGTGCTTGTTTTTGTTGGAGTACTTCTTGATATTCTTCAGCTTTTCCTGTCATGTACCAAAAGCGAGAAGTCGCAATAAAAGGTTCGTGGCTGTATTGTTCAAAAAACAACTACTGCATGACTTGGGCGCGTTCAAATTTATCACTGGGGAAAAACTCAGTTCCTTCGCTCAAATAAAATATAATCGCATTAGATTCAAATAGAAATTTATCCGGTTCTATTTCTAAAACAGGAATACGCCCGTTAGGATTTTTTAGCAAAAAATCGGGAGTTCGACTTTCTCCTTTGAGAATGTCTATTTTGATCCGATCGAAGGGAAGATTAAGCTGAGTTAAAAGCAAGCGGATTTTGTAGCAATTCCCAGACGGAGAATATTCGTAAAGTTTAAACATATTTTTTACCGCAGAGAACACAGAGAACGCAGAGTTGAGAAAGAGAGAAGTTTGCAGATTATTGTAGCATTGGCGGGTAAGAGCATAATTGCTACTTTCAGAAGTAATATGGTTAAGGTGCAACCCAGAGCATCTTAAATTTATCGATATTGGAGACTTAATGAAATTAGACTGGAAAAATCCTCACTTAAATTCGGAAAATATCGGCTTAATTTACGGTTTTATCGGCGTAGTTGGATTTAGCTTGACTCTACCTGCAACGAGAGCGGCTGCGCTCGATTTAGACCCGCTTTTTGTAGGTTTGGGACGCGGATTAGTAGCAGCTATATTAGCAGCATTTACTCTATGGTTCACGCATCAACCCATTCCTTCAAAACAGCAATTTCGGAGTTTATCAGTTGTCGGATTCGGAGTGGTTTTGGGATTTCCCGTACTATCGGCTTGGGCTATGCAGCAAGTACCTGCGGCGCACGGTGCTGTAGTGTTGGGATTGTTTCCTTTAGCAACAGCAATCGCGGGATTTTTGCGAGCTGGCGATCGCCCGGATGTCACTTTTTGGATTGCTAGCATTGTCGGTAGCGCAACCGTTGTCGGTTTTGGAATTATTAGTGGTGCAGGACACCTTCAGCCCGCAGATTTAGCTTTGTTTGGCTCTGTAATTGCTGCTGCTTTTGGCTATGCTGAAGGTGGGCGATTAGCTAAGACTTTAGGTGGGTGGCAAGTTATCTGTTGGGCCTTGGTGATTGTCGCTCCTTTCGAGGTTTTACCCACAATATTGGTTGTTTTAAAAGAAGGTTTGATAGCTTCACCTACTGCCTGGGTGGGTTTTGCTTATGTGAGTATTTTTAGTCAATTTATCGCTTTTTTTGCGTGGTATCACGGGATGGCGCTTGGTGGAGTTGCACGGGTAGGTCAAATTCAGTTGTTGCAACCATTTTTGACGCTCCTGGCTTCGGCAATTCTGCTTGGTGAAACTCTGGAGCCGATCGCCCTAATCACCGCCTGTTTAGTTGTAGCGAGCGTAGCTGTGGGTAAAAAAGCAGCAATTAAGCGGGCAGAAGATTTGTGAGGCGATCGATATTTTAACTTTAGAATCGTTTGGGCGATCGCACTAGCAAATGTAGAGTGCGTCAATCGTAAATTTAATCAGATAGTTCATAGATCCTTCTAAAGGCAGAGAGCAAAAGCTAAGTCTGTAAATACTATGAAAAGTAACAAATTAGGTTAACAAATGAGCGAGCTCAAAGAACCACTGAAAAAGGGCTATCAAGATAAATTTATTCAGGTTCAGCAAGCTGAGAATAGGGCGATACATCCTGTCGCGAATGCTAACTTAAAAAGTAAAGCAAACGCAACAGCATCCCAAGTAGAAATTCTCGCCAAACTATACCTAGAAGGCGATGCTGCGGAAATTTCTGATGCAACGCTCGCAGAATTGTGTGATTGGCTCTGGATTGAGTTTCAGAACACCCCGCTAAATGTACAATTCTCGTGGTATTCGCGTTATGAAAATGCCGCAGAAATGTTTACTGATATCAAGCAAAATCATCTCTGGGTATCTGCTGAAAATTATGACACAACCTTGGGTATTAATCCCATCTATAACTTCATCTTCCAGGCAATGCACGACAATGACCACTACCGCACTCGTAGCGACTTTAGTCTGGAAGGGGAAATCGCGACTTACAATGCCACCGCAAAACGTGCGCCAAGTCTAAATATCCAAAAGATTATCTATTCCGAAAGTGTACTGCGATCGGCTGCTTATATTTTCCTAGGACACGCGCCTCTTGCGAAAATTGTCTTTCCTTGATTCAAAGAGATATTCATTCCAAGAGTCTGCTTGTGTTTCACATTAATTTTTTCGTGATAAAGGAGCGATCGCATGACCACAACCATAATGTCATTGAACACTACCGAAATTCGTTGGGCGGATGTGATTGAGTATCCCCAGACAGGACTCAAAAGCAAGATTCTGCTGGAAGATGGAAACTGCCGATATGCGCTGATGTCCCTAGGGATGGGAATGCACATCGCAGAACATACTAATCCTCGCAATGCCACGGTGAACGTGATTGAAGGACAAGGCTTGCTGACGCTCGAAGGCAAAGAGATTGTCCTAGAATCTGGAGTCTTTGTTTTTATACCTGGTACCGCACGCCACGCCATTAAAGCAGTGAAAAACCTCACTTTTTTATTAATACTTTCTGAACTGGTTACTGATTCTCATCATTAACTTTTAAATATCCACTCTATCTAATGACAGATGTAAAGTCTGGATTATTCCTATTAAATACGACTAATTAACTAAACCTTTAGGAAAATACTAATGTTAGATATTGATGAAATGGGGCAAAAAGAAATACACGAACTCCTGCACAAAGTGGGATACGGTCATCTTGGCTGCATACACGAAGGCAAACCCTACGTGATACCAATGCACTATTATCTTCAAGAAGAGGACATCTACTTTTTTACAACCGTAGGCATGAAGACTCATGATATAGATGCGAATCCAGAAATTTGTTTACAGGTTGAAGATATACACGATCCGGTTCATTGGCGCAGTGTCATTGTGAATGGTCGAGCTTCGCGCCTGACTGAACAGGAAGATATCGATCGGGCAATGCACTCGATCAAAGAACGCAATCCCACACTTTCTCCTGCGATAAATCGCACCTGGATCGATACATGGGGACGTGCAGAGGTAATTGCCATCTACCGCATTTATGCGAGTGAAATGACCGGACTCACGACTGATGGAGTCAGCAGTCGGTGAACCACGATCGTCATTAACTGTTTTGCATAAGGATCTTCAGCCATGACTCAATCACTAACTAAGCCTCAACTACAGACAGTTCCCTATTCCTCACTCCCAACCTCAATTAACACTCCAACTCGCTCTCACGATCTGATTTACAAAGACTGGACACTGATCGAAACGAGCTTCGATCCAGCACAGTTGCATTCTAGAGAAACCGTATTTACGATCGGCAACGGCTATATAGGAACGCGAGGCAGCTTTGAGGAAGGCTACCCCGATGCGTTGCCAACTACCCTAATTCATGGGGTGTATGACGATGTGCCGGTGGTTTATACCGAGCTAGCAAACTGTCCTGACTGGCTGTCATTGGTGATTGCGATCGACGGAGAGCGGTTTCGGCTCGATCGCGGCGAAGTCATTCACTATCAACGGCAGTTAGACTTGCGTCACGGCATCCTGATGCGATCGGTGCGTTGGCGTAGCCCGACTGGAAATACGGTAGATTTACGGTTTGAGCGTTTTGTCAGCTTGGCAGACGACGAGGTGTTGGGACTGCGTTGTCAGATTACACCTGTCGATTTTGATGGCACGATCGAGGTTCAGTCCAACATCAATGCCTATCCCGACAATCAAGGTTTTGACCACTGGGAGCAGATCGATCGGGGCAACACGGCACAAGGAGTTTGGCTACAGGTTCGTACCCGTAGTTCTCACATCGAACTCGGCATGGCGGCAAAAATGACTGCAATCGGCACTGATGCGTCATTCCAGCTCACGAATACTCTCGACAATCCCACGATGACGATCGCCTTTGGGGCGACAGTGGGCCAAACCATCAGCATCGAAAAGATTGTGACGATGTTCACCTCCCAAGCGACGAAGTTGCCAGTGCAGGCGGCTCAACTCAAATTGGCTAATCTCCCAACCTATGAGGTGCTGCTTAAGGCACATCAGCAAGCCTGGGACGATCTTTGGCAGCAAAGCGATATCGAGATTCAGGGAGATAGCAAGGCTCAGTTGGCAGTTCGCTACAACCTATTTCAACTCTTGATTAGTGCGTGTCCACAAATTGGTGAATGCCCGCACAATAATCGCAGTAGCGTTCCTGCTAAAACACTTTCAGGGTTAGGCTACCGGGGACACGTCTTTTGGGACACAGAAATTTTTATCGTGCCCTTTTTCACCTTGACGCAACCACAGATTGCCCGCAGCCTGCTGACTTACCGTTATAACACCCTGGATGGAGCAAGGCGCAAAGCAGCCCATGGTGGCTATAAAGGGGCAATGTTTGCCTGGGAAAGCGGTGATACTGGAGATGAGATGACACCCCGATGGTCGCTGTCGAACGATCCCTATGCGGAATCTGTGCGAATCTGGTGTCGCGATCGCGAAATTCACATTAGTGCCGATATTGCCTATGCCGTCTGGCAATACTGGCACGCAACGGGTGATGACATCTGGCTACGAGATTACGGCGCCGAAATTATCCTGGAGACTGCCCTTTTTTGGCTGAGCCGGGTGGAGTGGAATGCCAAGCGGGAACGGTATGAACTTTGCGGGGTAATTGGGGCCGATGAATACCACGAACAGGTGAATAATAATGCCTACACCAACCGGATGGTGCAATGGCATTTAGAAAAGGCTGTTGCAGTTTATGAGTGGTTGCGACACAAGTCTCCCGATCGCGCCATTGAACTAGCACAAAAGCTGCAAATTACTTCAGAGCAACTGCTGGGCTTCGAGGCGATCGTCGCACGGATGTACATCCCCTACGATGCCAAAACAGGGCTGATTGAGCAGTTCGAGGGGTTTTTCCAGCTTCAGGATATCGATTTAAGCGACTACGAACCCCGCGATCGATCGATTCAAGCTGTTCTAGGAATGGAAGAAACCAATCAGCGGCAGGTGCTCAAGCAGCCCGACGTGCTGATGCTCTTCTACCTGATGCGAGACACGCCAGCATTCCTGTATCGCCATGACGTGCTGCGAAAGAACTGGAACTATTACGCTCCCCGCACCGATGTTAGCTACGGATCGTCCCTTAGTTCCGCCATTCACGCTACCCTCGCAGCAACCCTCGGTGAATCAGCAGATGCCTATCAACAGTTTATGCAGGCAGCCCTAGTCGATCTCGAAGATACTCGTCATAACACAACAGACGGCATTCACGGGGCTTCAGCAGGCGGTGTCTGGCAAGCAGTGGTTTTCGGCTTCGCGGGCATTCAATTGAAGGACAGCGGTCCCGTGGCAACTCCCCATCTGCCTCCTACTTGGACTCGGCTCAAATTCAAACTGAACTGGCGCGGTACTTGGCACAGCTTCGATCTATCGCCCTCAGTCGTGACGCCTGATGTCCAGGGGTTTATCTTCGATGTCGATGGGGTTTTGACGAATACTGCCGAATTTCACTACCGAGCTTGGCAACGGCTGGCTGACGAAGAAAAACTGCCCTTCGATCGACAGACAAATGAAGCACTGCGGGGCGTATCTCGACGAGAATCTCTGCTGCGCATTGTGGGCAATCGCCAGTATTCAGAAGCAGCACTCCAAGAGTTGATGGATCGCAAAAATCGCTACTACGTGGAATCGATTCAAGCCATTACACCCCAGGATGTGTTTCCAGGAGCCCTTGAGCTATTGGACGAACTACGAATGTCGGGGATTAAAATCGCGATCGGCTCTGCCAGCAAAAATGCCCGCACTGTAATTGAAAAGTTAGGGATTGCCGATCGCATTGATGCGATCGCCGATGGTGATAGCGTCCAACGCCCCAAGCCAGCCCCTGACTTATTTCTGTGCGCCGCTAAACAGTTAGAACTCGATCCTGCCCATTGTGTGGTGGTTGAAGACGCCACCGTTGGCATTGCCGCCGCGATCGCCGCCGGAATGTGGACGATCGGTATTGGTCCTGGCGATCGCGTTGGAGCTGCCAATATTGTGCTACCAAACCTGATCGGCGTTCACCTGAGCGATTTACAAAACCAATTAGCCAATAACTAACAAGTAGCTGATACACGAAAGATTAGCAAAAATCCTTTGCGATCGCCGTAGGGAAACGGCACTGCCCTTCTTCGTGTCAACTTAACGTCAAACCCAGTCACAGACTGCTGTTTGACGATTGAGGTCAGATCCCCCCTAGCCCCCCTTAGGTCGGGGGGGACAGGAGTTTTTTCAAAGTCCCCCTTCCCCCCTTGGGGGGGGCTAGGGGGGGGGGGGGATTTAGGGGGATCTAGACTTAGGGGAAAACGAGATTTATCAAGGCTTTCAGGCTTAAGTTGACACCTATGGGCTCTCGGAGTGTCCTCTATATTATTCCGGCGCAGCCGGAATTGATATCAAACCATTTATGAGGCAACTTGTTGATTTTTTATGGCAACTCATTCGCCTGTTTGGACACTATCGACTCAGCAAGTCTACGAAACTCTTTCAACTTCAGAAAAGGGACTTTCAGAGGCAGAAACAGCAATTAGAATCAAGCATTACGGGTTTAATGAACTGCCCGAACCAGCGAAGCGATCGCTATTACTCCGCTTCATCGATCAGTTGACCCATTTCATGGCGCTTTTGCTCTGGGTTGCAGGTGCGCTGGCTTTTGTGTCCGGTACACCTGAACTTGGCTGGGCAGTCTGGGCTGTGATCTGGATTAATGCCGGTTTCAGTTTTTGGCAAGAATTCCAGGCAGAACAAGCGTTAGCAGCACTCAATAAAATGTTGCCCGCCCGCGCTAAAGTCTATCGAGATGGCAAGCTAGGTGAGATTTCGGTCAGGGAGATGGTTCCGGGAGATGTCATGCAATTGGAAGAGGGCGATCGCATCTCCGCCGATGCCAGACTGGTTTCGGCTCAGTCTTGTTATGTCGATGTCTCAGTGCTGACTGGAGAATCGCTGCCGGTTGCCCGATCGGCGGAACCTGTAGCCACTGAAAAGATGCGCGCCTCGGAAGCAAGCAATCTGGTTTTTGCGGGTTCTACGGTCTCGGCAGGGCGTGGATTAGCGGTCGTGTACGCTACGGGAACTAAGACTGAGTTTGGTCAGGTTGCCCATCTCACCACCACCGTCAAGCGAGAACCTAGCACCCTGGAAGTTCAAATCAACAGCGTGGTGCACGTCATCACCACGATCGCCATTGGGCTGGGTGTTGTGGTGTTTGCGCTGACTAACCTGTTGGTGGGAATGGAACTCAAGGAAAGCTTCATTTTTGCGATCGGGATTATTGTGGCATTTATCCCCGAAGGACTGCTGCCAACGGTGACTCTGGCTCTGGCTATGGGTGTCAAGCGCATGGCAAAGCGGAAGGCTTTGGTGCGTCGCCTCTCAGCCGTCGAGACATTGAGTGCCACAACGGTGATCTGTACAGACAAAACCGGGACGCTGACTAAAAATGAGATGACGGTTTGCCGACTCTGGATTCCGAAAACTGAGATTGAAGTCACGGGAGTAGGATATGACCCGACTGGGGGAGAGGTAAAATTGCCTGCTGGGTGTCCAGAATCGCAGGTAAAGCTGCTGTTGGCGGGTGCGGCGCTCTGCTGTAATGCCCGACTGAACCATCCCGCAGGTTCCAGTCAGTGGCAGGAGATTGGCGATCCGACTGAAGCGGCTCTCCTGGTAGCTGCTCTCAAAAAGGGATTGAAGCTGGAAGAACTACAAAATCAGCTTAAAAGAACTCAGGAAATTCCCTTTGATTCGATCAGACGGATGATGAGTGTGGTGCTGGAAAAAGGTGCGGAGGATTCAGGTTTAGGGTTTGAGTTAGAAGGGCAATCGGACAAGCTCAAGTCGCTAACGGCTCCCTTTTTAATCTTTACGAAAGGCTCACCATTAGACGTGCTCAATCACTGTCAACAAATACTGAAAGATGGCAAAATTGAAGAATTATCAGCAGCCGCACGAGCAGAGGTGACTGCTACGAACGATCAATTTGCCAATCGAGGTTATCGAGTTCTGGGAATTGCCACTAGACAGCAACAGGAGAAACCGTCGCAAGCTGCCAAGGAATTAGAACAAAATCTGATTTTCGTGGGGTTGGTGGCGATGATAGACCCGCCCAGAGTCGAAGTTGCGGAGGCGATCACCAAATGCCATCAAGCAGGTATCCAAGTCACGATGGTGACAGGGGATTATGGACTGACTGCAAAAGCGATCGCCCTTCAAATTGGCTTGGTGGACGATCAAGCCAGAATCGTGACGGGCGAAGAAATGGGACATCTTTCGGATGCCCAGTTGTGTCAAATATTGCAGCAAAAATCCGGGTTAATCTTTGCTCGCGTACAGCCGGAACAAAAGTTAAGGCTGGTTCATGCTTACATTGGTATGGGTGATATCGTAGCGGTGACGGGTGATGGCGTGAATGATGCTCCAGCCTTGAGAGCCGCCAATATCGGCATTGCAATGGGGCTGAATGGCACGGATGTGGCGCGGGAAGCGGCGGATATTGTGCTGATTGATGATAACTTCGCGACTATTATTAGTGCGATCGAGGAAGGACGAGCTGTATATCAAAATATTCGCAAGTTCATCACCTACATTCTGTCCTCGAACATACCAGAATTGATCCCTTTTCTGGCGATGGTCTTTTTTAAGATTCCGCCCGCTTTAGTCATTCTGCAAATTCTGGCGATCGATCTAGGTACTGATATGATTCCCGCCCTAGCCTTGGGCGCTGAAGCACCGGAAGCAGGCATCTTGCTTCAACCTCCCCGCAAAAAGTCGAAACCATTACTGGATCAGTCTTTAATGCTGCGTGCCTTTTTGTTTCTAGGGTTGCTCGAAGGTGTGGTGGGAATGATCGGTTTTCTGCTGGTTTGGCGATCGAATGGTTACGGGATTACGGAGTTGCAGGCGATGACTTCGCCGATTTTAGCTCGATCGGCGACTGTTACTCAGATGGCAATTTATCATCAAGCAACAACTGTGACGCTGGCGGCGATCGTGGCTTGCCAAGTTGGAAACGTTTTCGCCTGTCGCAGTGAGCGCACCTCGATTTTTCGCTTGGGCTTTTTTAGCAACCCTTTGATCTGGTTAGGAATTGCGGTTGAGTGCGTACTGATTCTATCTATTATCTATTTCCCACCCTTGCAAAGAATTTTTGCTACCGCACCGCTATCGACCTGGCAATGGTCGCTGCTAATCTTCTGTCCACCATTAATACTAATCGCTGATGAAATACGAAAGAAAATTGTTTTCAGTTCAAGTAAAAAAACTGAAGTTCTTGTGAAGAAGCCAGTTTGAAAGGTGTGTGTGCGGTGTCGAATTAAGAGGAGACGGCAGTGCCCTTCTTCGTGTCAACTGAAGGTAAAACCCATAGTCCGGAAAGGGTTGAAACCCCTGCCTCAAAGCGCAAGTCCTCTTAAGAGGACTGAGAAGAAAAATTTTAAACTCATTAGTCCTCTTTAGAGGACTTTAGCTATTAGACATCTCCAAAATAGTAACATTATGTGGTAAAAGAACATAAGAGACTTTTTTC
>ENA-OBIO01000395-OBIO01000395.1-metagenomes-genome-assembly--contig:-NODE-395-length-23797-cov-2.77475_pt1 | contig 23797 bp, 17 predicted proteins | sample MGYA00153383_OBIO01 | MGnify analysis MGYA00153383 | reverse complement strand
AAATTTAACGGATAAAGTTGTTAAGCCTGTTCGTAGTGCTGATTACTTCGACGTGTTTCACATTTTTAATATCCGCACAAACCGAAGAGATGAGTTGCGCAATTATTTATCAGAAAATGGGGTGAAAACAGAAATTCATTATCCCGTCGCACCAAATAAACAAATTGCGATGCAACCATATTTTGAAAACGAAGTAACACCTATTGCGCAACTTATTCACGAGACAACGCTGAGTTTACCGATTTCGACGGTACATTCTAAAAGCGATGTGAAATATGTTTGCGAAGTTATAAATTCCTTTTATTAATTTTGCACTAAATAACGGTGGTTTTTAAAACCTACGAGGCTTAATATTAATTTCGATTTGACTCATTACGCAACCTACTTCGATAATTTCTATCTGCCATTTTTTTTAAATTTGGTAGAGTCCATGCAAAAACATTGCAAGCCATTTACTCTGCATGCAGTTTGTCTGGATGAATTGAGTTTTCAAAATGTTTCGGATTTAAAATTAGAAGGTGTAGTACCAATTTCTTTTTTGGCGTACGAAAAAACAAACGCGCGTTTGCTGGAAGTAAAACCGAATCGTTCGCGGATCGAATATTATTTTACATTGGGTCCAACGGTACTTCAGCATATTTTTGAAATAAATCCAAACATTGATTCGCTGACTTACTTAGATGCTGATCTCTATTTTTTTGATTCCTCTAAAGCAATTTTTGAAGAATCCAAACAGACCAACGTGACAATTATTTCTCACAAGTTTAATGCGCGTTTAAAGGGTTTTGAAAAATATGGAAAGTACAACGTCGCTTGGATAACTTTTAAGAGAACAGAAGTTGGAATGCGTTGCTTGAACGATTGGGCAAACGATTGTTTAAATTGGTGTCACGATTATGTGGAGGGCGAAAAATACGGCGACCAAAAATATCTCGATTCTTGGACAAAAAAATATGCGGGTGTTTGCGATTTACAACATAAAGGCGCAAATCTTGCGCCTTGGAATTTTGCGAATTTTAAAATTTCTGAAAGAGAAAATAAAATTTATATTGACGAGCAACCGCTTATCTTTTATCATTTCGCTGGATTGAAACAACTCGACGAACATACTTTCACGACGAGTGCAAATAAATATTTGTTTTGGCAACCTCGCATTTTAAAACAAAAAATCTATTTGCCTTACATTAAGTTGTTGCTTTCTCATTTACCCGAAGGCAAAAAACTTTACACAGAACGTCGCTTATTACGCAACACAAGTATCCTTCAAACTTTAAAAAATAGTTTTTACGCAATGCGTCGTTGGTTTTTCTGCGATTACATAAAGCTATGAAACTTTAGCTATGAGCTATGAGCTATGAGCTGCCATTCGTGAGTAGAAGCTAACAGCTCATAGCTCATAGCTCACAACTATTTAAACGCCATAATTATAATTCCTGCTAAAACGCAACTACCGCCGACGGCGACACGCGGTGTAAAAGGTTCTTTTAAAATAAAAAAAGCGAGTAGGAGTGTGATAACAATACTGCCTTTATCAATAATTGCTACTTCCGAGACGTTGCCAATTTTTATGGCTTTGTAATAAAAAATCCAAGAAAAAGAAGTTGTTATGCCCGAAAGAATTAAAAACGTGTAAGAGTGTCGCGAAATATTTCGTAAGGCAGACACTGAATCGAATAAAAAAACATTAACCCAAACAATGATGACGATAATTACGGTTCTAATAATGAGCGCAACATCGCCACTCACTTCTTTTAATCCGTATTTCGCTAATATGGAAGTTAAACCCGCAAAGAACATAGAAATGAGTGCATAGAGTACGGAAGTATTCATATTAATTGATTAAGAACTAAGAATAAAAGAATTTTCAAAAGGATATTTCTATTGAACCCTTTATTTTTGACCAAAATTAAATATTATTTGCGAATAATTTATCACTTCAGTTAATCAGTCTCAATGATACAAATTTTTATTACCGGCGGTACATTCGATAAAGAGTACAATTACATTACAGGCGAATTATTTTTTAAAGAAACGCATTTACCGATTATGCTAGAACGCGGTCGTTGCACAATTGATACGAATGTAAAAACTATCATGATGATTGATAGTTTGAAAATGACAAATGAAGACAGACTTTGGATTTTAGAACATTGCAAAAAATCTGCTGCTGAGAAAATTATAATTACGCATGGAACAGACACAATGGTTGAAACCGCGCATTTTTTAGCTGAGGCAAAATTAGGAAAAACTATTATTCTGACGGGTGCAATGGTGCCGTATGCTTTTGGAAATTCGAGCGATGGCTTTTTTAATTTGGGTTCTGCTTTGGCTTTTGTTCAAACTTTACCGCAGGGGGTTTTTGTTGTGATGAACGGTCAGTATTTTAATTTCGATGGCGTTAAAAAAAATAGACAAACGGGAAATTTTGAAGAAGTAAAAAGCTTTGAGAAATGAGCTTTGAGCTATTAGCCTCGCTTTTAAACAAGACTTATAACTCAAAGCTCAAAGCTCATGGCTTTTAATTGAAAATATAACGCACACCGAGCTGTAATTGCCAAACATCTGCTAAAGTTGCTCTTACAGCAACTGGACTTGCTGGAAATTGGTTGGCAGAATTAAAGTAAGCTGTGCGAAGTGTGTAAACAGGTTGGTTTGTAGCAGCATCGTATTTGTTAAATTGAAGCGGCGATGTTAAAAAGTTATTACCCACGCCCCATGAATTATTAATAAAATTACCGACGTTATACATGTCCATGCGCACCTGAATAGTATTTTTCTTTTCTTTAACTGAAACATAAAAATTCTGAGCGATTGTTAAATCGAAAGTAGTTAAGAAAGGTAAAACCCAACCATTCCGTTCAGCATACTGCCCACGATGAGAAGTTAGGTAATCATTGTTTGAAATGAAAGTTTCGAGTGCTGCTTTTTGAGTTGCGATATCAACTGTTTTTCCGTTAATAGTAGCATTTGCAAACTGTAAATTATTGGCATTATTTGGAACATACATTAAATCATTTGCCGTTAATCCATCGCCATTCAAATCACCTGCAACCGCGAATGAAGCATTACCCAATGGACTTGATTGCATAAATAATGAAACTAATGTTGAAGCAAATTTTCCTTCAGGAATATTGTATGAAAACGCACCAATAATGCGTTGGCGCAAATCGTTATCAGAAAGTGATAAATCAGGGCGATTATTACCATTAACAGAAGGGAAACCTGTCCAAGAAGAGTTTGCAATTGAACCTGCACTAAATAAATCTTTAGCAACCGCATAGTTATAAGCTAACATCGCATACCAATTTGAATTTTTAAAAGGTTTTTCTAATTTAGTTGTTACACTAAAAGAATAGCCTTGATCAGTATTATTTAAAACTGTGTTATCAGTAATTTTATAATTAACACGATTTAAGGAGTCACGAGCAGCCGTATTTGCTGGTTTTTGAATACCAAAATACGGACGGTTATCGTTTTCTCCAGAACTTGCTGTATAAGCACCTTTGGGTGGAGCTTGATTTGCATTATAGTAGTTTACATTATTAACAACTTTTGAAAATATACCTTCAACAGTTCCGATAACTCCAAAAGGAAGTTTGAAGTCAACACCTAAGTTCGATCTCCATGTTTGAGGCCATTTGAAATTTGGATCAACAGTTGCTAAATTATAAGTTAGTAAAGCGGAAGCATTTGTTGGCAAATTAGCTCTAACATCTGGGCTAAACGGCACATATTTACCGCTTATTAAGGTTTGACCTTGTGAGACTCCATTATTACTTACTGCATTAGACAAAAATACAAATGGTGGAAAGCCAGTAAATAAACCAGAACCGCCGCGCAATTGTAAAGTTTTATCACCTAATACATCTAAGTTAAATCCGAGACGCGGCGAGAATAAATATTGAGTCGTTGGTAAATCACCAGTATTGAATTTTACTGTATTGCCGTAACCATCAATAAAATTATAACCTGCTGCTTCTGTATTCTGAATCGCTGTGCTATTTCCAAAAATGGGAACATCAATACGCAATCCAGCCGTTACGCGTAAGCGATCTTGTAAAGATTTAAATTCATCTTGAATATAAACACCTGGTTGATAAGCTTTAGTAATTGCAAAAGGAATATCTGTTAAACCAGGACCTGGTGTTGTTTGGAAAAACTGTTTCGGAATTACGGTAGTACTTCCATTTGCAGCGGCATAAAAATCAGCTAAACTACTATAAGTATATTGTCCTTGACCACGTGGTTTGAAAGAGTTTTCAAATTGATACGCTTGAAAAGCAACCCCAGCAGTAATTGTATGATTTTTTAGATAAAAAGATACGTCATCTTTAACTTGAACTGTTGTGGTGTACAAAATATTATCCAATGTGAAAGGCTCATAGCCAAACGATACTAATGTATTTGGATCTGAAGCACCGTTTTGAATATCAACTAAAGGGAAAATACCACCTCCCGAATTTCTATAATCACGATTGTATGTATAACCTACTTGGAAATTATTAGATAGTTTACGACTAATGATACTGTTCAACTCAAAAATGCCTGAATAAATATCGTTGTTAATAATATAGTTAGTATTTTGGAAGTTTATGCCTGAAGAAACACTTCCATTTCGACTACCACTTACAACACCAGAGTTACTAGCTCCAACATCACGTTTAGAGTTCAAGAAATTTACTCTAAAACTTGCGTGATTGCTGTTGTCAATATTCCAATCTAATTTTAAGAGTGCTTTGTCACTGGCAGTTGCATAATTATAATTATCGTATGCACCTGTAGAATAATTATATTTTTGTTGCAAAAACGCGCTTAAACTATCAAGTGTAGAAGCGTTAACGCGTTTGTTTTCATTAGCACCACCTGTACTTCTGTTCGCAGTAATTAATTGTGGGTCTGAACGACGCTCACCCTCATAGTTAGCAAAGAAAAATAATTTGTTTTTAATGATAGGACCTCCAATACTGATACCATATTGCTTGACATCAAATTTATTTACTGTTAATGTAGAAGTATCTGCTTTATTACCGACATAACTTTCATTACGCATATTGTAAAAACCATTCACATACAAGTTGTTTGTACCAGATTTTGTAACGGCATTTATAAATCCAGCCTGACGTACATCGAAAGGCGCAATGTTAATTTGTATTTGATCAATCGCATCCAAAGAAATCGGTTGAGAGTTTGTTTGTCCGCCGTTTCCTGAAGCTAAGCCGAATGTGTTATTGAATAATGAACCGTCAATAGTTAAATTATTCGCACGACTGTCTTGACCAGAAAATGATAATCCAGCACCTGCCGTTGACGCTACAGAAGATGATTTACCTTGTGGTGTTAAACGAATAATATCGTTGAATGAACGCGACAAAGTCGGCATTGATGAAAGCATTTGCTTATCAATGTTAGTACCCGTACCGTTTTTAGAACCGTTAATAATCCCATTTCTATCACCAGTTACTATTACTGCTTCTAAAATAGTTGATTCTTCAACCAAGGTGGTCTTAATATTGTACGATTCACCCAGGCTTAAAAAAATGTTTTGACCTACTGTTGGGTCTTTCATTTTTAAACCTGACATTTGAACTGTGATTGTGTAAGGTCCACCGATACGCACTGCTGGTAAAGTAAAACGACCGTCTTCGCTCGTTTCAATACCATAAATAGAACCAGAAGGTTCGTGTTTAGCTGTTACAACTGCAAACGGCACCGCAGCACCTTTTGCATCTAAAATAATACCTGTAATACTTGACGTAGTTACACCTTGTGCTGAAACTTGCATAGTACTCATACATAATAGAGCAAATGCAAAACAGATGGTGTGTAATGTTTGAGTGAGACAAACTTTTTTCATGCGAATTTGTGTTTATTAAACGTGTAGAATAAAAAAGACTAAATTTAGACGCAAAGATAAAACACATTTTGTTAACTGAATCTTAACTATAAATGAATACTTTGAATAAAAAGTAATAAAATTGTGTACAAGTGTATTTTTTCTTTTATGAAATCATTTTTCAAACAATTATTGGGTGATTGATCATTTTTACATTTACTTTTGCAACCTCAATAGAAATACTTTAATTTTGATAGAAGATTTGTTTAAACATAAGGTAGTTGAAATTCTTAATCAAGTTTATAAAATTGATTTTGAGAGCTCAAAAATTGTGTGTTCTGTTACGCGTAAAGAACATGAAGGCGACTATACAATTACAGTTTTTAATTTAGCGCAAATTATAAAAAAATCGCCTGAAATATTTGCCAACGAATTAGGTGAGCGTTTAAAAAATAATTGGAATCTAATTTCTAAATTTAATGTAGTTAAAGGGTTTTTAAATCTTTCGCTTAAATCTGAATTTTGGTTAGCATTTGTTGCAAAAAATTATTCAAATACTGTGATAGGTTTTTCAAAAGAAAAAAATAATCGCGTATTGATTGAATACTCCTCACCGAATACGAATAAACCTTTACACCTTGGGCATATCAGAAATATTTTATTGGGTTGGTCTTCTGCAAAAATTGTAGAAGCAGCAGGTAATGAAGTTTTTAAAGTGAAGGTGGTGAACGATAGAGGTATTGCCATTTGTAAAAGTATGTTAGCTTGGCAACTTTACGGAAACGGCAAAACGCCCGAAACCGAAAATATTAAAGGCGATCATTTTGTCGGTGATTACTACGTAATGTTTGAGCAAGAATTTAAAAAAGAATACGCCGTTTGGCAAAAATTAAAAATTGCTGTAACACTATTTGAAGAAAGAAAGAATAAAACATTGGATGAAGCGGGATTTTTCGCTGAATATAAAAATGAGTATTTCAATAATTATTCAAAACTTGGGGGTGAAGCACGCAAAATGCTTTTGCGTTGGGAAGCTAATGATATTGAGACGCGCGCATTGTGGAAGACAATGAATAATTGGGTGTATAAAGGCTTTAACGAAACGTATAAAAAACTCGGCGTCAGTTTTGATAAAATTTATTACGAATCTGATCAGTATGAACTCGGAAGAGAAATTATTGAACATGCGATTAAAAGCGGTGTTTTTTATAAAAAAGAAGATACGTCAGTTTGGATAGATTTAACAGTTGCAAAATTAGATCAAAAATTAGTTTTGCGCTCTGATGGAACTACGGTTTACATCACACAAGATATTGGTATGGCGATGTTGCGTGAAAACGATTTTCATGCGCAAAAAGTGGTGTATGTTGTTGCGGATGAACAAGATTATCATTTCAAAGTGCTGTTCGAAATTCTAAAAAAATTAAATCAACCTTTTGCCAACGGCTTATTTCATTTGAGTTACGGTTTGGTTGAATTGCCTTCGGGTAGAATGAAAAGCAGAGAAGGAACGGTAGTTGATGCCGATGATTTAATCGCTGAAGTTATAAAAGAAGCCGAGCGGGAATCGGAAGAACGCGGTACGTTGGATGGTTATAGTGTAGAAGAGCGACAAGAAATTGTCCGCCGAATTGCTATGGCTGCCATGAAGTATAGCATTATTAAAGTCAATCCGAAGAAAAAAATTATTTTTGATCCAAAAGAATCCGTTGATTTTGAAGGACACACAGGTCCGTACATTCAATATGCATATGTGCGCGCTAATGGAGTAGTGAGTGAAGCGCAAAAAAATAATTTAAATTTTGACCTTATAAATGCGCAATACGAACTATTGCAGCCTGAGCTCGAACTTGTTAAACAATTGTACGTTTTTGAAAGTAGGGTAGGAGAAGCGGCAGAAAATTATGATCCCTCTGTGATTGCACAATATACTTATGATGTCGCTAAAACTTTTAATCGTTTCTGGCACGATTGCTCAATTTTTAAAGAGCCGAACCCAGAAACTAAAAACTTGCGATTGCAAATGTGCCAATTAACGGCGCAAACTTTAAAAAATGGATTTGAATTGCTGGGTATAGAAATGCCGAGCAGAATGTAAATAGTTGATAGTTGTTCGTTGATAGTTGTTAGACGCTAATAGTTCTTAAACTTCAAATGAACAACTACCAACGAACAACTATCAACTAATATGGAAGAAGTAAAATCACTCAACTTTATTGAGGAAATAATTACGAAAGATTTAGAATCGGGAAAGCATACCATTATCACAACGCGCTTTCCACCTGAACCAAATGGATATTTACATTTAGGTCATGCAAAATCAATCTGTTTAAATTTTGGTTTAGGATTGAAATATCACGGAAGAACCAATTTAAGATTCGATGACACAAACCCGACGAAAGAAGAAATTGAATACGTTGACTCCATTCGCGAAGACGTAAAATGGCTTGGCTTTCAATGGACGGAAGAGCGTTTCGCATCCGATTATTTCGATCAAATATTTGAATTAACTTGCGTACTCATTGAAAAAGGTTTAGCGTATGTAGATGATTCGAGTTCAACTGAAATTGCAACTGAAAAAGGAACAACTACGCAAGCAGGCATAAATTCAAAATATAGAAGCCGTTCTGTGGAAGAAAATTTAAGTTTATTTCAAGCCATGCGCGCAGGTAAATTTGAAGAGGGTAGTTGTTCACTTCGCGCAAAAATTGATATGGCTTCGTCGAATATGTTGATGCGCGATCCCGTAATTTACAGAATAAAGTTTACGAATCACCATCAAACAGGTGATAAGTGGTGCATTTATCCGATGTACGATTACGCGCATCCTATTTCAGACGCTTTAGAAAATATAACACATTCGCTTTGTACTTTGGAGTTTGTTGAGCATCGTCCGTTTTACGATTGGACGATTAAAAATTTAGATTTATTTCCTTCGCGACAAATTGAGTTTGCGCGTTTGAATGTGGGTTATACTATTCTTTCTAAATCGAAACTAATTAAATTAGTTAAATCAAATTTGGTGAATGGTTGGGACGATCCAAGGATGCCGACTATTTCTGGAATGCGAAGGAGAGGTTACACGCCTGCTGCTTTGCGCGCCTTTGCCGATAGAATTGGTATTGCTAAACGCGAAAATCTGATAGATTTAAATTTATTAGAGCATTTCGTCCGAGAAGATTTAAATAAAACTTCACACCGATTAATGGCGGTGTTAAATCCGCTAAAAGTTGTAATTACTAATTTTGAAGAGGTTGGTGTTCCAGTTTTTTCAATTGAAAATAATCCCGAAGATGAAAATTCAGGCTCGCGCCAGGTTTCTATGTCGCGTATAGTTTACATAGAACGTGATGACTTCATGGAAATTCCTCCGAAAGGATATCATCGTTTATCGCCAAATGGGTTGGTGCGATTGAAAGGTGCGTTCGTTATTCAACACACCGAAACTATAAAAGACGCAGAAGGAAATGCTCTAGAAGTGCATTGTAAATATGTGGAAGGTACACGCAGCGACAATTCCACAGTTGAAGTCAAAGTTAAAGCAGCTGTACATTGGGTCGCAGAAGATTTTAAAAAAGTTATTGAGTGCCGACTCTACGATAAATTATTTTCCATAGAAGAGCCAGCGAGTGATGAAGCGAAAGAATTTACAGAATTTTTAAACCCTGAATCTTTAGTAGTCATTAAAAATGCTTTTATTGAACCAGAAGCAGCGAAACTAAAGCCTGGCGATACTGTGCAGTTTATGCGACACGGCTATTTTTGTTTAGATAAAGATAGTACAACATCGCATTTGGTATTCAATAGAACCGTCTCATTAAAAACATCTTATAAGCTACCATTCTGAAAGAAAGATTCTTCAACTATTTTCAAAGTTTGTGGAACTTTTTAAAACATGGAATTTCAGTTTAATATTTTTATAATTTACATTATGTTAATTTAAAAATAAAGAATTTCTAATTTAATAACAAGCAAATTCTTTCTAAATTTTCCCCAATAAACCTTTCTTGTAGTTATCAGATGGCTCATTCATAAGAGCACGATAAATATTTACTTGAAATCAATTTCACCTCACGAGGATCACAGTTACAATAATTTACTGTGACTTATCAATTTTTAATTCCTTGAGATTTGAATTTACGACGAGAAATTCAGAAAACTAATGGTTCGCGCTTCACTACTCTTTCTTAATTACAAATCTTTTTTATTTAGAGAAAAATTAACATAACATCGATTATATGATATTATGATGCATTATTATTTTTCAGAAAGTTCCACCAACTTCAAAGATTCCCAATGTATGTTCAATGAAGTTTACTTACTGAATTTGTATTCGTTCCGAAGTAACCAGACTTTACTCCTTAAAAATTTAACTTCTTTGCGATTAATAAACGTGGAAATGGTAATTGTGTAGATGTGCTTTAAAATTGCTTTTTTATTATCGTTTCCATCTACGGCGATTTTTTCTGTTGTAATTTCAACACCTTTATTCAGTAGATGCAGGATTTTGGTTATCTTGCCTCCATTGAAAATTTTGCCGTTTGAGGAGATTTTAAAAGTGTCTAAACTATTTGCTTTCGGTTCGGTTGGATAATTATAAGCAATCTGAAAATTAAAGTCATCCAATTTTTCTATTTCAACTTTTGCTGGCATTGTGAATGGTTTGTCCGATTTATAATCAAGATAAGTGAGCGTTCCATTCCAATTACCTACAAGTAGATTCAGATTTTCTGTCTTTAAAGTTTGACTATGGAGTGCAGTTGAATAAAAAATTAAAATAAATAAAGCTTCAATGAATTTCATTTTTGATTTTTTTATAAATTAAATTGATAAATTAAACTCATAGATAATTCTCAGATTCTAAAGTTGAGCCTTCTACTTTTTAATTTTTTAATTCGTAAAATTTATTGCGCGTTTCTACTTTTTCGCCTGTCGCTTTTGTTTTCAAAAACAAATTTTTGTTCCCCACTAAATCAATTTTAGTAAAATCTTCAGTCGGAAAAAAAATATCAGTCAGTGTGGTTTCGCCATCATCGCAAAAAACTTCTACGGATGCGACATCTAAAAATATGTGCATTTTTATTTCGGAATTAGTCGAAGTTCTCGGAGCTAAGGCGACACTTGAAAATGATTTTTCAAAATCAACTTTTCCACTTTTAGTTCTATCAATATAATAATTATGACTTTCGGCATTATACCCAATTTCTAATTGCTCCCCTACCCTATTGCTCGCAACTACACTAAAACTTTCTGCTTTTGTTTTTTGCAGATTCACCTCCAAATAAATCTCATTCAGTTTTGAATTATGTATTACTTCGATCGTATCTTTTTTATTTCTTAAAGCATCCGACTTAATAAATACTTGTTTTTTTCTGAGTTCTTTAAATGTTTTGAGCGGTTCTTGAAATAAACGAAAACCATTTTCAGTATCTTTTAATTTCAATTCACGTGGCAATGTCATCGCACTACGCCATTTTTCCGTCGGTACTTTAGTAGCGTACAACCAATTGCTCATCCAACCTATAAGAATGTGTTTATTATCAGGCCCATTGCAAAAGACAACTGAAGCGTAGTTATCAGAACCGTAATCGAGCCAAAAAATTTTTTCATTCGAATTAGCGTTTTTAAAAGTCGTGCCGTCGAATTCGCCTACAAAATATTGCGTTGCTGAACCACCATCGGTTAGTCCACCACGACCGATACTCTGAATGAGAACCCATTTTTCTTTTTTCGTGCCATCCACTTTAATTTTTATTAAACTTGGACATTCCCAAACACCACCATGCGAACCTTCGTTCTTCCCGAATTCTCCGGTTTTATTCCACGATTTTAAGTCTTTTGAATCGTAAAATTCAACATGATCACCGACTGCTAATGTCATCACCCATTTATTTTCGGGCGAATACCAAAACACATTTGGATCTCTGAAATCTTTATGAATACCATTTTTCAAGATCGGATTTGCGGCATATTTTTTCCAAGTTCTTCCTTTATCGTTACTGAAAGCCATCCCTTGAAATTGACAATTAAGCGAATCGTTTTTTTCTTTTTCTAAATCGTGGTAAGTGAAAATCGCAATTAACGGTGCTTCTTCACCCGATTTTGTACCACTTGTATTGAGAGAATCTATAACAATACTTCCAGAAAAAATTAAGCCCAACGAATCTGGATAAAGTGCAATCGGTAATTGCTCCCAATGAACTAAATCTTTACTGACTGCATGACCCCAGTGCATCGGTCCCCAAACTGTAGCTTTCGGATAGTGTTGAAAAAATAAATGGTATTCACCTTTGTAGTAAACCAATCCATTCGGATCGTTCATCCAATTTTCTTTAGGTGAAAAATGAAATTGCGGACGGTGCGGCAAAGAATCTGGATTTTGGGCAACGAGCGTTGAATGGAAAAGAAAACTAACAACTACAATTAGCAGTTGAATCTTAAGAACGAACATTTTTTGCATACTTATCAAGAGAATAAAATATGTTTTCAATTAAAGCTCAAACTTAATATTTAATGAGAGGTTATTTTAAGGTTATTAATGTTTTTTTGAAATAAATCGCATTACATTAATTTCAAAAGATTATTCCTCTAAAACAACAACACCTTGTTTAAGTGGATCGAGATTTTTATAAAGCACATCAAATAATTCATTGCCGAACTTAATGTAGTATGGTATAAAATTATCTGTCCGTTCTTGCAAACCACCGTTTGGAAATAATTTTTGTTGAAGTGCTTTTAACTGATTCAGTGAAGTTTCGTGTTTTTGTTTCTCAGCTTTAATAATGCGTGTTTCAATACTTTCAAGCGATTGAAGTTGTCGCGTTTTTTCTGCCAAAACTGTTTTCTCAAGCGTAGCATCTATCGAAATAGCTTTATTTAAAATGTCGTCAAAAATATCCGCGAGTGCTTCTTTAGCCGATTCTAGATTTAAAGTTTCTGATGCATTATCATTTATAAATTGCTTGACCAAACTTTCGGTAGGTTGCGTTAATTTCATCAACGGAAAATTCAGTTTTGCTAATTTATCTTTCACGCTGTTTTCAACAATCATAACCGAATTTCGGCGAATGAGCATCGGAAAATTTATACCAAAATATTCAAATTGTTTTTTTCGCTCTAACCAATATGCAATTTCTCCTCCGCCGCCGATATAAGCTAAGTTAGGCAAAATGCGTTCTTGATACAAAGGTCGCAAAACAACATTCGGACTAAAGTTTTCAGGATGTGTATCAATTTCGGTAATTAGTTCAGATTGAGTGTGCCAAACATAATCAGTATTCAAAGCAGCGTAACTGCCGTTTAACTCTACGATACGTTCTCGAAAATTTTCGCGCATATAAAACAGATTGATTTCGCGCGCGAAAGCCTGCGCTTTGAAACCAACTGATTCTAATTTTTCTTGCGCCTCAGTAACAAATTTTTTTGAAGACTGCTCAATCACTTCGCGTTTCATCACATCTTTAAATAAATGTTTAAATTGTGGCTCATTCATCTGCATAACAACCAAGCCATATTTACCAAACAAATCATTCAATAAACTTTGCGTCGCTGTGTGATAAATCTTATTTTCGGTGTAATTTTTTTCAAAAATGGAAAATAAACCTTTGGCATTTTCACTCGAACCCATCACAGCTTTCACCGCCTCGAGCATTTCTTTTAAAGAATCCGTTTGCATTGCACCTACCGAACCCCGTTGATTTTCAGGAATTTGCCATGTCATTTTTTTTCCAAATAACTGAATTAAACTAACTTCTTCAAAATCGTGATCTTCACCGCCGATAACAAAAACGGGCACAAAATTGAACTTAAGATAATGCGCTGATAAATTTTCAGCTAATCGAATAGTTGAAAAAATTTTATAGATAAAATATAAAGGTCCTGTGAAAACTGAAGGTTGATGTGCTGTTGTGACTGTGTAAGTATTTTCATTTTTTAAAGAAGAAATATTTGTACTGACCGCGTCGAAATGTTGAAAATGCGCGTACTGAGATTCTAAAACTTCTACAAGTGTTTTTCTATCCGTTTTATCTAATTTTTTATCTAAAATAATTTTTTCAAAAGCGTCAATATTTACATCGTATTTAAAAAATGGTTTTAGAGCAGCATCGTTATAAATGTAGGCTTTATCCATTTTTGAAAACATCGGAAAATCGGAAAACTGCGTATTCTTGACTGTCATGTGGGTGAAAATTTTACGAATATCTAAATTCAAATTTTTTTTGTTTAGCAAAAATTAAACTGAAATGATTCTTGAGTATTGATTTAATAGGTTGTATGTTTGTTGTCCTTGCAATTAAATTCTGATTGCAAACATACGTGCTAAGTTTGTAAAACCAATCACGCAGCAATAGGTTTAACGATGATCGAGAAAATTTTGCCTGAACTATTGTGGGATATAAAAGAAACGCACACACTCATTGACGTAAGATCGCCTTCAGAGTTTGCGCAAGGGCATATCCCAGGCGCATTAAATTTGCCATTATTTAATGACGAAGAACGCGCAAAAGTTGGCACTTTATATAAAACTGTTTCACCTGATAGCGCGTTTTTAAAAGGATTGGATTTTGTTGGACCTAAAATGTCGGGATTTATAAAAAAAGTGCGCAAATGGTCTCCTGAAAATAAAATCTTACTTAATTGTTGGCGCGGCGGAAAGCGCAGCGGATCAGTTGCTTGGCTTTTGGATTTTGCAGGGTTCGAAGTTAAAATTCTTCAAGGCGGTTATAAAAATTATAGGCATCAAGTGCTTTCGCGGTTTGCTCTGAACTATAAAATAATTATTGTCGGCGGTAAAACGGGAACAGGTAAAACTGCTGTTCTTCATGCGCTAAAAGAACGCGGCGAACAAATTATAGATTTAGAAGGTTTAGCACACCATAAAGGATCTGCTTTTGGTTGGATCGGTGAACTACCACAACCCACTACTGAACAATTCGAGAATAATTTTTACGAAGCTCTCCGTTTACTCCCTCCAGAAAAACGCGTTTGGGTGGAAAATGAAAGTCGCAACGTCGGTACTGTTTTTATTCCTTCCGAGTTTTGGTTTCAAATGAAAAATGCACCATCTATTCATTTACAAGTTCCTTCAGAAGAACGTTTAAAATATTTAGTCACTGTGTACTGCAATACGCAAAAGGAAGATTTAATAGAATCTTTCCAAAAAATAGAAAAGAAAATTGGTACAGTTCGACTTAAAAAGTGCGAAAATTATATTGCAGAAGAAAATTTTGAATCTGCGGCTGCAGAAGCACTCGCCTATTACGATAAAACATATTCGCACGGATTTGATGGCGTTGCACCAGAATTGCGCCACGAACTAACTGTTGACACAATTAACCCTGATTATAATGCTGAGTTATTAGTTGAGTTTGCAAATAAAATTTTAAAAAACTATTAAAACTTTACATAGATTTCAATCTCTATCTTACCAAATTTCAAACTGTTTCAGATAAAATTGATAAAAAATTATTAGAGGGTAAACAAATGGAAACGGCTGTTGGAGTATATAAAGATTCAGTATGCTTAAAATTATTCAAAAAAAAATTGGTAAAATGAAAGTATAAACCTTTCCAAACTTTGATGCAAGGTTGGAAAGTTATTGAATCGGAAAATTTAGAAATAGAATCTTTGTCTATTGCTAATTCCTTTTTAAATATTGATTTTCTCATTGACGAAATGCTGGAAAATAATAGAAAGAAAACTAATAAATCACAAAATTATTTTGCTCCACTTCAAAACTTTCGAACCAAATTTTTGAAAAAATTGAAATATTCGAGAGATTGCTCAAGCAAATTAATATCAAATTATCGCAACTTAAATTATTTTACGATGTTAATGAGGTATAGCAAAAGCAAATAGAAAATTCAATTGTTTAACTTAAAACTCTTGAAATTTCAGAACCAAAATTTTCATGCCTTTTTATTTTTCTTTAAAATTTTTAAATACAAATCTAGTATGACAAGCAAAATTTCTGCTTTAGAACTCCTCATTCTTACATCAATTCTAATAGTAATTGGTATTTCAGAATATGAGTATGTTGTATTGAAAGATCACGAACGCGCAATATTTATCGGATTGTGGCCTCCAACAATGTTATTATTTTTAATTTACTTCAACTCCAAAAAAAAATCTGATTAGTATGGAAAATTTAGATCTTGTTTTAATGACGGCTGGTGTTGGAACACTTTACACAGCGTTTGCTTATGGATTTATAAAAGCAGTGTGGACTGAAAAGGGGACAACATTTAAAAAAAAGGAACCATAGGAGTTCATAAATCTTTATACAACCTTTTCAATTCAAATAGACATTTATTTATAACCTGCAATTCTGTAGTTGATTTTAAGCCCACGTTATTTTTTGGAAACCAAGAACCATCATCTTGTTAATCCCTAACTGTTAATTTGTTCTATATCCTGATAAATCAAAACGTATCCTTTAAAGCTTGATAGAGCTCGATTACAGATTTTACTTAAATTTTTTGTTACGCAAATCGGTCAAAAACCTTTCGAGTTCAGATTCGTCATGCAATAAAACTTCGCGCGGTTTTGAACCTTCATTCTGCCCAACAATACCGAGATGCTCCAATTGGTCCATAATTCTACCCGCGCGATTATATCCAAGTTTCAATCGGCGTTGAATCATTGATGTTGAGCCATGCTGATTTTGAACAACTAATCGCGCGGCATCGTCAATCATTTCATCCAAATCATTTATGTCAACAGCACCAGGATTGTGTTTAACTTCATCGCCTGTGAACTCTGGCAAAAAGTATGGTTGTGCAAAACCGGGTTGCTCGTGTATAAAATTTATCACGCGCTCAACTTCGGGCGTATCAACAAAGGCACATTGCAAACGCACAATATCAGAACCAGCAGTGAGGAGCATATCGCCACGACCAATAAGTTGATCGGCACCGTTTGTATCTAAAATGGTGCGAGAGTCAACCTTTGATGCTACTTTAAAAGCAAGACGCGCTGGAAAGTTTGCTTTAATAACACCAGTGATAATATTAACCGATGGTCGCTGAGTTGCTATAATTAAATGAATGCCTACAGCGCGCGAAAGTTGCGCCAAACGTCCGATCGGTAATTCAATTTCTTTACCTGCTGTCATAATCAAATCAGCAAATTCATCAATCACCAAAACAATGAAAGGCATATAGCGATGTCCTTTTTCGGGATTTAGTTTGCGATTGACAAATTTTTCGTTGTATTCTTTGATATTACGCGCTTGCGCTTTTTTGAGCAAATCGTATCGCTGCTCCATTTCAATCACGAGTGAATTGAGCGTTTTTACAACTTGCGTTATATCGGTGATAATCGGTTCAAGTTGATCGGAAAGATATGCTAAAAAATGGTTTTCAATTTTTGCATACGGCGAGAGTTCTACTTTTTTAGGATCAATCAATACCAATTTAAGTTGCGATGGATGTTTTTTATACAGCAGAGAACATAAAATTGTATTAATACCCACGGATTTACCTTGACCTGTTGCACCTGCAATGAGTAAGTGTGGCATTTTTGTTAAATCGGCAACAAAAACTTCGTTGCTAATGGTTTTACCGAGTGCAATGGGTAATTCCATATCTGTACGTCTAAATCTTTCGTGGCTTAAAACTTCGCGCAGAGAGACAACTTGTTTGCTTTTATTCGGAACTTCTATGCCAATTGTCCCGCGACCAGGAATAGGTGCGACAATACGAATGCCAAGCGCCGCTAAACTCAGCGCAATGTCATCTTCCAAATTTTTTATCCGCGAAATACGAACACCTGCTGCTGGCACTATTTCATAAAGTGTTACGGTCGGTCCGATTGTAGCGCGAATTTTAGTGATTTCGATTTTGTAATTCAACAAAGTTTCAATAATCTGATCTTTGTTGCTCTCTAATTCAGAGCGATCAATTTCAATTTTTTGATCTTCGTAATTATCGAGCAGTGGCAGAACAGGAAATTCGTATCCAGAAAGTTCAAGCGTCGGATCGTACAAGGTGCCTATTTGTCCGTAGGCTTTATCGTTAAATAAATTTGCTTGCGTCCCTGGTGTAGTAGTTACATGTTCAGTATTAGAAGATGAATCGTCGCTTTTTTCTGAACCATCATCACTTTTTATTTCTATTTCTAATTCTGTACCACCTTGTCTTAGTGCAGTTTGTGTAGCATTACCTGTTTTAGAAACAGCACTAAAAGCATCTGCCTTAGGAGGTTTTGCGAGTTGAACAGAGGCAGGTAAATTGAGTGCTTCTTCAATCATCGTCTTACCACCCGATTTTATCGGCGCAAAAGATTTAGGCGTTTTGTCATCTTTAACTTTTACAGTCGTTCGCAAACTCGTATCTTCTAATTCTTCATCATCATCCTCAACTTCATCATCAGATGATACGTCCGCCGTTTTTCGTTTTGTGTAGGTGCGTAATTTTCTATCTTCTGGAACAAACCCCCGATAGCGCGAGTCCCAGATAGAAAAAATACTTTCTTTTAGTTGTTGCCCAACAGTATAAATTGTTAAACCTTCTAAAGTTGGATTGTGTGTTTCAATAGTAAGCATTACAAGAATAATAATGGATAGTAACAGCACACCAAAAACCCCAATAAAATTCATCAACCAACCTGCCAAAGAATGTCCGAAATTACCACCACAAGGAAATTCACTCGCATAAAATATAAAACCGAAGAGCAATGAAACCCCGATTGTCCAGAGTAAAGCAATGCGCAAACGAAAACGGTATGGAGTTAAACTTTTATCGTTTAGCACATCCAAACCGTAGCGCAAGAGTGTTGCCAATAAAAAGAATACTGGCAAACCAAATAACCAGTAAATTAAAAAATGTGAGACAATCGCCCCGAGTCTTCCGAGAATATTAGCAACTGCAATATCTTGCGAAATCAATCCCATTTGAAATTCCCAAACCTTATCTTGATCTTCTTTCCAAGTGAAAATATATGAAAGACACGCCACTATGAGATAGAGCGCAACGAAAATTATGAGCACACCAATCAATTTAGGTGTACGCGGATCGTCTTTAAACTTAAGTTTAGACGCCATGTAGATTAGAATTAATAGAGTATAGTGTTTCTTACAACATATTTATAGCGATGATTTGCTTAAAATGTTTCCAAAGGTTAAAATATGAACCTTTATATTTATGGAAGCAAGTCCGCTTTATGTTGCAAATTTAGCTTTTTTCTGCAAACAGTGTATAAAAAATTGAAACTTTATAAACTCATTTTCATATTTAGCAGCAGTTCGGCAAATAAAATGTAATTTTGCACCCGATTTTAGGGTGCGCACAATATTTTTTTCGGATTTTAGTCAGAATAGTACAGTATGAGTTCAATTGTAGCCATTGTAGGCAGACCTAATGTCGGTAAATCGACTTTATATAATCGTTTAGTCGGCTCGCGCGATGCGATAGTAGATAATTTTTCGGGCGTTACGCGTGATAGAAAATATGGTGAGTGTGAGTGGAACGGAAAAAAATTTGTAGTCGTAGATACAGGTGGCTTTGTAGAAGGATCAAATGATATTTTTGAATCTGCTATTCGCAAACAAGTAATGTTTGCCGTCGAAGAAGCCTCGGCAATAATTTTTATGGTAGATGTGACAACAGGTGCAACCGATTTAGATGATGATATTGCGGAAATGCTACGGAAATCTAAAAAACCTATTTTTCTCGCCGTTAATAAAGTTGATTCGAATAAGCAAAGTTTAGATGCACATGGTTTTTGGCATTTAGGAATAGAAAATGTTTTTTTCTTGAGTTGTGCAACGGGTTCTGGAACTGGTGAATTATTAGATGCGATTGCAGACAAAATTGAAAATGTTGCCCCGCTAGAAACAACGTTGGTTAAACTCGCTATTGTGGGTCAACCGAATGTCGGAAAATCTTCGCTTCTTAATGTTTTGATGGAAGAAGAGCGTACAATTGTTACGGATATTGCTGGAACTACACGCGATCCGATTCACTCGCATTATAAAAAATACGGCAAAGAATTTATGATTGTTGATACTGCAGGTATTCGTCGTAAAGCCAAAGTGCACGAAGACTTAGAATTCTATTCTGTTATGCGCGCCATCAATGCGATTGACGAATGCGATGTCGCCCTTCTCGTTATTGATGCGACTTTAGATATTGAAGCACAAGATTTAAGTATTTTCAGATTAGCAAAAGATAGACACAAAGGCATCGTGATTGTTTTAAATAAATGGGATTTAGTAGAAAAAGATACGAACACTGCCCGCGATTACGAAGAATATATTAAAAAACGTTTTGCACCATTTAGCGATGTCCCCGTTTTATTTATTTCTGCCAAAGATAAAATTCGTATTTTTAAAGCCGTTGAAGTCGCATTAGAAGTAGCTGCCAATCGCGTTCAACGCGTTAAAACGTCAGTATTGAATGAATGGCTCGAAAAAGTACAAACTAAATTTGCGCCACCAGCGCATCGCGGTCACCTCATAAAAATTAAATATGCTACGCAACTCCCACTCTATTATCCTGCTTTTGCATTTTTTAGCAATCACCCAAAACATATTCCAGATAGTTACCGCAGCTATTTAGAAAACGAACTCCGTAAAACTTTTCCATTGACGGGCGTACCAATTACAATATTTTTCAGAGAAAAATAAATTAGGCGATGAAGTTGCAAGGTTAAAAAAACTAATAATGTCAGAGGGAGAAATTTAGAAAAATAAATTTCTCCCTTCTACTTTAATTTTTAAACACTTGTTTTCCCCCACTGAATTTTGTCCCACACTCTTTCGTGAAAGAAATAAATAACCGTTGTATAAATATTACTAACCACCATAAAGCCAAGTGCAACTTCTAATTTTCCTGTAAAGAGATAGATAGAAGTAAAATCGAGAATTAAAATTATAACCCTGTAGGTTATTGTTTTTACAACTGAACGGCGAAGTGTTTCTAATTTCATGCTTCACTGTTTACGAGTTGTTTCGACATAGCAGGTTTGCGTTGTCTAAACATTTTCAGTTTTGATGCAGTTGGCACCGTATTTCCTAATAAAAATCCCCACGCTTTTAAAGGTTCAATGTGGTCGCAAATAACTTTAATAATTGCGGTTAATGGGATAGATAAAAACATTCCGGCTACACCCCACAGTGCACCGCCGATTAAAACAACTATTACCGACACAAGCGCATTAATTTGAACACGCGAAGCTACAATGCGCGGTATAACCAAATGATTGTCTATAAATTGAATGAACATGTAAACACCAAAAACAAGGAGTGGATAAGTTATAGAATCTTTTGTGACAAACGCAATAACCATCGGGAGCGCAATAGCGATAATGCCACCTATATATGGTATGACATTTAAAACGGCTCCCGTGATACCGAGAATAATGGCATATTCAATGCCGAGTAATAATAAACCTACGGAATTCAGTATAGCAATAATTATCATTTCGAAGAAAAGACCTGTCAAAAAACTTTGAATAATTTTTTTTATATTTGACAATATTTCACTTACCACCGTTTGATCTTCTTTACCGAAAAGCCGATACACAAACTCTACCAAAAGCGTTTTATAAAATAAAATCATGAATAAATAAACCGGTAGCAACATTCCGATTATTAACATTCTGCCAGCGGCTGAAATTTTTTCGCCAATGGCTAAATTTTTTAGCGCTTCACTTTGCGTTGATTTTATCCAAGCATCTATATTAGATTGTGGTATAGAAAACTTTTGAGAAATCCACTGACAAAAGCTGGCAAACGTTACGCTAAATTTTTGTTCTAACGCCGGATATGTTTGTGTAAGCATACTGACTTGCGCCGAAATGATGGCTAAAATAATTAAAACACCACAAATTGCCAATACAACCGTTACAGCAATAGCTAAAATTTTATTTATTTTTTTAGAAACTAAATAATTAACGAGGGGATTGAGTAAAATGGCTATTATTGTAGCGTATAATATTGGTAAAATAATACCTCCGCCAGTTTGTAAAGCAAAAACGATAGCAAATATAGAGATGCAATACATTGCAAACTTTGTGTAAAAAGGTAGTTTTAGCGTTGCGTTAGTCATGCTTATAATTAAAATTTTGTACCCAACGCAAAGTTGGGTTTATAAATATAGGTGGAGTTACAAAATTTTGTAAATTACTTGTAATATTTACACTTTGATTTAAATTTTTTTAATGAAATTTAAAAGTCCAATTAATTGAAACTGTAAAGTTTAAAAAAATGACTGGTTTCTAATCTAAGAAATCAGCCATTTTTATAAAAGTTTAACATTTCACTATTTTATCTCTATCGCTGATTTTTGATCAATGATTTCGATATTATCGGGTCCAGAAATAATTCTAAATTCTGTACGACGGTTGCGCAAGTGTTCTTCTTCCGTGCATTTCACACCATTCTTACATTTATTAACTATTTTCGTTTCGCCATAACCTTTAGCGATAATGCGACGAGGTTCGATGCCTTTTCCAGTCATCCATTTTTTCACGCCATCAGCACGACGTTGCGAAAGATCTAAATTATAACTATCCGAACCGCGCGAGTCGGTATGCGAACTCAATTCGATGACAATATCAGGATTCTTTTTCATTATATCCAGCAAATAGGTAAGCGACTGTTCAGCGTGTGTCCAATCTTCCATGTCTTCTTCATCCGCTTTAAATTTGTCGTACTTATAAAACATATATTGCAACCTGATTCGCTCAGAACGCGAGATAGTTACAGTTTTTGTTTTGAGTTTCAAAGTTTTTTCAATCGTCGTCGTAGCTTTAATATCCATTGTGCTAAAACGAACTGTATCAGCATTGTAGCCTTCTTTTGTAGCTATTAGTTCATACGTTTTGCGCAAACCAAGTGCAGCACTGAACATATCAACAGTACGCGTTGCTGTTTGTCCGTCTTCAATTTGTGTAAGTGTATATTTAACAGCTTTAAGTGGCACACCTTCAGAAGAAGTAGTTGCGCGCAATGCAGCCGTAATATTTGGTGTTGGTCGCAGTGTGACTAATTTTTTTAGAGTTGTAGTTTGATTAACACCAACCGTATTAAACTGAATTGTATCGGGATAATAACCAGGTTTTGTGGTGACAACGGTGTACGCGCGACTGCGTTTTAAATCGCCTGTATAGCTGTCAGCCGTTTTATCATCTTTTTCAGAATTTTTACCACCTGTAATATCTAATAGTGAAAAAGTTAATCCGCGCAATACATTTTTTCCATCTGTTGCGGTAATTACGAGATCAATTTTAATTGGTGCTTTTTTAATGATGTAAATATCTTCACAGCACGTTTTACTTTTAATTGATTTACCACCTGGTCTATTCGATGCTAAATACATCGTACCCTCGTCATCGAAAGAAGGGTATTTATCATCAGCCGATGAATTTATGCCTTTTCCTAAATTTTCTGGTTCTGACCACGTTGAACCATTCCAACTCGAAACAAAAATATCGTAATTACCTAAACCTGGATGTCCTGTTGAACTAAAATATAATTTACCATCGCGATAAAAAGGAGTTTCCTCGTTACCAAAAGTATTAATTACGCCACCTGCATTTGTCGCTGTCCCGTAACTACCATCGTCGTTTTTAGTAGCATAAAAAATATCAAACCCGCCTTTCGTCGGTTCCATATTGCTCGAAAAAAATAAAACTTCTTTCCCGTATAACTCACCTATGCAAGGATGTTTAATTTGAAAATTACCGTTTAAACCTTTCACTTCTGTTGCTTCGTTGAAATTTCCGTCGGCTTGTTTTTTGGCTACATAAAGTTTACTTTCGCTCACCTCATTACCTGAAAGAACGATGCGCGTAAAAAATAATGTAGTGCTATCGGGCGCGATGTAAACACTTCCATGATTATAACCTGGGCGATTTAAATTATCGTTGGCTACTTCTGGTTTTCCAAATTCCCCATTCGCATCTTTGCGCGTAGAGAAAATTTTTAAATAATAATCGCCTTCTTTACCATCGAGTTTTGTC
>ENA-OBIO01000394-OBIO01000394.1-metagenomes-genome-assembly--contig:-NODE-394-length-23804-cov-4.40052_pt1 | contig 23804 bp, 22 predicted proteins | sample MGYA00153383_OBIO01 | MGnify analysis MGYA00153383 | reverse complement strand
AGTTTGATGAGGCTATGCCTCATCGAACTCAGGTTACCCACTAAAACGTAGCAATATAGATTGCTCAGACATCCTCTGAAAGCCCCGCTTTATAAGAGGGGTTGGAGCGGTAACACACTCTCAGCCGCCCAAACGGAAAAACGGCAAGCTCAACTCTTAACCAGCAGTTGCTGTGAGAAATTTAGCCGCCGCCGCTTTGAGCGTAGCCGCTTTGTCAGTTTGCTCCCAAGGTAGATCCAAATCATCGCGACCAAAATGACCGTAGGCGGCGACATCTTGATAAAAACGACCTCCACGTTCTGCGGGGAGATTCCGCAGGTTGAAAGTAGCGAGAATCCCTTCTGGACGAAGTTCAAAGTGCTCTTCGATCAGTTCAAACATTTGGTCATCACTGATGATGCCAGTGCCGAAGGTTTCGACTAAAATACTGACAGGACAAGCTACACCGATCGCATAACTAAGCTGAATTTCACACTTGGCAGCCAAGCCAGCCGCGACGACATTTTTAGCCACATGACGGCAAGCATAAGCCGCAGATCGATCGACTTTGGTAGGATCTTTACCAGAGAAAGCACCACCACCGTGACGGGAGTAGCCGCCGTAGGTATCGACAATAATTTTGCGTCCAGTCAAACCAGCGTCGCCTTGAGGGCCGCCAATTACAAATTTACCTGTAGGGTTGACTAAGAAATGGGTTTTGTCATCTGGCTTGATGTCCAAATCTGCGAACACAGGTATCACTACATATGCCCAAAGATCCGCTTTGATTTTGGCTTGAACGCCAGCATCATCAGTGATATCACCAATTGCCGCATCGTGTTGAGTCGAGATCAAGATGGTATCGATACCTACAGGTACGCCATTTTTGTACTCGACAGTAACTTGCGTTTTGCCATCGGGGCGGAGATAGGGTAGATCGCCAGTCTTGCGGACAGCCGCCAAGCGTCGAGCGACGCGGTGCGACAAACTGATTGGCAATGGCATTAATTCGGGTGTTTCGTTACAAGCATACCCGAACATAATTCCTTGATCGCCTGCACCAGTCTGGTCGAAAATATCGGTGCCATCGCCCCGATTTTCTTTAGCTGTATTGACTCCTTGGGCAATATCAGGTGATTGTTGATCCAAAGCAATTAGCACTGAAGCACTAGTCGCTGAAAATCCATTATCGGCATTGGTATAACCGATTTCAGCAATTTTTTTGCGGGCTAAGTCAATGTAGTTGACAGTCGCTTTGGTGGTGATTTCACCAGTGATCAAGACGAGTCCAGTATTGACTACGACTTCTGCTGCGACGCGACTGTAAGGGTCTTGGGCGAGTAAGGCATCCAAAATTGTATCAGAGATCTGATCGCAGATTTTGTCAGGATGACCTTCGGTCACTGATTCCGAAGTAAAAAGATATCTACGCGACAAGGAACAGTCCTCCTTCTGGTACTGGCTAATGTTAGCCTATATGTTTACACAATGCCCATAAATTAATCCAGAATTTCAGTATTCTGTGATTTTATGTGCTAGCACAAGATCTGAGCTGGTATTCAATCTACACCAAAACCGAACAAAGGAGAATTAAAAATTGTTGATGCTTGGGGTAAATATCGACCATGTAGCCACGATTCGACAAGCACGGCGGACTGTGGAACCCGATCCAATTGCGGCGGCGGTATTGGCTGAACTGGCTGGTGCTGACGGGATTACGGCGCATTTGCGGGAAGATCGACGGCACATGCAGGATCGGGATATTCGACTATTGCGGCAAACTGTTCGCACTCGTCTGAATTTAGAAATGGCGGCGACGGCGGAGATGGTACAAATCGCACTGGATGTGAAGCCTGATTATGTCACGCTCGTACCAGAAAAGCGGGAAGAGGTGACGACAGAGGGGGGATTGGATATTGCCGGACAACTCGATCGGATGAAGTCGGTGGTAGACAAGCTACAATCAGCGGGGATTCCAGTGAGCCTATTTATCGACCCAGAACCCGCCCAAATTGACGCGTCAGTCCAGGTAAAGGCAAAATTTATCGAACTGCATACGGGACGCTATGCTGAGGCTAAGGAGCCGATGCAGGTGCAGCAGGAACTAGCGAATTTAGCGACAGGATGCGAACAGGCGATCGCGTCTGGTTTGCGGGTAAATGCGGGACATGGACTGACTTATTGGAATGTCCGCCCGATCGCTTGTCTCCCAGGGATGGAAGAATTGAATATCGGTCATAGTATCATCAGTCGATCGGTACTCGTTGGGATCGATCGAGCCATCCGTGAAATGAAAGCAGCCATGTTTGGAGTAATTATCTAGTCAGAGTTTTTTTGTGGTGCGGAAAACACATAAATCCTATTCACCATTCACTATTCACCCTTCGGCTACGCATTGCCTACGGCAGGCTAACGCCAACAGTGCAAGCCATTCACTATTCACCAATATGCAAACTTACTATTATTTAGTCGCTAGTCAGAAATTTTTACGCGAAGAAGAAGATCTCGATGAAGTCTTTGCAGAGCGCGTCCGCAATTATCAAGAACAAGCCAAAGAAATTGACTTTTGGTTGATCGATCTACCTGCTTTTTTGGATGCTCCAGAATTAGTAAATGTCAAATCTAAAGTTCCGCAGCCAGCGACAGGAATTATATCTACTAACCCACAGTTTATCACTTGGTTGAAACTCCGCTTAGAGTTTGTAGCTACAGGTGAATTTCAAGCTCCATCGGCGACTATTCCCGATCCGATTGGCTCTCTAATTACCGTTTAACTAAACAAACAGACTCCCGACTGATTGAATCAGTCGAGAATCTAGCTTTACCAAATAGTAAGGGTTCAGAGCCTCCTGTCTAAAGGTGCGTTTGTTATTAAGAGCGTCGCGGCGGAGCCGCGCAGCACGGAGTGCTGGGCGGGTGCCCCACCTAGCTTTAAATCTCCATCTTAATGACTTCGCTATCAACTATCAACTATCAACTATCAACTAATTAGTTACATAAAAAATCACCTCTAACCCAACCAACTGCACCATAGAAATTCACCTTTTGCCAGGTAAAGTTACCAACAACTCTGGTGTTGCCGATTAAAACTACTGGCTTACCGGATGGAATCTCAGTTATTACCCTGTATTGCTGTCCCGCACGATTACGAAGATTAATCGTATCACCATCGCGGCTACAACTGTAGACTCTACTGACATTTCCATAGCCACCAGGGCCACTTTGGGCAAATCCAGGATCGATCGGCAACCAGCATGTCAACGTCGCCAAACAGATCGCTTTAGTGATGATTTGAAGTTTCATGATTTTTTTCGATTAACTTTTTTAACTGAACTACGATCGAGCCTATCTACTAAATCGATCGAGTAATTTGTACCTCGATCGATCGCGGACGATATTTGAAAACAAAGTCCCTGACTCGATGATAGTCATTTTTATTTGTAAGCCCAATACAACCAGATGTTCCATCTTCTTTTCGATCCTTATCAAAACTAGGATCCCAATGAATACCTAACGCAGTTCTTCTCATCCGTGGATTGAAGCCAGGTTTGGGAAAAATCGGTACCATCGTACCGCCAACTTCCCGAATAGTGCCAGCAACTACTCTAGATGCTACTGAATAAGATCCATCTGGTAATGGAGCTTCTGTATTGCTTTGATAGCGATTTCTAGCTTGAGAAAATCCTCTACCAGTCACAGCATTGAATTCAAATATCCGTGCTTTATTGTTACGATAGGCTGACAATTTGTAAATGGGATTGTTAAATCTATTGTGAGGATAACTGGGATCTTGACTCAATATTAAACAGGGAAAAGCTTTACAAGTAATAATCGATCCCGTCGTGTTATTATTTAGAGCTTTTTTAGGCTGAGTCGAAATATTATTTAATTGTTCTAACTGCACATTACGATAATTATCTGCTGGGTTTGGTAGGGAAGCAGAATTCGATCTTGAAGGATTAGCAGCAGTTTGTTCTACAAGTGAGATCGAGTTGAGTGGGTTAACATCAGGTACTGGAACTAGATGTTGGGATGCCACGACAACTTTGACAGATTGAGTGTTGGCTGGAGCTAGAGTCGATAGAGAACGGTTCTCTACAGGAGATCTCTGCTCGACAATTGCCATCGGCGATGGAGCCAAATTGTCTGTAGTATTTTGAGCGGTCGATGTAAAGTTAGAATTGGAGCTGCAACTACTTATCGATAGAGCGATTTCGCTCCACCCGATGATTCCAGCAGCAATTAAAACCTTAGACATATATTTTTAGTTTAGAGCTATGTAGTAACTACTTAGAATGGCTATCATGTTTAAGCTACAGTGCCTCTACGTATTTTCCGAAAACACTAACAGCTTTTAGAAAAGATGAGCGGTTGAAGCGATCGCCAGATAGTGTCTGTATCACTACTTCAAGTATGCCCAATCTCCAACCGGATACTCTCAATCGAAATCACAAATAAAGTTTTCACTAGATCGATATTATACAATCGCCAGAGAGGGGCAAAGAATTATCGGGTTATTTAATCTCCGATCCGCCGCAAATAGATTTCACAGATCGCTAAACCACTCATCTATGCCAAAACCCATGCTCCGATTTAGCTGCAAGCTTGAGGCTAGTTGAAAAGCGGCATCTCTACCCACATTAGTTTCCATCACTGATGAAAAAACCACATCGAGCTGATATTGAGTTATGAATTCTGCCAATCGCCACGGAAACCCAGCAATTCCAGGCTTGACAACATAAATACCCCGCCAACCGTCAGCATAAACAGATTGAAGTCGATCGAATGTAGCAACAGATTCATCCAGCGCGATCGGGGTATTATATACTCTCGCTAATTCCTGCATCTGTGAGATTGAATCTGGTGCTAAAGGTTGCTCGATGAACTCGATTCGCGACTCTCGATCGCAAAGTTCTAACCACTGCTCTGCTTCTAGATAAGTTAACCCCCCATTCGCATCGAGCCGGAGTTTGGCATTCGCAGGTACCGCCGCCATCAACTGTGTCCAGATTGCCACCTCCTGAGCGATCGGTAGTACCCCAATCTTCCATTTAAAGGTGGAGTATCCTCGCTCCGATAAAGCTGGTAATCGGGCGATTGCTGCCGCGCCTGAAGGTAATAGCGCACTCATCCCTAGAGTTGATTTGTGCCAATCGATGTTTGCTGGAGTAGAGTTAAAAGCTGTCAAAGCACTCCCAAATCCAAACTGACATGCGGGTAAATTATCGGGAATTTGATGGATTTGAGCGACAGTAATATTAGTGCAAATTTGCTGACAGTACAATGTTGCCTGTTCGATCGATTCTGAGCCAAACCACGGTATCGGTGCGATTTCACCTTGATGAGATCTTCCTAAATCGTCAGTGAGTTGAATCAAGATCCCCGATCTAACTTTCCATACACCATGACTAGTGTTCAACGGTTGTCGAAATGGACGTTGATAGATTGAATATGTAAATTGATAGCTATTCATGCCTAGTGTCAAATTAGATATCTAGGGTAGGGGGTGAATGGCTCGCACTGTTGGCGTTAGCCTGCCGTAGGCAATGCGAAGCCGAAGTGTGGATGGTGGATGGTGAATCATGATGTCTCTCGATTCTCGTTCCGTAAGCGCAAAGCGCAGGCGTTGCCAACGCGAAGCGTCTCGTTCCGAGAAGAGGCTCCGCCAACGAGGTGGTTCGGGAGTACGTCAGCAAAGGATTATGATAGAATAGAACATAAAATATAATTCTAAATAAAATCATGGATATTCTTACCCTCGGCTGGGTTTCACTCTTAGTCTTATTCACTTGGTCGATTTCGATGGTCGTTTGGGGTCGCAACGGCTTCTAAGTGCAAAGATTTATCATTATTGCTTGTCGAAACCCAACATTAGCTGTTGGGTTTTTCATTGGAGATCGCTAATTCAAAGTGTTCGACAGTGGGGAAAGGATCGTAAAAGTGATGCAATAATTGCCGCCACTGTTGATACTCAGGCGATTGTCGAAACCCGATCGTATGGTCTTCGAGATTGCGCCACCGCACTAATAATAAATATTTGCCTGGGACTTCTAGGCAACGCTGCAACTCGTGGGATAGATATCCCTCGATTGCGGAAATCAGTGGGGTTGCAGTGGCAAAAGCTGCCTCAAATTCTGGCTCTTTTCCAGCAACTATATTTAATATTACAGCTTCCAGAATCATCTTAATTTTCCTTGCAATGTTGAGATCGATCGAGCGACAATTTATGCCGAGATGAGTTGGCGATAATCTTGGAGAAACTTCTGAATCGAGGGGTCTTTTTCGATCAGTACGGCAAAAATGCCCAATTGTCCGCGCGATCGCATCAACCCCAACAGATCTGACAAAAATAACTGTACCCACTCCGCTGTAGCTACCTGAGTGAGCCAACAAAAAGCACAATAGGCGCGATTGGCATCGGTGGCATGAATAGTTAACCCGATGACTGTAGCATACCGAGCAGAAGGCTCGACGGGAAAAGGAAGATCGCTACCTTTGCCCTCCAGAATCGGCAGCAGATCGGGTAACAGTTGATATGTCAAGCTAAAAGCTTGAAACTCGGCACTAGCCGCTACCCCGATCGCTGGTGCCAAATCCAACCCATTGTAGTGTAGAATACTAGCCATCATCCACGATCGCGGCGAACACCAAGCAGGTTGCTGCGGATCGATCTTGTGCAACAAGCTGGGGCGAAAACACAAGAAAGCGATAATTTGCTCGTGAATACCTTGCCCGATCGCATAAGTTTTGAAGCTCTCAAAATCTGGCTCCACCTGCAAATGTAAAAACCGATTGGCTAGAGGCGTTGGCATTTCAAACACCCCAGCGCGATCCTCCTTGCGATTTCCGGCTGCCCATACAAACCAGCCATCAGGCACAACATAAGAACCCACACGGCGATCCAAAATCAGTTGCTGTGCCATCCCCTGCATCGTTGGCGGAGCCATATTAATCTCATCGAGAAACAGAATTCCTCTCCCCTGTTGAGGCAAAAATTCGGGGGGGAACCACTTAGAAACTCCCGCCTCTGCCACAGGCAATCCCCGCAGATCCGTGGGTGCCAGTTGACTCAACCGGATATCGACAACTTCGAGCTGATGGACGCTCGCTAGTTGCTCGACGATGCTAGATTTACCAATCCCTGGCGCACCCCAAATCATCGTGCTAATTTTGAGATCGTTGGTAATCAAGCGATCGAGATAAGTCTTTAAGTCTTCAGGATTCATGACGGCTGTGCCTAGGCGTTTTGGTGTGTAGGTATTCGGGGATCTGGATGTTGGAATTACCAACTAGCTACTACCTTCACCATTTCAACAATTTACGCAATTCTCCTCGGAGTTGAGGTGATGTATTGGAGTTGCCAACAAAAGAGTCATAAATCAGTCGAGCTAGTTGACTCTCGGCTGTGTAGCTTGCCCACAGTTGGTTCCAGAGCCGATCGATCGTCGCACTAGGGGTGCTTGGATGGCGTACCACCGCCAACTGCAATACATTCCAGTCTGTTTGCGCTAGCTCTATTAATTGATGGGATTCTGTCGTAATTTGTTTCGCTAGCCACAGCGAGCTAGCTACTGATTCATTGGGCGCAAGACGCATCTGCATCAATAGCTCAGTTGCGATCTGGGGATGAAGTGCTACCAATGTTGTAAAAATATGCTCGTTAGTTTCTCGATATGTGGATAAGATCTTTTCCAGTACGGCAACAGGTGTCTGGGCATTTTCTGCCACAATTTGCGCGACGTTACTACCGACATTGACAATCTCGGCGAGTAAATCGGGTGGTGTGTGAGGATGTGCGGCGACAGCTCGGATCAGTTCTCGATCCTGATAACGTGATTTTTGGGCTAAATTTTTCAGTAATGCGCTGGGAGTATCGGGATTGTAAGCCACTGCCAGCCAGAGACTATAATCCTGCTGACTGAGTGCATACTCCATCAAGTTTCGGGGTACGCGTTCGCATTGCAGCAAACTCGTCAGAGTAGAGTGCGGAATCTCCGCCGCCAGATCGAGCCGCTCCAATTGTAATAGTGCAAACATCGGATTGCTCAGGATGGCTTCAGGAAAGTCAATCCCTAACTGCCAGAGGACATCTGTAGGCGTATTCGGATTACTAGCGACAATCCGCCGTAGCTCCCAATCTGTCTCTGTGGCAATTTTACGCAGTAGTTGTGGATCTGTGTTGGGGTTACTCGCCGTCTGCGCCGCTGACACCCCTGGTACCGTGGCAGTAGTTGTGTCAGTTACTAGCTGGATGGTTACTTCCATACTTATTTTTTGGATCTCTCGCTTACTCACTCATCGATTAGAGTACCCAGACAGCAACCTAAAGATGAAGGTTACGAAAATAATTCATCGAAAGTTGCGATCTTTAGCTGGAAATTTAGCTGTCTATGTTCAGTATTTTTGCTCAATGCGATCGCAGATGGTAGCAATTATTTAGAGTGCAGCCATACACTGGAGTATATTTCTAATGTGTAGCATCTACCGATCGGGATTTTTAATATCTAAATGACATCAAGTTTTCAGACAATCCAGGTAACGTAATGATTAGAATTCCTTTCAATCGGTGTGTGATTGTAACCACACTGGACTTTTCCCAAATTGCAGATCGATTAGAAAGCGCAATTTACGTTGGCAATCCTGCTCACCTGCCGACGGCAAGCGATCCTGAACTATCTACTGCTGCTACAAGTTACCCAAATCAACGGTACTTTGGACAAGTTCGTGATTTCAAATTTTTAGCAACTCGGATCGTCGGACATAAATATTTTCATTTACCGATCTTTTTATTACCAACGATCGAAGGTAAGATTCAGGCTTTACATCATGGCTACGAAATTTCCCTGGACATCAAAATACATGACGTCACGTTAGTATTGCTATTGACTTGGTTTGGAGGGCTATTTATTACCATCTGCTCGATTTTAGATAATCTCGTTGTGGGGAGCAAAAACCCTCAATATTTGACGACGGTAGAAATTGTCGCATTTATATATATAGGCGTACTTGCCTATTTCTATCTCGACGCATGGTGGACAACTAAATTTTTTAGAACTTTATTTGTGAGAGGATTTGCACGTACCAACACTAGAGTTGCTAGTCAACCAGGCTGGAGTTCGGAGCTTCAATTGCAGGAGCATAGTGAGATCCCATCTTCCACCATGTTGCTAAAGAAAAATTTACCCTCGTTCCCATCCAATCCCAGCAAGATGTAAGTTGAGTTATTCACATCTTGCCTCAATGCCTAGATCCTATTACTGCGGCAACAGGGTACCCACAAGGGGCAGGGCTGTTTCATTCCCAAAGGGAATGAATTTGTCAATCCCCTAAGCGATGGATTTTCAAATGAATGTGGTGATTTCTTAGGATAAAATCACCATTTATTCGATCTAAATCAATTGCTTTTCATCTTGACAACCTAAGCCTGGTAAGGAATGAATCAGCCCTGCCCCTCGTGGGTACCCGAAGATCTACGCTTTTACTGGTTAAATATTGGTGCAAGATGTGAGGTTATTCATCCATTCGATCGCAAGCTCCAATACTCACCCAAGTACTGGAGATCTGACCATTGACATTGTGATACCACTCTTTTTTCCAAATTGGTGCTTGATGCTTGAGTGTATCGATCGCATATTTACACGCCTCAAAGGCTTCACCCCGATGGGGACATCCCACAGCTACCAGCACGCTGATTTCACCGATCTTTAACTTGCCCACTCGGTGGTAAATGACGATCCGATTAGCTTCTGTCCATTGCTGCCGAATCTCTAACCCAATGGTGGCAAATACCCGCATCGCCATCGGCTCATAAGCTTGGTATTCTAGATATTCTACTGCTTGTCCATCAGTGCGATCGCGAACTGTACCGCTCATGATGACTACAGCTCCATTTCCTGGTGCATCAGCTAGCTGGTAGACTTCATCTAAGGATAGAGGTGCAAAACCGATCGCAAATCGATCGTCAGGATGAGCCGAGACTTGAGTGAGTGTAGGCGTTGTCATAATCAATTTGAAATATATTGTAAAAATATCATCAACGTGATATATTTGGAAATATCGGTTAATAGCCGTTACATGGATAGGTGGCTGAGTGGTCGAAAGCGGCACACTGCTAATGTGTTATGGGAGTGATCCCATCGAGGGTTCGAATCCCTCCCTGTCCGTTGTTAAATCGTTTAAATCAAAGAGTGGGGGCAATTCATCAATTGCCCCTACTCTTTTTTGTCACCTATTTAAGTACTGGAAACGCCGCCCGTTCCAAAGCTAACTTTTCAGCAGCGCGTTCGGCTGCGAGTAAGTCCAATTGCTGCCAAACTTTCGCCAGCAGTGGCTCTAAACCCGTGCGAGTCGCTGAGGAAATTAGAAATACTTCCTGTTGGGCTACTTCACTCAAAGCTTGAGCGATTTCTGCCACTTCCTCATCATCTACTGCATCAATCTTGCTCAAAGCTAAGATTTGGGGGCGAGTGACAAGCGACTCACTATAAGCAGTCAACTCTTGTCGAATCGTCTGATAGGCACCGATCGGATCGTCGCCAGTTGCCTCGACTAGGTGTAATAATACTCGTGTGCGCTCGATATGTCTGAGAAAATCATGTCCCAAACCCGCACCCTGAGACGCGCCCTCGATCAATCCAGGAATATCTGCAAATAGCGTACCATCGCCAGAGGGTTTCCTGACGACACCTAAATTAGGAACTAGGGTTGTAAAGGGATAATCAGCTACTTTCGGACGGGCGGCGGAGAGGGCGGAGATAAGAGTAGATTTACCAGCATTTGGCAAACCAATAATCCCGACTTCGGCTAATAATTTCAGTTCCAGCCGAATCCGCTTTTGCTGCGATAGTTGCCCAGGTAATGCGTATTCAGGAGCGCGGTTACTATTGCTCAAAAAGTGAGCGTTACCCAATCCACCTTTACCACCAGTAACAACTCGAAAAGTCTGTCCTGGCTCCACTAAATCGACCAACAGTTCATCGTTTGCCGTATCGTAAATCATCGTACCGCAAGGTACATCAATATTCAGATCGTCACCGGACGCGCCAGTGCAATTACTCGAACCACCTTTACCGCCGTTTTCCGCTTTGAAGCGACGGTTGTACCGAAAATCTAACAAGGTTTGCAGGTGTTCGACAGCAGTAAATAATACTGAGCCGCCTTTACCACCGTTACCGCCCGAAGGCCCCCCAGCCGGAACGTATTTTTCCCGCCGAAAGGTGACTATCCCATCGCCGCCACTTCCTGATTCTACTTCTACTTCTGCGAGATCGATGAATTGCATGGTTTGGGCGATTGGATATAAATGAGTCAGGCTTTATTTTAGCTCACTATCTGGGAGAGGATATGATTTGGCGATAATTTCTCATAGTACGAGTTCATCAAGAGATAGATTGCCTCGATCGTCTACCGTACCAGTTAACTCGATCGCTTTCATTAGTTTTACCTTGAGATTAATTTAACTCAGATTAGATCTAGTAGATCTCGATCGAATATGTAAGCTCGGCTACTTATTCAGATCGATCGTCATCCTGAAACTCAGGTGTAAGATCTATTGTGACGCTAAGCTGAGATTCTACTTCATCTCGATCGAACTCAGGCGGTTCGCTGCCCATCAATTACCCTTCGACTTCCACATCGTAGCTGAAAGTCAGTGTAGGGTGTGTTAGCGTCAGCGTAACGCACCGAGATTGAGACTGTTGGTGATAAGCGAATTGGTAAACGAAGAGAACTTGTGAGTTGCGAGTTTTATTTGTGTGGGCAGAACCCTGATCTGGGGGTCGGAACCCCAGACCCCCCGTTGAGGAGCGGAACGCCGCCCCTCAAACTCCCCTGCATACGGATGGCTGGTGTGTAGCGTGGTGCGGCGTTCACTTCATTTTAGATTTTAGCCACAGATCTTCGGTGCGTTACGCTGACGCTAACACACCCTACAATATTTTCACGCATCAAATAGGATTGCTAGATGACGATCGCAGATAATAAATAAGGTGGGCAAATGCCCACCCTCAGAGTTTTTTTGAATTTATTTCCTAAAACCTAAAACCTAATTATTGGCGTTAAAGTCACGAAAGCTTTGATAAAATTCATTTTCTTCATAGATATGACACTTATCAGTGATGTCTTTCATCATTTCCCAGGTGAACTTGCGTTCCTTGATGTATTCGCCCCAGTTCGCTTTGATAATGGCGTGAGCTTCCCGTAGTCGGTAAGAAGGGATCGCTGTCGAAATATGATGGGGGACGTGAACGTTGATATCGTGACAGAGGAATTCTACCCAGCGAGGGTAGTCACAATGAACTGTACCAGACAGTTGAGCGATCGCTTCGTTCCATTCGCCTTCTGGTGTAAAGGGAATATCAGCGGCGGTATGGTGGACGATCGTAAAGGTACTCATCCAGAAATGATATACCAACCACGGCACAACCCAAAATTTGATAAATCCCCAGATTCCCACCGTTCCAATGATGATTGGAAAGATAATTGCAGCACCGATAATTACAAATAAGGCGGAGAATTTGACATCATCGCGAGTTTTGCCTGCTGGAAACTTGCGCCAGTCAAAGTGGACTGCTGCCCAATGAGGTAATGATGCCAACCACCATAACCGACCGCGCATCGCTTGATAGACTACTTGAAGCCATGCTGGTGCATCTTGGTAGGCTTCTGGTCGCCAAGGTTGCCACGCGTTGTCCACGTCCATTTTGTTGGTATGCTTGTGGTGTTTTGCATGACCATATCGCCAGCCGTGGAAGGGATAAATCAGGGTCAACATGAACAGATGACCGACGATATCATTGACTTTCCGACTGTTTGAAAATGAACGATGAGCGCAGTCATGCCCAATCACAAAGCAGCCAGTCATTGCCGTACCTGTAAATATCCAAGCTAGGGGCAAGAGGTACCAAGGCGAGACAGATATGGCAAACATCCCTAGTGTTACCATTACGATCGTTTTGAGCGTCATCAGCAGAGCTTTGCTGTTGTCTTTAGCAAAAACTTCCTTCGGTAAAGACTGGACGATATGCTTGAGCTTGAGATTCGGGGACAGCGCGGTGGCTGGATTCGGATCGATCGATAAAGTCATGTAGCGGTTTAGTCCAAAGATAATAAGGCACAATCGTTGCTACTGCCAATTAGACACCGCTCTATCGGCAGATAAGTGACAATTATGAGTTTGCAGCCAAAATCGATACCGTTTTGTTTACAATCGTTCATAATTCTACATTAATCTCTTGCTGAGGTCTAGTAGGTCGATCGATAGGATCGGTGACGATCGATACTGTTGCCCTTCAGTAAATCGGTTTATTTTGACGATAGCAGTCTCTAGCATACCCATTCTCGGAAATATTGGCATTGCTATCTGGTGGGCAAAGTCATCGCCGAGCCATCCGCAGCTTCTAGCACAAAGCCCAGATCGGAAATTGTATCCCAGTCCTGAGTTGCTGATTGTCCTGGGGTAGTCAAATAATCGCCGACAAAAATCGAATTTGCCACATACAATCCTAACGGTTGGAGCGATCGCAAATGTACTTCTCGCCCCCCTGCGATCCGAATTTCTTGGGAAGGTAGTAAGAATCTAAACAAGCACAGGATTCTAAGACATTGCTGCGGCGTTAACTGCTGGATATCGGCAAACTTGGTGCCAGGAATGGGAATCAGAAAATTGATCGGTACGCTGGTTACGCCTAATTCGCGCAGGGACAGGGCTAAATCGATGACATCATCATCTGACTCCCCCATGCCGAGAATCCCGCCCGAACAGGTCGTAATCCCCGCAGCATGAACGTTTTTGACTGTCTCGACTCGATCGGTATAGGTGTGAGTAGTGGCGATCCGATCGTGATTGGATTCAGACGTATTTAGATTATGATTGACTCGATCGACTCCAGCCTCAGCAAGGCGATGGGTTTGCGCTTCAGTCAACAAGCCCAGACAAGCGCAAACTTTCAGATCGTAATTTGCCTTGACTTCCCGCACTGCCTCTAATACTTTACCAAAGGTCGCTTCATTTGGCGATCGACCAGAAATCACCATACAAAAAGTCCCCGCTTTGAGTTCTGCTGCGCGTTTAGCTGCATCCAAAATCTTCGACTGCGCCATCAGCGGATATTTCTCGATTTCGGCTGTAGAAATCTTGGACTGCGAACAATAATGACAGTCTTCTGGACACAATCCACTTTGAGCATTTAATAAATAATGTAGCCGCACCCGATTGCTCCAGTAGTGACGGCGCACCCGATAAGCGGCGGCGATTTGTTCGAGCAACACCTCGTCAGGTGCCTGAAGTACAGCAAGGCTCTCAGATCTAGTCAAGATCTCCCCCGCAAGCGATCGAGCGGCTAAAGTATTCCAGGTGGGTGTCGTCAGTAACATCGAACTTTCGGTCTTTATTGGGCAATCATTCATTATCGCAGGTGGGTAGCCGGATCGATCGCTTAATTTTGTTAAGATTCTATAGTCTCGTCAAAATCTAGCTAGTTGGCACATTTAGCCAGCAGAAAATTAGTAAATAGATGTTGAATTTTTTGTGGATTTACAATATCCCTAATTGGGCACTTTGTACACTTATCCTCATTGGACTGACTACTTTTTCAACGGTCGGGATTCATTCTAGCAGAAAGTTGGCTCGGCGACTGATGGCGCGTCCACATGGTCAAAATGAAGCTGTCGGGATTTATATATCGGCGATTGGTTTTTTTTACGGCATTACTTTAGGGTTAATTACTGTCAATGCTTCGGCTACTTTCAATGATGTTAGAGATCGGGTCGATCGAGAAGCTACGAGCATCTCTTCATTTTATCGAAAAGTCAGTAATTATCCAGAACCTACTCGATCGATATTACAAAGCCAGACGCGATCGTACACTAGTTATATCATCGACAAGGCATGGCAATTACAACGAAAAGGAGTAGTCCCTGTTGATGCTGTTAAGCAAATTGTCGCGATCGAAAAAAATCTCGACTCATTCGAGCCAACTACTGAATCTCAAAAATCTCTACATAATATTACGCTAATATCATTTGATGATATGTCCAAACAAGCACGATTGCGACTACAAAATGTGAAAAATGGTCTACCAGATATCCTCTGGGCTGTAGTATTCCTGGGGCACTATTCAATATTTTTCTGACTTAGATGTTAATACTTGATAATGAGACACCGCATGTCTGGTTGGGGATGATTTTTAGTGCCATGATTGGCATTTTGATTTTCCTCACTGCGGCAATGGATCGTGTATTCATGGGTGAATTTAGTATTTCAGCCGATCCTTATCAGATGGTTTTTGAACAATTAATGAAAACTACTAATAGTTAGACGACGAGCGTACTAACTCGATCGCGTCCTTGAGATTTAGCTTGATATAAGGCTCGATCGGCAGCATGAATTAAAGTTTGAAAATCATTTTCCTGAGTTGGGATAATTGTCGATACACCGACACTAATTGTCACGTATGGACAGACAGATGAAGCTTCATGGATAATTTGGAGATTCTTAATTGCCGATCGAATATTTTCAGCTACAGAAACTGCACCCAAGGCATTTGTATTTGGGAGGACGATCGCAAATTCTTCACCACCATAACGTGCTACTAGATCGCCAGTCCGTCGCACTGTATTTCGCATCGCCGTGGCTACTTCAATCAAGCACTTATCTCCAATTGGATGGAGGTAGCGATCGTTATAATTTTTAAAAAAATCTACATCACACATAATTAGCGATAAGGGTGCTCTAATCCGTTGCATTCGCTCCCATTCTCGCTGCATATAGTCATCAAAACCGCGTCGATTAGCTAGTTTTGTCAAGCTATCTAAATTAGCTAATAACTGTAGATTTTGATTGGCTTGCTGGAGTTCATTTAATTGATTTTTGATCAGATGGGATTGACGGATTAAATTCCTGACTCGCTGCCGCAAAATTGACAGATTAATTGGTTTAGTAATATAATCAGTCGCCCCTGATGCAAAAGCTCGATCGACTGACTCATTATCATCGAGTGAAGTAATCATCAAAATCGGTGTCAATCGATCGCCAAGATTCTTTAGTTGTTGGCAGAATTCAAATCCATCTAAAATTGGCATCACCGCATCGACAAGGATTAAGTCGGGACGATGTTGCTGATAAGCCATCATCCCATCATTGCCATCTTTTGCTAAGATGACTTCAAAACCATCTTGCGTTAGCGACTCACTAACTCTCGCCCGAACCACGAGGTCGTCATCAACCAATAAAATTCGGTGAAAGTTGGGTTCATTCGTGTTCATAATGACTTGCGTAAATAATCCGCTTACTCATACAGACGTTGTGCTCGATTAGTTTGGGATTTGAACGATTCAGTGGAGCCAATGGACTTCAACTTGAGGCTACATTCAAGTACAAGCTAGGGTTGAGTCGCAAACTTACTTTTGCTCATCTCCACCATAGTGTACCCATGAAGTCTTCATTCAGTAGCATATAGGTAGTTGATTGTTGAAAAGCGTCGCTGCACCGACGGTGATGGGCTGGATCTGGGTATCTCGATCGATGCGTTACGCTATATTTTTACTGCTAGATTTAATCCACAATCCTTAGCAGCTTATCACTTCTATTGACTATTCCAGCCCGATCGAGATTAATGATAGTATTACTGTACTTTTACCAATCACTTGAAACTTGATTCAATTTAGCTCTGCCTTACTCGGACAAACACAAGCTGTAGAACTGTTAACTCAATCGATACTCAGACAACGGCTAGCACCTGCATATCTATTTTATGGTGCGGATGGGATTGGCAAAAGTTTGGCAGCACGATGTTTTATTGAGTCGATCTTGTGCGATGGCGTTCCAGAGAGCGAACAGGCACTAATCGCGCAAAAACTCCGTCAGGGCAATCACCCCGATGTCTTGTGGGTAGCACCTACATATAGCCACCAAGGAAAACTACTTTCCGCCGCCGAAGCTACCGCCGCCGGAGTCAAACGCAAAGCACCGCCCCAAATTCGGATCGAACAAATTCGTGAAATCGGCCAATTTTTGTCACGTCCACCACTATTAGGATCGAGATCTGTAATTGCGATCGAACAAGCTCAAACGATGGCAGAAGGAGCCGCCAATGCCCTGCTCAAGACCCTAGAAGAGCCAGGAAAAGCAACAATCATCGCGATCGCCTCCAGTGTAGAATCGCTGCTCCCGACGATTGTATCCCGCTGTCAGCAAGTCTCGTTTCAGCGACTAGATCGCGCTGCGATGGTCGAAATCTTGACCAGACTTGGCAAAGTAGAAATCCTCGATCGACCCGAAATCCTGGGACTAGCTCAAGGTAGTCCAGGTGCCGCCATTGCCCTCTGGGAGCAGTTAGCAGCTATGCCTGCGGAGCTACTCGATCGTTTGACCAAATTACCAATTAGCCGCCGTCAAGGGCTTATTCTAGCCACTGAGATCGATCGAGAGTTAGAATCATTAGAGCAGTTATGGCTGGTGGATTATCTACAATATATTTATTGGCAAAAATATCGCGTCCCTCAGCTCATCGAAACACTCGAACAAACTCGATCGCACTTACTCGCTTACGTTCAACCCCGATTAGTTTGGGAGTGTACGCTCCTCAAAATTGGTTCGCAATTGAATAGTTGACTTGCCCCTGCTTGCCATTCCATTACTCCGACCTTATATGCTAGAGTCATCTTTACTCATTCCAGGTAATGTATTAGGCAATCGTTATGAGATCGTGCGCGAACTTGGGCGCGGTGGATTTGGACGAAGTTATCTAGCGATCGATCTCAATAAATTTGGCGAAAAATGTGTGCTCAAAGAGTTTGCACCCCAAGTCCGAGGTCAAGCAGAATTAGTTAAAGCGAAGGAACTGTTCGAGCGGGAAGCCGGAGTTCTGTACAAGCTTCAACATCCACAAATCCCAGCTTTTAGAGAGTTGTTTCGGGTTAGTGATGGTGGGTCTGAGTCTCTTTTATTAGTCCAGGAGTATATCGAGGGAGAAACTTATCTCAATAAGTTAAATCAACGCCTAAAACATCAGCAAGTTTTTAGCGAGCAGGAGATGATTAGTTTATTTCATAGCTTATTACCAATCCTCGATTATATCCATAGGATGGGTGTGATTCATCGAGATATTTCACCTGACAATGTTATCTATCGGGATCGCGATCGATTGCCAGTATTGATTGATTTTGGCTGTGTCAAAGAGATCGCCGCTACAGTTATTTCCCGCTACAGTAGCGTCAAAATCCCCACTCGGATCGGTAAACAAGGCTATGCACCAGAAGAACAAATGATGCGTGGTAAAGTATCACCATCGAGCGATTTGTATGCGATCGCCGCGACTGCACTCACCCTGATGACTGGTAAAGATGCTAGCACGATTTATAGTCCGGCGGAAGCAAGTTGGCAATGGCGAAATCATCTCAGTCTCAGCCCCGAATTTGGTGCAGTAATCGATCGCTTACTGCAACACAATCCCCAACATCGTTATCAGTCAGTAGCAGAAGTTTTAGCAGTTCTACCTCCGCAGATCGAGCGTCCCATACCAGTCGCACCAACAAGATCGGCAACTAACTCTATCCCCATCACCCGCGTCAATCAAATTTCTCAACTCAAAACCCTCGAAATTAGCCCGCTCAATGCGCCAGGATCGTCACCACAAACCGAATTAGCGATCGATCCCAACGAGTGGAAAAAACCTGCATGGCAAGTCACAAAAGTGATGACTGTAGCTCTTTTTACATCTGTAGCAATTAGTGGCGTAGTAAAATGGGTGCAAGCGATCGACCCACTAAAAATGGTCAAAGATCGAGTTGATACTACGACCGCAGGTGTAGTCAATTCTATCCCCAATCCATTCAAATCCCAGCCACCCGTCCAACAACGCCAACAGGATTTGAGCCAAAAGTTAAAACAACTCAATATCCCAGCAGCTAAATTTTATCGTCAAGTCGATCGAGCATTTTATGCCAAACATCCCGAACTAAATAATCGATCGCTCACGACTAAAGCTGAAGATGATAAATTAAGACAAGAATGGCAAGATTTGGCTGTGACAATTTTAGAAAAAAGAACTAATCGATCGTTAAATTAATTGATAATTAATAATTGATAATTGGGTTTTTAAGTTACTGTAGGGTGTGTTGGGCTGCTGCCGCATGAGCACCAGTATTTGATATTAAGGATCTGATTTAGGATCGCTGTAGCAATCCTATCTGATTTGTCAGAATACTGTAGGGTGTGTTACCTCTGTAGGGGTAACGCACCAGAGCCAATGTAAATCTCACTGAAAAATGTTATTAATATGGATGCCGACCTACTTATTAAAAACAAATGATAAAGCATTTTCAGCGCACAGCTTATAAGTGGTCGATCGTGGCGGTAATTGCATTGTTTATGACAGTTACTATTACCCCAGTACTGTCACGCTCCGTACCTAACAAACAGCGGAATACTATTCTGATGATTGGTGACGGTATGGGCTGGGAAATAACCAGAGCGGCGGCGATCCAAAATTCGATCGACAAGGGTAAATCGGGGAAAACCCTCAAAGATTTTTATTTACAGGGACGTGGATCTGGCTTACAGATGCAAACGCTCAAGGGATATGCCCTCAGTACCACCTATGGCACCACAGTCGCCGATGCTAACGGTAAATATAGTAGTAACAATAGTGCCCTAGATGACTCCCAAAAGCTGACTGGAGCTAGCTCGATCCGCCCTAACTTTAAATTTAGCCCCACCTTCAATCCAGGACAGCATGGCAAGAATAGCCCCGATCCAGCCAGCCCAAAATCGGGGAATTTAGTCGGTTACGATCCCATCAAAGGTGGCGTAAATCCTTGGACTCCAGGTAGCGATCGAGAGTATATCAAAGCCAGCTATCCCGACTCTGCCAATACTGCTACAACTCTCTACACTGGCGTGAAAAGCTATAATAACGCGATCGCTGTAGATATCTATGAACGTCCCCTGACAACCATCCTCCGCACCGCCGCCGACCAAAAGAAATCCACCGGATTAGTCACTTCAGTACCGATCGATCATGCCACTCCTGGCGCAGCTTCGGCAAATGTCAATCGCCGCAATAAATATGACATTAATGCACCAGGAGCAACTCCCCTCGACAATATTCTCCAGCAACAACTTCGCATCTATCAACCTACCGTTTTGCTCGGCGGCGGACATCCCCTGTCCAATGTCAAAGAACCACTTCCTACAGGCATCGAGCCAGTACACACTTATATTAGCGCAGCCACCTATCAGGAACTGAGCAAAAAACCCACTACTAATATCTACCAGTACACCTTCCTCGAACGTGGTAATAATGCAGCTCAAAAATTAGCCCAGACAGCAGCCAAGCTCGATCCCAATCGGGGTCAAAGATTGCTCGGTATCTATGGCGCGAGGGGACAAGCTGGAAATCTCCCTGTGAGTTCGGCAAAGGGTGACTATAGTACGACTGGCTTCGATCTAGGTACAGTTCACAGTACACGGGGCTTACAACCAGATACCAAGCGTCCCCTCACGCAGAATCAAACCGATGCTGAATTTATCAAACAGGAACGGAATCAAAACCCAACTCTGAACGAACTTACCACAGCAGCTTTAACAGTGCTGGGCAAAGATCCTGAAGGTTTCTGGTTGATGATTGAAGGTGGTGATATCGATTGGTCTGCACATGATAATCATTTAGATAATCTGATCGGTACGACTCTGGATTTCGATCGATCTGTCGGTACTGTCATCAAATGGATCGCAACTCACGGCGGCTGGGAACGCAATCAACTCATCGTCACCGCCGACCACGATCATTATTTTACGCTCAATGATGACTTCCCCGATCGCTTGCGTCGTCAAGGTGCCCAACGTCTGACTGCCATTAATACAGCCACTGATGCGGGTCACTATTGGGGTTCTCAACCAGTAGTCGCCAAGGATGCAGCGGGTAAGGAGTTACTCGAAACAGGTAAATACGGCTGGGGAAATCATACCAATCGCCCTGTACCCGTATATTATCAAGGCTTTGCCTCTGATGTTCTGACCAAATCGATCGGACAAGGATTTAAGCTTTACGACAATAATATCCCTGGTATCCCAGGTCTTACCGACCAAATCCATATCTATCAAACCCAGTTAGCCGCAGTCAAAGCACCAGTTGCTGCGCCAGTAAAATAACCCAAGTTGCTACCCATAACCTCTGTTTGAAAAGTATGGATTAGCACTCGCACACCCTAGAAAATCCCCCCTAGCAAGCCTTAAAAAGCTCCGTTGTATACACTATTTGAGTTACTGCGTAGTCCCTTTACCCCACCCCAGCCCTCCGCTTTATAAGGGGAGGGTTGGGGGGGTAAACCACCTCGAAACGAAGTCTAGTGGACTTGTGGATACACGGTAGCTTAAAAAGGGGGGAACCGGATTAAAAATCCCCCTTTTAACGAGGATTTAGGGAAACCTTATCAATTAAGCGGATTAAATATAACTTTTCAAACTGTAGAACTACCCTCTTCTACCCTCTACCCTCTCATCACAACAGTTAACCTCTGACTTTCGCAAGAGGTCTAATATTTTCTTTGGTAGAGCTTCTGGCTAACAGATTCGATCGGGATCTCTTGTAATAGCCGCGAGATCGCGCTAGCCCCACGCCGACCGCCAACAGTCACGATCCGATGTGCCAGCACATAAATAGCTAGCTCCTTGACATCATCAGGTAGAGCATAAGGTCGCTCTTGGAGCCATGCCCAGGCTTGAGTAGCACGGTAGAGCGCGACAGCACCACGCGGACTGACTCCGAGGCTAATTTCACTGTCGTTACGCGTAGAGCGGACTAGATCGACGATGTATTGCGAGATTGCCGGATCTACTTTCACCTTCTGGCACTGCTGCTGAATGGCTTGGAGTTCGGCGAGGGTGATACAGGGTGCCAGATTGGCGATCGATGTCCCTGTTGCCAATCCTTGGAGCAGTTGCAGCTCTTCTGCTGCGTCTGGATATCCCAAACTTAGGGAAATCATAAATCGATCCATCTGCGCCTCTGGGAGCGCGAAAGTCCCGTGAGACTCGATCGGATTTTGGGTCGCAATTACGAAAAAAGGTGGCGATACTGCCCGCGAGTGTCCGTCTAGGGTCACTTGTCGTTCTTCCATTACTTCCAGCAATGCCGACTGAGTGCGGGGAGTGGCGCGGTTGATCTCATCCGCCAGCAAAATATTCGTGAAAACTGGCCCAGGTATAAATTCAAATTCCCGACTACCAGGATTCCAGATGTTTGTGCCAGTTATGTCTGAGGGGAGCAGATCCGGCGTACACTGTATTCGTTGAAATTTAGCATCGATCGATTTAGCCAGAGATTTAGCCAACAAGGTTTTGCCCACTCCAGGGACATCTTCTAGTAGCACATGTCCCCCAGCCAGCAGAGCTGTCAACACAAGCTGAATTGGACGATCCTTCCCGACAATCTGCTGGGCGATGTTTGCAGTGAGCTGTTGAATAGTTGATGGGGAAATCGTAGGCATAGTTTGCAACTGGGGTAATTAACCGAGATCGCGATCGCACTCAGCCATCTCGGTTCGAGATTAAATTGGTATTACTCTATCTTTCCCCAATTCCGATCGAGAGTACTGCATTATATCGATCTGTCATTTCTGTACTGGCTTGGTAATGCTGGCAATTAGTGTTGCAATCTTGCTACCACGCCATATCTGGGGGCTTGAATATCGATCGAGATTCAGCATACAATTTAACTCCATCTTTACCCGCAATGGTAGAAATGTACTCTAATAGTAATAGAGATATCTAACCTCACCTCAGTCTTCAACGATCGACTAAATTCACAGCATCACCAATCATCCATTCGCCCTTTTTGGTGTCTTCAAATGTTATTAGCCTCACCTAAACCCACTACAGTTGTTACCAATCCTCAAAGTCGATTTGTGACAAAATCTGCTGTAGCTATGCACCTCAAGCGATCGCCGGACGAAATATACAAAGTCAACTGCTGGCGATACGTAGTACATGTTGTTGGCAAAAAAACCAGTACCTTCGTCAGCTATGCTGACTTACCACCGATTGTGGGAGTAGCATTGCCCAATCATCGTGATGTCCGCGCATGGCGTAAACGCTGGAAAAAATATGACCAGATCGCGCCGTTATTTTGGCACAACTTCTATGCCCAAAAGCTGCGTCAAGTCCAGACAATGGCAGAACTTCAAGCCTGGGAAGAAGTACTCAGTTACATCGGTTTTGGCTTGCCAGAATCCAGCCGCATCGAGCTAGAAGGCATCTGCGCCGAGATGACTCATTTCCTCTTCAGCCACGCCGCATAGCTCTGTAGGGTGTGTTGGCGTAGGCTACGCTAACTCACATCTTGCACCAATACATAAAGACTAGTAATAGCGTAGATCTGAGGGTACCCTGGGTCTACAACTAAGCAATAGCGATTGTAGGGTGTGTTAGCGTCAGCGCGAACGCACCGTTGGCGGTGATTTGGTGCGTTACGCTATCGCTAACACACCTTACGGGGACTACTAATCTGGGCGGACTAGTACTGGGCGGCGCAAATAACCATAGTATTGCTACCTGATTGTCGTCATTTGATGTGCTATTAAGAATGGTTGGCTTATTTAAGCCGCAGACTACTAGGCAACACTAGTCACGATTTCAATCGTTGGGATTCCAGTAAGTGGGAACAACCACCATCAAAAATGGGTTTACCGTACCTGTACAAATCCTGGGAATTTGAGATGATAGATATATCGACCAAAACCAATTCAGGAATCGACCGATGAACTTCAATATTACCCCTCTTCTGTCACTCTGGACAGAGCGTGAAATTTGGTAGATCTTAGAGCTG
>ENA-OBIO01000391-OBIO01000391.1-metagenomes-genome-assembly--contig:-NODE-391-length-23889-cov-4.68016_pt1 | contig 23889 bp, 22 predicted proteins | sample MGYA00153383_OBIO01 | MGnify analysis MGYA00153383 | reverse complement strand
TGCTGTTGATTATAGGGCTTGAAAGTGGGAATAATACGTTTCATATACAGATATAATATGTAATATTAATATATGAAAAACAATTTATTGAATAAAGTAATTGCTAAGAAACTTACCAATAATTTAGGCAAATAATGGGCATAAAAAGAGGCTGCCCTTTTGAGACAGCTTCTTTTCTGTTATTCGTCTTAAATTTAATAATGAATATTTCAGAATCAGCTTTGGCTATAATAATATTAATGTTAGTGTTTGCAGTTATACTTGCTATACTGCTTATAAAAGTTATTATTTACTACAATAAGAAATAAAATTGTTACGCACATTATTTATAATGCTAATCATAATAAAACCATCACTATTAAATATATTTGCGCAGCAAAAAGTATCTTTAACAGTAGTACTATTTTAAGCCCATGAATAATTCTTACGACAGCCTAGTGCAGCAAACTTTTAATTTTCCACAAGAGGGATTTAAACTGCACGAAAACTATTTGCAATATAATGATGTAGATATAAAATCGCTGATTGATAAATATGGGACACCGCTTAAATTGTCTTATCTACCAAAAATTGGTATGCAGATAAACAAGGCGAAAATAATGTTTGCCAATGCCTTTAAAAAACATAAATATGAGGGTCAGTATAATTATTGTTATTGTACTAAAAGTTCTCATTTTAGTTTTATTGTAGAAGAAACATTAAAGCACAATATTCATTTAGAAACGTCATATGCATATGATATCGATATTATAAATGCATTGTATAAAAAAAGAAAAATAACCAAGGAAATAAATATTATCTGCAATGGGTTTAAGCAAAAAAACTACACTTCCCGCATTGTAAAACTGATAAACGATGGGTTTAAAAACGTAATTCCTATATTGGATAATAAGGAAGAACTAAGCATGTACAAACGCAATATTCGTACAGGTAAACCTTTTCAACTCGGTATAAGAATAGCTGCAGAAGAAGAACCAAGTTTTCCATTTTACACTTCCCGTTTGGGTATGAAGGCAAAAGATGTCTTGGGTTTTTATGTAGATGAAATTGAAGGATATGAAGATAAATTTCAATTAAAAATGCTGCATATTTTTCTAAATAAAGGCATTAAAGATGATATTTATTACTGGAGTGAATTACAAAAAAGTATCACACTATATTGCCAGCTAAAAAAGATTTGCCCTGAGCTTGACAGTATTAATATTGGTGGCGGTTTTCCGATAAAACATTCCCTCGGGTTTACGTACGATTACCAGTTCATGATCAATGAAATAGTAGGAAATATAAAAACTGCCTGCAAAAAAGCTAAAGTTAAAATGCCTAATATTTATACTGAATTTGGCAGCTTCACAGTAGGAGAAAGTATGGCGCATATTTACAGTGTGATCGGCGAAAAAGTTCAGAACGACAGGGAAACCTGGTACATGATTGATTCCTCTTTTATTACAACCTTACCCGATACATGGGGCATTGGTGAAAAGTTCTTAATGTTGCCAATAAATAAATGGAAGAATGAATACCAGCGTGTAGTACTGGGTGGTATTACCTGTGATGGTCATGATTACTACGATAGCGAGGAACACATCAATGAAGTTTTTCTACCAAAAGTAAAAACGACCAATGGAGATGATATTGAAAGCAATAAAGAACCTTTGTACGTTGGTTTTTTTCATACAGGTGCCTACCAAGATCAGATAAGCGGGTATGGTGGAATAAAGCATTGCCTTATTCCATCTCCAAAACATATAATTATTGAAAGAGATAAAAACGGTAAATTAATAGAATGGGTTTATGCTAAAGAACAAACATCGCAAAGCATGTTAAAAATATTGGGGTACAATTAACAGTAATCAATTTTAATATGTTCTAATCTTAAATTGTAAAGATCGTATAAAAAAATATTTTTTTGGGTTTAGGATTTTATATAATTTGTTTTACATAATTTAAACTACATAATAATAAGCCATCTGTTTATTTAGATTCAATAAATATAGAATTCAAATATTTTTTATTTGATCAAAATAAAATAGAAAAGTTTGAAGTAGTTATAAATCATTTTGCAACTCCTACAAATAAATTAGGTAGCATTTACATTACCTCAAAACAACTAAAAAATTTTTAATTTTTTTTCTTACGCAGAAATAAAACGAACATACTTTTCTGATAAAACAAAACCCGTTTTACTTTTATTAAACGTGAATTTTTTCAAAAGCGCTGCTCAAATAAATATCGATTCATCTTACATCAGCACAGTAGGAGTTGATGCGGGTGCTGATTATGAACAGTTAAAAAATTTGTATCCTCCTTTGGCGGTTGCAAATATTAAGCTGTAAATATAAATTATATTAATGGCAATAGGCATGTTCCACTTCAGGGATTGACCCCTTAAAGATTTGCTGGAAAAAAACAATTACGTCTTAGAATTAAGACGACGCTTCACAAAAAACATTATGCAACCTAACCAAAAACTCTTAACATACTGCCTGTAAGAGTTGTATTATATTGCTTTAAGTTTATTGCAGCAGGTCCATTGTTTACAACTCCTGTGTTGCTGAAAGTGGAGCCGTGATTGTTACAGAAAAATCGATTATTGCTCCCATCGTAAACTAATGTAGTTCCTTGGTGTGTACAAGCCATGGCTACAGCTATATAACTACCGGTAGTAGTACGTGCTATAATAATACCATTTTTATAAACGAAACCACCATTCATTCCAAGATTCGCATTTTCAGTTGAGTTAAGGTCTAAAACAAAATCTGAATTTGAAGTCGGTGGTTGTGTGGTGTTACCATTATTTGAAACACTTGCTTTACTGCATCCTCCAAAACAAGTAGCTAATAATAAGGTTGCTGTGCTTAAACCTAAAGCATTTATAAATTCTTTACGTTGCATAGATATGATTTTAATTGAAATCAAATTACTATAAACAATTATTTTGACAAAATAAATTTCTTACCATATAGGAAGAAATTAAAGGAAGAAATTATTGAGCCCTTTAAAAGTACTGGTCATAATAATTTTTTATTAGTTGGAAACAAAGTACTTTATCATAAATGTTTTATTTTCTAGATTTCACCTTTTTAATAGTGTAGTAATTTTAGCATTTTTGTGTTGTGACAAAATTTGATTTGTTAAAAACACAGTTCGCTAAATAAAATCTTAGTGGTTTTCAAAAAAGAACTCCTCAAGTAAAATTGAGGAGTTCTGACATTAAACAACCTTCAACCAATCAAAAACTGACTTCTATAATATATTTATATCTTTTGGCGCTGCATTATAGCTTTCTTTTTTTGGAAGTTCTATTTTAAGCAATCCATCTTCATACCGTGCAGCTATATTTTCAGTATCAATCTTTTCATTTAAAGTAAAACTTCTTTTAAAAGATTTAAGTGCAAATTCTGTACGTATAAATTTTTCATTTTCTATAGCGTTCTGTTCTTTTTTCTCTGTACTTACTGTAAGCACATTGTTGTCTAATTTGATGCTAAAATCTGCTTTGATATATCCCGGTACGGAAAGTTCTACAGAATAAGCAGCTGCTTTATCAATAATATTTACTGGGGGATAATGCAAAACATCTTCTCTAACAGCTTTGCTTACTGCTGATGGAAATTCATTAAAAATTTCTTTCATAATTCCATCAATTGACTTGTAATTATTGTTCATTTTTACGTATGACATTTTTTTTATTTTTTAGTTTTATAATTAAATTCAGTCTATAACATTCAAATTGTATTCCATTCATTTTATAGCGACTTAATGGCATGATTTAAATAAAATTAAGACACTTTGTCTGTTTAATTGATTTTACCTGAAATATTTTCATAGTTATTTGTGATTTTTAGGATGTAATTTTGCATTCTAAACTTTATTAAATATGTATCCAGAAGAGATTGTAATACCAATGAAAGAGGAGCTTACAGAAAATGGTTTTTCTGAAATGCTAACTGCAGAAGATGTAAAAAAAACATTATCAGAAAAAGGTACTTCGCTTGTTGTAATAAATTCTGTTTGCGGTTGCAGTGCAGGAACAGCTAGACCGGGAGTTTTAATGGCGGTAAATTCTGCTACAAAAAAACCCGATAACATCAAAACAAGTTTTGCAGGTTTTGATGTGGAGGCAGTGAATGAAATCCGCAAACACTTGATGCCTTATCCACCAAGTTCTCCGGCGATAGCATTGTTTAAAGATGGAGAATTGGTGCACATGATAGAGCGCCATATGATTGAAGGAAGAAGTGCACAAATGATTGCCGATAACTTGAAAGGCGCATTTGATACACACTGTAATTAAATTTTTAGTTTATTAGAGTCATCGTTTGTTGGGGCTTTGTTGTTTTACTACCGTATAATAACAGATTTAACCAATGCACGATGACTTTTATTATATTGCAATACTTCACAAATATGTAAGGGCATGTATCCAAATTTATATTACGTTTTTAAAGATTGGTTTGGTGTTGAATGGAACAGTTTAAAAATATTGAACACTTTCGGCTTAATGGTAGCTCTGGCTTTTGTGGCAGCAGCAATAGTACTAAATTCTGAGTTAAAGCGCAAAGAAAAACTCGGTCTATTACATCCATCAGAAGAAATCATTGTTGTTGGAAAACCTGCATCAATCTATGACTTGGTATTTAACGCAATTGTAGGTTTTATTTTTGGTGCAAAACTGGTCGGTCTCATATTTAATAAACCACCTGAAATAAATACCCAAGAATATATATTCTCTCTAAATGGAAATATATTTGGCGGTATTTTAATGGCAATTGTTTTAGTTGCGATAAAATGGTACGATAAGAATAAGCAAAAACTTAAAACGCCCGAACGGAGAACTGTAAGAATATGGCCGCACGATAGGGTAGGAGACATTATTATCATATCGCTGATATTTGGAATATTGGGTGCAAAACTTTTTGATAATTTTGAGCATTGGGACGATTTTATGAAAGATCCTATTGGAAAATTATTTTCAGTTAGTGGTCTTACTTTTTATGGAGGTCTTATTTTAGCAGCAGTTGCAGTCTGCTGGTTCGCTTACAAAAAAGGAATAAAGATTAGTCACCTTGTAGATGCAGCTGCACCCTGTTTAATGATTGCTTATGCAGTTGGTAGAATTGGTTGCCAGGTTGCCGGAGATGGCGATTGGGGAATTCCCAACAGTGCATATTCCAGCGATGCATACGGAAACTTATCTTTGGCCGCACCGGGAGATTTTGAAAAAACGATTCAAAAAAATTCAACTTATTATCTTGAAGGAAAAGTAATGGACAGTACAGGTAAAAGTGTTTTTGTAACTGACAGGATATATTCTTCCCTTTCTGAAGTGCCGCACAAATCAGTTAGAGGAATTTCATTTTTACCTAAATGGTTTTTTGCTTACAGTTTCCCTCAAAACGTAAACAATGATGGAATTCCTATACCGGGCGTTAAGGAAGACCATTACAGTGTTTTGCCTCAACCTGTTTTTCCTACCTCATTATATGAAACAGTTTTATGTACATTTTTATTTTTAGTGTTATGGGCTATTAGAAAAAAGATTACGACACCTCTCATAATGTTTGGAATTTATTTAATACTTAATGGAGTAGAACGATTTGTAATAGAGTTGGTAAGAGTAAATAAAGCTTATAATGTTTCAAATTTTACCTTATCTCAGGCACAAGAAATTGCTTTAATGCTTATTCTCAGTGGAATTGTGCTTATCCTTTTTGCAAAGTTTAAGTATAGAAAATAATTTTATATATTTTAAATTTTTTGTGACCGGCAGTTTAATAACTGCCGGTTATCATTTTTTACAACCGTTCATTACTTAACATTGTACTATGCATTACAATGTACATAGTTTTGTTTAGTATTAATTTAACTAAGGAACTAAATAATAAAAGATGAAACAGCTAATTTTAATTTTAACAGTAATTTTTACCGTCTTTTTTGCCCAAGCCCAAAAAACTACTATAAATGGGAAAGTAATTGACAAAAATGCAATGGCTTTAAACGCAGCTACTATTTCTTTATTAAACCACAAGGATTCCGTGCTAATTAAATCAGTTTTAAGCGATTCGGCAGGTAATTTTTTGATAGAAAATAAAGGTGAGGGGAAATTTTTAATTTCTGCATCTGCTACAGGTTGTCAAACAACATATTCTACATTATTCAGTATGCAGGAAAATAAAATTTCATTTATAAAACTTACGTTATTGCCCTTAAATAAAACTTTAGATAATGTATCTGTAATTACTAAAAAAGCTTTTATTGAACACAAATTAGATAAAACAGTAATAAATGTTGAGGCTTCTATTACAAGCGCAGGAAGTACAGCAATGGAAGTTCTGGAAAAATCGCCGGGTGTTTCAGTAGATAAGGACGGTAAAATAAGCTTAAAAGGAAAACAAGGGGTTGTGGTTTTAATAGACGGTAAACAAACGTATATGGGTTTTCAGGATCTTGCAAATTACCTTCAATCTATGCCTGCAGCCAATTTAGAACAGATAGAACTTATGCCAAACCCTTCCGCTAAATATGATGCATCAGGCAACTCAGGTATCATCAATATAAAAATAAAAAGAAATAAGCAAAAAGGTTTTAATGGCAGTGTGAAAAATACGTTGGCTGTAGGTAAATATTTGAGAACATTTAATACAGTTAACCTGAATTACAAAAATGGAAAGTGTAATGTTTTTTCAACATTTGGGGTTGATCAAAGAAAGAGTTTTCAGGAACTGGTTATAAATAGAAAGTATTATGATGCTTCTTCTAAACTTTACGCCATTTTTGACCAGACTGCCACATTTAAAAGAAATAACAATAACAATAATGCAAAAATAGGAGTGGACTATTATGCCACTAAAAAAACCAGCTTTGGTATAGTATTTACGGCTTCAATAAGCCCATCAACCCAGAATAGTAAAAACATAAGTTACTTAAAAAATGCTAATGCAATTACAAATTCAATTTTAAACTCTAACGCCACAGATGAAGAGAAATGGAAAAACACAAGTATCAATTTAAATTTACGGCATGTATTTGACAGTACAGTGACTGAACTTACTGTAGATGTGGATGCATTACAATATAAAAGTTTACATGATCAAAATTTTCAGTCAGAAAATTATACACCGTCATGGGTTAAACAATCTTCTGAAAAACTTATTTCAACATTGCCTGCTATTATAAATGTTTACAGTGCAAAAATTGATTACGTTCATCCATTCAAATCAGGTTTAAAACTGGAGACCGGAATTAAAACCAGCTTTGTAAATACAGATAATGTTGCAGACTATTTTAATGTTGTTGATAGGGCAACAGTAATTGATAATGATAAGACAAACCGATTTAAATATAAGGAAAACATAAATGCAGCTTATTTAAATTTTACCAAAGAATTTAAAAAATGGAGTTTGCAAACAGGTCTGCGTTTCGAAAATACAAATTATAAGGGTACCCAGTTCGGTAATCCTGTTAAACCTGATTCAGCATTTAATAAAAGTTACACAGGACTTTTCCCAACTATGTTTGCAGGTTACAAACTAAATGATAGAAACCAGTTTGGTTTTTCTTACGGCAGAAGAATTTCCCGTCCTGATTATGAAAGCCTGAACCCATTTATTTTCTTTATAGATAAATATACTTACGAAGCAGGCAATCCATTTTTAAAACCGATGTATGCCAATGTTTTTGAACTTTCTCACACTTACAATAAGTTTTTAACCTCAAATCTCAATTATACGCATAGTAAAGATATGTTCAACGAATATTTTGAGCAATCAGGTTATGCAACAATTGTGAAACAAAATAACTATGGCAGTATTGATGACGTTTCCTTTTCTCTAAACGCAGCATTAAAGCCTGCAAAATGGTGGACTATGATGACTTATGCAGAATTAAATTACAATAAAGTGAACTCACAGCTATATGGTTTTATATTAAACACTTCGGGTACAGGTTTTTCGTCAAACCTAAACAATCAATTCACATTTAAAAAAGGATGGGGTGCGGAATTATCAGGATTTTACCGTTCAAAAATGAAAAGAGGTCAATTTGAAATTGGATCAATGAAACAGATAAGTACAGGTATTTCTAAGCAGATATTAAAAAATAAAGGAAATTTAAAATTGAATGTAGCAGATATTTTTAACTCAGGCAGACAAAAAGGTATTGTAAATATTCAAAATACAGTTGCAGCATTTACTCAAACAAGAGACAATAGAAATGTTGGAATAACCTTTAGTTACAGATTTGGCAATGCATTAAAAATTCAACAAAGAAAATCCGGCGGTGCGGGAGATGAACAAAGCAGAATAAAGACAAATTAAAATTGCAATGCTATCTTTACAGAAATAAAATTATTATGCCATCATTTGATATAGCAAGCAAAGTAGATCTTCAAACACTTGACAACGCCATAAATGTTGTAAGCAAAGAAATAAAAAACCGTTTTGATTTTAAAGGTGCGCATGTTGAAATTGAACTTAATAAAAAAGATTTTAAATTAAACCTGGAAGCCGACAGTGAAATGAAACTTGGTCAAATTACCGATGTGCTTATAAGCCGTAGTATTAAACAGGGGCTTGCTGCTGAGATTTATGATTTCAGCAAACAACCTTTTCCAAGTGGAAAAATTACAAAGCAAGAAGTATTGGTACGTAACGGCATTAAGCAGGAAGATGCAAAGAAAATTGTGAAGCTTATTAAAGACAGCGGGTTAAAAGTGCAGGTTGCAATAATGGATGATATAATTAGAGTAACAGGGAAAAAAATAGATGATTTGCAGGATGTAATACAGGCTAGCAAAGAATGGAATATCGGTTTAGCCTTACAATTTGTAAATATGAAATAATACGTATTGGAATATTGCTCAATGATGATTTATTATTTAAATATTAAAATTCAAATGATTCGTAATCCCTTTGATTCAAAACTTATAACCCCAAATTTATAATTCCAAAGAAATTTCCTTATTTTTGCGTACTAATTTAACAAACATGGCAAAATCCATGTACCAAAAAAGATAAAAATGAAAAAAGATCTGCACCCTAAAAACTATAGAATGGTAGTTTTTAAAGACATGAGTAACGGTACGACATTTTTAAGCAAATCTACTGCAGTAACAAGCGAAACAGTTGTATTTGAGGAAGATGGTAAGGAGTATCCTGTTATTAAACTTGAGATTTCTAATACATCACATCCGTTTTATACCGGTAAGAATGTATTGGTTGACACTGCAGGACGTATTGATAAATTTAATAAGCGTTTTGGTAAAAAATCAGTTCCAGCTTCTGCATCAGTTGCAGAAACTGCTGAATAACTTTACTGTTCCTAAAATATTATCCCTTCGTTTAACACCGAGGGGATTTTTATTATATAGTTCTTTTACACAATGCTATTTTTATGATACTCTTTTTTTGATAAATCGTATTTTTGTATTAAATTCTTAAAACATGGAACCAATTATAAAAAATCCTATTAATCTAACCGACGCTGCATTAAACGAGGTGAAACGTTTAATGGCAGAGCCCGGTTTTGAGAAAGATAAAATATTACGTGTGGGCGTAAAAGGCGGCGGTTGCAGCGGTATGACCTACGTACTTGATTTTGATAACAGAAAAGAAAATGATGCTTTATATAAAAAAGATGGTGTAGATTTTATCATTGACAACTCTCAAAGCATTTATTTATTTGGAATGGAGATAGAGTGGGAAGGTGGTTTAAACTCTCGTGGATTTACTTTTAAAAATCCTAATGCAAGCAGCACATGCGGTTGCGGAACGAGCTTTGCTGTTTAATTTTTAATGGTTTAATAATAACCGCTTTCAAAAAAATTATAAAGCATTATTAATTTCTAAAATGCACAAAAAAGTCCGCTGAATTTTCAGCGGACTTTTTTGCTAAAATATTTTTCTTATAATTCCGGAGCTTTAACTTTTTTAGTTTTTACTTCCGCAGCTGCACCCAATGGTTTGTCTTTTGCAAAATCAACCAATATAGGAGCACCAACAAATATAGATGAGTAAGTACCTGTTATAACACCAATCATCATTGCGAAAGCAAAACCCTTAGTTACTTCACCACCGAAAATAAAGAGAATAAGTAATGTTAAGAATACAGTTAACGAAGTCATTATGGTACGGCTTAGTGTATCATTAATGGCACGGTTAATAATATTTGTTTTTGTTTCGCCTTTCATATCTCTGCTATATTCCCGTATTCTGTCAAATACAATTACAGTATCATTCATGGAGAAACCAATAACCGTAAGTACGGCTGCAATAAAGTGCTGGTCAATCTCCAAAGGAAAAGGAACAATATCTTTAAGGAATGAGAATACAGCAAGCGTAACAAGTACATCGTGTATTAGAGTAACAATTGTACCGGCAGAATATCTCCAATCACGGAAACGAATAAATATGTATATGAAAATGGCTAACATCGCAAAAATTGTAGCCTTTATTGCACCACGCTTTAAGTCATCAGAAATAGAGGGTTGAACTGTAGAAGAGCTCTGTATATTATTTTTTGAGAACTGAGCGTAAGTTAGGTTAGCAGGTAAAACTTTTTTTAATCCTTCGTATAATTTTGTAAGTACCAATGAGTCTGCATTTTCCTGACCAATTAAATAAGAAGTAGTAATATTTAAATGCTTTGAATTACCAACAGTTTTTATAACAGGAAATTCACCGTTAAATGATTTTGCAAGATCATCCTGTATATCGGAATTTTTTAAAGATTTATCAAATTCTACAGTGTAACTTCTACCACCCTTGAATTCAACTCCTTCATTAAAGCCGTGGAAAAAAGATGCGATTCCTAATGATAATACTATTGCAGAAAGTATGTATGCATATTTCCTTTTCTCAATAAATTTATAACTGGCATGTTGAAATATTTTACGGGACAGATTTGTAAAATAATTAAAATGTTGGTTTTTATCTGTACGTAAATCTGTAATTAATCTAGAAACTAAAATACCACAGAAAAGCGATAAGGCAATACCAATCATTTGTGTTGTTGCAAAACCTAGTACAGGTCCAAGGCCAAAGAAAAACAAAATGGCGGCTGTAAGAAAAGAAGTAATATGGGCATCTAAAACCGGTGCTAATGAACGGCGATAACCTTCGTTAATTGCTGCCTGATAAGCTTTGCCTTTTGTTAGTTCTTCCTTTATTCTTTCAAAAATAATTACGTTGGTATCTACTGCTAAACCAATGGTTAATACAAGACCTGCAATACCTGCGGCTGTTAATGTAAAACCAAACATTGCCAATACACCAATAGTAAATAACAAGTTTAAAACCAAGGCAATATTAGCAACCCATCCACCGGTATTGTAGTAAATAAGCATCAATATAAATATAACGGCAAATGCAATTAAAAAAGCATTTCTGCCGCCAATTAAACCTTCCTGACCAATTGTAGCTCCAACAATTTGTTCCTGAACAATTTTTGCCGGTGCATCAAGTTTACCTGACTTTAATACGTTTGATAAATCCTGAGCAGCTTCTACTGTAAAGTTTCCGGATATTTCTGTATTACCACCTTCAATTTTACCATTTACTCTTGGCGATGAATAAACGATATCATCCAAAGAAATAGCAACATAACGTTTGTCATTTTTTTCTGTAAGGTTGGCCCAAGTTCTTGATCCCGTGGGCGTCATTTGCATTTTAATTGATGGCATACCCTTTTCATCATAACCCTGGCTTGCTTCTGCTACACCATCACCTTCAAGAGGAGCTTTGTCAGAACCGTTAACTTTTTCTACAGCATACACTTCAAAAAAAGATCCTGTTTTTACCTTCTGTTCAATTCCGTACATTATTTTCACGTTGTTGCCAAGCAACGAAGTAAAAATTGGATTATTGATGTAGGAGTTTAATAATGATGTATCTTTTGCTGCAACCATTCCTACATAAGGAGTTTCATATAACTGACCTGTTTTTGGGTCTACAGGAAATTGAAGTATTGTACCTAAAATACCCGTGGCTGCCGAGTCTCTTTTTGCTTTTGCGCTATCACTAATTTTTGCAGTATCGCTTGTACCTTTTAAATATTTTGCCAATCCTTTGTCAGCCTCAGTAAAAGATTTTTGAAAATCCTGGTCTCTTAATAACACGACACTCCAAAACTGAAGATTTGCAGAAGATTGTAAAAACTTACGAACTCTTTCAGGATTTGTAACACCCGCAAGTTCTACATTAATTACACCTTTATTTTCATCTAAATTAATATTAGGCTGAGCAACACCAAATTTATCTATACGCTTTTGTAAGATTTTATAAGTTTGAGAAATCGCACCTCTACCTATTTGTTTTAATTTAGATGTTACTGTTTTATCATCATCGCCCGGTTTTACTTCTTTGTTAGGGCCGGTAAATAAACCTGACAATTTACCTGTACCGTTTTGTTCTATATATGCCTGAGAAAACAAATCCACAAAATTTGCCTCGCTCTTTATTTTTTGTGCATTGGCTGTTTGTATTGCTTTTAGCAAAGCAGGATCGCGTGGATTATTGCTCAACGATTTTAGTAAACCTTGTAAGCTTACATCCATTGTTACACTCATACCTCCCTGTAAATCCAGACCAAGGTTTAGTTCATATTCTTTACACTTCTGGTAAGTAGTACCAACGATTGGGTAAATTTCTTTTTCCTTTGTACTGTCAAGAATGTGTTGCGTTTTTGCCTTAATAATTTCATCCCTTTCTTCAGCATTCATGCTGGCCGTCTGGTTTTTTACTAGACGGGTTGCTTGTGTCTTTACAGATGATTCATAATTCCGTACAACAAAAGTGTATGAAAGTTCCCAAATAGATATCAATACGAGCGCAATGGTGAAGAACCATACTAAACCTTTCAGTTTCATGTTAAAATACTTTAATAATAAGCTGTGTTAATTTTTTACAAGTGTGCAAAGATAGGGGAAAATGGTATAGATGGTTTTACGTGTTTTAATTTAAAATTATAACCGTTTTGCAATAAATTATCTGCAATAAAAAGCTAAATGCTTTTATAAATTTCGTAGTTAAAATATTCATTTTATACAAGCTCAAACCTGCTTTTATTGAAAAGAGATTTGAGCAGGATATTTTAAGACGAAAGCAAATTTTAGGAAACTTTCATTATGTACATTTTAAATATTGCTTACACAAATAACTATACTTTTGTTATTCACTTTGCAATCATGTTATGCAGTTATCATCTTTATTAGAAAGATTTAATGAACCCGAAACATTAAAAATGGCAAAACTCGGTCGGGAATTGAGAGCCAAAGGAATTGACATTACAGATTTAAGTTTGGGCGAACCGGATTTTGATACACCGGTACACATTAAAGAGGCAGCCAAAAAAGCTATAGACGAAAATTACAGCCATTACACTCCTGTTGCTGGTTACCTGGATGTTAGAGAGGCTGTTTGTACAAAATTGAAAAGAGATAACAACTTAGATTATAAACCTGAAAATATTATCATCAGCACAGGTGCAAAACAGAGTATTGCAAATGTTGTGCTGGCATTGGTAGATAAAAATGATGAGGTTGTAATTCCCACACCATATTGGGTTACCTATAGCGAAATTGTAAAACTTGCCGGCGGTGCCGTAAAGTTTGTGAACACTAAAGCCAAAAATGGGTACAAAATAAATGCTGTTGAACTTGAAAGTGCCATTACCGAAAAAACCAAGTTGTTTATGTTTTCATCTCCGTGCAACCCTACAGGAGCAGTGTACACAAAAAATGAGTTAAAGGAACTGGCAGAAGTTTTTAAAAAATATCCGGATATAATAATATTGAGCGATGAAATATACGAATTTATCAACTACGGGTTAAGTCATGAAAGTATTGCACAGTTTGATTATTTAAAAGACAGAGTAGTTGTTATAAATGGATTGAGCAAAGGATATGCAATGACAGGTTGGAGGCTTGGATACCTTGCTGCATCTCCATTAATTACCAAGGCATGCGAAAAATTACAGGGGCAATTTACAAGCGCAGCGTGCTCTATAACACAGCGGGCAGCAATTGCCGCACTTACAGGCGACCATAGGCCGACACTGGAAATGGTTGCGAAATTTAAAGTTCGAAGAGATAAAGTTGTTGAACTTCTAAAAGATATTCCCGGAATAATTTTCACAATTCCACCTGGCGCATTTTATGTTTTTCCTGACGTAAGTTCGTACTTTGGTAAAAAAACATCCGAAGGAAATCTTATAGAAAATGCTGATGATTTATGCATGTACTTTCTTCATACAGCACATGTATCTGTTGTGACAGGAAAAGCTTTTGGAGAACCGAAATGTATTAGAATATCTTTTGCAGTAAATACTCAAAATATTGAAAAGGGATTTGCCAAAATAAAAAAAGCGTTGGAAACTTTGCAGTGATTTTACGAATTAAACGTGTACTCTTTCAATATTCTGTAAAATCTTTTTGTGGAGTTCAAGTACTTGTGGAATTAACAATTCTGTTTCATTGTTATTAAGAACAAAATCGCAGCTTTCCATTTTTTTATTTTCATCCATTTGATTTTGCATGCGTTTTTCCACAGCTTCTTTATTTATTCCATCTCTCAGCATTACCCTTTGTAAACGTAATTCGTATGTTGAAGAAACGCCAATAATTAAATCAAGATTTTTTTCAGCATTTGCTTCAAATATAAGCGCAGCCTCTTTTATTGCATAAGGAGCATTCTGCTTTTGCATCCATTTTTCTGCATCAGCAATAGTTGCAGGATGTATAATTGAATTAATTAGTTTGGTTTTTGCAGGATTAGAAAAAACAATATCTGCAAGAAAAGCTCTATTTAATCTTCCATTAATAAAACTTTCTTTCCCAAAATGTTGAATAATTTGTTTCTGTAGATTTTGATCATTATTCATTAATTTTTTTGCGGCGTCATCTGCATAATAAACAGGTATGCCCAGCACTTCAAAAATACGGGCAACTGTACTTTTTCCTGAACCAATCCCTCCTGTAAGTCCAATCTTTAGCATGCTTTATTTTTAAAATATATAATAAACAAATTATAATTAATCAAAAACGAATGGCTTTAGTTTTGAAAATATTCAAAATCTAAAGCCATTATAACTTAAATTATAATTACAGGGGGAATCGTCAATTTACCGTTTACTTCTTCACTTCAAGCCCAGCAACTTTATTTACATTCGCTGTCCATTCCATGCTTATTGTGCTTCTTTCAATTTTCATGTAACTGCCTGGACTTGTTTCTAATAAAAGTGTACCATCATCATTTAATTTGTTAATTGTGCCATGTATGCCAGCAATGGTAACAATTTTATCTCCTTTTTGCATATCCTCCACAAACTTCTTTTGATCTTTTGCTTTTTTAGACTGCGGACGAATCATGAAAAAATAGAAAACTAAAATCATACCACCCATCAATACTGGTGTTGTCCATGAAGAAGTTGCCGCACCGGCCTGTAAAAAAAATGATAATTGCATGTAGCTAATTTTAATGTTGATATTTAAATTTAAAACTTATTTTTCTTTCTTTTCTGTAACTTCTCCCGTCAGCAATAATTCTGGAAATGCCGGTTCGGCATTTGAGGAAACGGTAACTGTCTTATGAGCATTTCCTACTCTGTGTTCGCTGTTAAATTTAACTTTTATAAAACCTGTTTCTCCGGGTTTGATTGGCTGTTCTGGTTTTTCAGGTATTGTACATCCGCAACTGGCGCTAACATTGGTCACAATAAGTGGTTTTGAACCGGTATTTTTAAAGCGATAGTTGTAAGTTACTATTTCACCATCAGCAACTTTTCCAAAATTGTAACTACTGTCTATTATTTGTATTGTTGTTGGGTCTTTAATGATTATTTGTTGAGTTAATGGGGCATTTTTTTCTACGCTTTTTTTATTTCGAATATTGCAACTTACTAAGATTAATAAAAATGCTGAGATGATTGTATACTTAACCATTGTATTAATATTTTTGTTTAAAATCTCTTTTATCAAGTTTGTTTTCCTGTTGTAATTCCTTGTGAATATTGTCCAGTAATCCGTTTACAAATTGTCCGCTTTGCGGTGTGCTGTATGCCTTAGCAAGATCGATATATTCGTTTATGGTTACTTTAGTTGGTATTGTTTCAAAATACAAAAACTCACAAACACCCATTTGTAAAATTATAAGATCCAGCGCTGCAATCCTGTCTGCATCCCAGTTCTTTAACTTGGGTTTTATCAATTCCAGCGTTTCCTCATTTTTGTCCAAAACAGTATTCAACAAATCTTTTGCAAAAATCCTTTTCTCAAGGCTTAAAAAATCTTGAAAATTTTGTTGACCGGGTTTATTTAAATAGCTTAACACAAGCGTATGCATCATTTCAGCATCATCATCCCAATTAATAAAATGCTCTTCAATATGATTTATAAAGTCTTCATTTGGCAACAACAAATCTGTAAAAATAAATTCCAGCATTCTCCTTTCACTTCTTTTTTCTCTGGATTTTTGTTCTATATATTCATGGTATTCCGGTGTTTCAACCAAAGACCTGTATATTTTTTTTAGCAGATCATTTTCTATAATATGTACAGCTTTAAATTCATTTATTGATGTTTTAAAACTTGTCTCTTCTATTATTTTCCAAAGAATTTCGTTGCCTGCGATTTTTGTATTGGTTGCCAGGTCAGCAGCAGTTGGTAAATTTTTACTTGCTTTGTTATTGGCATCCGTCTCTGCATAACGTGCAGTTTCGGTAATAAAATATATAAGGTAAGTAAACAGTTGTTTGCTTTGTTCTATCTTTTTTGATAGTATGGAAATTGGTTCTCCAGGTTTTACGCCACCACTCATACTATCAACTGCGTAAAGTGTCTGCATTACTTTAACTCTTATATTTCTTCTGCTTAACATGGTTTCAAAAACCTTTATTGAAGGCGCAAAATTAAGGGAATAAAAAAGATATTTAGCATAAGATGTCCGAAGTCAAATACACTATTATCGATCTTATGCAGGATTGAAAATTAGCTGCCTGCAAAATTGTCTTAACACTTTAAAAATTTGCTGTCAATAATTTAAAAAAACTGCCACAAATTCTAATTAATATTGATTGGTATAATTATTAGGGTACTTTTGCATAATAAGAATTTTATTTATCAATTTAATAAATTAACAAAAATTATGGCTACTTCAAAAAAGCTAAACATAACACCATTGCACGACAGGGTTATTGTTAAAGCTGCTGCTGCGGAAGAGAAAACTGCAGGCGGAATTATAATACCTGATACTGCTAAAGAAAAACCATCAAGAGGAATTGTCTTAGCTGCGGGACCGGGCAAAGTAGACGAACCTATGACTGTAAAAGCAGGTGATACAGTATTATACGGTAAATATGCAGGTACCGAAATACAAATTGAAGGTGCCGATTTGTTGATAATGAGAGAAAGCGATATTTTAGCAATCGTATAGTTACCCGTAAATAGGAAAATGGCTCAATGTGAAATTTTACTTTCAAATTCCATTTTAAAATTCTCAAATTTTTAAATTTTCAAACCAAAGACAATGTCTAAAATAATATACTTCGATATAGAAGCAAGAAATAAAATGAAAAAGGGTGTAGATACTCTTTCAAACGCAGTAAAAGTAACTCTTGGCCCAAAAGGGCGTAATGTAGTTATTGAGAAAAAATTTGGCGCACCAGCTGTTACAAAAGATGGTGTTACTGTTGCAAAGGAAATAGAATTGGAAGATCCGATTGAAAACATGGGCGCACAAATGGTAAAAGAAGTAGCATCCAAAACCGCAGAAATTGCTGGTGACGGTACAACTACTGCAACAGTTTTGGCACAGGCTATCATTAGCGAAGGACTTAAAATGGTTGCTGCAGGAGCAAACCCAATGGATTTAAAGCGTGGTATTGATAAGGCTGTTTCTTTAATAGTTGAAAACTTACGCAGCCAAAGCCAGACAGTTGGTAATGATGCGAAAAAAATTCAACAGGTTGCAACAATTTCTGCAAACAATGACGAAACTATCGGTAAATTAATTGCTGAAGCTTTTGTAAAAGTTGGTAAAGAAGGTGTAATAACTGTTGAAGAAGCAAAAGGTACTGACACTACAGTTGATATTGTAGAAGGTATGCAGTTTGACAGAGGATACATTAGCCCATATTTTGTAACCAACAGCGAAAAAATGCAGGTTGAATTGCAAAATCCTTACATCCTGATTTTTGATAAGAAGATATCCATCATGAAAGATATTCTTCATATTTTAGAAAAAGTTGCACAAAGCGCTCGTCCGTTATTAATTATAGCAGAAGATTTAGAAGGTGAAGCACTGGCAACACTCGTTGTAAATAAATTACGTGGTACATTAAAAGTAGCTGCCGTAAAAGCACCTGGCTTCGGTGATCGTCGTAAAGAAATGCTGACTGATATTGCTATCCTAACAGCAGGAACTGTAGTAAGCGATGAGCTTGGTTTTAAACTAGAAGGCGTTGAGTTAACTACTTTAGGTCAGGCAGCATCTGTTATGATTGATAAAGATAATACTACCATTGTTGGTGGCAAAGGAGCTAAAAAAGACATTACTGCCCGTGTAAATCAAATAAAAGCACAAGTAGAAAATACAACTTCTGAATATGATAAAGAAAAACTACAAGAGCGCTTAGCTAAGCTGGCAGGCGGTGTTGCTGTACTGTATGTAGGGGCTACAACAGAAGTAGAAATGAAAGAAAAGAAAGACAGAATGGATGATGCACTTCACGCAACCAGAGCAGCAGTTGAAGAAGGTATTGTACCGGGCGGGGGTGTAGCTTACATCCGTGCGTTGGTTGCATTAGATCCTAAAGTTAAAGGACAAATTGCCGACGAAACGACAGGAATGGCCATTGTACGTCGTGCAATTGAAGAACCGTTAAGAATAATAACTGCAAATGCAGGTGTAGATGGTTCTATTGTAGTTGAAGCAATTAAAAACGGTAAAGGAGATTTTGGTTACAATGCACGTACTGAACAATATGAGACTTCTATGTTCAAAGCAGGTATTATTGATCCAACTAAAGTTGCTCGTGTTGCCTTGGAAAACGCTGCCTCTATAGCTGGGATGTTGCTTACAACAGAGTGTGTAATTGCAGACAAACCGACGGCTGAAGCTGCTCATAGCCATGGTGCGCCGGATATGGGCGGAATGGGTTACTAGAAAATAATAAATTTTATATTAAAATCCTCCTATTTTTTAGGGGGGTTTTTTTTATAAATATAAATTACAATATGTTCTTTATATAAGTTACTATTGGTTTTTTATTTATGAACTAAAAACTAATTTTATGAATATGATTGATGCAGTAAAAAGTGTATTTACAAATTATGCAAATTTTAGTGGAAGATCGAGGAGAAGTGAATATTGGTGGTTTTTTTTATTTAGCATTATTTGTAGTCAAGGACTCAGTTTCATTTCACCGAGTGTTTCTTTGTTTTTTTCATTGGGAACCATTATACCTTCTCTAGCTGTTGCAGTAAGAAGAATGCATGATGTTGGTAAAAGTGGTTGGTTTATTTTAATTCCTATTTACAATTTAATATTAGCTTGTACCAATGGTGAAGATGGACCTAATCAATACGGTGCTGATCCAAAAGGAAATATGTTGGAAGATGAAATAAATGCCATTGGAACCAATTCGTAATTTTCTAAAAAGTTAAAGTGTTTTATATTTTTTTAATTGGCATGGTTGTTCTATAAGGGTAATTAACTAAAAAAATAATCATGAAAAAATTAATCTTTACCTCTTTGATTGCTGCAATAAGTTTTACAACATTTGCACAGGGAAACAGCCAAAAAAATAAAAATAAAAATCAGAATTCTGTTTCAAAAAAAGAAAAAAATGATGACGATAGAAATGATGATAGAAAAGACAAAAGAAACGATGACAGATATGATGATAGAAAGGACAAAAGAAACGATGACAGATATGATGATAGAAAGGACAAAAGAAATGATGATAGAAATGAGGACAGAAAAGATAGAAAGGATGATGACAGATATGGAGACAGAAAAGACAGAAAGGATGATGACAGAAATGATGACAGAATGAACAATAGTAAATATTCAAAAAATACTCCACGAAAAGTAAGCGACGCATTTTCAAGAGATTTTCCCAATGCTTCAAATGTTTCCTGGACAAAAAACAGCGGAACATGGACTGCTCATTTTGGTGGAGGTGGAATAATTCCAAAAATAAGAACTGTTACATACAGAGCAAATGGTCAAAGAATTTCTTCAAATGGAATCTTTAGATAATCTAAATTTTCTTTAAATATTTATCCCTATTTTAAGTGCCGGTTGAATTTTTCAACCGGTATTTTTATATCCTTTTTTCTGTAAATTATTATGACTCATTTAAACATTGAATTTAAAGCTAAAGCCAATAATATGGAAGCTTTGGAAGAAAAATTAGTTTCCTTAAATCCTCAATTTATTGGTGAAGACCATCAAAAAGATACCTATTATAATGTAAACACCGGTCGTTTAAAACTGCGGGAAGGAAATATTGAAAATGCCTTAATCTGGTATCAGAGAGAAGATGTTGGAGGAGCAAAACAGTCAGACATTTTGCTCTATAAACATGCTCCTGATGAAGCACTGAAAAACATCCTTATTAAACTGCATGGGGTTAAAATAATCATAGATAAAATCCGCAAAATTTATTTTGTAGAAAATGTAAAATTTCACTTTGACAGAGTAGAAGGATTGGGCACTTTTGTAGAAGTAGAAGCTATTGACAGCAATGGCGAAATTGGTATTGAAAAATTAAAAGATCAATGTAATTTTTATATCAATTTTTTGGAAATTAAGACCGAAGATTTTATGAAAAAATCTTACAGCGATATGATGATGGAGGCTTTTTAACAAGCATTAATTTTTTTATATAAAAAGAGGTCGTAGATTTTTATTGCATGCCAGGCAAAATCTGCGACCTCTTTTTTGAAAGCTTTGTATTTATCCTTTTACAATTTTAAGGGTCTGTTTAATAACACCATCTTGTAATAGTTTTATAAAATAAATTCCCGAATTAAGCGATTTACCATTAAATGTTTCTCTGAAATTTCCCTGCGTCATTCTTTTGTTCACCAACATTTTTACCTCCTTGCCCTGTACATCAAAAACAGCAATAGTTATTTGCGCTGCTGTCTTTAGCTGATAATTTATTACAGTATTATCTATAAATGGATTAGGTGATGTTTTCATCAAAACTTCAGGAGCACTTAATAAAGAAGAAAAGTTTTTACCAAAATCTGCCATACCATTGCTATTGCTAAAACTGTTCGCTCTTTCTGCGGGTGGGGTTTCACAATTACAGTTGTAAGTGCCTGCCCATGGTGTTTGTACAAATGGAAATGCAGGTTTAAAAGTAGTGTCATTCGCAGTTACACCTGCACTGTACGTCAACACGTTTACAAGTTGCTTAGTAACAGGGCTTGGGCTTGTGCCAGGAATATAATCATCGTACCATAGGCCGATTGCTGCTAACACAATACCACTTACAGCCTGCAGTTCAATTCTAGTTACATCATCTTCAAGTCTTCTTCCGTTAGGAAAACCATCCATATTTGGGATAAACTGAATATTTGTATTGGTATTAAATCTTGAATCAGTTAAACCCAATACTGCAGCTTTAATTAATCCTTCAGAACTAAAGTCAGGAGAATTTCTTGGTGTTGCAGGCACTGCCATGTTTAATCTAAGCATATCTCCACCATTAGGTAAAAAGTTATTTATAAATGGTTTGCCTGCTGCAAGTGGGTTACCACCCATTTTACCTGTGGCTAATTGGTATGGTGCAAGGTTTGGTACGCCGGTATGAAATATTGGCCATAAATCTACTGACCTTGGTTTATTGGGTGCAGGTAAAAGCAAGCTACCAAAATTTGCTTCACTTAATGCAGTACCATTTAATGCAGGATTTCCTTTCAAACCATATAAACCATTTTGACCATTAGCAAAACCATATGCTCCCAATGATTTTTTTTGTATTCTTAATGGTTTAAAAGCCGGTACAGCACCGCCAAATGCTGCATCATCCATGTAAAGTGCCAATTCAGGATTGTAAAAATAATCTCCAAATTTGCTTAACAAACTTAAATCCTGATAAGGTGTAATTCTGTTCCATAAATCTTTATCTCCAATGGGGACTATTGCTTCATTGGTTAATGGCATGCCCAAGCGAGAAACCTGAATCCACGGACCTGAATGACCGTCAGCTTTAAATTCACCATCCTTTTTCACTTCATTTAATGTAGTAATCTTTTGTCTGCTTGCATTTGCCCATACACCAATTACAAAATTCGGATCTAAAATGTTGGAAGCCTTTGTTATTGATTGATGGTCTTTTTGCAATGTACTTATATCAACTTCTAAAGCAATTGTAGATACGTTTAAACATTTTAAGCCATCCTGAGGTTTGGTTGGACCCTGGCGTGGCGCATCACCGAGGTCAAAAATTCCACCAAGGTCTACAAAGAAAGGATCATCAACCGGGCCGCAAAAAACTTTCTCTCCGGTGCTTGCAGTTTTAATGGCCCGTGTCATAAGTGTTTCATAACTGGGCGCATTAAGGCCAACCAGAGAACTTATAGATCTTGCACCAATATTTGGTGGTGGAACAATTCCATTTGTGGCTATTGTTGTAAAAGAACTGCCACCGTCCATACTTCTCTCTACTGTGTAAGTAGTTTTTAAGTTCTCTTTCCCTAATCTTATATTGAAAAAGGTAGAAGGGTCTTCGTTTACTCTTTTAAATGTAAACCGATAAATAATATCATCTCCTTTGGTAGCAATATTGTTATCTATATGAATTTCATACCGAACATCTTCGCTAAAATGGGAAAAGTTGGGCCCTCCCTGTGGTAATTGAAATGGAATATAGTTGGCAATTAAAATTATTTTATTTGGATTTGTAGGGCTTTTAAAAGCATACACATCCGTATTATCTGCCAATGGATCATCAGCAATCATTGGAGCTTCTCTATGGCTCGATGCCCAAGCAGGAAAGGTATTAACAACCATTGCACACAACATTATAGCTGCATAAATTTTTCTTTTCATAAATTTTTTATTTAAAATGATGTAAAAATTTGCCAGTAACAAAAGGTCTGCTCAGCGTGGTTATTTAAATAGAGGTGGATATGGCATGCAATTACCATAAATATCTACGACATAAAACCTTCACACGGTTTTAACGGTTTACATTTTTTTAAAAATTCTTTGTAGCTGTAAACTTTATAATTTTTTTAAACAGCAGTTCGGACTATACGCTATACCTCCGCTTTAATGCGGTGCCGCTGCTATCCCGCAGCCTTTAAAAATTTGTCCATTATTGAACTTTAATGTGCGCTGCTTAAATCCACTTTTTCTTTACTTTTTGATTGTTTTACAAAAAGCACAATGGGCAGGCAAATGAGAAACATTATGCCGAGGTATAAAAATATATCCATGTAACTTAAAACAGCTGCCTGTTTTGTAACCGTAAAATCCAGGACTTTGTAACTGGATTTTAATGCAATATCCGGTGTAAGACCTTTTGCAACAAACGATTTTTGCAACATCGTTATTCTTTCCTGAACATTTATATCGTTGATATTAAGTTTAGAAATTAATTCATTTCTGTGCGACATATTTCTTCTTGACAAAATAGTAGTTATTACAGCAATGCCGAATGAACCTCCCAATTGCCTCATCATACCTGTAAAAGCAGCACCCTGGCCAATTTCCTGACCTTTTAAAGAAGATAATGACAATGCAGTGATAGGGATAAATAATAAGCCTAATCCTACACCTCTGGCAATCAGCATCCAGAAAAAATCATCTTTCCCGGTATCGGGAGATACAATTCTAAAGCCCCAAAAACTGTAAACAAAAAACGCAAGCATACCCGCTG
>ENA-OBIO01000388-OBIO01000388.1-metagenomes-genome-assembly--contig:-NODE-388-length-24037-cov-5.93383_pt1 | contig 24037 bp, 19 predicted proteins | sample MGYA00153383_OBIO01 | MGnify analysis MGYA00153383 | reverse complement strand
GCGACAACTTGCAGATCGCAGCGAAGGACGATGTGAGCATCCAGAGCAAGAGCGCACACATCGATTGGGCGGCGGCGAAGAAAATCGTGCTGGCGACAAAGGGCGGTGCGAACATCACGATCGAGGGCGGGAATATCACGGTGCAGTGCCCGGGAACGATCACGGTCAGGGCTTCGACCAAATCGTTTGTCGGGCCGGAGAAGGCGAGTTATGCGTTGCCGACGCTGCCGCGACAGATTTGCGTGGACTGCTTGCTCAAAGCCCGCGCCAGCGGTTCAGCCTTCGCGCTGCGTTAGTTTTTTGCTAGGGCCTCACCGATGTCGCGAGTCAACGATTTTGTCGAAGCGGTACGCGGCGATCGGACAGACTCATCAGCGTCCGACAGTCGACGTCTCTACATGCTGGTCGATCATGCCGGGGCACCCGGGCTGGTGGCCGAACTCCGACGCAGGGCCGAGGTCCCGTGGTCAAGCCTGTTTGAAGACTCAAAAGAGGACGGCGCTTTGGCGGTCGCGCCCATCCTCATCCAATTTCCTCATACGTACAGCACTCAAAGGGAGCTGCACTTACTCGCTTGGATTCGAAGTGCATGCGAGTTCAGCACCAGCCTGACCATCCTCAACTCAACCCTCGAGCACGCCCATTTGGCGAGCGCGCTGAAACGTCGACTCGACGCGCAGTTGCCCGACCGCATGCCCGTGTTGCTTCGGTATTTCGACACGCGGACTCTCGAAGCGCTAACGCAGGTTTTCAGCCTGACGCAGCGAAATTCGTTCTTGGGCATTGCCTCGTGTTGGCAGTGGCTCGACCGAATGGGCCGACTACAGCGGCTCGACGTGCAAGAGTTGCCGGCTGACCCTTGGCCTCATCAATTCGAGTTCGATGTCGTTCAACAAAACGCGCTCATTGACGCCGGCGCGGCCGACGCACTGGTCGAGCAAATGCAAACGCATGCCGCAGACCTTTGCCACCCAAAGACGCGCGCTGAATTGCATGCACTGGCTGAGCGGTGCATCCCGAAGCTCGAACGATTTGACATCAAAGACATCCGTACACAAACGCTCTTCTGCCTGACGGAACTGCAACTCGGGCCGGCGTTCGATGTGCAAGCGGCATGGCCCGAAGCGCTCGCACGCGTCACGAAGAAGCAGGCCAGTTTTGAAGCAATCCTGAAAGAGATAGGGGTGTGATTTGATCGAAGACAACCAATTTTGGAAAGCGGCATCGGTCCACTTGCGCTTGCAAGCTGGGAGGTCGGCCGCTGCGCTCAGTGTGCTAATTTCACTGACCGCCTGCGGCCAAATCGCTGAGCAAGAGTCGCGACCCGCCGAACCGGTCGCAGCATTTCAGCCCCTGGGCGAGCCCGTCGGTTTGGCAATCAATGGGTTCAACTACACCGATCTCCCGATCGACTTCTTTTCCGTGGCCCACCAGGGAGGGGGCAACATCCTCCCCAGCACGCCGACCTCCGGCGGCGGCGGTACCGTTTGCTGCGTTCGTTGGCGTCCGGGAACTGCTCTGCCCAAGCCGATGATTGTTGAGTGGTCCCGGTACTCCGACCGTGGTTGGCGTACGTGTAAGAAGACCGTCATGCTCAAGGGTCCGGTGCCGGCCAATCCCACCGCAATTGGCGTGCACTTCATGCCCGATGGTGATGTCCAATTAGAGATCACGGCGGGGTACCCAAAACTGAAGCTAAGACTAGATATCTTCGACGATGGCCACCGTCATGCGTCGGACAACGTAGCACACGAAGATAAAGCCGAAAGTTGCAAAGATGGCCACTGACCAGTACCCAAAAGCAAAGCAAACCACGGCGCGACTCGAGGCTGCAGCGGATCTGGCATCCAAGCCAGGTCCCCCGGTGTATGCCGCTCAAGCCGCAGGCAACGCAATGCCGAGTTTCGCAGAGCGAGCCGCGCAGATTCACGCGGCAACGGAGAAGAAGGACGCTCTGCCTTCATGCCAGCAGAGTCTGTGCATGACCTTCTTTTTCGATGGGACAGGCAACAACCTCGAAGCCGACAGTCCAACCAATGAGCTAAGTAACGTAGCCAAGATGTTCTTGGCACATAAGCGTGACGATGAGTCCCACGGCCTCTATCGCATCTACATCCCTGGCATCGGTACATATTTCAGAGAGATCAACGACGACGGCGGTACCACGCGTGGTTTGGCATTCGGTGCAGAGGGCGAAGCACGAATCGATTGGGCGTTCAAGCAATTCGACGAAAAGCTCAAGTACGCAGAGTCTCTTGCTACGAACCCGACCAACAAGATCACGATGGTCCGGGTGTCGGCCTTCGGCTTCAGTCGCGGCGCTACCGAGGCGCGAGCTTTTGCACGTCAATTTCAAGAGCGATGCGAGCCAGCTGGCGCGGGCTGGAAACTTAAATGCGGCGCCCATTCGGTGCGCTTTTACTTCCTGGGCCTGTGGGATACCGTGGCCTCGGTTGGCTTGCCCATGAGCGCCAACAACACGCCTGTGGCCCAGTCGCTGAGTTGGATGAGTGCAGCGAACGCGCTGCGCGCACGCAACACGACGACAACCGGTGTCAGGACCCTCGCCTTCGGGCAACCGGGCGCCGACCCCGCGCCCGGACTGGCGGATGGCCACGGCAGCTGGGCCCACCCATTGGACGTGCCCACCATGGTCGAGAAATGCGTGCACATGGTGGCCGCGCACGAGATGCGCAATTCGTTCCCGTTGGACAGTTGCCGGCGCGACATGCGCTACCCCGACAGTGTGGAAGAAATGGTTTACCCCGGCGTTCATTCCGACGTGGGCGGCGGCTACCGTCATGGCGAAGGTGCACGAAGCGCCAAGGCGGGCCAGATGCTCAGCGTCATCCCTTTGCGCGCCATGCACCAGAAAGCGTGGGAGGTGGGCGTTCCTATTTTTGGATTGAACGCTCTGCCCACAAGATTTTTGACCGAAAGCTTTGCTGCCGATGTCGCAAGCCAAAGCGAATTCAATCTTCTCAAAGATCATTGGCAGCACTACATGCAGCAGGCCGGTTTCGGCGGGCGCGGCATCGGCCAGATGTTCAACGCGCACATGCGGCTCTACTACGGCTGGCGCTTCTACAAGATCAAGCAAAACCAGGCCGCGCGCGCAAATGGCGGCGAAACGCCTGATCAAGCCACGTTACGCCAGCATGAAGGCGAGTGGCGCAAGGAACGCACGCAGTTGTCCGGCGAGATGACGCCGTTGAAGCAGGAAATGGATGCTTCACAGACCCAGCTAACCCGAGCACAGAATCGACTCAATCAGGCTCGGGTAAGCCAATCGCAATACGGCACTTCCGTCGATGCGGCGCTTGCCCAAAACGTGTCGTCGACACAGGCGCGCCTCGACGAGGCAAAAGACGCATACCTGAAAGTGAAGTCGAGGTACGACACCCTGCCGGGCACAGCGGGAGCGATTGGCGCCAACTTGAATGTCTACGACGACCAGCTGATGGCAGATGCCCAAGCGATTCGGGCCACGCTGAAGGCATCGCCCGGCACACCGGTTCGGCCGCATTATCGAAATTTGCTGGAAGCTTACGAAGCCGAGTTCGTGAACAACAGCGGTCTTCGAGATGAAAAAATTGTCGCGTTCTTCGACAACTACGTTCACGATTCATTGGCGGGTTTCGCGCAGGACGCAACCCTCCCCTCCGACCCCCGAGTGATCTACATCGGTGACGACATCAAGTCCCGTCATGCGCAACTGACGAATCCCCGCAGGAACTTGGAAACTGCATTGTCCTGATTTTGACGTGGGGTCGAGACCGAAGCCGAAAGTCAGTCGCTGCATCCGCCACCCGGTGGCGAGCCTGATGCCCGGCCCGAGTCAACACCCCGCATGCACGCAGGCGGCAGTCATTGGCTGCGAGCGATGAAACCGTCGAGGCTCGGTCGCCGCGGGTAACTTCCGGGTCTGTAGCAGGTGTCCGATACTCACCAGATGCTTGCGACTGCACTGCCCACTGCTGACTTTGGAAAAGCACGGACGATAACGGCATCGCGCCGGTCGACCGAATGCTGCAAATGAAATCTCACCGCGGTGGCACGTCAGCGGTCGTGCCTCTCGTCTACTTCCGCAGCGCGAGCCACCGGAACCAGAAACTGCGCGAGCGCCCCGGTAACTTGCGGTTCGAGCGTTCAAATTAACCCCCACATGCCCCACCCGATCATCGAACTCAAAAACGTCGGCAAGTCGTTCAAGTCGGCCGACGGGCGGTTGCGCTCGGTGCTCGAAGGCGTGGACTTTCGACTGGCTGAGGGCGAGATCGTCTCGCTGCTCGGGCAGAGTGGCTCGGGCAAGTCGACCATGCTGCGCATCATGGCCGGGCTGATTCCTGCCGACACGGGTGAGGTGCGTTTGCGCGAGCAGCCGCTGTACGGGCCGGCGCGTGGCGTGAGCATGGTGTTTCAGTCGTTCGCGCTGTTCCCGTGGCTCACGGTGCAGGCCAACGTCGAGCTCGGGCTGGAGGCGCGCGGCGTTTCGCCTGCCGAGCGCGAGCGCCGCGCCGAGGCCGCGATCAAGCTGATCGGCCTCACCGGCTTCGAGGGCGCGCTGCCGCGTGAACTTTCGGGTGGCATGCGGCAGCGCGTGGGCATCGCGCGCGCACTCGTGGTCGAGCCCGAGGTGTTGCTGATGGACGAGGCCTTTTCTGCGCTCGACGTGCTCACCGGCGAGCGCCTGCGCGAAGACATTCTGGAGCTCTGGACCAGCAAGTCGATGCCGACCAAAGCGATCCTCGTCGTCTCACACAACATCGAAGAGGCCGTGCTGATGGCCGACCGCGTGCTGATTTTTGCGAGCGACCCGGGCCGTGTGCGCTTTCAGCTCGCGGTGCAATTGCCGCGCCCGCGCAACCCCGAAAGCGCCGAGGTGCGGCAGCTGGTCGACGAGGTCTACGCGCTGATGACGGTGGGCCGCGCGAGCCGCGGTCGCATGGCGGAAGAACCGGTCACGCTGCAGCTCGGCGAGCGCTTGCCCGAGGCCGACATCGGCCGCATGGAAGGCCTGCTCGAACTGCTCGCCGGCGAGGGCTTCAAAGGCCGTGCCGACCTGCCGCGCCTGGCCGAAGAAACCGAACTCACCGACGACGAACTGCTGCCGCTCGCGCAGGCCGTGTCATTGCTCGGCTTGGCCCAACTCGCGCAGGGCGACCTGCACATCACACCCATCGGCCAGCGCTACGTGGACGGCGAGCACGCGCTGCGGCAGGCGCTGTTCGGCCAGCAGTTGCTCGCGCACGTGCCGCTCGCCGCGCACATCCGCCACAGCCTGGAGCAGGAGGCCTCGGGCGAGCTGCCCGAAGAACCTTTCCTGCGCCTGCTCAGCGAAACGCTCGACGCCGCCGAGGCCGAGCGCGTGTTGCGCACCGCGATCGAATGGGGCCGCCACGGCGAGGTGTTCGAATACAACTACACCACCGGGCTGATCCATTTGCCCGAGGGCGAAGAGGACGATCCGAAGGCCTGAGGACCGGCACGGCCGCGTCGTTCGAGCCACTCGGCAGCGCGACGGCCTGCTGCTCAGGCATGCGCGGCTTACTTACCTTTCAGCGGCAGCGTGACAGTGCCATTGAAAATCAATGTCCCTGTGCCTGACGACTTCGGATCGGTCGACGAAGTCAGGCTGACGTTGGTAAGCAGCAGATCGATGCTGGTGGCCGACAGCGCAGTCACCTTGACGGTGCCCGAAGACTTCACGTCGCCGAACACATAGTTCTTGCCGCCGGTAGCCGTGACCTGGCCAGAGAACGTGGGCAGCACCAGGTTCGGGTTCGCGTAATTTCCGTTGCTGTCCGGGTCCTGGATTGCGTAGGCCACGCCGACCGCAGGTGCAGCGCCCGTGCCCAGCGGATTGATCGTCAAGAACAGGCCGCGAAACAGGCCGGCATTCAAATCGCTCATTCCGACGATCAAGGTCTTGTTGGCCAGCGCCGCATTCGAGGTGCCAGGTGCGCCCGCGTCGGGCGTGAACGTTGCCGCCACCGGAATGTTGCTGTTGCCTGTGAGGGTCAGCGAACCCGTGCCGCCACCGCCCGCGCCGCCGGCAACTCCATCGTCACCCCCACCGCCGCAAGCGGCCAAGGCCAGGGCGACACCGCTGGCTGCGACGAGCTGAAGAAGTTTGCGTTTTTGAAGCTTCATGATGAAAGTACCCAGTTGGGTTGAAGAAGACGCCAGCGAATTCGGCGCCGCGATTTACTGACAACCGACCGAGCCGGCGATCGACCCGTTCGGGTTAATCCCAAGCCCGGCGGACAAGCCGGTAACTTTGTAAGCAGAGTTGAGCGAGATCACCATGCTCCGGATCGTCGCCGCCTTGATGAAGCCACTCGAATACTGCAAAAGGGCAAAGCCGAAATCCGGCTTGAAGCTGTTGTCCTTGACGTTGAACAGCTGGTCGGCGGCGAACGCATTGCCTGCGATCGCAGCGGCGCCATCGGCGCCGAGCGTCAACACCTGCGGCCCACCGATCGGGCAATTGGCCAGGGTTTCGGTGCGCGCCAACTTCTTTAGGAAGACGCTGTTGAAATTGGCGTTCGCGATATTGACGGTCGAGGCAGGCACGACCTGCCCGGCGCTTTGACAGTTGAATGCCTTGCGATTGACCGTCACATTCGCCAACTGCAAGGCGCCGTTGGCGTTCCAGAACAGCGAGATGGTGTTGTAGGTGCTCGAGTCGGGCAGAAAGATCAAATTCCACGGAACGAAAGACTCGAGCCCGGCCTTTTGTTGGTAGCCGAGTTCGATCACCCCGGGGTGCGTTGCGTCGAGCCAAGGCTGGCCGTCCAACTTGCTCGAGCCGTCAGTGTTGACGGTGAACCTGTAGGTCACCGGCGCCGTCTGCTGCAGAAAGTCGTCCGCCGCTCTGCAGCTCAAGATGTAGTCGCCCGCAAACACCGTAGCGAGCACGTCGCCGAGGATGCCCTTGGAGGCGTTGGACAGGGAAGGTGCGGGTGCCGGAGATGGTGCGGGCGCAGGCGCCGGGCTGGCGGCGAGTGCCGTCGTGAAGCTGGCGCTGGTGGTGGCCGCGGCGCGCAGGTCGTCGAGCGTTTTGCCAGCGGCCTCGAGCGCAGCGGCCAGACGGTCGAGCAGTTTGTCATCGGCATCCCCCACGGCGAAAACGCCGACCAGCGGGTCGACCCCCGGCACGCCGACCGACGCGCCCTTCAACTCGGCGGCCACATAGGCTTTGGCGCCGCTCAACGCGGCGCCGATCGCCGCCGCCTTGCTCGCGTTGAAGCCGGTGAAGGCCGCAGCCGGGTTGCCCGCGAAGGCGCGCGCCAAGATCAGGTCGGTCAGCGGCGTGATGTTGACGCGGCCGGTCGTGGCGGCGTAGCTGTACAGCGTGAGCGCCGGTGTCTCCGATGCGGCCGACGTGGCTTTGACGACGCAAGGCGCGAGGCGATCCGGGCCGAGCGTCAGCGTGAACGAGCCATCGGCCGCGGTCGTGCCGGTAGTGTCGGCGCCGCCGCTGCACCGGGCGGTGACCACGGCGGCGGCGAGCGGCGCCCCCGTGGCGGCCAGCCCGGTAAACGTGACGGCGCTCGGCGTGTCCGGGCTCGGCCCGGACGCGCTGGCCGTGTCGTCGCCGCCGCCTCCACACGCGGCCAGGGTGGCAGCGGCGAAAAGTGCGAGCAGGGGCGGGGTCAACAGCGGGGTCGGGGGCAGGGACTGGAACAAGCGAGTGGTCATCGAAAGTCTCGGGGTGAGTCTGCGAATTCAGACTCGTCAGTGGCTTGCGCCCGTTCGCGCGGCCAAAAGGCTCACGGCATCTGCGAGTTGCTTCACGCCCGGCAGCGCTGCTTCGGTGCACGCGCCCGCCTGGGCACGCCGGTTGGATGTAAGAATCTGCAACCGCAAGGGCTCCGATGCGCAACGACTCGCAAGACATCACCTTCTGGCTCAACGAGATGGGCACGACTGCCGGAGCGCACGCGCCTGCCGTCGGCAACGAGCTTTTCGGCTGGCTCTACGACGACCTGCACCGCGTCGCGCGCAACTACATGCACAAGGAGCACGCGGGGCACACGCTGAGCGCCACGGCGCTGACCCACGAAACCTGGTTTCGCATGAACGAGCAGACCCGCACCCAGTGGTCGAGCCGCTCGCACTTTTTGGCGGTGGCCTCTACCTTCATGCGGCGCATCCTGGTCACGCACGCGGTCGCCAAGCGCACCGAAAAGCGCGATGCCGCGCTGCTCTCGCTGACCGCGGCCGACAACGTGGCCATGGCCGAACCCGAAGCCGACGTGGTCGCCGTTCACGAGGCCTTGCTGGCCTTCGAGGGCATCGATGCGCGCGCTGCGCAAGTGGTCGAGCTGAAGTATTTCGGCGGCATGGAAAACGCCGAGATCGCCGAGGCACTCGGCATTTCACTCGCCACCGTGAAGCGCGACTGGAGCCTGGCGCGCTCGTGGCTATTGAGGGAGTTGAGCGGCGGGAGTTGAGCCGCGCGTGAGCCGTTTGGCGGGCGAGCGCGGCGCAAGCCTTTGTCCACGTGCAACTGCACACACCGCGCAACGCTGACCGCCCGCCGCTCCCCCGCGACCCCGCCAACCCAACAAGTCAACACCATGCCGTCTCGCGCTTCATTCACCCCGGCCGACTGGCTCGCCGTCAAGCAGCTCTACGACGCGGCCTTGGCGCTGACCGGGACGGCGCGCGAGTCGTTCGTCGCCGATGCGCCGGTCACCGAAGCGGTGCGGGCCGAGGCGCGTGCGCTGCTCGAATTCGAGCCCGACCGCGATGGCGACGGTGATGCCACCGGCGGCTTTTTGAACGAACCTGCTGCCGCCACGATGCTGGCCCAGCACCCGGCCGAAGCGGCGGGCGCCTCTCGCATCGGCGAGCGCCTGGGCGCGTGGCAAATCGTGCGCCGGCTCGGCTCGGGCGGCATGGGCGACGTGTTCGAGGCGAGCCGCGCCGACGGCAGCTTCGAGGGCCGCGCGGCCGTCAAGCTGATCAAGCGCGGCATGGACAGCGAGGCCGTGCTGCAGCGCTTCGCCCAAGAGCGCCAGGCGCTGGCGCGGCTGCAGCACCCGAACATCGCGACCCTGCTCGACGCTGGCTTGAGCGCCGACGGCCTGCCTTACTTCGTGATGGAGTTCGTCGACGGTGTGCCGATCAACGAGGCCGCACTCAACCTGTCGGTCGAGCGGCGGCTCGGGCTGTTCCTGCAGCTCACCGATGCGGTCGCCTGCGCGCACCGCAACCTGCTCGTGCACCGCGACCTCAAACCCGGCAACGTGCTGGTCACGCAGCGCGGCGAGGTCAAGCTGCTCGACTTCGGCATCGCCAAGGCGCTCGACCCGGTCGACCTGATCAACGGCAACAGTGGCCTCGGCGCGCCTGTCGACGACACGACCATCGGGCACGCGCGCCCGTTCACGCCCAACTACGCCAGCCCCGAACAAGTGCGCGGCGAGCCGGTCAGCACCGCGACCGACATCTACAGCCTGGGCGTGCTGCTGTACCAGTTGCTGACGGGTGTGCGACCGACCGGGCGCGACGCCACCACGCCTGCGCAAACCGCGCGCAGCGTGCTCGAAGAAATGCCGACGCGCCCGAGCAGCTTGTCAGAGCGCATCACCAACGACCCTCACTGGCTGGCCACACGCAAGCGCCTCGCCGGTGACCTCGACAACGTGCTGCTGAAGGCACTCGAAAAACCGGTGGCGCGGCGCTACGCGAGCGTCGATGCGCTCGCGGCCGACATGCGCGCCTATTTGTCGGGCCACCCTGTCAGTGCGCGGGCGGCGACCTGGCGCTACGTCGCCGGCAAGTTCATCGCGCGCAACCGCGTGCCGATGCTCGCGGCCGGTGCGGCCGCGTTCGCGCTGGTGGCGGGTGCCACCGCGGCCTTGTGGCAAGCGCACGAGGCGCGCCTGGCCAGCGCCGAAGCGCGCCTGGCCCGCGACGAGGCGCGCGGGCAGCTCGCGGGCATTAAGCAGGTGACGCGCGAACTCGTGTTCCGGTTCGGCGACGCCATCAACGCCTTGCCGGGTGGCTTCGCGGCGCAAGAGGTGCTGCTGAAGCAGACCATCGCAACGCTCGAGCAAGCCTTGCGCTCGGCCCCCGGTGACGCCGATCTGGCGGCCATCACCGGCGCTGCGATGGGCCGCCTGGCGCAAGTCCAGGGCAACCCTTCGATGGCCGGCGCCGACCGCATCAAAGAGGCCGAGGCCACGGTGGCACGCGCACTCGCGCTCGGCGAGCCGATCTGGGCGCGCAAGCGCGGTGACTGGCAGTTCGCGCAATGGCATGTGATCACGCTCATCACACGCTCGCAATTGATGACCGTGCAAGGGCGGCTCGCAGACGGCCTGCCCGCGCTCGCGCTCGCCGTCTCGCGCGCCACCGAGGCCCTGGCCGAACCGCTGCCCGCCGAAGGCCGCGCCTACCTGCTCGAAGCGCGCGCCGTGGCGCTCGTCAACACCGCGACGACCCACCACCACATCACCCGGCCGAGCCTGCACCGCCCGGCCGAGGCACTGCGCATGCTCGAACTCGCCGAGCTCGATGTTCGCAAACTGCGCGGCGATAAAAGCCTGCTCGATGCGATGGACCGTGGCGCCGTGCCGGGCGAGCCCGCTGCCGTCGAATTCGCGACCGACAGCCTCAGCCATGTGATGAGCTCACGGGCCATGTGCCGCGATCAACTCGACGACCCCGAAGGCATGGCACGCGATGCGCGGCAGGCGCTGGAACTGGCGAACGTGAACCTCGCGGCCGGTGCCTCGAACGTGCTGTGGCGCCAGAACGCGATGCAGGTGGGCGACGTGCTCGCGACCGCCCTCAACCGGCTGGCCCATCATGCCGAGGCTTTGCAGGCGTCACGCGCGGCGCACGAGTTGTCAGCCAGCCTGCTCAAATCAGAAGGCAAGAGCCGCAAATGGACCGACGCGCAAGCCGCGCTCGGCCCGCAACTCGGGCGCGCGCTCGCCGGCCTCGGCCGCCACGCCGAGGCGGTGACCGTGTTCGATCAAGCGCTCGCCGCCGCATCGGCCCGCGTGACGACCGGCGATGCCGCCGATGCCGACGCGCAGCGCCGAGCCAGCTCGATGCGCACGCAGTTGTCGCGCTCGCAGCAGGCGCTGGGGCAAGTTGCGGCGGCCGCGGTCTCGGCACGCGAGGCCGCCACGGGTTTGCAGGCGGCAGCGATCCTCGGCCCCGAGACGCGCGAGGTCTGGATCGACCTCGGCGAAGCGCTGGCGTGGCAGGGCCAGCTGCAGCCGGCGCTCGCGGCCGAGCTGCGCGAGCGTGCGCGTGCCGCCTACGACCGCGCCGGCGCGCTGAACCCGCTCAAAGCGGAGCACGCGGCTGCGCGCGCTGCATTGGTGTGAGTGGGCGCGACCCGGCGTTTGCGTCGGCATCGGCGTCACCCGCAGCGCTCGCGCTCAGCGCGTTTTCGAGCCAGCCGCCACGGAGCACCTTGTAGAGCGTCACCAGATTCGAGACGCGCGAGAGCCGCGTGCCAATTTCGAGCTACTCGCCGAGCGTGGCGCGCTGCGCGAGCGCGTCGGCCACTTCGCGGAACGCCGTCCGGATCGACTTCTCGTATTGCGCGACGCTGATGCCGCGGCCCGCGTTCGCGCTGTCGAGATCGGCCTTGTTGGCGCCGCCATCGAAAATCGGCAGCGAGATTTGCGGCACGAAGCTCCACGCGCCCTGCCCGCTCTTGAACAGGTTGCCGAGGTCGGTACTGCTGTTGCCGGCCGAGGCCGTCAGGCTGATGTGCGGGTAGAAGTTGGCGCGTGCCGCGCCGATGTTGGCGTTGGCGGCGCGCAACTCGCGTTCGGCCTGCAGCACGTCGGGCCGGCGTTGCAGCAGGTCCGACGGCAAGCCGGCGGGCAATCGGTGCCCGCCGAGCGCAGCCAGCACGTCGGTTAGCCCGGTCGGCAGCAATGCCTCGGGTGCTTGCGTGCCGACGACGAGTGCGAGCGCGTTGCGGTCGAACGCGACCTGGCTCGTGTAGCGCGCCACGTCGACGCGGGCTGAGGGGCTGAAAGTTTTTCGTGCAACGCCTGCAATGCCCGTTCGGGCTCAGTGCGACCGGGGTTAAGTAAGCAGGCAATCAAAAAACTTTCACTCTCTGAACGGCTGACGGAGGCAGTGTGCAGCGCCCGCTCTGGCCATAGGATTTCTACTACGGCAATGGGCGGCGGCAGCCGCTGCCACCGCGGCCGCTGCGCATTTATACTGAATAGCGATGGGCGGACGCGGAGGAACCGCGCGCCCCAAATAGGAGTCACCACCATGTCGTTCGCGCTTTACCTCATCGGCTTCGCACTCGTCACCGGCGGCGTTGCCTGGGCGATGGTCACCGCGGGGGTCCCGACGCTTTACGTGGCGATCGCCTGCGTGATCCTGGTCGGTTTGGGCATCATCACCGGCGTGTCGAAAACGCGCTCGAAAGATTCTTCGAGCTGACGACGAGCGGTGCCGGGAAGGCATTGACCAGCGCGACGGTCGGCGCGTTACGCATCTCGCTTGCCGGCACGCAAATGCGTCAACGGCAATGCGGCACCCGACTTGACCTCGCCGAGCGAGAAGCTGGTGTGCAGGTCTTTGACATGCGGCAGGTGTAGCAGCACGTCGCGTGAGAACTTCGAGAACGCGTCGAGGTCGGTCGCCATCACTTGCAGCTCGAAGGTGCCTGAACCCGATATGTAGTGGCACGAGATCACTTCGGGAATGCCGCGGATTTCTTGTTCCAACTCCCGCGTCGATGCGGCGTTGTTGCGGTCGGCATCGATGCGCACGAACGCGAGTACGCCGAGGCCGATCTTGCGACGATCGATCTCGGCGCGGTAGCCGGTGATGAAGCCGTTGTCTTCGAGCCATTTGACGCGCCGCCAGGTCGGCGCGGCCGAGATGCCGATGCGCGCGGCGAGCTCGGCGTTCGACAACCGAGCGTCACGCTGCAGCTCGTGCAGGATCAGCAAATCGTAGCGGTCGAGGTCGGTGCCGTGGGCCCCCGAGCTCTCCACGGCAGGCGGGGAGGGCTTACCCGAAGTCGACTTTTTGAGCGTCATTCATTTTCTATTCTAGGAATTGCAGCAATATTATTGCTCGAACTACCGCATTCCGAACAAATATAGAAAAGACATCGCGTCGCCGTTTCCATAAACTGTGCTTCTGTTTTCTGCCCTTCGCGCTGCGGTCACGAGCCGCAGCCGCGCCGCTTGCAGACCCCGCCGAACCCTGGAGAGTCGAACGATGAACGCCCCGCTACCCGAGTCGATCCGCAAGGCGATCGAGACCGTCTCGCTCGACGACAAATACGCACTCGAAAACGGCCGCGCGTTGATGAGCGGCACGCAGGCGCTGGTGCGGTTGCCGATGCTGCAGAAAAAGCGCGATGCGATGAACGGCCTCAACACCGCGGGCTTCATCAGCGGCTACCGCGGCTCGCCGCTCGGCGGCTACGACCAAGCGCTGTGGGCTGCGAAGAAACACCTCGCGGCGCAGAACATCCAGTTCGTGCCGGGCGTCAACGAAGAGCTCGCCGCCACCGCCGTGTGGGGCTCGCAGCAGCTCGATCTGTACCCGCAGAGCAAGAAGTTCGACGGCGTGTTCGGCATTTGGTACGGCAAGGGGCCTGGCGTCGACCGGTGCTCCGATGTGTTCAAGCACGCCAACATGGCGGGTACCTCGAAGCACGGCGGCGTGATCGCGCTGGCCGGTGACGACCACATCGCCAAGAGTTCGACGGCCGCGCATCAAAGCGACCATATCTTCAAGGCCTGCGGGCTGCCGGTGTTCTTCCCGAGCAGCGTGCAAGACATTCTCGACATGGGCTTGCACGCGTTCGCGATGAGCCGTTTCGCCGGCGTGTGGTCGGGCATGAAGACGATCCAGGAAATCGTCGAATCGACCGCCAGCGTGTTCGTCGACCCCGACCGTGTCGACATCGTGGTCCCCGAAGATTTTCAGATGCCCGAAGGCGGCCTGCACATCCGCTGGCCCGACGCGCCGCTCGAACAAGAGGCACGGCTGATGGACCACAAATGGTACGCCGCGCTCGCCTACGTGCGCGCGAACAAGCTCAACCACAACGTGATCAGCGGCCCGAACGACCGCTTCGGCATCATCGCCAGTGGCAAGGCCTACAACGACACGCGGCAAGCGCTGCACGACCTGGGCTTGGACGACGTCGAATGCCGCCGCTTGGGCATCCGACTGCACAAGGTCAACGTGGTGTGGCCGCTGGAGGCGACGATCACGCGCGACTTCGCGCAGGGCTTGCAAGAGATTCTGGTCGTCGAAGAAAAGCGCCAGGTCATCGAGTACCAGATCAAGGAAGAGCTCTACAACTGGCGCGCCGATGTGCGGCCGAACGTGCTCGGCAAGTTCGACGAAGCCGATGGCGATGATTCCGGTGGCGAATGGAGCCAGCCGAACCCGGGCAAGAACTGGCTGCTGCGGGCGAAAGCCGACCTGACGCCCGCGATCATCTCCAAGGCCATCGCCAAGCGCCTGAAGAAGCTCGGCGTCGACAGCGATACGGCAGCGCGCATGGACGCGCGCATCGCATTGATCGAAGCAAAGGAACGTTCAATGGTGGTGCAGGCCGTCGACACCGCCGACCGCACGCCGTTCTTCTGCAGCGGCTGCCCGCACAACACCAGCACGCGCGTGCCCGAAGGTTCACGTGCAGTCGCGGGCATCGGTTGCCACTACATGGCGGTGTGGATGGACCGCAGCACGGTCACCTTCAGCCAGATGGGCGGCGAAGGCGTGTCGTGGGTCGGCCAGGCAGCGTTCACGACCGACAAACACGTGTTCGCCAATTTGGGCGACGGCACCTACTACCACTCGGGCCTGCTGGCGGTGCGGCAAAGCATCGCGGCCAAGGTCAACATCACCTACAAGATCCTGTTCAACGACGCGGTCGCGATGACCGGCGGCCAGCCAGTCGACGGCACGTTGAAGGTGCCCGAGATGACACGCGAACTCGACGCCGAAGGCGCAGTAAAGATCGTCGTCGTCACCGACGAACCCGAGAAGTACGAAGACAGCGACATCGCGGCGCGCCTCGCGAAAGGCGTGACCGTGCACCACCGCGACGACCTCGATGCGATTCAGAAGCAGCTGCGCGAAATCGAGGGTTGCACGGTCATCGTCTACGACCAAACCTGCGCCACCGAAAAGCGCCGCCGCCGCAAGCGTGGCACGCTCGTCGACCCGGCCAAGCGCGTCGTCATCAACGAGCTGGTGTGCGAAGGCTGCGGCGATTGCTCGGTGCAATCGAACTGCCTGAGCGTCGAACCGGTCGAGACCGAGTTCGGCCGCAAGCGCCGCATCAACCAGAACAGCTGCAACAAGGATTACTCCTGCGTGAAGGGCTTTTGCCCGAGCTTCATCACGGTCGAAGGCGGGCAGCTCAAGGGCAAGAAGAAAGACGCGGGCGGCCACAGCGCGCGGCCGAACCCGTTCACGCTGCCACCGCTGCCCGAGCCCTCGTTGCCATTGGCTGAAACGCCGTGGGGCATCGTCGTCGCGGGCGTCGGTGGCACCGGCGTGATCACGATCGGGCAATTGCTCGGCATGGCCGCGCACCTGGAAGGCAAAGGCATCATCACGCAAGACTCCGCGGGCTTGGCGCAAAAGGGTGGCGCGACCTGGAGCCACATCCAGATCGCGAACCGCGCCGATGCGATCCTGACCACCAAAGTAGGCACCGCCGAGGCCGATCTCGTGATCGGCTGCGACCCGATCGTCACCGCCAACAAGACCACGTTGGCTGTGATGCGAGAGGGCCGCACGTTCGTCGCGATGAACACGCACGGCGCGCCGACCGCAGCCTTCGTGACGAACCCCGACTGGCAGTTTCCGGCGACGCACTGCGACGCCTCGGTGCTCGGCGCGGCCGGCAGGGCGAACGTCGGCACGCTCGATGCGGACCGCCTCGCGGTTCAGCTCGTCGGCGACTCGCTTTATACGAATCCGCTGATGCTCGGCTACGCATGGCAGAAGGGCAAAGTACCGCTCTCGCTCGCCGCGATGCTGCGGGCGATCGAGCTGAACAACGTGCAGGTCGAGAACAACAAGCTTGCTTTCGAGTGGGGGCGGCGTGCGGCGAACGACTTGGCAGCCGTGCAAGCTCTTTTGAAGCCGGTCAACGTGATTGAGTTCGTCAAGAAGACCATCAACCTCGACGACATGATCGCGAAGCGCGTCGAGTTCCTGACCGGCTATCAAGACGCGGCGTATGCCCGGCAATACAAGACCTTCGTCGATAAGGTTCGCGCCGCCGAGACGCCGCTGAACAGCAAGAAGCTGAGCGAAGCCGTCGCGCGTTACCTGTTCAAGGTCATGGCCTACAAAGACGAATACGAAGTCGCGCGCCTGCAGAGCGACCCGGCCTTCATTGCAAAAATTGCAGATCAGTTCGAGGGCGACTACAAGCTCAACTACCACCTCGCGCCGCCGCTGATAGCGAAAAAAAACGCGGCCGGCGAACTGCAGAAGTCGAAGTTCGGCCCGGCGATGCTGACCGGCTTCAGGTGGCTCGCGAAGTTGAAGGGCCTGCGCGGCACCGCGTTCGACGTGTTCGGCCGCACCGAAGAACGCAGAACTGAGCGCGCTCTGATCGTCGAGTACAAAACGTCGATCGACGAACTGCTCACCACGCTGAACGCCGGCAACCTCGCGCTCGCCGCCGAGATCGCGCGCATCCCGGAAGACATCCGCGGCTACGGCCACGTGAAGGAGCGGCACCTTGCCAGCGCACGCCCGAAGTGGGCCGCGCTGATGAACGAATGGCGCGCGGGTCAACAGCGGTGCGCGGCGTGAACGGGCTCGTTGCACTCGGCGCGCTTGCGCTGGCCGCCGCCACGCTCACAGCGTCGGCGCAACCGGCACCGGCACCCGCACCTGCCGCCGCACCGACCTGGTCGCTCGACCCCACGCACACCTTCGTGCACTGGGAGGTCTTGCACATGGGCACGTCGACGATCCGCGGCCGCTTCGACAAATCGGCCGGCAACGTGCAGTTCGACGCCAAGGCGCAGCAGCTCGACCTGAGCATCACCATCGACACTGCGTCGGTCGACAGCGGCGTGCCGATCCTCGACGCGCTGCTCAAGGGCAGCGCGATGCTCGACGTGGCCGCGAACCCGCAAGCCTTCTTCGTTGCGCGCGGCGCCAGGTTCGAAGGCGATGTGCCGCGCGAGATTCGCGGCGAGTTCACGCTCCGCGGCGTCAGCCAGCCGCTGACGCTGCGCGCGCTGCGCTGGAACTGCGGCCTGAACCCGCTGTTTCGGCGCACGGTGTGCGGCGGCGACTTCGAAGGTGAGGTCGTGCGCAGCGTCTTCGGCATCACGCACAGCCTGCCGTTCGTGGGGGACAAGGTGCGGCTGATCGTTCAGGTGGAAGCGATCTCGCCCTAGCGGCGGGCGGGTCGTCGCGATCGGCCGAGGCAAGGCCACGCGTTACGGCATCGCGCAGACGATCCGCGGCATGGCCGCGCAGCACTCGCTGTGGTGGACCGACACACGCGGCGTCGCCGAACGCTGGGGCGTGTTGACTGCCAGGCTCGCCTCGGGCGAGCGCGTGCTCGTGAATCACGCCGCCGCGCGGCACGCCGTTCGGCGAGCGCTGGCACGACCTGCTGCACACCGAGGCGCTCGCGCTGCAGGTGCTCAGCGAGCACGGTTTGCCGGTCGCGCAGAGCGCGCCTCGCGTCACGCCTCACTGAGCCGCGCGCTGCCTGGCGGCGCCAGGGAGATGGCGGCGCGGCTGGCCTGATGAGAGCCTGAACGTTTTTCGAATTGACTCCCTCGACCTCTGCGAGAGGATTCGGGTGAGGGTGTGCAAAGCGCCATGGCGCCCGGTGTGCCACCGGCCCGTCCGCAACCGCTGCAGCCTGTCAGCCCGCCGTCGCAGGCCGTCGCAAACCGCTGGGCGGGGGTGCGATCGCCGCTTAGAGTGCCGCACATCCCTGATCCGCTCCCGCCGCATGTCCGACTTCACCAACTCCGCCGCCAGCACCTGGAAGACCGTTTCGACCACCTCGGTGCGGCTGTTTCACCAGTACGCGAACTGGCTCGTCAGCATCTCGTGGAAACGCTTCAGCGTGCTCGCGTTGCTGCTGCTGATCGTCTCGGGCATCCTCGGCAGCATCCTGCCGGCGCAAACCGTGAACGAATGGGTCGATGTGCCGCCGCCACCGAAGGCGCCGAGAACCCCCGCGAAGAAGCCCGCCAAGGCCGACCCGGGCGTGGACAAGACCATCACGGCCGGCGGCTACACCATTTCGATCGACAAAGACGGCGTGCGCATCGCACCGACCGCAGGGCCAGCCGCGTCAGCCGCGTCAGCCTCTGGCGCTGCCAGTGGCGCGGCGCCTTTAGCCTCTGCCGGCTCCGCGGTCGTCGCGGCCCCGGCGCCACTCGCGCCACCCGCGCCACCCGCACTGCCCGCAGCGCCAGCGGCCCCAACCCCCAGCGCGGTCGAAATCAAGCTGCCGCCGGGTGCCACGTCGGACGCCGTCAAAGAAGCGGTCGAGCAAGCGCGGCAGGCGATCGTCGACGCGATGGAAGAGTCGCGCCAAGCCGCGGAAGAAGCCGCCGATGCGGCCAAGGAAGCCGCGGATGCAAGCCGCAGCGCCGAACGCCAGTACCTGCGCATCCGCAAGACCGACCGCGACAACCCGTTCCCGCCGATCGCATGGCTGTTCATCGTCGCCTCGGCAATCCTCAAGGGCATCTACAAAGGCCGGTTGCAAGCCGACGCACGCGCGGCCGTGGCCACCGAGACAGCAGAGTCGGAGCAGCTCAAGCGCCAGGTGGCCGAAGCCCGCATGGCAGCGCTGCAGGCGCAGGTCGAGCCGCACTTTTTGTTCAACACGCTGGCCAGCATCGACCACCTGATCGAGACCGACCCACCGCGCGCCAGCCAGATGCAGAAGAACCTGATCGCGCTGCTGCGCGCCTCGATGCCGACGATGCGCGAGAACCACCCGACCGCGCACAACCTCGGCCGCGAGATGGCGGTCATTCGGCCGTACCTCGAGATCCTGAAAGTACGCATGGAAGACCGGCTGCAAACCCGCATCGACGTGCCCGAGGGCCTGATGTCGGCCGACTTCCCGTCGATGATGATCCAGAGCCTGGTCGAGAACGCGATCAAGCATGGCCTGGAGCCCAAGGCCGAAGGCGGGCTGCTCACGGTGCATGCCGAAATCGTGCACGGCAAGCTCACGGTCAAGGTCGCCGACACCGGCCTCGGCTTCGGCAAGGCCGCCACCGCCGGCACCGGCGTGGGCCTGACCAACATCCGCGAACGACTGCAACTGCTCTACGGCAACAAAGCCTCGATGGCGGTCACCGAGAACACGCCGACCGGCACCGTGGTGACCCTGACCGTGCCGTACCAAGCACAGACCCGCGACGGAGAAACCGCATGAAGCGCACCTTCCACTTCCTCGGCTGGGCAACGCTCGTCGGCGTGTTGCTCAGCGTCGCGCTGGTGATCGCGGCCGTCTCGCTGACGGGCGCGATGGACGGCGCCACGATCCAGTACAACGGCGACCCCTGGACACTGGCTGAGCCGGGCACCGGCCACTGGCTCGTCGCGGTTGGCGGCATCGCGCTGGCGTTGCTGATCGTCGTGCTGGTATTGCTCACGCTCACGCTCGTCGTGCCGCTCGCGGTGCTGATCCCGCTGGCGACAACGGCGCTGTTGGTGCTCGGCGCGCTGATCGTCGCCGCCAGTGTGTTGGCGATCGCGCTTTCGCCGCTGATCTTGCTGGTGCTCGTGGTCTGGTCGATGGTGCGGCTGGTTCGGCGCGGTGACGCGAAAAACCGCCCGGCCAGCGGCGCTACGATGACCGGATGAACACGCCCACCCGCGCCCTGATCGCCGACGACGAACGCCTGATGCGCGAACAATTGCGCGCAAGGCTGGCCGAGGTCTGGCCCGAGCTCGAGATCGTCGCCGAGGCGAAGAACGGCACTGAGGCGGTCGAGATGACCGAATCGCACAAACCCGACCTCGTCTTCCTCGACATCCGCATGCCCGGCATGAACGGCGTAGAAGCGGCACGCGCCATCGCGCAACTGCCGGTCGACGAGGAAGGCGACAACGACCGTGGCGGCTGGCACGGCTGCGAGGTCGTCTTCATCACCGCCTACGACCAATACGCGATTGAGGCCTTCGAGCAAGGCGTGGTCGACTACGTGCTCAAGCCCGCCGAGCGCGAGCGGCTCACCGTCACCGTCGCGCGCATCAAGAAGCGCCTCGCGCAGCGCGCCAGCGGCGCACCGTCTAGCGACGACGCAGCGCCGCCGGTGATGCAGCAACTCTTGCAAAAGCTCGCCGCCAGAATGGACCCGGCCAAGGCGCCGCAGCTGCGCTGGATCCAGGCGACGGTCGGTCAGAACATCCAAATGATCCCGGTCGACGAGGTGCTGTTTTTCATCTCCGACGAGAAGTACACGCGCGTGCAAACGGCCACGGTCGAGGCGCTGATCAGAAAGCCGATCAAGGAGCTGCTCGACGAACTCGACGCCGAGGCGTTCTGGCAAATCCACCGCTCGACTTTGGTCAACACCAAGTTCATCGCCGGCGTGAGCCGCGACATGCGCGGGCGCCAGCTGGTCGCCGTGAAAGGCCGCCCCGAAAAGCTCGAAGTCAGCCGCAGCTTCGCGGGGTTGTTCAAGGGGATGTAGGCGAATCAACGTGGCATGACCACCGGCGGCACCGGGCCGAGCAAGCTCGCAACATCAAAGTCGGCCGACAGCGCCGGGCCTGCGATCTTGACCATGCCGAAGCCGCTTGCCGGCTTCGAGCCGAGTTCGGGTTGCGCCGCTTTTGGCTTCGTAACCTTGCCTGTGCGCGCTGTCTTCTTGGTTGCCACGACCCTTCTGGCAAAGTATTGATCGAGCGATTCTCTAGTGTATATACAATGCACCGATGGATAACCTGAAAATTTCTGATGGCGTGTTGCGAAAGCTCGAAGAGCAGCACAACGTCACGAGGACAGAGGTTGAACAATGCTTCAGGAATCGGCTTGGGCGCTTGCTCGTAGACAATCGAGCGCTGACCAAGACCAATCCACCGACACTTTGGTTCGTCGCTTGTACGAACAAGGAAAGGAACCTGAAAGTTGTGTACATACAAAGAGGAAACATTGTTGAACTAAAGACCGCTTACGATCCCAACGAAGAGGAGATAAGGATCTATAAGCGATTCGGCCAGTAGCCGATCACTTAAAGGAGAAAATGAAATGGCAAGGATCAAAGACACGACCGAGGCATGGGACAGCCGCGCGCTGGGCGCCGACGAAGAGCATGTAGGCATAGCCAGTCAGGACCACGAATCGGCCCTCGACGATGCGCTTGAGTTGCAGTCGATTTCCATTCGCCTGCCGAAGCAGCTGATCAATCAGTACAAGCTGATCGCGCATTTCCACAAGATTGGCTACCAGCCTTTGATGCGGGACGTGATGGCTCGGTTCGTGCCCAACGCCATCAGGGAAATCCTTGAGGCAGAGCAGGCCAAGTCAAAACTGGCCGCTGCACAAGCGAAGCACGTTGAGGTGAAGGTGCCGACAACGAAGGCGCTGGCGGAACCAGCGCGCAAGGCCGCGTGAACGTTCAAACCGCCACTAGCCCGCTTCGGCGGGCTTTTTCATGTACGGCGTGCTGAATCGCGGGAACAGCACGTGCAGATCGCGCCGCTTTCTGTCGTTCAGAGCGTCGACGATCCATGCTGTTTCAGCGGGCCGATCAATCGATCGGCCGGTACATCCGGCGACCACGTCGCGATGACCAGCGGATAGTCGAAAGCCTCGCTGGCTGGCAGCAGACGCGTGAGGGATGCGTCGGACTGCGACTCGATCAACTTCTTCGCGATGTCATGCGCGATTTCGATCGTCTCTTAAATCGTGCGCCCTTGCGCCACCAGCCCCTGAACCTCGTCGCTCGTCGCCAGTTACACACCCTCGGGCAGCCTCTCGATGTGCAACTGAATCATGTGTTCCATGGTTCACTCCGGAGGTATCGTCCCGGCGTCTCGCGGTGGCAAGCAATGGAGTTTTCAGCATAGGCGTGGCGCCTTTTTCGAGGCCGCATCACCCCAACGTCCACAACCCGTTGACGACGCGGGCGCGACCGAGGGCGGCGAGGGCGTCGAGGATCTGCGGGATGCGGCGCTTCCATGGGCCGCGGCCGGTGAAGGTGGCTTCGATCACCTCGAGCGCGATCGGCCGCGCGTTCGCGGTCAGCACGCCGGCCACGCCGCGCATCTGCTCAGGCAGTGTGTTCGGCCACGGGCGTTGGGGTGGCGCGAGGTCGGGCTTCGCGGCCCTGCCCGGCTTCCTCTTCGCGGGCAGCGCTACTTCGGGCGCGCCGAGGTCGAGTTCGTCCTGCGTGGCCACGGGCAACGCAGCCGCACCGCGCAGCGAAGGGTCCTGAAACTCGGGGCGCAGCCAGCGCACCGTGCCATGCGCTTCCTCGGCAGCGCGCTCGGCGTTGAGGGCGACGAGGCGCACCAGCAACTCTTCTTCGGCCGCGGCCTGCGCCGCAGGTTTCTCGGGCCACGGCAACGTGCCGCCGGGCTGGCCGACGAGCGCGGGCGCGAGGTCGGCCCAACCGTAAGCCTGCAGCACCAGCGCATCGAGCCGGTCGTGCAACTCGGCGAGCACGCTGACGAGGCCGTTCGCGTGCGTGATCTTTTCTTTCGCGGTGAGCGGGCGGCCGAGTCGCAGCGCGTCGAGCACGTTGTGCATGTCGGTCATCGTGAGCGTGGCGTGCGCGGCTTGTTGGCGCTTGCGGTGTGCGTCGAGTTCTTCGGCGGTGGCGGCGATCTGCGCGGCGAGGGCGGGTTGATCGGCGAGGTTGGGGAAAGGGACGGCTTCGAAGCAAGCGCCCTTCATGTCGCGCGGTCGGTCCTCGAGGGTGCCCCCCGCATTCAAGACCCAGCGAACGTGGGCGGCACTACTGAGGACGCCAAGCAGGGTCGCATCTGCGCTGCCAACGACGACAAGCGTCTGGTCCGGAAGAACGTGACCGGGCAAAAACGAAAACATGCGGTGCTTCGATGTGAGCACGGTCGCTATGAAGCGTGGCAAACGGCCGATCGAGAATCGAACACGAGGGTGGTTCTCGCCAAAGAGCCACCAATTGAGCCTTCGCGTGACACGGGGATTCTGATCGCGCTCAGGCTTTACCCTTTCGCGTAGCCACTGGAAAGCCTGAGGCTGCTCAATGCGTAAGCGGTCTACCGTGAACCCGTAGGTATCAATGACGGACGCACTCCGCGACGTTGCATTTACATCTCTGCCGTTCAAGTACGGCTTGATGATTGGAGGGTAGGCGTGAGAGCCGCCAATGTTCACCACCTGCTCCGGGGAAAGTACAAACCCTTCGCCGTGTGGGTACACGCCGACGTTGCATATTTCCGTGTTCGCCTCAAGCGATCTCGCAGCAAGCACGTTAGCGCCTATTGTCAGATCGGCATTAACGATTCCTCGCCTCGCACTAAAAGTCACGTCGCGACTGCCATCCGGCGACGACACCTCGCGCCAGACTCTGAGCAAGTCGCCCTCGTTCCGTCCGACCGCGCCGACCGTCATGCTGATCCGCACCGCCGCTCCGTCCGCGTTGTCCACCCACGGGTGATCTGGAATAGCGAACGCGAGCGACACTTGGCCCCCGACGTGTTCGGAAAGCGCCCGCTCGACAACCCGCCGATTGAAGGTCTGCGTGAGGCTGTTTGTGGTGATAAGCCCGAACCGCCGCGCATCGCCGCGCGCGACCTTCTGCGCCGCTGCGTGCCACCAGTGCATGACGAAGTCAGCGCTCTCGGGCACGTCGCTCCAAGTGCTACGCAGTGCATCAACGTATCCATCGCCGAGCGAGTCCCGCATCCTCAACTTGCCAATGAACGGCGGATTCCCCACGATGAAATCCGCTTTCGGCCACTCGGCCTTGCGCGGGTTCGTGTACTGCGTCAGCGGCGTCTGAAACGCTTCGTCCGGCACCTGCTCGCCGGTCACCGGGTGCGGCTTCAAATGCAC
>ENA-OBIO01000386-OBIO01000386.1-metagenomes-genome-assembly--contig:-NODE-386-length-24129-cov-2.95485_pt1 | contig 24129 bp, 17 predicted proteins | sample MGYA00153383_OBIO01 | MGnify analysis MGYA00153383 | reverse complement strand
CAAACAGCAACGCTTTCGGGATACGTCAAAGATGTCAAGACAGGCGAAACTTTAATAGGTGTAAATGTTTTCACGAAAGATTCTGTATTGCTCGGAGCAACAACTAATACCTACGGTTTTTTTTCGCTCACTGTTCCTAAAGGTGTACACATGTTTCGTATTTCGTTCGTAGGGTATAACGATAAGGAACTTAATCTCGATTTAACGACCGATAAATCCCTCAACGTTGAATTATCTTCGGGTGTGAATTTACAAGAGGTTGTCATTAATGCCGAAAGCGCCGATAAAAATGTGCGTGATACAAAAATGGGAACTATATCGCTTTCGACGGAGTATGTCAAAAAAATTCCAATAATTTTTGGCGAGTCGGATATTTTAAAAGCGATTCAGTTATTGCCCGGTGTAAAAGCCATTGAAGGTAGCAGCGGTTTGTTTATTCGCGGCGGTGGAGTTGATCAGAATTTGATTTTATTAGACGAAGCGATTGTTTATAATCCTGGTCATTTGCTCGGTTTTTTTAGTATTTTTAATTCGGATGCAATAAAAAATACAACACTGATTAAAGGCGGAATGCCTGCGCAATACGGGGGCAGACTTTCGAGTGTTTTGGATATTCAGATGAAGGAAGGCAACGATAAAGAATACGTGGTTGAAGGTGGTATCGGTTTAATTGCTTCGCGCGTGACGGTGCAAGGTCCGATTGTTAAAAATAAATCTTCGTTTATTGTTTCTGCGCGACGTACGTATGCTTTAGATTTAGCGCAACCATTCATCAATAAAACTAAATTTGCGGGCTCGAACTATTATTTTTACGATATCAACGCCAAACTCAATTATACCTTCAGCGAGAAAGACCGCGTTTATTTTAGTGCCTATTTTGGTCGCGATGTGTTTACTTTTAAAAATAAAGAGCGCGATTTTACTTTCGATTTACCGTATGGTAACGCCACTGCAACCCTGCGGTGGAATCACGTTTTTTCACCGAAACTTTTTTTGAACGTATCAGGTGTTTACAACGATTATAATTTTTCGGCAGGTGGTGGACAAGATGTTTTCAAATTTCAAGCTTCATCAGGTGTAAAAGATTGGAACGCTAAAGTTGATTTCGATTATTTTAAAAATAATAACCACACCATTCGCTACGGTTTAAATTATACGTATCATCAACTTTCGCCGAGCGTTGTAACAGGCACGAATGGTGATCAAGTATTTACAAATTCAGGTGTAGTTAAATCTAAATATGCGCACGAATTAGCATTGTATGTGAGTGACGATTGGAAAATTTCAAATTCATTTACACTCAATTACGGCACGCGCTTGAGTGGATTTACGCAAGTTGGACCTTATACTTCGGATTTGACGGGTGTAACTTACACCAACAATCAACCCGTAAAAACTTACACAGGTTTTGAACCGCGCATAACGGGTAAATACAGTTTTAACGATGTGTCCTCAATCAAATTTGGATTCACTGCGACAACGCAATACGTACATTTGGTTTCAAATTCGACGAGTACGTTACCTGCCGATGTTTGGGTGCCAAGTTCTGATATTGTAAAACCACAACGCGGCACGCAATATGCGCTCGGTTATTTTCACAATTTTAATGACAATATGTGGGAAACGAGTTTAGAGGTGTATTATAAAGATTTACAAAACCAGATTGATTACCCAGAAAACTATGTGCGTAAACCTGCTGAGCAAGTTGAAAACAGTTTTGTTTTCGGTTCGGGCAAGGCGTATGGAACGGAATTATACATCCGAAAAGCAAAAGGTAGATTAACAGGTTGGGTAGCTTACACTTGGGCGCGCACGTTGCGCACTTTTCCAGACATCAACAACGGTAGAGAATTTCCTTCATCTTACGATATTATAAATGACTTATCTGTTGTCGCTACGTATCAACTTTCGAGAAAATGGGATTTGAGTGCTAATTTTGTTTACACAACGGGCAAACCGTTCACGCCATTGAAAGAGTTATTCTTCATCAATAATAATTTAAACTTAGCGTATGGCGAGCGCAATTCTTTGAGATTACCTGCGTATCATCGGTTAGATTTTGGCGCTAACTACGTACCTCACCCAGAAAAACGGGGCTTTGCTGGTTCTTGGACGTTTTCTGTTTACAATGTCTATAACCAACTTAATCCTTTTTTTCTGTATTACGATGTTCAAACGGCTTTTGCAAAAAATGAAGCTAAGGCCACCGCTTACACCGTTACGCTCTTCCCAATTATTCCTGCAGTGACTTGGAATTATAAATTTCAGACGGGCTCAAAAAAGGTTTATTGAAGTTTAAGTCTTTTTTCACACAAGTATTTATCAATTTTCCCATCCCTACTCGGTAAGTACGGGAAAATTGATAAACGAGTCGTATCAAAATTCACTAAAAACTAAATTTGTAATTTCTACGCCTCGAAATGCGCAATAATTTTATCTGCTAATTCTAAGCCAATATTTTTTTGCGCTTCAGCGGTTGCAGCGCCGATGTGCGGGGAAACGCTAATGCGCGGATGATTTAGCAGTAACGGATTTGGTGTGGGTTCGTTATCGAATGTATCTAAACCTGCACCACCAATTTTACCACTTTCTAAAGCTGCGAGTAATGCTGCTTCATCAATAAGTCCACCGCGTGCGCAGTTAATTAAAATTGCACCCGTTTTCATTTTATCCATTTCGGCTGCTCCAATCAGTGCTTTACCGAGCGAAGGCGTATGCAGTGTAATAATATCCGATTTTTTCAATAACAGTTCGAGCGGATAGGATTTTAAACGAATGCTCAATCGAACATCTTTTGTATTATAAAGACTCAACATCAACTCTGTTTCATTAATAGTAGGGTCGGAAGCCATAACATCCATTCCCATTGCCAAAGCAATGCGCGCCACCTCTTGTCCAATTCTGCCGAAACCAACAATACCAATCGTTTTTCCACGCAACTCCGTACCTTCACTGTACGCGTTTTTAAGTTTTTTAAAATCGCCTGTCGCCATTTCGCGATTAGAGCGATGCAAAAAACGCGACAAACTAAAAATATGAGCCATCGCTAACTCTGCTACACTTTGCGACGATGCTGCAGGCGTTGTAATCACCTCAATGCCGCGTTCTCTTGCATAGGCGACGTCAATATTATCAACACCAACACCACCACGCGCAATTACTTTCAACTTTGGACACGCATCAATGAGTTCTTTGCGTACTTTTGTCGCCGAGCGAACAGTAATCGCGTCATATTCAGGAAGAACGCGCATTAAATCGGCTTGCGGAACATGGTCAGTTTCAACGTGGAAGCCAGCATCTTCTAAAAGTAATTTACCGTCAGCTTCTATGCCGTCGTTAGCGAGAATTTTTATCATTATTTTTAAATTGTCGAGTGATTTAATATTTTAGGCTGCAAAGATATAACATACGTTTTGAAAACGGAGTGACAAGTCTAAAGTTTGTCTGTCTTTGGTCTATTTAGATTTAAAGTGAAAGAAACTTCGTGAACCTATTAATGTGCACGATTTTTGAAAGCGTTAATACAGCGCGCTCACATACAGCGCAATTATTTTTTGCGTTTTACACGAGGTTTTATTTAAAAACCAAAATTTTTTAAGGAATGAATAATAGTAAGAAGACGTTTTTTAAAAACTGTTTTAACAAAAATGGAATGGTCAATAAATTTTTGGGCGTAATAGTTGTTTGCTTTTTTTTTATTTTTGTAAGCGCTTGCAATCGGGGCGTGGGTTGTCCTGCTCAGAAAAAATATACCAACTCTATGACTACTAAGAAGCACGGCACGAGCAATCTGTTTTCTAAAAAAATGCGAAGTAGAATGAATAATTAATAAAAAAGGGTTTTACTTCTTCATCAATTGAAAAAGTAAAACCCGTTTACAATTCTTAAAACTAATATTTAGTCGTTTCAGGAATGGCTGGATATTGGAAATGAATATCACCTTTTAAAAACTCATCCATCGCAATAATAGATGGATTCGGTAAACGCTCATAGAATTTTGAAATTTCTACTTGCTCTTTATTTTCCTGAACTTCTTCGGCTGCCTCTACATTTACAGAAAACTCTTGTAGTTTCTGACCTAATTCGAGTTTAATATCAGAAGAAAGTTGACGCGCGCGTTTTGTCATTACAACCAACGACTCGTAAATATTTCCCGTTGGATCAACCAATGCTTGCATATTGCGCGAAGACACGTTAGGATCCAGATTTTGTACTTTCGTTTTTATATCTATCATTGTCTAATTCTTTAATACGTTTATTTGCAGTTGTTAAATATACTTCAGACTCGCGTTTAAAGCGCGACTTTGGAAATTTCTCATTAAAATCATTGTACTTTTCAACCATTGTTTTGAAACGCTCCAATTGTTTTTCATAAATAGAGTTTTCAGCAAACAGATACGACGAACGCAAAATGGTGTAGCGTACAGTTTCAGCTTCGCTTGTTTCGGGAAAATCTTTTAATAAATTTTCAAAAACTTGAATAGCAGCTTGATATTGCGAAATGTTAAAGTACAAATTACCTTCTTCAAAACCTTTCTTCTCTAATTTTTTGCGCAATTCATCAATCAATTTATTGCAATTTTTGACGCGCTTACTTTCAGGAAAAGAGTTTACAAAAGTTTGAAAGCCGTCAATAGCTTTCAGCGTACTTTCTTGTTCAAGTTTATAGTTCGGCGATTGTTTATACAACGAATACGCAGCCATATATTCTGCTTCTTCGCGCAAACTCGATGCGCCAAAAGTGGCAGCAAAGTTTTTAAAATAAAAATTCGCAGAAGTATAATTGCGCAAATTGTAATGCGTGTAGGCGTATTTAAAAGATATTTCTTCTAAAACAGGTTGACCCTTTAAACTCGGCATAATAAGTTCAAAAAGGGTTTGCGCTTTAATGTATTCCTCGTCTTTATAAAAACTTAAAGCCGACTTCGTCATTGTGCCGACGTCGCCACTTGTACGCAATTTTTCAAAAGAATTAGAGCAGCTCGATGCGACAAAGAGTAATGCCAACAAAAAAAGTAAAGGTATTCTATTCATTGAAACGCAAAATTAGATATATTGAGCGAAAGAAAAAACTTTTTTTTAGATTGCTTAGTATATTGAACGAACGAAGGCGCAAAAATGTGATTTAATTAACTCAAAAAATTATTAAATCGGTCAGTAAAAATTATTTTAGGTAATTTTGCATCGCAAAAATTAAATTTTAGTAAGCTACAATTAAGCATTTATGGAAAATTTAGATGTCATCATCATTGGTGCAGGACCGATTGGTTTAGCATGTGCGATTGAAGCGCAGCGCGCAAAAATGTCGTATGTTGTTTTAGAAAAAGGGACACTCGTTAATTCGCTGTATAATTATCCTGCGAACATGACTTTCTTTTCTACGTCCGAGAAATTAGAGATTGGCGAAGTGCCTTTTGTTTCAAACAATATTAAACCAACGCGCAGCGAAGCACTCGAATATTATCGTCGCGTTGCGGATTCGCTTAAACTCAATGTAAATTTATTCGAAGAAGTAGATTCCGTTGTTCACGACGCGCACAATGATGTTTATGCAGTAGCAACACCGAAAAAAAATTATCGCGCGAGAAATATTATTATCAGCACTGGTTTTTACGATATTCCTGTTCTATTGAATGTGCCAGGCGAAAATTTACCCAAAGTGACACACTATTACAAAGAGCCACATTTTTATTATCGCCAAAAAGTTGTCGTTGTTGGTGCAAATAATTCTGCCGTTGATGCCGCTTTAGAAACTTATCGAAAAGGTGCGGAAGTATCAATGGTTGTGCGCGAGCATGAAATTGGCGAACGCGTGAAATATTGGGTCCGACCAGACATTGTGAACCGCATTAAAGAAGGTAGTATCAAAGTTTATTTTGAATCCGAAATAGATTCTATTCACCCCCATACAGTTGAAATTAAAACGCCTAACGGAATTGTTTCCGTCGAAAATGATTATGTCATTGCAGCAACGGGTTATAAACCTAATTTTTCTTTTTTAAAAAAAATGGGTATTGAACTGAGTACCGATGGAAAATTTTATCCTCGATACGATAAGCAGACGCAAGAAACCAATTTGCCGAATATTTATTTAGCGGGTGTAATTTGTGGCGGCATGGATACGCACGTTTGGTTCATCGAAAATTCGCGCGTGCATGCGCAAACCATTTTTGAGGTGATTAAAAGCAAATCGCTCACCGCTGTGTAGTTAAATTTAAAGAAATATTTTACTTCAGCACAAAGCAATAAATTTAAGTTTTAAATTTATTAGCAATCTAACGAATTGAGCAATCGCTACAATTGAATTGTGCCATTTTATTTAATAAATTTTTATAAAGCAAATTTGTAGTTTTAAGAATTTCATAAAAATTTTTCTTTTAATTAGATTAAATCTAATTAAAACTTATCTTTACAGCATCTTTTATTTAAAAATTAAAGTGACGATGCAAAAAATTACTATACTGTTAAGCCTAAATCTTTTGATAACTGCTTTAACGGCACAAACATCTGATACTCTCAAAAAAATTGATTTAAAAACTGTTGAAATTAAAAGCTATAGAACCGTGAATGGTTTAGGACATTTAAATGATTTCGATACACAAGAAGGCGTAATATATGCTGGAAAAAAAACAGAAGTCATCATTATAGATAGCATCAATGCAAACAAGGCTGTTAACGATACGCGACAAATTCTTGGGCGCATACCAGGTTTAAATATTACGGAATCAGAAAGTGGCGGATTTATTGCCAATGGCGTAGGTGTGCGCGGTCTGAACCCAAACCAAAGTATTGAAATGAACGTTCGCCAAAATGGCTACAACATTACGGGCGATGTGTATGGTTACAACGAAACATACTACGCGCCGCCGATGGAAGCTGTTCACAGTATTGAAGTTATTCGCGGTGCAGCATCTTTACAATACGGTGCACAGTTTGGTGGCGTAATAAATTACATCACTAAAACTATTCCTACCGATAAAACTTTTTATACAGAAATTTCGCAAACGCTGGGTAGTTATGGTTTGTTTAACACCTACGTTGCATCGGGTTTTAGACGCAATGAATGGTCTGTTTTTGGGTGCGCGCAATATCGCATTTTAGATGGTTGGCGAGAGAATAGCAACCAAAAACAGTTTTCGGGCTTCGCAAATATTACCTACCAACCCAACACGAAATTTAAATTTTCGTTCGAGTTTTCAAGTTTTCGAAATAACATTCACATGCCAGGTGGATTAACAGATTCGATGTTTAACGAAAATGCGCAGCAATCGAACCGTGCGCGCAATTGGGTGGAATCGCCTTGGAATATTCTTTCCGTTAAATCGCAATATGCTATTTCAGAAAAAACGTCACTCAATTTTTCAGCATCGTATCTCAATGGTGCGCGGAATTTGGTATGGTTCAAAACGAACGATGCATCGAATGTAGATATCATAGATCCATCAATAAAATTACAAGCACCTCGCGAAGTAGAAATTGAAAACATGGAAAGTTTTAATTCCGAGTTGCGATTATTACACCAATATGCTTTAGGTTCAGATAAAAACACTTTAGCGGGTGGTATCCGATTTGCGCGCGCTAGCTTCGAACGATTTGAAGAAGGTGAGGGCAACTCTAACGCTGACTTTAGTCTGGAACAAAAGGGATATGGCAAGCAACAATATTATAGAACCACTAACATAGCACCATTTATCGAAAATATTTTTTATTTTGGTGAAAAGTTCAGCGTAACACCTGGGTTGCGATTTGAATATTTGAGCTCAACGGCAAAAGGTTATTCGCATGATGATACAAGCAATACGGTTTTTGATGTCAACGCCGCTCAAACGCGTACATTTTTATTAGCGGGACTTGGTGCGCAATATAAATTCACGCGATTCACCAATGCTTACGCTAATTTTTCGCAAGCGTATCGCCCTATTGACTATGCAGAGCTTACACCAATTGGCACTATTGCACACGTTGATCCGAATTTGAAAGATGCCGACGGCTATAATGTAGATTTGGGTTATCGCGGAACTGTGAGTAATTTTTTAAATTTTGATGTAAGTCTATTCTTTCTGAATTACAATAACCGCATTGGTTTAACCACTCTAAAAGATGCTCAAGGCAACGAATATTTATACCGTACCAATATTTCGAGAAGTATTCATAAGGGTCTTGAAAGTTACATAGAATGTAATTTCACCAAATGGATTGACCCAACTGTTTTAAAAGGTGGTGTGAGTATTTTTAATTCACTCACATACACAAACGCCAAATTTACTGACGGTACTTACGCCAATAATTTTGTCGAATATGCACCTGAATGGATTCATAGAGTCGGCATAACTTATGCTAATGCGCACAGATTTTCGGCGACTGCACAACTTTCGGAACAAAGCAAAAGTTTTAGTGATGCTAACAACACCGCATTTGATGCAGGTGGAATTGTGGGAATTCTACCGAGTTACAAAGTTTTAGATGTCTCAGCATCATATAATTTAAAAACTTGTACTGTGCGTGGCGGTGTCAATAATTTCACGAACGAAAAATATTTTACACATCGTACACCCGAATATCCAGGTCCAGGAATTATATCGGCTGTGGGTAGAAATTTCTATCTGGGTATGACTTTTAGATTATAGCATCATAAACTTAAAGATTAAAAATATTATTTCCGATGGGGCAACGTTTTTTTATTTCTCTGCGTCTTGCTTAAAAATCAAAAGATATAGGGAAAAAGTCAACACGTTTTTCAAAATCCATTTTAGTATTTTATCAATTAATTTCTATGAAGTTAAATTTTTTTAAAGTGTTTGGTTTTGCAGCTGTTACTGCGCTCGGCTTGTTTACAACTTCTTGCCAAAAAAACACCACTTCCGATGTTACACCTTCTGGCGTAATTTCAACTGCAGTATTAGTGAATGCGTTAACTGTTTCAGTTGATTCAACTAAAAAAGATTCTGTACACGTTTGTTTAGACCACGATAACGATGGTCATCCACGTGGTTTTTATCGCGACTCGGTCACGTTCGCATCTTTGCCAGCAGCAGTTGGTACGTATTTAACAGCTAATTACGCAGGCTACACCGTTACAAGTGTTTATCACGTCGTTGATTCAGTAGCAAATTTTAAAGGTTTTGTAGTTGTAATTAATTTTAATAGCAATCCAGTTGCTGTTTTATTCGATTCAACGGGTGCATTTGTGCGCGTGTTAGAGCAACGCTCAATGGGTGATAATGACGGTAACGGACCTGGTGGACATCACGGTGACGGCGGTCTAAATGGTGGACCTGGTGGTGATCGCTTCGGTGACCGCGATGGTTTAGGTCGCGATTCGGTGAGCTATGCCAATTTACCAGCTGTTGTAAAATCATATTTAACAACAACCTATAAGCAAGATACATTTAGAAAAGCGTTTAAAGATCCGCGCTCTGGAAATTATATTGTAGTAACAACCAACAATGGCATTTTTGTAACTGTGTTCGATGCGAATGGTAAATTTATCAGTCATGTTGCAGCGCCAACACCAGCGGGTAAACCAACCGAAATTACAGCAGCACAATTGCCAATCGCAGCCACAACCTATTTAACCACAACTTATCCGGCGTATGTTTTCAAACACGCGTTAGCGTTTAAAGATTCGACGGGTGCCGTAACAGGTTACAGCGTTTTAATTGATGCGAGTGGTACAAAATATGTCGTGCGTTTTGATGCAACAGGTAAATTTGTGTCCGCTAAATCTGTTCACTAAATAGTTGTTCGTTGATAGTTGCTCGTTTAAGATTACTCTGCAACGAACAACGAACAACGAACAACTAAGTAATTAATGAATGAATTTTTGAAGCGGTCTTTAATTGTAGAGACCGCTTTTTTTTATTCAACTTGTTAAAACGAGTTTATTGATTGGATTGCGCATCAACGACAGAAATTGCAATCATGTTTACTATTTCACGCGTAGTGCTACCTAATTGCAAAACGTGAACAGGTTTTTTCAAACCTAATAAAATAGGACCTACTTTTTCGATGTTAGCAATACTTTTTACCAAATTGTAAGCAATGTTCGACGCGGAAAGATTCGGAAAAATGAGAACGTTCGCACCGCCTGCGATAAGCTTACTGAAAGGATAATTTTCTTTCATCAATTCAGGCTCGAATGGAAGATGCGCCTGCATTTCGCCATCCACGATGAGATCAGGATGCTTGGCTTTTAAAATTGCGACCGCTTTGCGCATTTTAATTGCGTCGTCGCCATCGGCACTCCCAAAATTAGAATACGTAAGAAGTGAAATACGCGGTTTAATATTAAATTTTTCAACTTGAATAGCCGCCAGCTCGGCAATTTCTACAATTTCTTCTGCCGTCGGATTGAAATTAACGGTTGTATCGGCTAAAAATAACGGACCAAAACGACTCATTAAAATATACATTCCTGAAACGCGTTTCACACCACCTTGTTTGCCAATCACGTGCAATGCTGGTCGAATTGTTTCGGGATAATTGCGCGTTAAACCGCCAATCATCGCATCTGCTTCACCTAACTCAACCATCATGCTACCAAAATAATTCCGACGGTTCATTAAATCGTGAGATTCTATTTTATTTACGCCTTTGCGCTGGCGTTTTTCAAAAAATACTGCACCAAATTTTTCTAAACGCGCTTTTTCAGCGACAGTATGCGGAGAAGCGGGATCAATAATTTCTACGTCCGTTAAATCTAATTGATTCTCTTCTATTAAATGCTTTATTTTTTTGACGTTACCGAGTAAAATCGGCGTTGCAATGCGTTCGTCTAATACTTGTTGCGCGGCTTTCAGTACCGCAACGTTTTGCGCATCGGCTAACACAACGCGTTTCGGGTTTTGTTTTGCTTTAGTGGTGATAACGCGCGTGAGTGAATTATCTTGACCTAAACGTTTCGAGAGTTGCATTTCATACGCCTCCCAATTAGTTATCGGAAATTTTGCGACACCCGATTCCATAGCAGCGCGCGCAACAGCAGGCGCAACTGTCGTGAGCAATCTCGGATCAACAGGTTTTGGAATAATATATTCTCTGCCGAAAACTAAATTATCTTTACCGTAAATCATGTTAACCATATCAGGCACAGGCTTTTTGGCGAGATCGGCTAAAGCGCGCGTTGCCGCTAATTTCATTTCTTCGTTAATGACTTTAGAGCGCACATCCAAAGCGCCGCGAAAAATATAAGGAAACCCTAAAACATTATTAACTTGGTTCGGATAATCGCTTCTGCCAGTGGCAAAAATAATATCTTTGCGCGCTGAAATGGCTTCCTCGTAAGGAATTTCGGGCGTAGGATTTGCCATTGCAAAAACAATACAATCTTTAGCCATCGGCTTAATCATATCGCGCGTCAAAATATTTCCTTTTGAAAGTCCGATAAAAACATCCGCACCTACAAGCACTTGGGTTAGATTTGTTGAAGCATCAACTGTTCCATTCGCAAACTCCGATTTTTTTCCGTCTAAATTTGTTCTACTCGGATGAATGAGACCTTTTGAGTCGAACATAAAAATATTTTTCTTTTGCGCACCCAAACTGCAATATAGTTTTGTACAAGAAATTGCCGAAGCACCCGCACCATTCACAATAATTTTTGCATCCGCAATATTTTTATTCACCAACTCAAGCGCATTCAGTAATGCCGCCGCAGAAATAATCGCCGTTCCATGTTGATCATCGTGCATGACAGGTATATTCAATTCTGCTTTCAATCGTTCCTCAATTTCGAAACAATCTGGTGCAGAAATATCTTCCAGATTAACACCACCAAAAGTTGGTTCAAGTATTTTTACGGTTCGGATAAACTCCTCGACGTTTTTAGTATCGAGTTCTAAATCGAAAACATCAATATCAGCATAAATTTTAAATAGCAAACCTTTGCCTTCCATCACAGGTTTTCCTGCCGCAGCACCAATATCACCGAGACCTAAAACGGCTGTTCCGTTAGAAATGACAGCTACTAAATTTCCTTTTGCCGTATATTTATAAACATCTTCTGGATTTTCAAAAATTGCCATGCACGGCTCAGCCACACCTGGCGAATACGCGAGCGTTAAATCGCGTTGCGTCGCCGTTTCTTTCGATGGAATAACTTCAATTTTACCGGGACGACCTTTGGCATGGTAATGCAGTGCGTCTTCTTTCAATGTTTTATTTGTACTCATTTCTCGTTTCAATTCATTAAATAAAAATAATTTCTCAAAGATAATAGTTGACGTGGAGTTGTGGTTAATTATTCATTTTTTGAGACAAAATTTATAATACTTATGATTTAATTTAGCTTACGCCTTGACCAAAACTTTAAAGACTTTTCCTAAATTTTCAATTACATCTGTAATCAGCATACTTTCCATACTTTGTTCATTCAAAGTTAAATCAGCTGCAAAGCCATGAATGAAAACGCCCAACTTTGCAGCATCGAAAGGTGCATAACCTTGCGCTAAAAAAGCTGTAATTATTCCCGTGAGCGCATCGCCCGATCCACCTTTAGCAAGCCCGGCATTTCCTGTTGAATTTAAAAAAGATTTTCCGCCCGACGTTATTAATGTGTGATGACCTTTTAAAACGATAACACAATTAAGTTCTTCCGATTTTTTTATAGCCGTTTGAATGCGCGCTTCCGTACTATCATGCGCGCCGAACAAACGATCAAATTCTTTTGGATGCGGTGTAAAGATTGTATTTTCTGGAATTTTTTTTAGTAATGAAGGATTTAAAGAAATAATATTGAGTGCATCTGCGTCGAGCAAAAGTGGTTTGGGAGTTTTTTTTATTTCTTTAAAAATATAGTTCAGTAATTTTTTTGCTGAACTATCTGTACCTAAAGCAGGTCCGACACCGAGAGCAGAAAATTTAGAAATATCAAAATCTAAATTGTCACGCTGCACAAGCATCGCCTCGGGAATCGTTACTTGAAGAATAATTCTTTCAGCGCGAGGAACAACTACCGAGAGCAAACCTACACCCGAACGCAAACACGCGCGCGCAGCAATAACTGCTGCACCCATTTTACCATCACTACCAGCCACTAAAAGCGCATGACCATAATCGCCTTTGTGCGAATCGGCAACACGCGGTTTTAAAATAGCTGAAATTAAATTTTGCGTCAGTGTTTGCATAGTTGAATGTGAAACTGAATATAAGCTGCATTTAGTACAAAGTAAACCAAACCTTTGTAATTTTGTGCGAAATAAAGCGCATAAATTAAAACTTGAAAACTAATCAAACGTTAATTAATTTTTAAATATTCCTAATCGTAAAAATCACTCTCAATATGATGCCAGAAATTTTCGTTCCACAGTCACCGAGTTTAAAAAAAACTACGCCTAAAATCCATAACTTTAGTGCGGGTCCAGCCATTCTTCCGCGCGAAGTGATTGAAGAAGCTGCTGAAGCCGTTTTAAGTTTAAACGGATCTGGCTTAAGCGTACTTGAAGTAAGCCACAGAAGTAAAGATATTGTAGCTGTTGAAACAGAGGCAACTTCGCTCGTGAAAGAACTTTTAGGTTTAGGCGATAAGTATGAAGTGATTTGGGTTTCGGGAGGTGCGTCGTCACAATTTTTTACTGTTGCGATGAATTTTCTCGGCGATGGCGAATCCGCGAGTTATGTTGACACTGGCACTTGGTCTGCAAAAGCAATTGATGCCGCGAAGCAATTCGGAACGATAAATGTTTTGGCTTCGAGTAAAGCTACGAACTACGACCACATTCCGCGTGATTGGAAAGTTCCATCAACAGATCAATACATACACATCACAAGCAACAACACAATTTACGGAACGCAATATCAAAACTTTTTTGAGTCACCGATTCCTATTGTCGCCGATATGTCTTCCGATTTTTTATCGCGCCCATTCGATGCGTCACCTTTCGGATTAATTTATGCAGGTGCGCAAAAAAATATCGGACCATCGGGTGTAACGTGCGTTATTATCAGAAAAGATATGTTGGGAAAAACTAAACGCACAGTGCCATTAATGTTAGACTATAACACGCATGTGAAAGAAAAATCAATGTACAACACACCGCCTGTTTTTCCGATTTATGTATGTATGCTCACCATGCGTTGGATAAAAGCGATGGGTGGTTTAACGGCGATGCAAGCGCACAATGAAAAAAAAGCAGCAATTTTATACAACGAAATTGATTCAAATCCTTTTTTTAAAGGCAATGTCGCTCATGCGGATCGCTCGCGCATGAACGTTTGCTTTACGATGAACAATCGCGAACTTGAACCCGCTTTCGGAAGTATCGCTAAAGCAAATAATATCAGCGGCATAGAAGGACATAGGAGCGTCGGTGGTTTCCGCGCTTCAATTTATAATGCCATGCCGATTGAAAGCGTGCAACTCCTCGCGGATTTGATGCGCGATTTTGCAAATAAGAATGGATAGTGGCGGAACATTAATCCGCCGATGAATAAATTTATAACAGAAGTTCTCGCTGAGTTGACGCAGTGAAAACTTCTTATTTTGTGCTCTTTAAAAATATTATGGCATGACTAGGCGAAGCTAAGAAAAATAAAATACAATTTTTGGTCTTTCATAGAGACTTTCGAGGACTCTTCGCTTTGTGAATCTTTGTTCCTTTATGAACTTTGTGCTAAAATAAACCTCGTATTTTCTCCGCATAAAGTTTATAAAGGAACAAAGTCTTACAAAGTCATTTTAATTTTAGAGAAATTATTTTCTAATTTTTTATAAGAAAACCCTTTTTAAAATTATTAGAGCGTCATAACATCAGTTGCAAAATTTCACTCGCAGCTTTTGTTAAAACCGTACCTGGTCCGAAAATAGCTGCGACCCCAGCATCAAAAAGAAATGGGTAATCGTTGGGTGGAATTACGCCCCCGACAACGACCATAATATCATCGCGACCATATTTTTTGAGTGCTTCAATAGTTTCAGGGACTAACGTTTTATGCCCTGCTGCCAAACTGGAAATGCCGAGAATATGCACGTCATTTTCCACAGCTTGCCGCGCCGCTTCATCAGGTGTTTGAAACAAGGGACCGAGATCAACATCAAAACCCATATCGGCAAAACCCGTTGCAATTACTTTTGCACCCCGATCGTGACCATCCTGTCCGAGTTTAGCTACCATAATTCTTGGGCGACGACCTTCTTTTTCATAAAATGCGTCAGAAAGTTTTTGCGCACTCTGAAGTGCTTCATTATTAGTGTGTTCTTTTGCGTACACAGCAGATACAAGTTTAGAATTTGAAACATAGCGACCAAAAACTTTTTCTAAAGCATCACTCATTTCGCCGAGCGTGGCGTTTGCGCGTGCACACTGAATGGCGCAAGCTAAAATATTTTTTGAGGAATCGCTTGCTGCCAGTGTTAGATTGTCTAAAGCAGTCGCTACTTTCTCTGCATTGCGATTTTGTTTTGTGCGCACCAATCGTGCGATTTGTTCTTCGCGCACCGCATTATTGTCTATATCTCTGATGTCGAAAGCGTATTCATCCTCCGTTCTGAAAACGTTTACTCCCACAATTTGGTCTCTACCTGTATCAATGCGCGCCTGTTTTTTTGCAGCCGCTTCTTCAATGCGCAATTTTGGCAAACCTTCTTCAATCGCTTTTGTCATGCCGCCTCGCTTTTCAACTTCTTGAATTAGTTCCCATGCGCGCTCCGCTAAATGGTGCGTTAAATATTCGACGTAATAGGAACCACCCCATGGATCAACAGCATGTGTTAAATCAGTTTCGCGTTGCAAAAAAATTTGAGTATCGCGCGCGATTTTAGCAGAAAAATCGGTCGGTAGAGCAATCGCTTCATCTAAGGCGTTGGTGTGTAAACTTTGCGTACCACCCGCAATAGCTGACATCGCTTCAATAGTTGTGCGCGCAATATTATTAAATGGATCTTGCGCTTGCAAACTCCAACCCGATGTTTGGCAGTGCGTGCGCAACGCCATACTTTTTGCATCCGTCGGATTAAATTGCTGAATCAGTTTTGCCCAAAGCAATCGCGCTGCGCGCATTTTCGCAATTTCCATAAAATGATTCATGCCAATTCCCCAAAAAAACGAAAGTCGTGGTGCAAACTCATCAATCTTTAAACCTGCTGCAATGCCTGCACGAACGTATTCCAAACCGTCGGCGAGCGTGTAAGCGAGTTCTAAATCGGCAGTGCCACCTGCTTCTTGAATATGATAACCCGAAATCGAAATCGAATTAAACTTCGGCATATTTTGCGCCGTGTATTGAAAAATATCGCCGATGATGCGCATTGAACCCTTTGGCGGATAAATGTAGGTGTTGCGCACCATAAATTCTTTCAAAATATCATTCTGAATTGTGCCACTCAATTGTGCGGGTGAAACATTTTGTTTTTCAGCAGCCACAATAAAAAATGCTAAAATTGGTACAACAGCGCCGTTCATCGTCATAGAAACAGAAATTTGATCGAGCGGAATATCGCGAAAAAGAATTTCCATATCTTCAACCGTATCAATCGCAACGCCTGCTTTACCAACATCGCCACGCACTTTCACATGATCCGAATCGTAACCGCGATGCGTCGCTAAGTCAAAAGCTACTGATAAACCTTTTTGACCCGCCGCCAAGTTTTTTTTATAAAACGCATTTGATTCTGTCGCTGTACTAAATCCCGCATATTGTCGAATCGTCCAAGGTTGCGACACATACATGGCGCTGTAAGGTCCGCGCAAAAATGGTGGAATACCAGCAGTAAAACCTTCGTGATGAATATCTTTAACCGTTTCTTTTGAGAAAACCGTGGGGACAGAAATACTTTCGGGCGTTTGGATAGTCTCCGTTTTCGTTACGTTGGGAGTATCGAAAATTTTAAAATCGAGCGGCGCAGCGTTAAAAGGCATTGGTATTTAGTTTGAGAAACCAAAATTAGAAAAAATATTTAAAGAGGGATTGTTTTTTATAAATTTAAGCTGTAAAATTAAATTTTTTGCTTTAATTTCGTGTGTAGAAAATGGAATCTATTTTTAAATCTCAATTATTAATTATGATAGCTTCTTTGCAATTAGATGTTACTTATGACCAAGTTATTGCTTTGGTTAAAAAAATGCCTTTAGCGGAAAAACTAAAACTTTCAAAAGAGTTAGAAAGAGAGGGGATTCATTCAAAATTATCAAAATTATTGAAAACCTTTAAAACCAAAGAATTAAGTTTAGAAACCATTAATGCAGAGGTAGAATTAGTCAGACAGCAGATATATGAAAGCCAAAAATGTTAAAGTTATTTTCGATACAAATATTTGGATTAGCTTTCTCATTGGTAAGAATTTATTAAAACTCTCTTAACTATGCTATAAAAAATATTGAATTATACTGAAAGTGATTTGATAAATTGTTTCACTGGTTTAATTGAAAGCTTGAGTTCTTTTGGTAAAATAGGATTGATTGAGCGTCTTAAAAAATTGTTGAAAATAAGATTGCAAAAAAGATCCTTTCTTTGAAAGTTTTGACTCTATAAAATAATCTAAAGGAAGGTTAATATTTCTTCTACGTATTGCCGATGGTTAGCGAGGCGTGGCACTTTATTTTGCGAGCCTAATTTGCCTTTTGCTTTCAACCATCTATAAAAAGTACCTTTGGGCAATTGCCGAACGCGCGGTAGCTGCATCGCTAAATTTTTAAAACGCTTGGCTTCATAGTCGGAGTTTAAACTTTGGAGCGTTGCATCGAGATGTGTATTAAAAGCCTCTAAATCACTCGGCGGATTTTCAAATTCTATCAACCATTCATGTCCACCGCGTTGCGCGCCATCAAAAAAAATAGGTGCAACGGTGTAATCGCGTACTTGCGCACCAAACATATTGCACGCTTCGGCAAGTGCTTTATCGGTGTTAGCCACCATCACTTCTTCGCCAAAAGCATTAACGAATTGGTTTATTCTGCCCGCAATAATTATTTTATAGGGAGAAACTGAAGTAAACTCAACGGTATCGCCAGGAATGTATCGCCATAAACCCGAGTTGGTTGTAATGACGGGTGCGTATTTTTTTCCAATTTCAACGTCGGTTAATTTAATTGCAATGGGTTTTGCGCTGTGCCATTCACTCTCCGGTAAAAATTCAAAAAAGACGCCGTTTTGTAAAAGCAAAGCCATGTCGCGTTCGACGGGTGTGTGCTGCGTGGCAAAATAACCTTCCGAAGCGTTGTAAATTTCCCAATACTGAAAATTTTTGACAGGAATAAGTTCCTCGAATATTTTTTTATAAGGTACAAAACTCACGCCACCATGAATATAACTCTGCAAATTGGGCCAGACGTCTAAAATATTTTCCTTTCTGCTGATTTCTAAAACGCGACGCAACAATAAAACAGTCCACGACGGAACGCCGCCTATGGTGCGCATATCTTCTTTAATTAGTGCTTGCGCAATGCGTTCAATTTTCTCTTCAAAATTTTTGAGTAAAGCTAAGTTTTTCTGTGGCGCATAAATAAAATTAGCCACGGAAGGCATATTAGCAATCATGATACTCGATACATCGCCGACTAAAACGTGTGGGTTTTCAGAAAACGGTGCGTTTGCGCCGCCAATCAAAAGCATTTTACCTTCAAAATTTGTCCCGTGAGGTCGCGCATCGTACATCAACGCCGCTGTATCCCAACCGCCTTTTAGATGGCACGTTTTTAAATTCTGCATCGTGACGGGAATAAATTTACTTTTATCGTCCGTTGTTCCGCTGGATTTTGCAAACCATTTCACTTTGCCGCCCACCAAAATATTGGATTCACCCAACATCATTCGATTGATGAAAGGTTTAAGCGTTTCATAATCTTGCAGTGGAATATTTTTAGTGAAATCGGCGTAGTTTTTTATGTCTCCGAAATGATGCAGTCGCCCAAACTCCGTCAGTTTTGCCGATTGAACACATTGGTGCATTAATCCCAATTGTACCAATTCGGCATGGTCTAAAAAATAACTGATACGCTGCATTCTTTTGTGCAACAGCCAGTGCATTGTTGTATTCAGACCTTTTTTAAACATACTCAAGTTCGATGTTCTGATAAAAATACAACAAATTTCTGAAATGCAAAATAAATTGATTTAAGTATTGAGAATACTCACTTTCTCCCAAAAAAGCGGAGCAAACTATTTTCAGTTTTTTCGTTGTAAATGCGCAGTATGAATGTTCTTGTAATCCGTTCTTTAGAGTCGAAAAAAATTTTAATAGGGTAGTGAAAATAGCCAACTTCGTCGAAAATACTCAGTTGCGCTGACGGTGGCGGAAACTTAAATAGCAAAAGGTCTTCAACTTTATTCGGTAAAACAACGTCGCCAAAACCTTCTTCATTTAAAAAAGATTTGAGTAATTGGTAAGTAGAAGCATTATTTTTTCCAGTGAATCTGATTTCATAGACGAATCCATCGCTTAATCCGCCTTCATACTGACTGCCATCCGGTGGAAATGCTTCACGAATCATCGCTCGAATTAAAAAAATATCGCGCAAAGGTAAAGCAGATTCTTATAATTACTTCTGAATTTTTATTCAGCTTCTACCCAAACAATATCGCCATCTGAATTTATATACGCCCAAACGCCATCTTTTTCTATACGCGCTAAACCATTTCGGAATGATTCTGCCAAATTCCAGAATTGTGGTTCGAGGGCGATACCACCGTCAGAGTCTAAATAGAGCCACGCACCTTCAACATAAGCCGCAGCAAGACCTTCCTTAAACGGCAACGCAATATCAAATCGTGGCTCAATATGCAGCGTCGCGTTGCGTGTCATATAACCCCATTTTTCGCGATAGCAAAACAGCGATAGACCTTCACTAAATTCACCGACGGCATCGAAAACAGGTTTGATAGCAACCACACCTTCTGCATTAATATAACCGAATTTGTCTCCTTGCTTCACAACGGCAAAACCTTCAGAAAAATGACCTTCGCTGATGTTTGGGATAAAATCGAATTGCGGCGCACAAATAACTTTACCGGATTTATGTACTAATCCCCATTTATTTTCGTCGCAAACAACCGCTACATCGCCTTGAAAAGTAAAAGCACTTTCAAATTGAGGTTCAATTATCCATTTACCTTTATTATTAATGTAACCGTATAAATCGTCAATTTTCGCAAAAGCTAATCCGTTATTGAAAGTTCCGACGCTTTGAAATTGTGGTTTAATGACAAATTCCGCCGCGCGATTAATAAATCCCCACGCACCGAATCGTTGTACTGACGCTAATCCGCCACTAAAATCGCCGCAGTTTTCGAATTGAAAATCTATAATTGTGTTACAACGTCCGTCAATATATCCCCAAAAATTAACCAATCGCGCTTTCACTAACCCTTCTTCCATTTTGCCCAGCGCACTGTACATATTTTTCAAGAGCGGTCTGCCGAGTTCATCAATCAGCACAACGCGATCAAAAAGTTGAACGCGTGCGAAACTGTTATGAAAATCTTCCACCTCGCGGTATTGCGGTTCAATAATAATTTCTCCTTGAGAATCTATGAATCCAAATTTTCCTTTTTCTCTTATAACGTGTAAGGCTATAGACATACGTTGATGCTGTTTTTATCGCTTAACCATAGTATGTGGCGTTAAATTAAAATTTAACGTAGGTTGCAAACGCAAATATACTGATTTTACGCTTTTTTTATAAAAACGATTTCCACATCATAAGGGATAACCTCTCGCAGCTTACTTGGTTGGCAAAAATACTTCTGCCATCATGCAACGCACTGAGCCTCCACCGTATTTTTCTATTGTACTTATATCGGAATGCAGAATAGTTGTGTGTCTGTTTAGGTGCGCAATTTGTTGTGAGTTCAAACTATTGAACGCCTGAGACGACATGACGAGAAAAGTTTCGCTGAAATCATTTTTAACCTGCAACATATTGCCCGCAAAATGATTCATCTGTTCAAAAGAAATATCAACAACTTCTTTCCCTGTTTTTTCAAAAAGTTTTAAAAGCTCTACGCGATTTTCGCGAAATCTGACGGCGTCTAAACAAATTACGACAAACGTTTCGCCGAGTGCCATCATAACGTTGGTATGATAAACAGGCGTATCATTTTTATCAACGGCTTCAAAACTCAAGGGTTTAAAATGGAGCGATTCGCAAAATTCATCCAAAAGTTGCGCGTCGGTGCGTGGACTTAAACACGCGTAACAAATTTCATTTTTTCTGTCTAAAATCATACTGCCTGTGCCTTCTAAAAATTTATTACTTTGCTCGTATTGCTCGAGGTGCAACCGTTTACGAACTAAAAATTTTTCTGTTAAAGCTTCTATCAATTCATCATTACGCTCTATTCGCCGTGAAGGTGCGTACATCGGATAAAATACAATCGTGCCATCGGCATGAAAACTTACCCAATTATTTGGAAAAACAGCATCGGGTTTTGCTGGCGTAGGTGTATCTTGCCACACAAAAACATTTACAGCACGAGTTCGCAAGAGTTCAACTAACGAATCGAATTCACTCATAGCTTTTTGTCGAACAGCATCGGAACTCGCAAATTCATCTTTCGTCTGGAAAGCATTATTTTTTGCAGTTTCAGCATTATAGCTAAATTGGGCGGGGCGCACCATTAAGATATGTGAAGTTATCTGACTCACTAAACAAAAAGAATGAAGAAATGAAAAATGAAAAATGAAATCAAAATCAAAACGAAAATCAAAATCAAAATCAAAATGAAATGAAAACGAAAACGAAAATCAAAATGAAATCAAAACGAAAACGAAAACGAAAACGAAAACGAAACGAAAACGAAACGAAAACGCCGTAGGCGCCACTAATTTATAACCGTATCATTTATGGCACGGAAAACGAAAATCACATTATTCTTTAACTCTTTAACTTAGAGCTTTCTTATAAAAACGAAATTAGGTTTAATTCTCGAAAAACTACTTTTTATTTTTTATAAGAAAACGCTTCTCTTATACTTTTAACTTTTTTAGCTATTATCAATGAACGTAAATTACAAACATAAAGTTGGACTATTATTATTTATTTGTGCACAATTAACTGTTTATGCACAGAGTAGCGATTTTTTTTCAACTACCGCTTTTAGTGCTGGCATGGGTGGGGCGATTTCTTCGGTAGAAGGTAGTGCGGCAGTTTTCTCAAATGGCGTACAACTGCTCGAATTAAACGGAAATACCATTATTGCTAACGCCGAAGTTAAATTCAGTAGCTTTGAATTTCAGTCTATTGGTGTTGGTTATTTTCGAGCGAACGTCCGCAAAAATATTTTTGGAGCGTCTATCCAAAAATTAGGTATTACGTCTGCTTCCTTTTTAAAATTAGGCATTGTGTATGCGCGTCAGCTGAGTTTAAAAAATAGTTTGGGAATTAATTTTTATTATAACACTTGGCGCATTGTAGGCTACGAAAGTAATAATTATTTGAGCTATGCCATAAGTTTTAGAAATGCGCTTACGGAAAACGTTACTATTGGTGTGCAACTATGGAATTTAGCACCGTATAGAATTAACGCATTTGAAAGTACAGCGCGAGATCTCCGTTTTTTTGCACTTTTTAAAATTAATAGCGTTGTGAGTACCAACTTAGAATATCATTTTAGTTTTGAAAACCCGAGTGGATTTAATTTAGGATTGGTTTATTCGCCGATAAAAAATATAGAAGGGCGTATTGGTATAAATACGCAACCTACATATTTTTCTTTAGGTTGTGCGATTCTATTAAACGAAAAAAGCAAAATTGAAGTTGGTACGTCAAGTTTTTCGCCTTTAGGTTTGTCTCCTGCTATGAGTTATAGTCAAGGGTTTTAAAAATATTCCACTAAGTTTTTTATGAAATCATATACCGTTTTCATTTTTAATTTTCAACACAAATTCTATAGTCACCTCAAAGTCCTCTGAAATTTCAGTTAATGTAAGTTTACCACGCTTGAGGGTTTTTATAATCCCTTCAATCTTTCCTTCAATCTTTCCTTCAATTTTTCCTTCTTCTAAAATAGATTGATAAGCTGTCATGGCTTCTATTTTTATAGATGAATCACTGATCGTTTCAATGCTATTTATAAGTTTATCACTGCTAACTACTGCATTTCTTACGACATATCCAACAAAAGTTTGTCGAATTTCTTCAATAGAAATCTATTTATTGTTTGGTCGTTTGTGCGGAATTATTTACATCCCCTATTTTGACAGCAATGAAATTGGCGTTCGTTACATTCTGAATGAGTGCGTTATACTGTAAATTTTCAGAAATTGTCCCTAAAGGGAAATTAGACGATGACAAAACGGTAACAGTTTGCGGAATAAATCGCCAAGAGGTATTTCCATCGAAACTACTTATTTGGTGCAAAATCAAACGACGAATGATCAAAAGATCGAGTGCATCAACGCTTCCGTCTCGATTCACATCGGCAGCAATAAGCGTATAAGGATTTGTAAATGGTTCGATGCCAAGAATGTGTCTACTGATCAATGCTAAATCATAAGTTGTGACGCCATTATTCCAATCACTATCGCGTGAAGCCGTGACATTGAAATTATTATTGGCGGTTAAATTAGCAAAAGTAAAACTGCTGCCCCATTGCTGTTGAATAGCGTTAGTCGTTTTATTGGTTAGAACAATATTTGCTTCAACAGCAGCACCGCTTGAATTAAGAATCGTTCCGCCGAGTGCGATGTTTTGAATCGGTTTAGGTGAACAAACACCGAAAGAATCTTTAATAGAAATTGTCATCGAAATTGATGTCTGATTGCCAGATGAATCTTTTGCAAAAAGTTCTATTTTTTGAAAACCTGTATCAAGGCAAGTGAAGTTGAGTGCTTGCGTCGTCGGAAAAACGGTGGATATAATTGCTTTGCGAATTCCTATAAGACGTTTTATGCTATCGCAATTTTCTTTTACTGTCGCAACATCTGCAAAGTTAATTGTTTTTTTACCCGTCGCATCCAAATAAAAAACAGTCGTTTTTTTAAGTGTAATTTTTGGTTTAAAAGTATCAACCACGGTAACGACCGCAGTGCAACTCGATTTATTTCCCGAAGGATCACTCACAAAAAGCGTTGTATTTTTTGCGCCAATATCGGCACAAGTGAAGCACGAATGCGAAATACTGATAATGATTTCGTAGCAATTGTCGTACGAAAAGTTGTCAATGCTCAAAGGATTAATACCTACGTTTCCCGTCGAG
>ENA-OBIO01000383-OBIO01000383.1-metagenomes-genome-assembly--contig:-NODE-383-length-24283-cov-22.421_pt1 | contig 24283 bp, 26 predicted proteins | sample MGYA00153383_OBIO01 | MGnify analysis MGYA00153383 | reverse complement strand
ATGGGTGACTGCGTAATGGGTCGAGATCAGGGTCGGTGGTGGCAAGCTGACGATATTCCTCAGGGTCGAGACGGAAGGCGATCGTAAGGTCTTCCAAGGCTAGATCTAAGTTTCCCATGGGGCCATGGCAGCAGGCGCGATTGTAGAAGGCTTCGTGTTTGTCAAGTTTGAATTCGATTGGCTCCTAAAATAAGGAAATTCGCGATTCAAGGGCACATTCTTCAATTAGTTGGTTGCAGAGGCTTTTATATCCAGCGATCAACAAACTATCAGAAGGGATAGAAATCAGTTCACGTTGCTGAACCACGTCAATAACTAAAGGCTCTAAAATGGACTGAGCATGAGTTGATCGGTCTTTTGAGGCATAAATATCACGCAATTTACTCTCAAAATTCTGTGATTGCAATTTCACTAAAACTACTTGAATTTCGGATTCAGACAGCAAATAATCGAATGATAGAGTCATCAATTCAGATTCTAGAACTTTGATGCTGGTACTACTGTCATCCTCAATCAAGAGATCTAATGTTGACTGCGAGACAGAAGAGGCAGCGGAACCCGCTAGGAAGCCACCCACTAAACCACCCACAATCGTTCCTAATCCTGGAAAAATAGCAGTCCCAATTCCGGCTCCGATCGCATAGCCGCCAGCACCACCTGCAACACCTGCCGCTGTCGTCGTTACATTTTTAGCAAATTGCTCACCCGACATCCGCCCCCGAACCAACCGAGTTACATCGCCAGATGACAAAACTAACGTTGTCACCACACCTGTAACCACATTTCCCCGTAATAATTTGGAAATATTACTTATCGCCGCTGCGCCATAAATGGCACGCCCCCCGCGCAGCCCTGTTGAAATCCAAGAAGCGGTTTGTGCGCCCATACTTCTCACTACAGAATCTGTCATCGGGCGAAGTGTCTGTTCGACCCCCGTACGTCCGATTTGTGCCATTAGAATACTGGACACCCATGTCACACCGCCAACTTTCAGCCCCGAAAAACAAGCTTGTTCGATCGCAATATTTATCGACTTCCCATTCCATATTGCATGAGCAAATGAAATCACTGCCGAAATTCCCATGGCTGTCCCTGCGACTCGAATACCATTTACTGCATCATAGGTAATCGATTCGATCGTGCCAACCTTAGCAATATTTCTGGCTTGCGCGTAGGTGAATTGTCCTTGGCGTACGATTTCCTGTGCTTTGCTCGGATCAGTAATGCCCTTGATCTGACCTTTTTTAATACGTTCTTCCATCGCCTTGATTGCGGCATCATAGGAATCTGACGGAACTTCAATCTGCATGGGCGATCCATCAGAATTCCAGTATCGAAATTGTCCGTCATGAAAGCATTCCTGAATGCATTTCGAGCCAGAATTGCAGTATTTACTCTGGATTTGAACGCCATCTACTAGGCGATCGGCTCCATTTTTAGCGTTATCGCCACCAACTAATTTTGCATTCCTACCTGCCATCACATCTCGAAGATGATTCGCCTTCTCTGCCGCAAAGCCATGACCCCGTTCTGCGTTCAAAATCACGTTATCAGCATAGATTTCAGCATTGTTCGCAATACCGTTACCAATTGATGGAATATCTTCTTTGTTCATGATGACGGGATTAGTCCGTAAATTTCCAATTTATTGGAAAGTAAGATGAAGACTTTAAATCTAATTTAAGTGAATTTATTTTCGACAATACATCTTTCAATCTGAAGGATTTTTTGATCAATTAAATTAATGGCCGTTTCAACTTTGTTCTTACGCTGCTCTAATGGCGCAAGTGCTTCTGCTAAATTGCGACGATCGGCATCACGGTTTATAGTTTGAACAGTCCTGACAATTCGGCCAATACCACCGCCACCAATAAATTTAGAACCTCTTTGGCGTACTTGTTCGGTATATGTTGCTCGAATCTCCTTTTGCTGTTGAGAGATTTCTTTTTTTGCCAGTGCGTATTCTTTCTTTTTTAGCTTCAGATCTTTAATTGTAACTTTAGCTTCTGCTACCGATCGAATTGGATTACTGAATCCATTAATATTGAGAGTCTGCATAAGTAATTAATGTAATTAGACGATATATTGAGTACCCAAATTTTCTGTCTGGTATCGATATCTTAAAATCAAATATCCTCCTCATGCAACTTAAATGCTTCGTCTTATAGCAAACTTCACAGAATTATAAAGTTATACCAATGTGCGATCGCCCCCGAAACACTCCTCCTCATGTCCCCCAAACTTGGGGGCTAGGGGGCCGTTTCCACGTTGGTGCAGCCTTCCTAAACCCGATCGCCCCTTCCAACACCTCCGCCAAATCCTCTTTACTAATCGCCCCTTCCGCCACCTGCAGCACCAAATCATAGGTCCCGTCATTAGAAAAATTCAACACAAACCCGTTCACTATCAAAAACGCTTCCGCCATCGCAAAAGCCGTCCGTTTGTTGCCGTCGATGAACGGATGATTCTTCGCTAGGTGGTACAGATAAGCGGCGGCTTGGGCGAATTAATAACCCAAGGGATGAGCGGAACCGTCCGGATATTGAGTGATGGGGCAGGGCAGTCTAATCTGTTCAACCCTGGATTATGTTGGGTTCATATTGAACGGGGACTGCGAAAACTGTCGGGGCATTCCCGAGGGCAACGGCGGGATATTGCTGAAATGCAGGATTTACTCTGGCAGTACTATCAGCAATTAAAGCAGTATAAAGAGAACCCAAGCAAGGTCTTTAAAGCTGAGTTAGGGCACCGATTTGACCAGATATTTGGCCGAAGTGTCATTTTCTTTCAGGTCGCGGAGCGTCCGACTTTCGAGAGCAATCGTGCGGGACATGGGTTTTGCCAAAATAAAACGGCGCATCTTTATGATACTAAACGCCTTCCCAAAAGCTATACGGAAATGCGATACACTGAAAAGCCTCTGGAAAGCTTTGCGGCATCCCGATCGCGCCCAGTCTTTAGCCTATTTCACCCCCATAGCCTCCCCTTCCTATGAGCATCGTCGTCCAGATTACCATCCGTCTTCAACAAGCTCTTGTCGCTGCGTTTGGAGAAGACTTTGTGGGGACAGATCCAATGCTGGCCGCGACGAATAATCCGAAATTTGGCGACTATCAGTCCAATCTCGCCTTGTCCCTCTCGAAAAAATTAGGTCAACCGCCCCGGCAAGTCGCTCAGGCGATCGTAGACCAGTTTGAATCGGGGGATATGTTTGAAACCCCACAACTTGCGGGACCCGGTTTTATCAACTTACGCTTCAAGGCAAGCTACCTCAGTGCGCAACTCCAACTGCGCCAGAACGACGATCGTCTTGGCATTGCGCCGACGGAGAACCCCCAGAAAATTATTGTCGATTTCTCCAGCCCAAATATTGCAAAAGAAATGCACGTTGGCCACTTACGATCGACCATTATTGGAGATTGTATTGCCAGAATTTTAGAGTTTCAAGGTCACGAGGTGCTGCGGCTGAACCATGTGGGAGATTGGGGGACGCAGTTTGGCATGTTGATTACTTATTTGAGAGAAGTGGCTCCCGCTGCGCTTACGACGGCTGATGCGATCGATCTCGGGGATCTAGTTGCGTTTTATAAGAAAGCAAAAGCGCGGTTTGACGAAGACCCTGAATTTCAAGTCACCGCCCGCAATGAAGTGGTCAACCTCCAATCCGGTTCGCCCGAGACTTTAAGAGCATGGAACTTGCTGTGTGAACAGTCTCGGAAAGAATTTCAAATCATTTACGATGTGCTAAACATCCAGATCAATGAGCGCGGCGAATCGTTTTACAATCCCTATCTTTCGGCTGTTGTGGCAGATTTGAAAGTCGCTGGACTTCTCGTGGAAGATCACGGTGCGCAATGCGTTTTTGTCGATGGATTTACAAACCGAGAAGGGCAACCGCTCCCGCTCATCGTCCAGAAATCAGACGGTGGATTCAACTACGCCACAACGGATTTGGCAGCACTTCGGTATCGCATTACTGAAGACAAAGCGCAACGCATTATTTACGTTACAGACTCCGGTCAAAGCGATCATTTTGCACAGGTGTTCCAAGTGGCACAGAAGGCAAACTGGATTCCTGAAACCGTTGAAATCACTCACGTTCCCTTCGGACTGGTACAGGGCGAAGACGGCAAGAAACTCAAAACTCGATCGGGCGATACGGTGCGTTTAAGAGACCTGCTCGATGAATCAGTCGATCGCTTCGGTGCCATTCTAGACGCACGAATTGCAGAAGAAGACCGCACTGAACTCCCCGAGTTCAAAACCAATGTTGCCACCGTTGCCGGACTGAGCGCCGTCAAGTACGCCGATTTGAGCCAGAATCGCACGAGTAACTATGTTTTTAGCTACGACAAAATGCTGGCTGATAGAGGCAACACCGCGCCCTACTTGATCTACGCCTACGCCCGAGTCCAGAGCATCAGCCGCAAGGGCAACATCGACTTTTCAACCCTCACGTCCACCCTTCAGATCCGTGAAGACGCGGAACTCATGCTAGCGAAGCATCTCCTGCAACTCGAAGAGGCCATAGCAGCCGTCGGCACCGAACTCCTCCCCAACCGCCTCTGCCTTTATTTATTTGAACTCAGCCAAAAATTCAACACCTTCTACGACGCCTGCCCGGTGTTGAAGGCCGAGGGCGACGTGAAAGAATCTCGGCTGATACTGTGTGATCTGACGGCGCGATCGTTGAAGCTGGGCCTGGGACTCTTGGGAATACAAACCCTCGATCGGATGTAGATTAGGTCAAGCGATTAGCCTCTGAGATTAAAACTTCTTTCATATTGTGCTGAAACCTTATCAACCCGACGTATGATCCTAGGTAGAGACTTATCTGAGGTAAGAGACATGGCGACCTTAACAATTGAAGAATTAGACGTGGCAACGCTGACTCAAGAACAAGTGTCTGAACTCGCGGCTCGGCTTGAACAAGACGATTACCCGAGCGCCTTTGAGGGTCTGAAGGATTGGCACTTGCTACGGGCGATCGCATTTCAGCGGCCTGAGTTGGTGGAGCACTATTATTATTTGCTGGATATGGAAGCGTTTGATGAGTCGTAGTTCATTTTGACCTTAGGTCCCCCTAACCCCTTATGAAAGGGGGACTGGATGGGGACAGATTAGGATAAGTAGAGCTTGAGCGTTTATGTTGTGCGGACGGCGTATTTTAGTGGGCGTGGGCGGCGGCATTGCAGCCTATAAGGTCGCTCAACTTGTTTCATCCTTGGCAAAATCAGGGGCGATCGTTCGGGTAATTCTCACCGCATCTGCCGAGCAGTTTGTCACCGCGCTGACTTTTGCAACGTTGAGTCGGCATCGTGCCTACAGCGATCGCGATTTTTGGCAGGCTGAGCATGGAAAGCCGTTACACATTGAGCTAGGCGAATGGGCAGAGCTTTTCATTCTCGCACCCCTAACGGCCAACACCTTGGCAAAACTAGCCCATGGTCTGGCGGACAATCTTTTAACCAATACGGTACTGGCTTCGCGGTGCCCCGTTTTGATGGCTCCAGCGATGAATACAGATATGTGGGAACAGACGTCTGTGCAGCGAAATTGGACGATGCTGCGAGAAGACGATCGCTACCATTCAGCGCCTCCCGCAGACGGACTGCTCGCCTGCGATCGCATTGGGACCGGACGCATGGCTGAACCGGACGAGCTTTTGGTGCAGATTCGATCGATGTTGTACATGAACGGCGTGCGGGATCTCCTGGGGAAACGCGTGTTAATTAGCGCCGGGGGAACCCAAGAATTTATGGATTCCGCTCGGTTTATTGGCAATCCGTCCACCGGGAAAATGGGTCTCGCATTAGCCTTTGCCGCCCGCGATCGTGGCGCTGATGTCACCCTTGTCCACGCCACCATTCCCGAAATTCCTCGCGGCATCCGATCGATTTTCGCTTCTAGCGCTGCCGAAATGGAAACAGCCCTGCGATCGCACCTGCCGGATCACGATTGGATCATCATGTGCGCTGCCGTCGCCGACCTCAGACCTGCTGAAAAAGTCTCTTACAAACGCTCCAAGTCTGAACTCTCTCTGTCTCTAGCGCTAGAACACGTTCCCGATATCGTCGCCGGATTATCCAAACTCAAACAACCCAACCAAAAACTCATCGGCTTTGCGGCCCAAACTGGAGATTACGTCACGCCAGCGTTGGAAAAAATGCACCGTAAGGGCTTAGATGCGATCGTTGCTAACCCCATCGACCAAGCCCAAGGCGGATTTGGCAGTGATGATAATCAGGCAATGTGGTGCGATCGCGTCGGGAACCAAGTCCCGATTCCGCTCTGTAGCAAACTGGAAATGGCTCACCTGATCTTCGATCGGATTGGTATGTTATGACTGTGCGTTAAAATTGCAACAGGTGAAATCTAAATTTTTTTTGGGGCATCACGCCGATCGCGTAGGGTAATGAATTCGTGATGAACTTCTTCCGGTAACGCATGATTAATCTTAAGCAATAGCGTTGTCTCTTGCTCACTCAAAACTAAGCACATGGATTGGGGCGATCGTTCAGGCGATGGGGACGATCGACTTCATCCAGCGTCACTAAGGGGATGCCGTATTTGCGTGCTAGGGCGATGGCCTGGAACGAGGTCGGAATGCCTTTGATGTCCTTCAAGCTCCCGGATGCAAGGCGTTCACCGATGGCTTGGATAGCAAATGCCGTGGTCGAACCTGTTCCAAGTCCGATAACCATGCCCGATTCCACCCGATCGGCTGCCGCGTAGCCCACTTGTTTTTTGAGTAAATCTTGCTCATTCATCATCAAAGTCCTACTGCGCGTTATTCTTCTACGTCACCATATCAAACTACTGGACTGCAAAATCGGGTCGGTATTGAGAGATTGTCCACTAGTGTCGATTGGGATTTAAATACGTTCTGATCGATTACTTGATTTCATACCAAGTCCCTCCGATCGTCTTTTGTGCTGGCGAGTACATCTGCTTTAGAAACTCAAAAAACTCTACGGGAATGTACGGCACATCATTATTGACGATGTACAGATAAGGCGGACGAGCGGCCTTAAGTTGGGCTTGTATCAGCGTCCATTGATTCGGAAGCAAGATGGCGGAAATTGTTCCGAGTAATGGGATGGCCTGAGTCCGATTCGCTAAGACATAGAACGTCGGATCGCCGATCACATACATCGGTCCCGGTTTGCGTCCCGGTTCATTGACAAATTTGACGGCTTCTTCCGCCAGTGCGTAGTTCGGTGCGAGTTGCGTTTGGTAAGCAAGCTGGGTCTCGGATGTGAGGGGAAGGCCCGATCGCGCCATGGCCATGCTCGTGTTACCCACCGCCAAGACGTTGAACCCGACCAGTCCCAGCAGACAGGCCGCAACCAGTCCCCGGTTCCAGCGCCGAGCCTGGGATTGCAGCGCCAAATCAATGCCCTTGGCGGCTAAAACAGCGATCGGGACGAGCAATAAGAAAAAGTGATATCGCCACCAGGACTGCGTTTGGATGGAAATGGTAAGCAAGCCTAAACCTAGCCACACGATCATCTGAACCATGAGGTAGTCGAGTTTTTTGGTCCGAAGCATTTGGACGATCGCAAAAACCGACAACACGGTCAACGGTGCAAATCGCTGAAACCAACTAAAAATTGATCTGATTAATGTTGGGAAGGGTTTCTTGGGCAAATTTTTGACCATGAGAACTGGATGCTGAACCATGGTGTAGAACGCTTCTCCAAGCATCCCCGTTGAAGCCCAGTACAGCAAGACCGGGATTAGGGGCATGGAAATTCCCAGCAGCACTGGAATAACATTGTGAACCACTGCGCCAACCCAAGGCTGGTTTTGTTTGATCAAAGCATGGAATAAATAAACGAGCCAAAGTCCCACAATGAGTGGCAAGAAAATCAACTTAAACAATAGAATGATGCCGCCCGCAATGCCGGACAAAAACAGCCATCGCCATCGAGTTTTCGGATACTGAGCGGCCTGCCACGTACACCACACTAAGGTATACATGGGCAGGCCAATCAAAGATTCCACTTGCATCTGTTCGTCTGGATCAATCAGGCTAAAGTAGACTCCTGCTGATAGCCACGGCAACAAAATCGCAATCCACGATCGCGTAAAATACTGCGCTAGCGTCAAGCGCAACATCGTGGCTAACGCGATCATCCATAGACCATCAAACAGATGCATCCCAACGCCCGTAAAGCCAAAAAGCTTCCCAGCAATCAGGTAGACTCCGAAGATTCCCGGTGGTTTGACATCCCAGAAATCTCGGTAGAGTAAAGCTCCTTTTGCAAACTGTTCGGCATACAGCATAAAGGCAACTTGATCGACCCAAAAAGGCGCCGGTACCCGCAGAAGGGCGAGAAAAATGACGATCGCAATGACTAAGATCTCTCCGTAACGAAGCAAGAATTGATCTTTATTAGAGTTGACAACGTTCATCTATAAACTATCCTAAAATTTCAACCTGAATCTTTTAAAATCAATTGAACGCTCGATCGGCTTGGAGTTCTGTGCTATTCACTGCACTATTTGCTTCACTGTTACTGTGAAAACTGAGCAGAGTCAGTCGCATCGCATTGCGCTGTAGAGCCTGGTTGTATCAATAATTTCTATGAATTGCTGGCTGTTCTAACCGGGCTAACGCCTTGAGTCACGGACTGATAGATATCATCCAATGCCTGAACCGAGGCTTCCCACGAGTAGAAATCTTTGACCAGCTCTCTTGCTTTGCACACAAGATTTTGACGCAACGATGGATTGTGGAAAATCTGCAAAATAGCATCTGTAAAGTCATAGGGCGTGTCGGCGACTAAAAGATGCTCCCCCGGAACTGCCCGCAGTCCGCCAAGGCCCACCGTTGTCGCCACCACTGGAATGCCTGCGGCCATCGTAAGACTTTATTTTGAATCCCAGATCCCGATCGCATCGGCGCAATGGAGACCGTGGCCCGTGCCAAATACTCATTCAAATCTGGAACATAGCCGAGAAACTTAACGCCCGTTTGGGAACAGGTGCGAACCAGTTTTACAGGCGGATTAGGGCCGATCACGATTAGCTCGGAATCGGCGTGGCGCGATCGCAACATGGGGAATACATTTTGCGCGAAGTAGCTAATGACAGCAATGTTAGGCCCGTAGCCCATATTGCCGACAAAAACGATCGACAGTTTTTCAACGTCTTTGATATGGACAATTGGATAGTCCGGGCAATGAACGCCATTGGGTACGACGGATAAGTTCTTAAAGGCTCCGATCGTTTTCTGATCCGTTGCCGAAGAAATGATGGCATGAGCGACCTGCGCTGTAACTTTGCGATCGTAGTTCAGCATTCGCCACGACTGCACAAGATAGAATGCCGCTGTAACCCAGTTTCAATCGCGGGCTAGACAAGCTAAATTCAGCGACCAAGCATCCACAAAGTCCATGACCACAGGCACCGAATTTCCCTTCGGAAGCCACAGCACCACTTTCGCCATCTGGAGATAAATCACATCAAAGCTCTCGGCGGCTAGCAATTGCTGTATCCGTCGCTGAATTTCTTGGCTAAACCACTGCGGAATCTGGAACAGGAAATCATAGGTGCTGACTCGTCCGATGTTTTGCATTCGGCGCTGCTGGGTGATGGGGAACAGTTCCATGGATGCACAATATTGGCCCACCTGGTCGATTCCCGCCGCATCGCAGTCTTCTTCGATACTGGAGACAAGGGTAATTTGGTGGGTTTTTGAGAGCAGTGCCATCTGGTGATAAGACCTCAGCCGATCGCCCTGGCTGAGTGGAAATGGAAATGACATCTCCTTTACGGATGGTAGTAAAAAGCAACGCCAAGCACGATGTACGTCGCCATTAAGAGCGTGCCATCAAGCCAATTCGATCGCCCGCCAAAACAAATCAGATTGCTCACGGCAACGGCGATCGCGACAGCAATGACTTGGAAGAGATTAAAATTGAGGTCGATCGGCTGATTGATAATCTGCCCGATGAAAACCAAAACGGGAGCGACAAACAGCGCAATCAACAGACTGTCGCCTGAGATGGTGGCCATCGCGAGATCCATTTTATTATTTCGGGCCAGCCGAATGACCGTGACATATCCAGAAATATCACTCACCAAGGGCAATAAGATTACGCCTGTAAACAGTGGCGTGAGTCCGAGACGTTGGGTTTCCGCTTCGACCACTCCCATAAAGAGTTCTGATTCTAAAGCTAGGGCGATCGTTGAAATCAGCAGCACGGATATCCAGAGCCATGGATTTGGAATCTCTTCTTCAGCTTCTTCAAGTTGGCCGACTTGATATAAGTAACTATGAGTTTTGAGCGAAAAAACCAATGTGAGCAAATACACTAAAATCAACACAGTTGCGACCACCAGTGACAAATTATGAATCGCAATAGGGTTCACAAGATTAGAGGTGTTAATCACCATGGACGGCAATGCTATAGCCGTCACCGCCAAGGTCATGGAGGTTCCGTTTACCCTAGCCCGAATCGGCTGAAAGGTCTGTTCTTTGTAGCGCAATCCGCCGGACAACATCGCCAACCCTAGCAAAAGCAACAACGCACCCAAAATGCTTCCCGTGATACTCGCTTCAACAATGTCTACTAATCCTTTTCTCAACGCCACGATCGCAATAATCAGTTCTGTCGCATTCCCAAAGAGCGCATTCACCAATCCGCCGATCGTCGGTCCGGTCACGAGCGCAAGCTTCTCCGTAGCGGTTGCGAGTGCGACGGACAGTGGAGCAATGGCCAAGAGGGAGCAGACAAAAATGGCCGTTTCGCCCCAGTGCAAGAGTTCCGCTGCGATCGAGAGCGGAATGAATATTAGCAAGCCGTAGAAGAGCGATCGGAGCATGGAGGATTGGGAATGAAGAATTGAGAATGAAGAATTGAAAACGAGAGTCTATTCTCGACGTTTATCCTTCCTCTGATAACTCCATCCACCGATCGGTTGAGGTTTCAATCTCCTTTTCTAGCGCGACCAATCGATCGGACAACGTTTTTACTTCGCTATAGGAAGGCTGGTTTTCAGAGAGTTGTTTTTCGATGGATGCTTTCTCAGCTTCTAGTTTAGGAATCGCTGCTTCTAAGGTTTCATGTTCTCGCTTCTCTTTAAATGATAGTTTTTTAACCGTGGTGGTTTTAGAGGCTGGAGGCGTTGGCGCAATAGCCGAGGCGATCGGTGCGACGGCACTTTTCGTCACCTTTGGCGCTTCTGCGGCGGCGAGTTCGTCTTTCCTATAGTCTAAGTAGATGGAATAGTTTCCGGGGTAGCGTTTGATATTTCCGCCCGGTTCTAAGGCAAAAATTGACTCTACGGTCCGATCGAGGAAATAGCGATCGTGGGACACCACTAGCACTGCGCCCTTGAAGTCCTCTAGATATTCTTCCAAAACCGATAGCGTTTGTACATCTAGATCGTTGGTTGGTTCATCCAGAATCAAGACATTTGGCGCACTCAGCAACACTTTCAACAGGAATAACCGCCGCTTCTCTCCGCCTGAGAGTTTTTCGATCGGTGCATATTGTTGGTTAGGTGCAAATAAGAATCGCTCTAGCATTTGCGATGCGGTGATAATCGATCCGTCGGAGGTTTTGACCAGTTCCGCTACAGCTTTTAGATAATCAATCACCCGCTGATTGCCATCCATGCCATCTTGCAAATCGTCAGAGTGTTGATCAAAATAACCAAATTGAATCGTTGAACCGATTTCAACACTTCCTGAATCTGGTTCTATTCTGCCTGTAATCAGATTCATCAACGTCGATTTCCCAGCTCCATTTCCGCCGATGATCCCGATCCGATCTTCGCCCGTAAATTCGTAGGTGAAATCTTTGATAAAGGTGCGATCGCCGTAGCTTTTGGAGACATTTTCCAGCACCGCAACTTTCTTGCCGATGCGTCTGCCTAGGGTTGAAATTTCAATTTTCCCCTGCGCTTCTTTGAACTCGGTCTCCTTCATCTCCTCAACGCGACCGATTCGCGCTTTTTGCTTCGTACTTCGCGCCTTGGGTCCGCGCTGGAGCCATGCCAATTCCCGACGCAGCACCCCCGCAAATTTGCGCTGACTGCTGGCAGACGATTCTTCTTGAAGGGCTTTCTTCTCTAGGTAATACGAGTAATTTCCTTCATAACCAAACAAATCAGCCCGATCGATTTCCAAAATCCGATTCGTGACTTGATCCAAGAAATAGCGATCGTGCGTAACCAAAAGCAGCGCACCCTGATATCGCATCAAATAACTCTGCAACCACTCCACCGAATCCGCATCCAAATGGTTAGTCGGCTCGTCCATCAGCAGCACGTCGGGCTGGGTCAAAATCGCCGTCGCGATCGCAATCCGCTTCCGATAACCGCCGGACAAATCGCCCACTCTTGTCGTAAAGTCCGTGATCCCCAACTGATTCAAAATCACCTTGGCCTGGGTTTCAATTTCCCACGCCCCGGAATTTTCCATCTCTTCCGTCAATACCGACAGTCGTGCGAGGAGCTTGTTGCTTTCTTTGCCCGTGGCTGTCGCCAATTTTTCCGACACTGATTCATACTCATGAATCAAGGTCACAACTTCACCACAATCCGCGAAGACTTGCTCTAAGACCGTCTTCTCCTCATCGACCGGAGGCTGCTGGGGCAAATACACGACGCGAATGCCGTTGGGGATATCAATTTCACCCCCATCGATCGGCTCCATTCCCGCAATCATTTTGAGCAACGTCGATTTGCCTGACCCATTTGTACCGATCAGACCCACGCGATCGCGCTGCTCTAGGACAAAATTCCCCGATTTCAGCACCTCTTTGATGCCAAAATCCTTCCGAATCGATCGCAATGTTAAAAGTGCCATGAAACCCACTTGCCAAAAAAGCCTCTACGAAGATTATCACCCTGTGAGCACAATGCTTAATAACCTGTGACCAGTATCACACCTAAAATGGCGGTTCTCCGGAATGATGGCTTAAGTATGAAGTAAGTGCTTTTACCGATGACAACTCAGCTTCACTCCAAAAAATCTACCCTGCCTGACGAGGTTCCCCATGTGTATTAGCGACGTTGTTCAGCAAGCTCTCACGACCGGATGGCTCACCCTAGAGGCCGAAGATGAACTGCGGAGTCTTCTCCGGCATCACTACGGATATGACGACCTCTGTGCCTTTATGTCGCTGCAATCTGCGGCCATGACCGGAACCGTGAAACAAGAGTCTCGTCTTCTGCGCCCCTTAAGCGTTAGCGAAGTTATGGAACGGTCAACCGTGTAATTCTTGGATGTGGCTCATTCGTGGGGTCGGAAGCATCCAGGAAGTGTCGTTCTGTGCGACGCTTGATCGTAGCCGAATTTTTATGCGCATCATATGCAAACTCTGACGCCGCCTACTGCACCGCCAACTCCTGAAATGCTGACTGTAGCGCCGACTTCTCTCGCCGCGACCCTTTCTACCGATCCTGCCATCCGTCGTCGCAAAACACGATCGGTTCCGGTGGGCAGCATTATGATCGGCAGCGAACACCCGGTCGCCGTTCAGTCGATGATCAACGAAGACACCCTCGACATTGAAGGCGCGGTGGCAGGGATTCGTCGTCTCCACGAAATTGGATGTGAGATTGTCCGCGTCACGGTTCCAAGCATTGCCCATGCGAAGGCCATGGAACAAATCCGCGATCGGCTTCATACAACGTACCAAAATGTGCCCTTAGTGGCCGATGTCCATCACAATGGAATGAAAATTGCCCTTGAAGTGGCAAATTACGTTGATAACGTTCGAATTAATCCCGGCTTGTACGTTTTTGAGAAGCCACTCGAAGGCCGGACTGAGTACACAGCGCAAGAATTTAAGGAAATTGGCGATCGGATTTTGGAAACGTTGGCCCCGCTGGTCATTAAGCTCCGGGATCAAAACAAGTCCATGCGCATCGGCGTCAATCATGGTTCTCTGGCCGAGCGGATGCTGTTCACTTACGGCGACACACCTGCTGGAATGGTGGAGTCGGCGTTGGAGTTCATTCGCATGTGTGAATCTCTCGACTTTTATAATATTGAAATCTCCCTCAAAGCCTCTAATGTCCCGGTCATGCTAGCGGCAAACCGTCTGATGGTTCAGCGGATGGATGAGCTTGGAATGGCGTATCCATTGCACCTCGGCGTAACGGAAGCGGGAGACGGCGAGTATGGCCGCATTAAGTCTACGGCTGGCATCGGTACACTTTTAGCTGAGGGAATTGGCGATACGATTCGGGTGTCATTGACGGAGGCTCCGGAAAAGGAAATCCCGGTGTGCTACGGGATTTTGCAGGCGCTAGGGTTACGTCGCACGATGGTGGAGTATGTGGCTTGCCCGTCCTGCGGTCGGACACTATTCAATCTTGAAAATGTGCTGCATAAGGTTCGCGAGGCCACGAGCCACTTGGCTGGGTTGAATATTGCTGTGATGGGTTGCATTGTGAATGGACCGGGCGAAATGGCGGATGCGGACTATGGCTATGTGGGGAAAACGGCAGGGACGATCGCGCTTTATCGAGGACGCGAAGAAATCAAGCGGGTTCCTGAGTCCGAAGGTGTGGTGGAGTTGGTGGCGTTGATTAAGGGGGATGGCAAGTGGGTTGAACCTGAGGAAGTGTAGGGGCGCGATCGTATTTATGACCCGGACCTCTGGTGAGCCGGGTCGATGCCATTAACCCCTACGGTTCTCTCCGTTTATGTCAAACACTCTGAACCCTCGAACCATTGGGCTTACGGGCGGAATAGCGATGGGCAAAACGACGGTTTCTAATTACCTCGAAACTCATCATCACTTTACTATTTTGGATGCGGATATCTATGCTCGTGATGCTGTGGTGCCCGGTACTTGGGCGATCGCAGCCATTATTGATCGCTACGGTCCTAGCATTTTGCTCCCCGATGGCACCCTCGATCGCCCTGCCCTCGGAGCCAAGATCTTTGTCGACCCCGCCGAACGCCGTTGGGTCGAAGCCCAGATCCATCCCTTTGTACGGATGAAGCTAATCCAGAACCGCGATCGGTCTCTTCAAGAGTTTCCTGGTCAGCCTGTTGTTTTGGTGGTGCCGTTACTCTTTGAAGCGGAGATGAGCGATCTGGTTACAGAGACTTGGGTGATCTACTGCTCACCCGATCGTCAGTTGCAACGGCTGATGACACGATCGAATCTGTCTGAAGCACAAGCCCAAGCTCGAATATCGTCCCAGCTTGACATCCAAATTAAATGCAGCAAAGCCACCTGGGTTTTAGATAATTCAACTCAGGTGGAGAATCTGTACGCTCAGATCGATCGGGCTATTTCAAGACCTCGGGAGACGGGGGAACGCTATTGAGAGTTGGGCTGCTGAAAGTTAAGGGTGTGCTATTCAGCGTCGAACTAGGAATAGGCGTCGCTATTTGAAAGACGACCGGAGCCATGGGAGTCATTTCAGGAGATGTAATGGGTGTCCCTAAAACAGGTTGCATCGTTGCCATGACTTGTTCAAGGGTCCGATCGCTGGTCAGATAGAAGTGCCCTGTGAGCTTGCCTTGAGCCACGCGGCGGGTGACGCGCCAGCCCGGTTCTAGATTGATTTTGGCAAACCCTGAAGTCAATCCGCCGACTCGCCCCACTAAAAGATCAGGAATCGGTTGGTTCTTAATAGTACTGCGCGCCATGAGCCGAAGATCTCCGTTTTGTGCCACCACTTGCATCGCGTAGCGCCAGTCAAAATCCCGGCCTCCCAGCCGCACCGAGAAGCCATTACTATCCGTCGCTCGACCACAAATTCCTGAAAAGTCAAAGTCTACCAGCAGTGGATTTACAACGGTAATAGTTTGATTTGCTGCCGTTTGATTCTTCTGCTCACTCCAACAGGCCCGAGCATTCGTGAGCTGTTCAACTATTAGAAGCTGATGCATCGCACCCCCTTGATAAGGCGATGCCACGACGGCCACTCCATCAACATCTAGCTCTTGCTGAGTCATTTGAGCTAGGGTGCGATCGCCGCTGCTTAAGCTAGAAATCAAGGCGACAACACCGATCAAGCTACCCTTCAAACCCTGCTGAAACAAATTCTGGACGTTCATGAATAAATTAGATTGAAGGATTAATTTTGAGACTAAGAATATAGCAACGTTCAGAGGCACCCATCGGGACAAGGCAAAACGCTTCTGCTCCTGCCATGAATCCGATCATGAGATCAGCCGTGAAATAAATTTATTGCTTACATTATTTCATTTTTTGCCGAACTTTACTAGAGATCGTTCAGTTTTCTACGGTCATCATTATATTTCGATCGGCTATTTTCCGTCTCCATTCAGACTCTCCGCCAATAATTCCTCTGATCCCGTAAAGTTTCTCTGGGGATCACAAAAATTCTTTACACAGCGGTCCATTCCCTTGGTATTACTAGAAGGCGGACGATTAAATTGGGAATTGGGCTGGGGCTATGAAGGTGACACAGGGGACTGCGGTGAGGGATGGTTTCAAGCAAGGATTTAAGCAGGGAGTTAGACAGAAACTAAGACAGGGCAGCTTGACGATCGTCATGAGCATGGTTCTACTGAGCGGCCTAGGGAATATGGAATCAGCGGTGGCACGCACGCTAGCGGATCCGTCTTTTCGATCGGGAAAACTCCGGGTGAGCAATCGATCGGAGCATCCGATTCGGTTGGCGATGCGAGTGAAGGCCGAGAAAGCGCAGGATGGTAAGTACAACGAAAAAGTTGCGCCGCCGTTGAAGTATGAACAGCCGGCCCATTGGGATTTCTATGCGGGAGAGGGCGGCGATCGAGGATTGGTGGTGGCATTGCCGAGTCGATCGGTCTATCTCCAACGTGGGGATGTGGTTTTTGCCTTCGCGCAGGATGGGTCTCAGCGATACTGGGGACCTTTTATTGTTGGTGAAACGGATAATCCCATTTGGAACGATCGATCGTCGGAGTGGCAGTTGGTTTTGGAGGAGTGAGGCGTATTCCTAACCATGAATCGATCGGAGGCCCCCCGGCCCCCAATTCTGGGGGAGTAAGAAATTCCGAAGCCCCCAGAATTGGGGATTGGGGCAGTCCGTCAGACGTCCAATGAAACAATGCCGATGTGATGACAGATGGTGGGATCGTTGGGTGCGGTGGGTGGAATGGCTGAAATATGATCGCGGAATGTTTCGAGTTCAGATTTGAAGGCTAGTGCGCTTTGAATTTGGTGTTCAAGTTGATCAATTTTTTTGTCAAGAAGTTCGTCAACGAGCGCACAGGGCGATTGTCCGGAGGCCCGAATACTGAGAATGCGCTGGATATCAGCAAGGCTAAAGTGAAGGGCCTGCGCTTTTTTGATGAATTCCACTTTTTGAAGCGTTTCAGGGCTGTAGTAGCGATAATTATTGGCCGCACGATCGGCGGGTTTGATCAAGTCCAAACTTTCGTAGTAGCGCAGGGTGCCGACGGAGAGATGCGATCGTTTGGCAAGTTCTCCGATTTTGAGAAGTGGCGTTGTCGTGGTCATAGTGAGGGTTTTCAAGGGCTTATCTTGTACAGGATAAACCCTACAGCGAGCTAGAGGGTCAAGCGATCGTTCCTAGCCCCGATTTTGTCGAACCTTTATAGGAAGGCTCGATCGGCTGGGTAGATGAGGATGGGCTGGATGATTTCAGGCTGAGTGATTTCGGGCTGAGTGGGTGGGAAGTTGGGTTGGGCAGATGGGATCGGATTTATTAGCTGTAGGATTTGGAGAATCAGTGGAAGCCATTTCCCGGCAGCTTTTAGAGTGCAGAATACGGTTTGCGGAGTGACTGTGCCTTTGACATGGACGTCGATTTTGAGTTCGAGTTCTGAGTTAGTGGCTGAAGTCGTGGCTATGAGATTCGCCTTTTCATCCTTTGGGGTATAGTCAATTTGGAGAGGGTTCACGGGGTTGCTCAGGTTTGTCATGTTCTTGGCCGATGAGCTGTTGTTGTTAGGAGAAGCTTTCATGGTGAAGTCCTTTTTGAGGTGTGAGTCCATCATGTCCGAGTTTTAATTGATTGAAAATCACTACTTTCTTCTACTTCCGCTGTTTGTTTTTAGGTGCATTTCTACTTCTGGAACCTCAAGTAGAAGAAAACTTCTACCTCAATGAAAACCAAGTGGAAGAAATCTTCTACTATCCCTCGATCGATACCATCTATGAATCAAAATTTATTAAGACAAATGGAATTAGATTGGGATACTTTTATTAGATCTTTTGACGCATGTTGGGAATTTAAACTCTCGAAAACTGAGCGCGAATGGTTCTCTGTGCGGTTTCTCTCCAAGAATCTCAGCGCTTTTGAAGGTGAAGGAACAATTCCGCAGAAGTTTAAGAAGGCTTGTCCAGATGATCTATCTGCCGACATGAATGGTCCTAAGCATTTCACTAATATTTTCAGTAAATTTGAAAAGAATAAAAAATTACAGTTCCGAGATGGTAAGTATCCAGAATTACTCAAATTTCTCGAACGGGAATTTGAGAAAAAGAAGGCTTTTCAACAGGCTAACTTGAAATTCACTAGGGTTAGTCGATCGCAACAGATGGCGGAGGCGTTGTGTCTTTTGGATTATGGAGAGCAGGAGAAGATCTTTAAGAAGCGGTGGAAATCGGGCGATCGGGCACAGGCTTTTTTGTGGAAGTGGCGCAGGATGAAAATACGCTGTTGCAAAAGTGTCTTGTGAAGCGGTTGCAGCGATTTGCTGAGAAGGGAGAGCCGCCTAAGTATTTGGCGATTAATATTACTAAGGCTTGGGGTGAAGATGCTGTAGATGCGTTTTGGCGGTATTTGCGGCAACAGTTGAAGTTGGATGATGATGTGACGGTTCCTGAGATTCTGGAAAATTTGAAACAACTCTGCGCGACTAAAACGGTTGTTATTGCGCTGTATGGTGTGTCGATATTGAGGAGTCAGGTGAGTCAGTGGTTGAAGCAAGTTTGGACTGAGTTGGGGAAGATTTTTGAGGGAGATCAGACAACGGAAATTGGGCCGCGATTGCTAATGTTTGTGACCAGCGATCGTCCGACTCAAAACTTACCCATACTAAGCCAATTGCAACTGTTGCCTTGTTTGAAAGAAATCACGATCGAACATGTGGAGGATTGGCGAGACGAGGACCGGGTGATGCAGTGGGAAAATCGCTGTCGAGGTGAGTCTCGGGTGACGACTTTAGATAAAATGATGAAGCTTGATGAGGAGCCTTGGGGTGATCCCTATGAGGTTTTGGGGCGTCTTTGTAAGACGTTTGGGTTTTCGGGGGTTGAAGATGTAGAACATCATTGGAATTTAGTGGGTGAGGTTGCATCATGATGGATATTGAAATTTGCTATACGGGTGAGGCGACGTATCAGCCTGGTGTAGACGGTGCGCAGGACGATCGAGGGCGATGGTATTTTCCTTATTTCCCGAGCACTGATTTGGTGGAGGCGGTGAATTTGGCGATTTTGTTGAATCGTCCGTTGTTGCTCGAAGGGGAGCCGGGATGCGGGAAGACTCGGTTGGCTGGGGCGATCGCCTATGAGTTGACGCAGAAATTAGCTGAGGCGCGGTCTAAGGCACAGTCCAAAACACAGTCCAAAACACAGTCCGCAAAAGTGAAGACTGTGGCGTCGTCGAAGCAGTGGTGGTTTCATGATCTGTGGGCGGTGAAGTCGGTGGGGCGGGCGAAGGATGGATTGTATGGGTTTGATGCGGTGGGACAGCTGCGGGATGCGCAGTTGGTGGGGTCTGATCCGGAGCGGTTGGAAAAACTTTTGGGGTCAAAGGCTTATGCGGCGTTGCAAGAGAGACTAGCGAATAACCTGAAATATCGGACGTTTGGGGCGCTGGGTGCGGCGTTGAGTCAGCAAGATACAGATACGGATCAGAGACGTTTGGATTCGGAAAATCTGGCTGAGGTGCGTCAGTGGGTTTCGCATCCGATCGTACTCATTGATGAGATTGATAAGGCGGATAGTGATTTTCCGAATGATTTGCTGCTGGAGCTGGATCAGTTGTGTTTTGAGATTCCGGAGACGGAGGAGCGTTTTCCTAAGAAAGGACAGACTCCAAAGCCGATTATTATCATCACCAGTAATCGGGAACGTCCGCTTTCGGAAGCCTTTCTGCGGCGATGTCTTTATTTCTATGTGGGCTTTCCAGATGAAGCGCAGTTGAAGGCGATTATTCAGGCGCGGTTTAGACCAGAGGTCCGATCGAAGTTTGATGAGGTGATTGAGACGGCGATCGCTACTTTTTTGGAGATGCGGACGATTTTGGATGGGCAACCGGGAACGAAGAAGCCGGGGACGAGTGAAATTTTGGAGTTTTTGGAGGCGTTGTCTAGTCGGGGAGAAGAGGCAAAGGGTGATTTGGCGGATTTGGTGATGCGAAAACCGCTGTTGGGCATTTTGTTGAAGACGCAGGCGGATCAGAGGCTCTATCGCCAGAAAATGGGGTTGAAAGATGACTAGGATTCGCGTGCCGGAACTGAAGTCTGAACTGATGCTGGAACTGAGGTCTGAACTGTCGCCTGTCCGATCGCTGGTGCTGGATTTGTTTCGGTATTTGCGATCGCATCAGGTGGTGTTGACGATGGAGCAGTTCGATCGGTTGGCGGTGGCGGTGGAAGCAGGGTATGGCGTGGAGAGCTGGGCGAGTTTGCGACGGGTGTGTCGGGTGGTGTGGGCGATGCCGGAGGAGAGTCGGCGCGGGTTTGAACGGGCGTTTGATCGATATCAGGAATGCTGTATGGATGCGGGGCGATCGTTTTTGGCGGGGTTGCCGGAGACAGTGGTGGAGCCGATCGCACTAGAGCCTGAACTAGGTCAATGGCCGAGGTTGCCGCCGAGAATTTTTCCGGGGGAGGCTGTGCCATCACCTAAGCAATCGCTGGAGTCGGACGTTTCGCAGGGCAATGAGCAAGGGGCGACAGCGGTGAAGCAGGCGCGATCATCGGCTGGGGGTTTGGATGCGTATGTGTTGCGGGATTTGCCGTCGAGTTTGGAGCAGGTGAAGCAGGTGGGACGATCGCTGCGATTGCGGGAGCGCCTAGGGACGTTGCGGGAGTTTGATTTGGAGCGGACGGTGGAGTGTATTGGGCGGGAGGGGGTGTTTAGTCAAGTGGTCGAGCGTCCGGTGATGGGGAAACGATCGGAGGTGTTGGTGCTGGTGGATGATGATGATGCGATGATTCCTTATGGTCCGGTGGTGGAGCCTTGGGTACGATCGGTGTTGGAGAATCGGCTGGAATCGGGACGGATTTATCGGTTTACGCGGTATCCGGTGAAGTATTTGTATGAGTGGCGACGATCGACGCAGGCGGTGGTGCTGGAAAGGGTGCTACAAGGGTTGTCTCGGTCGAGATCGGTGGTGGTGATTGTGAGTGATGCGGGGGCGGCAAGTGGGAGCTATGGCGATCGACAGGTGCGGGAGACGGTTGCTTTTTTGGATCGGTTAAGGGGGACGGTGCGATCGGTGCTGTGGCTGAATCCGGTGCCGAAAGCGCTGTGGGCGGAGACTTCGGCTATGGCGATCGCGGATGGGCTGGTGGGGCTGGGACAGATGGTGGAGATGGATGGGGTGGGGGCGGCTGTGCGAGAAATGGTGATGCAGGGGGGGCGGTCATATGGTGGGTGAAGCGGTGGGTGAAGTAGCGGAGATGGATGCGGGTCTTGTGCGACGAAAGGATCGGGCGGAACGGCTATTGGCGGCGTTTGAGTTGCGGTATGGGGCGATGGCGGTGCTTTTTGCGGAGTATGTGGCGTTTCCGTTGACGGTGACGACGGAGCTGAGTTATTGCTTGCGGGAGCGGTTTTGTCCGGAGGCGGAGTGGTCGGTGGCGGCGGTGGTGTTGTCGTCGGGGTTGTGTGATGCGGTGGGCTATGACTTGTATGAGCTGAAGTCGGGGGTGAGGGCGGTGTTATTGGCTCGGTTGGTGGGACGATCGGGGGGTGAGCGGGTGTTGGGAGAGCTGGTGGGGTTTATGGCGGGCTACATTCAGGCTCGGTTGGGCTGTGCGGGGACGTTGGATTTTGGGGCGGAGCCGGAGTGGATTGCGTTGGCGTGTTTACGATCGGCGGATGAGGTGACGAGATTAATTGTGCGGCGGCTGAAGGAGATGTGGGCGGAGGAGGAGGAAGGGCAGTCGGTGACCCGGAGTCGGTTTCGGCTGGGGGTGTTGGTGGAAAGTCAGATGGATCTGTTGGCAATGCGGGGGTTTAGGCCGATCGATCTGAAGGAGCTGCAATTGGTGGCGCGGGATCTCGAAGGGGAGGTGGATGAGACGTCGGTAGCGGAACGGATGAAACGAGCGGGGTTTCCGGAGTTGAAGACGATGGAGGTGTCGATCGCGATTCTGGAGGTGGGCGTGGAGCTGGAAGTGGGGCTAGTGGCGATTGAGGCGATGACGGTGAGGCTCGATCGCGCGGGGACAGTGGTGCGTGAGGAACGGGTGGAGGGTTGGAAATACACGGAGACGAGACCGGAAGGGCTGAATCTGGAGATGGTGGCGATTCCGAGTGGGCGGTTTTTCATGGGTTCTCCGCCGGATGAAAAAGATAGGTTTGACGATGAGGGTCCGCGTCATGAGGTGACGGTGCAGCCGTTTTTTATGGGGCAATATCCGGTGACGCAGCGACAGTGGTCGATTGTGGCGGGGTTAGAAGAGGTCGATCGTACTCTTAAGAAGTCTCCGTCTGGCTTTGAGGGCGAAGATTGTCCGGTAGAGACGGTGTCGTGGGAGGATGCGGTGGAGTTTTGTGCGCGATTGTCTCGGGTGACGGGGCGGTGCTATCGGCTGCCGACGGAGGCGGAGTGGGAATATGCTTGTCGGGCGGGGACGGATACGCCGTTTTATCTTGGGGAGACTCTTTCTGGGAGGGTGGCAAACTATGATTCCAGTGTGGTTTATCAGGGGGAACCTGCTGTAGATTCTCGGGGGAGAACTAATCCTGTGGGAGAGTTTTCACCGAATGCGCGAGGACTCTATGACATGCATGGCAATGTGTTGGAATGGTGCGCGGATGATTGGCATGACAATTACAACGGTGCGCCGATTGATGGCAGCGCTCGAAAGGATGCCTCTAATGATTCCGGATCTAGACTTCTGCGAGGCGGTTCGTGGATCTACGATTCGGGGTACTGTCGTTCTGCTGTTCGCCGCTACGGCTCGCCCGCTGATGCTGACAGCTTCATCGGTTTTCGGTTGGCGTGCGATTTTCCCAACACTCTTTTGTACCAGAACTAGCTCATGGGATATGAGTTGGGCGTGTCAATAGAGGAGTCCAGACCTGTTCCAGCGATCGAGCAAAAGCTTGATCCAAAAATAACCCGCGATCGCCTAGCCTAGTAGGGAACCCGAACCGTTGGTCGATCGCATCCCTTCCGCCGTTAGCCACCATGCCCCAACTTCTTCAGCAACGCCACACCAAAACGATTCAATATTTCACCGAAGACCTAAGCCAGCAGGTCAGCCTGGAGATGGCCTACATTCCTAGCGGCAAATTCCAGATGGGATCGCCAGAGGATGAACTCGATCGCTTTGACAATGAATCTCCGCAGCATGGGGTGACGGTGAGTGAATTTTTCATGGGACGTTTTCTGGTTTCTCAGGCTCAATGGAGGGTTGTGGTGGCGGGGTTCCCAAAGGTCGCTCGTAATCTCAAACTCAACCCGTCAAACTTTAAAAGTAAGACTGAAGATCGACCAGTCGAACGAGTGTCTTGGTTGGATACGCAAGAGTTTTGTAAGCGCTTGTCGAAAAGGGTAGGCCGATCGTACAGGCTTCCGTCAGAAGCTGAGTGGGAATATGCTTGCCGTGCGGGGATGACAACACCCTTTCATTTTGGGGAAACCATCAGTTCTGACGTTGCAAATTATGATTCTCGATCGGCCTATTGACTGGGCGAAATAGGTCAATATCGACAAGAAACAACAGCGATCGACTCCTCACATCCCAATGATTTTGGACTCTGCGACATGCATGGCAATGTGTGGGAATGGTGCGCCGATGGTTGGCATGGCCATTACAACCGTGCGCCGATCGATGGCCGTGTTTGGGATGCCTCTAATGATTCCGGATCTAGAATTAGGCGGGGCGGTTCGTGGATCCTCGGTCCGAGGAACTGTCGTTCTGCTTATCGCCTCAGCAGCTTGCCCGATTACGCTAACGACGGCATCGGTTTTCGGTTGGTGTGCGATTTTCCCAGGACTTCTTCTTAGCCTTCTGCTCTTTTGCCCTCTTCACTCGCGCGAGTGCATGATCAAAAATTTTTGGTGTTTTTAGCTAGAGGGTCGAGCGATCTCGCTTATTGTTATAATTGAGAGAATTGTCACATCCGTCTAAGGCAAT
>ENA-OBIO01000381-OBIO01000381.1-metagenomes-genome-assembly--contig:-NODE-381-length-24288-cov-9.79161_pt1 | contig 24288 bp, 22 predicted proteins | sample MGYA00153383_OBIO01 | MGnify analysis MGYA00153383 | reverse complement strand
TAAATATATTAGAAGGTAAGGTACTAAAGTTAATATCAGTTGTATTATCAATACTCGATAGTAAAGGTTTATTATTACTATCGAGTATTGTTATTTGATATTTTTTATGATTATAAATCAATTTTTCCATTTTTTTTTATTCTTTTATTTCAATTGTACTTATCCCATCACTATTTGCTATTATATCAATAATATGGTCTGCATTTAATAAATCACTATGTGCGTGTTCGATAATAACTATTTTTGGTATACTTTCTTTCATTTTATGTATTAAATCAAAGAATTTATCAACTGATTCATCTAATAATTTACCTGTTATTTCATCTAAGAACAATACATTACCAATTGACTTATTATTAATACTCCTAAGAGCAAATCTTAATACTAAACTAATAAATGTACGTTCCATACCACATCCACTAATAACATTGATTACTGCTTCTGGTTTACAGTTATTGTACATCTTTAAATTCATATCTTCATCAAAATAAACTGTAAAATCAACATCAGTTAATAAATTACTAATTTCAATATTAATGTCATCTCTCATTTTAAGTAAGATAATCTTTGGTAAACCATCTCTATGAATGCATTCAAGATAAGTCTTATTAACTAATTCTTCTCGTTCTTGTTTTTTAAACTTTTCAAGTTTAAAATTAATTAAATCAATTTCATTCTCATAACCTTTGATATCAACATTATTAATGTTATTAACTAAATTTTGTAAAACTTCTTTTTCTTTAGTTAATTCATTTAATCTAACACTGAATTTATCAATCTTAACTTGAATAATAGAGTTTTCAGTTATCATTTTTTCATTTAACTGATATGTTTCAAATTTATCTGATTCAATTTTAATTTTTAAATCAATAACCTCAATTTGTGTTGGAATATTATCTTTCTCAGTTATTAAATCATTACGCTGTTTAATTTCTTTAATAACTATATCAATGATAGATATTTCTTCATCAACTTCTGTTAACTTAATATTAATGTCATCATTATCTTTTTTAATTTTAATGACATCACTATTAATTATATTATTTGAGTTTACAATATTTTGTTTTTCAATTTCCTTTAATGATATATCATTTGTTAAATTAAATATTTGTTTATTAAAACCATCAATTTTACCATTACCATCTATTAATTCTTTTTCTAAAATACTTATTTCATTTAATATTCTTACAACATCTACATTTGTATCTTTAGAATCGATTAAATTATTAATACTTTGTTGTTTGATTAAGATATTATTTTTAATCTTATCAACGGCTTCTTTATTAAGTTCTCTATCACAAGAAGGACATATTTTTGCTTTTTCAAGTATTTCAATTTCCTTCTTAATATTATTAATTTGATTATCAATATTCTTAATAACATTATGTTTTTCATTATTTTTTAATGAAATAGTTGTCTTAATGTTAATTTGTTCATTAATAATATTTTGTTTATTAATATCAATTTGTTTATTAATATTCAATATATCACCATTAAATGTAGAATGTTTTCTATCATTTAAATCTAAATCATCTCTATATTTATTTAATTGTTGTTTAAACCCTACAATCTTTTCTTTAATATCATTTTTTTCAGTTAACAAAGTTGAATATTTTACTTCATCATAATTTGATTTAAGACTCCCAATTTTTTGATTTAATATTTCAATATCATTATTCTTTTTATCTTTCTCTTGAATAAGATTATTAATGGTTGTTCTTAAAGTATCAATATTCAATTTTGTTAATTGGTCATCAATTTTATGAAGTTTTTTAATTTCTTCTTCCTTTAAATCAGTACCTTTCTTTAATCTATCATTTGTATCGAGAATTTTTTTATTAATTTGAACAATCTCTATTTTTTTTATTTTAATATTATCTTCTAGTTGTTTAATTGTATCTAATGATGATATTGGATCAATAACTATCTTTTCTTCCTTTTTATAAAGTTGTTTTTTATATTCTTTATAATCATTTAATTTTAATTCAAAAATATCCAATCCACTATCTCTTAATATACTATCAATAAATGTAGCTTCATCCATTGATAATAATTCATTTAATGTATCACCTGTAATTAATGCAGTACGTAAAAAATCATCAAATGTTCCTATCGAATTTTCAATAATTTTTTGTGTTAAATTACGTTGTTCTTCATTTAAATTTTCAATAACTTCATTATTTTCATCTAATTGATAATAATTAATTGTTGTTGGTGTACCAGTAAGTTTTGTTTTAGTCTTGTCAAATTTTCTTTCAGTTCTTTTAACAATTTTATATTTAATACCATTAATTCTATATACACCAGATACTTCACAATAGTTTAAATCTCTTTTATTATTAATAAATCTATTATCACCAAAAGTTTCTTTCTTTTTAGTTTCTAATGTTTTACCATATTTTAAATATTGTAAACTAGAAAGTAAATTACTTTTACCTTGTCCATTTTTACCAGTTATTTGCCAAATACCATCTTTATTTTCCCAATTAATTTCAGTTTTATCACCATGACTACGATAGTTATCAATAGTCCATGATAATAATTCCCAATCATAACATTCTCTATCATCAGATGTTAAATTCAATCTCTTAGTAATAATTGAATCAATATTTAGTACTTCATCAATGAATTGATCATCATAACCTTTTTCTTTCAAAAAGTTTTTAAATATCTCTCTTTGTACTGCTGGTTCATGTATTTTCTTAATAGAATTTGTTATATAATCATCTTCTTTAATTACACCACCATTAATTTTAATATCTTTAAACTTTAATTCAATTACTGTAGGAAAGTTATTCTTAATATATAATTTTATCTTTCTTCTATTAGTTACATTAAAATTAGAAGCTAAATCATTCCAATGAATTTTTAAATGTGTAAATTGTTTTGGAATAAATTGATTACTGAAATCTAAATTATCATAATCAATTTCACCACCTTTATTATCTAATATAATATTATAATAAATATATTCATTATCTATATCAATTGATTCAACTACTGGTTTACCTTTAACACTTATATCCCATAATAATAAACCATGATTTGTTGGTGATTCACCATAATTTTGTTGAAAAAGACTTGAACTATAAGCTACTTGTGGATATCCATTATCATCATTCCATATTTGTTGTAAGTGAATATCACCTAACATACTAATATTATCATTAAAGTCACTTAAATTAATATAATGACTGTCATTAAAAACTTGTTTAGTATGTGTTCTAGAACCATTAATCGGATCATGAAATAAATTTATAACAGTTTTATTTTCATCATCAAGATTATAATCAGGATATAATATATATGGTGAATCTTTAGTTGCATGATGAAAAACAGCATATATAACATTTTCATCCTCATAAAAACCTGTTTTATTTAAATATAAAATATTATCGTTCTTCATCAAATCAACTACTGTTTGAATAGTATCTTTACGCTTTGGAGATTTAGCATTATAATCATGATTACCTAAAGTAATGATAACTTTAGCTATTTTAGAACATTGATTTAAAAAATAACCACCTAATAACTTTGATTCATTATTAGATTTTAAAAAATCATGAAATAAATCACCACTAATTACAATTCTATTAATTTTTAATTCTTTTAATTTAGTTAATGTGTTCTCTATTACTATTTTTTGACATTCTTTTTTTCTTGAATCATTAGAAATATGGATGTCTGCTAAATGTGCTACTCTTTTAATTATCATTAAATATAATTCGTAATGGGTATTTTAAAGTTATTTGTTACAAATATATGATTTTATTTTATATATTTTATAATAATTTATAAAATTTTATCTATTTATATTAAAGAAAAATTATGGTAGAAGAAACCGCAGCCAGAAAGGCAATGAGAGCAATGTTATCAGGTAAGATTGACGATTCAGTAGTTGCTTTTAGTGAAAGTACTAAAAAAATAGATAATAAACTTGGAAATACACAAGTAGTTACATCAAAAAAACAATTTAAAACTATTATTAATGAAGATTTTGAACAAGAAAATTCTGAACCTGACTACATGTCTGACATAAAGAAAAAATTGTTAAATGATAGAGCCAATGGTAAAACTGAAACATTTATTGATGGTCATCAAAGTAAATCTACAATTGAAATAACTCCAGATGTTATTAGTATGCTAATGAAGGGTAAATTGAATGAAGCAAAGGAAATTAATATACCTAAACAACAATTAGTAGAAGAAGTTAGATTACAACCTATACATAATAGTAATCCTATTGAACAATATAAATCTCCAAAAAATAAAAATAGTTTTGAAGATATTGATAGAGAAATATTAATTGAAGAATTGCTTAAATCTCCTGATTTAAAATCTTTATTATTAGAAATAGTATTAGATAATGTTGTGTCGAATGGAAGATTACAAAAAATGGTGAAAAGTATTTTAAAAGAAGAACTTAAACCAGCTTTACTTCAAACATTAAAAGAAATTAAAGCTGGCAAATAAAAATATATATTTGTAACTTTCTTAATAACATTAAACTTTAAAGTAATATTAAGAAAATTACAAATATATATAATATTATTTAATTTTATAATAAACAAAAGGATATAAATCAATTTTATTTACTGATAAATTACTATTAACTAATACATAATGTTTATCTAAAGTTTCCCATTTTACTTTTTTAATTAACTGCCAATTTTTACCTTTATCTATACTTTTATAAAAATTACCTAATAAATCATAACTATAAATAATATTTTTATCATAAGTGATAGATACAATATATTTTATATTAATATTACATTTTTGCCATTCTTTACCACTATTAACAGTATATAACAATGATTCTTTATGTTCACCACTAACTGTTACTTCAATATAATTAATTATACCATCATTAATATTATTGAAACATAAATGTATAAAAAATGTTCTATTACTATTTTCAAATATAATAGTCCAAGTCTTACCACCATCAACCGTTTTATATACTTTATTATCATTACAAGCAACAAATATAATTTTTTCACTAATATATTGTATTAAACAAATATTTGATGGTGTTATAACTGTATCATTAATTATATTTAATTTAAATTTTCCAACTTTATTATTATACATAATAAATGGATATTCATTAAATATAATAACCTTATTATCATCATTTGATATAATATAATGTGAGTATTCTTGATTATTTATACCTATATTGGTAATATATTGAATACCATCTGATTTCATTTGACTGAAAGAAGTGATATATGATAGTAATAAAACAAATGATAGAATAATTTTTTTCATAATAAGTATAAAGTTTTTAATTTATACGAATATTATATAAAAAAGGTTACAATTATTTATTTAATTTTTATTTCCACTATATTGTTGAATTTCAGACTGAACAGGACCTATTGTTGAACCAGTTAAACCTTGATTAGAACTGTAATAGTCTGAACCATAACCAGTTGACTGTGCATAATAATTAAACGAAATTGCATTTTGAAGACGATCAATCGGACCTTTCAAACTCATCCCCCCTATAATAGAAAGATCCATCGTCACGTTTGCAAACATAGGTGCAACCATTGCATCAGGATTTAAATTCCATCCACCATCAAATTGTTCAATATTTATTGAATGAATAATTACTTTAGTATGAAAGAAATCTCCTATCCTTAATACTGAAACAGGCATACGACCAAATATAGAGTTTGAACCTTGTTGATTACTATCAGATTTTAACGTACTCCCAGGTCTCATCAACTGTTGTAAAAACGTTTCTCTTTTATGTTTATCTTCTGGAGTTTGGGAATGAAATGCTGGTCTAAAATATTTTAGTTTATCAAAATCCATTGGGAGTTTATCATTTAACTTTAATTCTTCAAATGGTGTACAATCATTACCTGTATTAGTACTATTTACTGTATCAATTTGATCATCATTAGCTTTTTTATTAACTATATCTTCTGATGTAGGTGGTAATATTGTTTGATTTTGAGGTATTTCTGGTTGAATATTTCCTGTAAAAAGTAAAACGCTTCGTCTATCTAATTTTGCAGCTAATAAATCTTTATTAGCAGCAGCTTCACCTATAATACCAGCAGTACTTTCACCTTTACTTACTAAAGTAAATTGTATATTTCTTGCTTTGTCTTTAAATATTACTTCAGTCAAATTATCAACATCACTTACATTTTTTTCTAAAAACGAGTCATTAACAAAGTTTTTATCTGGTACAATATTAACTTTTCTTTCACTTGTTGTATTAATACTATTTGTATTACCAATAATATATTGCATTAATTGATAAGCTCTTTTATACCCTAATCTTGCATTATAATCAGTTTTTGCTAATTGTGAAGCATAACCTTCAATTCTAAATTGACTACCATTTGCTTCAGTACTACTTAATGTTAATTCGAAATTAGATGTATCATCATTAAAATTAACATTTAATGGATTAGTTCCAGTCGTTTCATAGTTTAAATCAATATTAAATATATTATTATCAAAATAATATATACATTTATTAAAAGTTGCTTTATTATTTATAACAACTTTACTTGCTGTATCAGTTTGTTGTTTTATAGCATCTGATATAGTTTTATTACTTGTCGAAATTGTTGTTGTAATACCATCAGCTATACCTTCACAGTTAGCAAAATAAGCAGCTTCACGACCTTTAAAGTTCTTTAATACATTAGGATAATCTACAATTAATGTAAATGTTAATGATAATGAACGTTCTGTTGATGTATATGAATAAGTTGGTTCAATTCTACCAATAAAATTAGTAGCATCAAAATTAGCTTTCATAGATTCATTAATTGTAACGCCATAAAAGGGAAACCACATAATTCTTCCACCATTTTCGCCTCTTTCACATTCAGGAACATTCATGTCATCTAAATCTTGTTTTTTCCAAGCAAGATTTTCAAATGAAAACATATAACGTCTTGCATCTTCTTTAGTATCATTCTTTCTAGGATATTGGTGTGGAAATGGACTATCTTTTAATACTGAATTAGCTATACCATTACCAGTATGTCTAATAGCTTTAGATAACTCATCATATTGATCTTTTACAGTCCAACTTCTACATTTTGTAGCTTTATAAACTAATGTGTTACCTACTTGAAAACTTTTATTTGTTTGATCAATTAACTTTCCAACTTCTGTTCTTGATTTTATAATATTATTAGTATAATGTAACAAGCCACGATTTATATTTGATGGGAATGTTGTTTCATCTCCCCAAACTATGTTACCATCATTTTCACGATATTGTAATGGATCAGTCTTACTATATTTTTCAATAGATGTTCTTCCAAATCCATATATGTCTAGAGCATTTTGTTTTGCATTTCCACTATTTAATGTTTCTACAAACCCAACAGGACTTGTGTCATCTGTAGGTTTTACATATTTATTTTCAGCAAAGAAATCAAAATCTCTTGTTGAATCAAAATCCTCACTAGTATAAGTTCTACTAATACCTAATGCTGGTACAGGTCTGTTATCAGTAAATATATTTATTCTTGATAGATTATCATTATTTACATTAACAGCAGCAAAATTACCATAATAGTTATAACCAATTAATGAATTAAGTTTTGATTTTTGAGCTTCACCCAAATGTGTATAATAAAATACACTTCCAATACGAATATTTTTATCTTGAAATATTTCTGAATAGTCATTAACTGCACCAAATAAATTACCTACAGTATTTTTTATACCTTGTGATACAGAACTATTTGATTTATTTTTAGGAGTAATAGACCAATCTTTTTGTTTCATAAGAAATTTAGTATCTTTATTCTTATCAAAAAGATTTGAAAAATTTACAATCGGTAAATTATCATTTAAAAGATTTACAGCAGCACGTCTACCTAACTCAATAGTTAAACGTTCTCTTGCTATTTGATCTAATTTTGTATTTTGGACAAGGGATTCACCAAAAGACACTATACTATTTCCTCTAGGATTTAGTCCCAACTTTTGTAAATTATCTAAAGCAGTTGAAACTTCATTCCCTGTGATATCATATTCGTTATCTGGAGAATAATAATTTTTAGTCTCTAGTGATTTACGATATGAAATACTATTTGTATATAATCCCATTTTTATTTTTAAATAGAGTTGTTTAGATTATTTTAAATAACTCCACCATATTGTAAAGCTAAACTATTAATATAATACTTAAATGATATTGGTAAATTTTCTCTTTTAAAACCATTTATATCAAATTTAATATTATAAGGTAATGTTTTTAATTTATTCTCTAATTCTAAAACTTTATAACCTATATCAAATTGAAAGATTATTAAAATTTTATTTTGTATGTTATTATCTCTAAATGTTTTTTGATGATCTTTATTTCTTTGTTTAATATCATTAGTAATACCAAAACCTAAAACTTCTTTATTATCTTCGTTTTTTAAATGATAAACGTATAGATATGCTGGATTATTTGGATTAAAACCATGTATTGAACATTGTGGACATTTTGTACCAAAATCTCTTATCACATTATTCACTCTTGCAGTCCAAATATGTCCTTTAGAACATTGAAAATTGTGTTTTTTTTCACAATTACCTTTATAATCTTCTAAAATTTTTATACCTCTATTTTGTTTTAATAATTTTTCATTTATAATTTCATTTGTTAATTGTGTATAGTGACCAACACATTCCATACAATTTATAACTTTTTTTAATTGATTTTCTACAGTTGATGTAAATATATGACCATTCTTACAAAGAAATTGATGTTTATTTTTTAACTCTCCTTTATATTCTTCATTTAATCGAATACCATCACCTTTTTTATATAATCTTTCCTGAATTTCTTCAGTAGTTAATTTTTGGTTATCTAACTTACAAATAAGACATCCTGTTTTTTGATGAACGATATTTGTAATAAAACCTTCCCAAATATGACCTTTAGAACATTCAAATGTATATTTTTTCTTATAATCTATTTTATAAAGATTTTCTATATTATCAACTAATTTAATTTTTTTCTCTTTTAAAGCTTCTTTAATAATATTTTCCTTAGTACAATAAGAACATCTTTTAATATTAAAAATTTGATCTACTCTTATTTTATGTAAATGTCCATAATTACATTGAAATTCATGTTTTAACTTACTATTATCTTTATATTCACTTACTAATCTAATATCTCTATCAATTAATCTTAAATTAATCTCTTCTGTTGTTAATTTTTTACACATAAATTTATATTACTTATTTCTTTTAAATACCTCAAAATTAACTATTTTATATTAAAAATAAAAGGACTACTCACATAATATGTAAAATAGTCCTTCAAAAAAATTCATTATTTAATTTTATTTTAACTTAAAATATACCAATTTAGACCATCACTTTTAACTTTTACCCATTGATATTGAGTACTAAGTATTTTAGTTGTTACACCATCAATAGTTTGACTTAACATGGTGCTGATAGTAGTTGATCCTGTTGTAACTAGTTTTATTGTATATTCAAAACCACTATTTTTTACAGCATTAGGTAATATAATATTTGTACCTCCTGACACTAACATTATAGGTATATTACTTACATATAATGTTACACCACTTGCTACAGTAATAAATGATGGATATAAATTAGTTGTATACTTTTTTATCCATCCTACGTCAGGTAAACTTCTATCTGTATATTCATATTGTAAGTCTTCACTATATTTTAAAGCACCTACATTATTAAATAATACTTTCTTAATTGTATCTACATCTAAACTACCATCAGCATTTAATCTACTAAAATAATTTGGATAATTTACTCCATTATATGTTCCAAAATAACCGCCTAATAATATTTTTGTATTTGTTTGTATTATTGAATTATTAACTACGTTATTAAAACCAGTACCACCACTATTAAATGTTAAATCGATACTACCATCAGTATTTAATCTAACTAATCTAGCTGGGTATAACAAACTATTATATGTAGTAAAATTACCCCCTACTAGTATTTTATTTGTTATAGTACTAATAGATATTGCTCTAACATAATCATTAAAGTTAGTACCACCACTATTAAATGTGTTATCTATTGAACCATCTGAATTTAATCTAACTATTCTATTTTTACTTACACCATTATATACAGTAAAATCACCACCTAATAATATTTTATTATCTAATTGAATTTGTAAAGCATATGGTGTGCCACCACTAAATCCAGTGCCACCACTATTAAATGTATTATCTAGTGAACCATTAACATTTAATCTAGTAATACCGTTTGGTAACGTAATACTATTATAAATTATACCACCAGTTATTAATATTTTATTATCTGGTTGAATTACAATATTATTACCATATCCACCACCACTAAATCCAGTGCCACCACTATTAAATGTATTATCTATTGAACCATCAGTATTTAATCTAACTAAATGTGCTGAACATGTTATACCATTATATGTTGTAAAATATCCACCTACTAATATTTTATTATCAGACTGTATAACAACTGGTATAACTGTATTATTAAAACCAGTACCACCACTATTAAATGTTAAATCAATACTACCATCAGTATTTAATCTAACTAATCTAGTTAAACATGTTATACCATTATATGTTGTAAGATTACCACCAACTAAAATTTTTCCATCAGTTTGAATAATTAAACCTTGAACATCACCATTAAATCCAGTGCCACCACTATTAAATGTATTATCTATTGAACCATCAGTATTTAATCTAGTTAATTTATTAGAACAACTAATTGTATTATATCCAGTAAAATTACCTCCAACTAAAATTTTTCCATCGGTTTGAATAGCTGAAATATTTGTAATATTATCAAAACCAACACCACCATTATTAAACCCTGAATATCTATTATTTAACGATGTTTTTCCATACACATCAAAATTATTTATTTCACTAATATTATCACCTAAAGTTAAATTATAATAACCACTTATTTTTGTATTACCAGTAAGCGAACCGCCTAAACTAACAATATTATTAATTTTTGTTAATCCATTATTATAAGTTAATCCAGTATATGATACCCCACTATCAATTAATCTTTTAGTACTATCAAAAATTGGTATATTTCCAATTACCATATCACTAGCTCTACTTACTGTTTCAGCAGATACTTGTATATTACTATATGTTGATTTAAATATGCTCATATTTTATTTTTTTATAAATTTGGATCATAGAATAAACCATTACCAACTGTAATTAAATTTGTTAATGTTGCACCATTTACATCTTGATCACAATATGTATTTATTATTTTAAAATTAATATTATTTTGTAAAAAGAAACTTGATCCATTACTAGAAAATGAATTACTTAATTTATTTTTTATAAAACAATCTTTAAATGATAAATTTGAATAATTTGATATCAAATTATTCAAATTTATCATTTTATAATTTGAAGAACTGCTAACAGCATTAAATAAACAATTTTGAAATCTAATATCACCATTAGTTTCATTTGTAATAGTTACACCACTAGTTTGATTTGAACCAAAAGCATTACCATAAAATTGAGTATTAATAAGATTATTAAATATTAAACTTAATGGTTCATTTATTTTTATTGGTATACTATTACTTGTTGAAGAACTTATTAATAATGCAATATTATTAATACTCGTTCTTGAATTAGTATCAAAAAATAATATTGTACCACCTCTACTCGAAATTCTTGTATTTACTACTAAATTATAACCAGTTGATGTACAAGAACCTATTCTTAATAAATTTGCCGTAGATGTAGTGGATTCAATTGTAATCCAATCAAATTCTAATTTTCTTGAAGTAACATTAGTATTAACATTTACACAATAATTATTAACACCATCAATTGTTCCACTAAATGTATTACCATAACATTTAATAGTACCTGAAGATAATAAATTACCAGAAGTACCTAAACTATCATCTAAAATAAATAAACCATAAGTACCATAATAATTTATAGTAGCACCTGCTTGTATTATTATATTATAAACTGAGGTTGGTACTTTTAACCCAAAAGGTGAGTCAATATCATACATATTATATATTCCTGAACGAACTATTAAAGTTGAGTTAGTTAAACCACTAACTGCTCGTATTGCATTACCAATTGTTTGATATGGTCTAATTAAATTACCCATTTGAGCACTTAAATCATTACCACCTGTACTATCTACATATGCTATATTACCAGAAGCTAATCCTATTGTTTGAATTACATTATATAAATCATCTCTACTAGTAGTATGTGTTGTATCACCACTCCAATTAATACCATATGGGTCTTTAATTATATTTGTATCAACTACCCAATTACTATTAGATGTACCACCAGACAATAAATAAGTAATACTACTTACAGTGACTTTCATCCAAATTTGTCTTCTTTCTAATGGAATAGAGTCTCTTTCTAATAAAGTAGAATAATTATGAAGTCCACCTTTTATTTCATTACTAAATGCTACAGCAAAAGTATCTGCTGACGTAGAAGGTCTAAGTGTTGAATATATAAGATTTCCAGTATTATTAATCACAATATTTTTTATTTTAAATAGATCAATAACAAATAATAATAATGTATTTTATAAAAATTTTAAATAAACCCTTGATAAAAAGTGGGTTTTAATTCAAATTGGATATAATTTTGACCTATTTGGTTTATTTTAAGTATTTCACCACTATTTCCATTAATATTATATGATACATGAACAAACTTAGGATTTATATTATCCCCAAATTCCCAAATCAATTTATCAAAATTTATATTACTTTTAATATAATAAAATAAATCACTATTACTTTTATCTCGTTTTAAAACACTTATATCTATATCTATAGCTTCTCCAAGAAAATGTTGTGAACTAGTATCAACCATTAAGTATTGATTTAAATTTTCACTAATATATGATGGAAAAACTGGTATTTTATTATTATAATACTGACATATTGGTTCATAAACATTATTAATTAATTCATTTAAATTAAATAAATATTGATCTGTAGGTGAATTATCTACATTATATTTTAAAACTTCAGGATAATTAAGAAGTTCACTTAAATATAACGTTGTTATTCCATTTATTCCTATTGAAATAACCCAACTCTTATTTATACTATCATAAATTGCCATATTTTACTATTTTTTTATAACTCCTGTTAATCCAACTTTACTTCTATCTATTGTTTGTTGATTAAATATTAAATATCTACTATCATTCATATAATTTCCATTACTATCTCTAATAACATTAGTAGATAACCTATCTTGTTTTCTTATTAGAATATCAGTAGGTGTAATAACATTATTAGTAGTAGTTACACCTAAATTATTTAATATTGCAATTGTTGAAGTATCATTATCTAAATTACCAAATTCTGTTAATTCATTATAAACACCTAACATATCAATAATAGGTTTTGTTACAATAGGTGATACATATCTTCTAATTCTTGATCCAAGAAAAGTTGTTTCAAGTTTGTTACTTGCTGTACTTATTTTATGTGAAACTTCTAATATTATATATAACCCATTAAACATTGGTATATTAAATAACTCAAAATATTGTGTTGGTTGAATTAACATATTTCCAAATGGTATCGTTACTTTACAACTATAACTTCTATTTTGATATACTTCAAATAAATTTTGCCCTTTAGGTGTTGGGGTATTGTTAGCACCTAAGTTCTTAAAGATATTATCCATCATTTTTAAACTTTCACCAGTCTCTTTAAATTCTGATGTTGATAACTGTATATCTTTAAATATTGTTTGATTTTGTGTACCAATATTAACATTAAATCCAAATACATTATCACTCATATCTTGGGGTATTGTAGATGGATCATTTAAAGATATTACATCACTAGTTTCACTAGAATAACCACCAACATACATACATGTAAATAATGGTTGTGTTTTAATTAACGCATCTTCTGTTGGATTAAATAATTCTCTCCATGATTCTTTTTGTCCTTCAAAATCAATAAAATTTTGTAATGGAAAGAAATCATAGTTATTTTTAGCTAAAAAAGCTGATATTGCACCATAAACTTCAGAATCTGGGTTATTTGTTAAATAATCTAATAATGTTGAAAAATCTACAATTGAAATATCCCCAATATTATTATAACCTCTATCAACGAATTTAAATTTATCAATTAAAGCTGTACCTTCATTAAATGGATAAGCATATAATGAATTAGATATACTTTCACCACCTTTTATCCATCTATCGTAAACAGTTTTAAAACTATAATATAATTGAGATTTTAAATCACTATCTCTAAGATTTTTATTTAATTCTTTTTGTTTTTTCTGTTTATTATCAAGTTTAGTTTTTAATAATGGTAATAATTTATTTTTAAGTATAGTAATATAATTATCAAATCTTCTTTGACCTTCTGGATTACCAAATACATCACCATCAAATGGTATATTATTATCAGTAAATGTATTATTTGACTGTGTTTGAAATAATGGATAAAATTTATCTAATTTTAACTTTTCTATTGATTTAATATCACTATCATTTAAAAAAGTAAATGATGTATTATTAATTATACTAAATGATGTCATCAAATAATTAATAAATTCACTATTTTTTAAATCTTCAATAGTAGGATTTACTGAACCAAATACTTTATTATAAGAATCAATTAATATTGAACTATTATCAATAAATTCATTATAATAACTAATAAAAAAATCTTTATCTTTTTTTGATAACAAATATTTATTACTTTCCTTACATTCTTTACCAATTTTAATTAAAAAAAAGTTTGGTAGTTGAATAATTCCACTATAAAAAAACTTTCCATTAATATCTATATCATCAATAGAAAAAACATTTGTAAAAACAACATTTTCTAAATCAATAAATGAATTTAGTTTTTTAGTATATATTTTAAATTCTAATACTGCTTTATATATATATTCACTAATATCATCAGATATATTATGTAAATTATAAAAATCACTATCAAATTTATTTTCTTTATACCTTGCATCTTGAAAATATAACAAATTATTATTTGTTAATACTGGTTTCTCTCCTTCTTCCTTAAAAAAATTATTAATGAAATTACCACTAACAAAATCCAATAAATATTGTGTTGGTTTTTCACTTGTTGATAATGTACTAGTATTTAATAAATCAGTCTCAGGTTTAAAATCATTATATATTTTTAATCCACTATAATTATCATTTGTTTTAAAACTATAAATTTTATTAGTAGAATCAATATCATAACTATTAACATCATCTATTTTAGTTAAAAAATCATATGTTTTACTAAAATCATTATCTTTTCTAAAAAATGATTGTAATGATAATAAATTACTTTCATTTTTTATATTTTTTTCAAAAAAGGTAATTATCTTTTTTAATGTTGGTATATCTAAAGCTGAAACAGAAATATTTTGGGCTTCGGATTCAGCTAAAAATTTAATTAAATTGATTCTTCGCTCTTCAAAATATGAACTACTCCAAAATCCTTTATATGTATATTGTACACCAATAAAATATCTACTAAATAGCGTTAAAAAAAAACTATCTAAATCATTTTTTTGATTATATGATAACGTAATATTATCAGGATAAATTATTTCTAATGGTGAAATTGGGATTGTTTTTAATGTCCCATTATCATCTAATTTTTTTATATCTTCTAGTTCTTCTTCAAAGAATTTTTGTTCAAAATAAGCTTTAGTAAATGCTTCTACAAATTGTACTTCTTTCCATTGAGCAAATTCTGGTTTAAGTAATAGTATTTCTTCAGAGCCTGGATAAACGTTTGTTGGTGTATTTATTATACCATCACCATTATCAATTGGTTGTAATACTGTTACATTTGGAAATGCACCATCGTCTAATACTGATAAATTTTTAATCCCTGTTTTAACACCAACCCTACTAACATCGCCAGCTTTTTTTAATTCATTAAAAAATATATCTATATCATTGGTTAATATTTGTGTAATATTTTTTATTGTTGGTGTAAATCCTAAATTTTCTTGTGTTATATTTTCAACTTTATTTAAAATTGAACCTCTTTGTTCTTTTTTTTCTATTTGTAAACTATTACGTTTATCATTTAATTTCTTTATATAATCGGTATAATCAAAATAAATAACTACATTATTTAAATCATCTTCATTTGTTGGTGTTATATTAAATAATTGATAAATAATAATATCAGCATTACTTGAATTTTTAATTAATGATTTATACGTACTATTAATTAAATTATTTTTATGTATACCTAATGAAGTTAAAACAGTGGTTATGGTATCAACATCAGTTGTTGGAATTAGAATTATAAAGAATTTTCTATTTTCCACAACTATTCTATTACTAGATATTTTAGTTGGGTAACCATTAATAATGGCTGATGGTAATCCTTCAATTATAGGATTGTCTATAATAGGATTACTTATTTTTACTGATTCATCTTCAATATTTCTTATTGAAGTTAATAAATCAGTAATTTGAGATTGTGAGTCATTAATATTTTCTATTTTAGTTTGTTCATCTGAACTAGTAACAAGTTTATTTAATTTATCATATAATTGTTGTCCAATTAATTTTAATTCAAATAAACTACTAATACCTTTAGTTATATCACCAGAAACTTTTTTATTTGAATTAATATATGGTGCAGCTTTTATCCAACCCATTTTAATATCAGATAATGGTGCAAACGTTTTACCAACAAATTTAGCATTTATATTAAAATTACCACCATTTGAATCATAAGTACTATCAACTGATAATAAATGCAAAGTTAATTTTACTGCTTTACCAAAAACACCTTTTAAAACTAAAACAAATGTTGGTGGTGGAAAATCAAAAATTATTGCATACTTTGAACCTACAGTTGATATAGCTGAAACTAATTTTTGTTGTGGATTAAATAAACTAGACCCTTTAATATCAGTAAATTTTATTTCTACTGTTGGTACAAATTTACTTTTCATATTATATGAAATATCAGTGATACCAAAACCTTCATCTGCATTATTTCTAACACCTTCATCAACCATATCATCAGTGTAATTAGTACTGTAATACCCTTTAGTTGTATCAAAACCTAAAAAATTAATAACTGTACTATCTAACACAGGATTAGTTATTGTACCAGTGTTATTAATTAACTGCTCTACTTTATCATGTCTGACTACATATAATTCTACATATGGTATAAATGTAGTATAATTCGGCATACCATTTTCTACACCATTTGAAATAACATCATTTGGATCAAAAAAATTATCTTTTATACTCATATTTTATAATTTTTTATATAAATTCACTTTACTAATAATTTCTTGTTTAACTGCATCAAATGGAAATGGTATTCTAATTACTATTCCATCAGGTATTTCTTCTAATTCATTATTAAATTGTGGATTAGCCATTGATATAATTCTACTATTTAAAGAATTACCATAATATTTATAAGACAACATATCATATGTTGTATTAAATTCTTTAAAATTTTCATATTTATCTGAACTTCTAACACTAATTGATATTTGTGGTATCATCTCACCTGAATCAAATAAACTATAAAAATCAAGATAGTCTTCCATGTTTCTTTTTTATTTATAAATAGATAAATTTTATAAAATTTTAATTATTCTTATATTTATAAATATAAAAAGATAAATATTATGAATAAAGATAATAGTATAAAAAATATAATTAATGAACTAGCTAGTTTACTTAATATTAATACATCAAAACCACAATCAATAGCACCAATTTTAAGATTAAAAGCTTCAAAAAGAAATGGTTTAAGTGCTACAGTTTCAACTCAAAATATTCTAAAAAAGAAACAAGAACTTGGACTTCCAACTGGTACTTTACCTAATGGTAACCCTAATATTGATGATATTATGATAAAAATGATATTTGAAGAAGTTTATCGTGCTTTAAGGGAAGATGCAGTAAATGAAGTAGCTATCAATATTGGTGGACAATTATCAGCAGCAGGTTCAGCAGGTCCTGTTCCATGTACTGTTACTGGTAAGATTATTAGTATACAAACTGGTAGTGGAACAATACTTTAATTTATTCTTTAATAAAATTATCTAAAATCACTTGTTCCCAAAATTCTCTACGTTGTGGTAACATATATATCTTTTTATCACCTAATACATGATAAGATAAGAAATTGCCTTCTGTCATATCGATACCACCTATTGTTACTTGATTTATACTATCTTTACCTTTATTATCAACTTTACCAATACCTTGATTTACTCCAATATCGAATATAAATGCTAATGCATAAATTTTATATGGATTAGTATCAATAGTTGTTGGTAAACTATTAGTAAATATATTATTTGTTGAAACATTTAAATTAGCACCATTAATTATTTTTTTATTAGTTGCTGATGGTGAATTATCTATTTCTGGTGAAAATTTTAATGATAAATATTTAGAAAATGCTTTATCATAGTAGTCTTCTATACATAATTGTAATTGTGCTTCAAGTCCTGCTGGTGTAATAATAGATTTCTGAACTTTACTTAATAATATACTGTCAATTCTTGATTTTAAACTCTTTGTATCAATATAAGAATCAACAATACCAAAAGCATTCTTTACTTCATCTCCCAATATTTTATCATAAAGTGATAATAATTTATAAACACCTATATTTGGTCTAGCAAATTGTATAAATCCAACACTAAGACCTGCTTTATCATATGTATTAATAGCATCAAAACCACCTTCTAAACTAGATGTAATTGATAATGTTTGTATAAAATAATTAAGATTAATTGTAGAATTTTTATATTTTGAATATTTATTAAAAGCTTTTACTGAAATATCAAATATTTCTTTGTTTTTAATATTATATTTAATTTTTCCCAGTGTAGAAATTCCATCTGCTACAGTATAAATTGAACTCATATTATTTGTTTATTTATAAATAACGATTATTTAACTATTTATATTAAAAATAATTATGCCCAAACCAAAAAAAACTGCACCTGTAAGATTTAAGTTTTATTCTGATGTTGATTATAATTTAGATTTACACTATTCTAGAGAATTTAGTGATTCTGATGCTATTGCTAAAATTATCTTATATAGAATTAATAGTGTTACTACTAAAACACATAATTTATATGGTGAAGCAAAAGCTAAAAATAAAAAATTTTTAGAACCAATTGAATTAAATGTAACAATGACTGTTGGTGATATAACTAATAAATTTACTTCTAAAAATGGTATTAATAGAGAAAATATTGATAAACTTACTTTTGGTATTTATAAAGATGAATTAACTGAAAAAAATAATATTTCTATTAATAGAGGTGATTTTATCAAATATTTCGATGGAGAAAAAGAAAGAATATTTGAAATAAGTAAAGTAGATAATATCAACAGTAATAATAGTACATTAGGATTTAAACCATTCTTTATCACTGTTGAGGCTACAATGAGTCTTGATAATGTTATTTTGATTTAAAAGTTCGCCATGCAACATATAAATTTACCAAAATAACTAAAATAAATATTGTAGTATAAGTTAATTGTTCTGGGAATACTAATTTGGCTATAAATAATGTAAATCCTGAAATTAATAAATTATAACCAATCATTAATAGTTTATTTTTCATAGTCTTTATTTATAAATAGTAAAAGATGTTATGAAACATAGTCAACCTCTAACTTAAACTTTTTATAAAAGAAATAAGCTATAATAATATTTATAATTAAAAAACTTTATAAAAAATTATAATATTCATTATTTATAATAAACACAATAATAACATAAAAATATGGAAAATAAACTTTTAGGTGGTCAAATGCCACTTGGTCAAACAGCACCAGAATTTAAAACTTTAATAGATATCGTAAAATTACCTAGTAAAGGTAATTTTTATCAAAATGGTAAAGGTGAGATTTATGTTGAACATATGTCTGCTAAAGATGAACAAATTTTAACAACACCAGCACTTGTTGAAAATGGAAAAGCCACAAAAATATTAATTGAAAGAAAAGTTAAAGACCCTGATTTTAAAGGTATTGATTATTTAGTTGGTGATGAAAATGCTATTCTTTTATTTTTACGTATGTCAGCTTATGGTCCATTCTATGATGTGAAAACAATATCACCTTTTAATAATGAAATTTTTACTGAAAAAATTGATTTAAGAAAAATTGAAGAAAAAATACCTAAAATTAAACCAAATAGTGATTTATTATTTGATTATAGTACTAGTGATGATAAACATAATATTCGTTTTAAATTATTATTTAGTTCTGAACAAGAAGCTATTAAAAATAGAGCTGAAGCTAAGATGAAAATTAATGGTGGAATTGATGAAACACCTATTGAACGTTTAATTAATCAAATTGTAGAATTAGATGGAAATAAAGATAAAATGAGAATTCGTTCTTATGTTGATACATTAAGACCAGTAATTTTTAAAGAAATAATTAAATATATAGACGAGGTAACTCCAGGACTAGACATGCGTTATACCTACACATGTCCCGTTACTGGTGAAAACTTTCAATCGTACATTCTCATCAATTCTTCATTTTTTTATCCAGAGTCCTGAGTATGATAAAATGATTTCTGAAGAACTTTATATATTAGCTAAACATATTAATATTAGTTACTATGAAGCACTAGAAATGTCTGTTTATGAACGTAGAATGCAAATAGAAATCTTAAAAGAAGATATTGATAGACAAAATAAAGAAATAGAAAGTCAAAAACAAGCTAGTAAAGCTAAATCAAAATGGTCAAGATAATTCTTGACCATTTTTCTTAACATTTAAATTTTCTCTATTTTTATATTATGGTATTTTATATTATTAACAGTGCTAGGTACTAAAAAATCAATTTTATTCTTCATTCGTTTACTTGTACAGTCTACTACAACCCAAATCCCATTAATCTCTTTATATTTACTAATTACATTTATTTTATCACCATATTTATACAATCCACCTAATTTAAAAATTTTTAATAGGTCTCTACTTAAAGCAACATATCTTAATTGGTTATTATTAAGTTTATTTGTATCAATCAATTTACCACTAGCTGTAATCAAATATGTACTATCATTCTCACGTTGATTAGCATGATAAATTGTACCTATTAAACTAATTTGTTTTTTAACAACTATTTTATTTACTTCTTCAAAAAAATTAGTAGTAGTAAATGTTTTATCACCTACTACTACTGTTATATCAAAAATAAAAAAACTAACAATTAAAAAAAATATCTTCTTATAATTCAACACCATCTAATTTTTTTAAGTTCTCATTTGTACTAACAATATTATTATTAATACTTTTCTCTACTATATTAATTTGATTACTATTAATTAATTCTTTTTCTGGAATATTAGGAATAGCATCTGATGGAGTTAACATTTTAATTTCATTTGATGGTATCATATCTAATACTAACATATCACCATCAAAGTAAACATCTTCAAATACATGTCCATCTCTTGCCCAACGACATTTAGGAACAGTTATATTCATTCTACTAGTTGTTTTCTGTTGTTGATCTCTACCTAATGCTATAACCAATGGTGCTTTCTTAATACGTTCTACTGAACCACCACAATCGCCCATACCTAATATACGTTGATTATTAGCTTCTTTCTTAGCTTGAATACCAAACCATCCTCTCCAACCTTCTTCTTCGACCATTACCTCAAGTTCATTGATTACTTGTTCTTGACCTTGCCATTTATCTTTAGTAAATTCACTAGGTAACATACAATCGACATAATCTAGACAAATTTCATCAAATAAATAACCTCTTACTTCTTCTTCTTTTTTAATCCAATTTTTAACTTGTGTAGGTGTTGTACCAGATTTCATTTTCTCAATAACTAAATTACCTACTTTAGTATTAGATTTTAATTTTTCAATTCTAATTAATATTTCATCCTTTCTAGAACTTAAATCTTCATTTGGTACTTTAAATAATTTAGAATAATGTTTACGTCTAATATCATTTTTACGTCCTTCAAAAATTATATGTGCAACATTTTTACCATTTAAATACCCATTATTTGCTATATAAATTAAAAACGAAGATTTACCTACACCTTGTGCTGCTAAAATTAATGCCCAATCACCTATACTTAGTCCTTCACCAATAAAATTATCAAGATATTTATTACCAGTACCAATAGGAATTCTATAATCATCCATTAATATTTCTTCTGGTTTTTCTAAAATATCAGTACCGCCTTTCATTGGTGATCCAATGTTAATAACATTTTTATATTTATTAGATAAACTAATTAAAGTACTTGAATCAACTATACCAAATTTAAATTTTTCCGCAGCTTCAGCACTAATAATTGATAACTCTTGTTGTTTTATAAAATCAATAGTTCTTACCTTTGTATGTGCTCTATCATTATTAATAGATTTATCTTTATAACCCTTCCAAATTACTCTAATTGAGTTAATCCTTGCTCGTAATTCATCTTTTTCAATATCAGTTGTCATTAATGAATTAATCGCTTCAACCAAATTATCAATATTAGGTGCAGATTTATATTTTTGATGATAGTCCTTGATAATAGTCATTACCCTACGCATATCCATTGTCTGAAAATACTTTGGATGTAATAACTCAATTACTTCTTCAAAAAAATTATTACCTGTATCTTTATTAATGTTATTAGGTATAATAAGCTCACCCAATAACTTAATTTGAAAATTAATTCCTAATAAACCTAAATACTCAACTTTCTCTTGTACCTCAACCATTAAATTTATTTTAAAATATTTATTAACCTACTTTTTTAAGTTCTTCAACTTGTTTTTCCAAAATTTCTATCTTTTCAAATAAAATACCTAATAATATAACTCTTGATTGACTAAATTCCATAGAAGTTACAAAAGGATACTTTTCAATTAAAAATTTTTTATGTTTATTAAAATCTTTTTCAGTATCAGTCATTATCATCATCTATTTTATCATAAGCATCTTGAAATATATCCTTTTTATGTGGATAAAATTCACCTTTAATACCTCTTATAATATAATCATCATCAGTTACATTATAACTTTTACCTTCAAGTGTTTTAACATACAATGAGTTGTTTAAAGGTGAATTACCATCAATTTCCTCATCACTACCAAAATAATCACTAAGTTTTTGGTTGAAGCTTTTAAGCCATAAAGCTAAATCTTTATACGTTTTACCTGATGGATCAAAATAATCTATTACAATTGGTTTCTTTCGTGCTTTCATATATTTAAAATAACAATTTGTTATATTTTTCAATTATTTGTTGATATTCTGTATATTGTTCTTCAGTTATTATTTTAAAATTAATTGAATTATGTCTTTTATTATAACCATTTTAACAATACCAATCATTATCAAAACCATAAACTTCTTCAATTAAATTACCATCCCAATGTTTATAATAACTTTTAGATTCATCTAAATCATCATATATTGATTCAATACTTAAACTTAATTTATTTCCACCAATGTCAGGACTTCCATGACCATCATAAAATGTAGTAGTAGTATTTACTAAATAATGTCCCATATATTTTTTAGTTACTATAAATTTGTTTCAATAAATTATCTCTATCAAATTTATTTAATGTACGAATTTCAGTAATACTTTTATTAAAAACTTTTTTAATATCAAATTCTTCATACATATTTTCAACATCTTTTTTAGCAAGATATATTTGTAAACTATCACTAATTTCTAACATATAATCTAATAAATCAACACTAAATCTAGATTCAGGATTAAATTTCTTAATAAAAAAGTTTCTTTCGATTACATGATTATCATTCACATACAAAATAAATTTAAATTGTTCATCTGGATTTGTATAATATCCTTTATCAGCACTTGAACCTTCTGATTTTCTATACAATTTAGTATCTTTAAATGATATATTAACAGGAATTGAATCTTTATACATTTTTAAAAGATTATATCCACAATATTCAAAATTTAATTTATTTGATGTTGTAGATAAAATTGTTTGAAATTTTTTAATCATCTCACCTGCTATATCCTTTATATTTACTGAATAACGAACATATTGATTATACGCATCTGCTGGAAACGCAATTTCTGATACAGGTTCATCATTCAAATAAAGTACAAATTTGAAATTCTCTTTTGATAAAAAATTATCGTTTTTATTCATAAACTTTTGTTTGTTTTTTTAAGATTTAATTATTTTTTTTATTAAACAAATTTAAAATAAAAAATTGTTATATCCAAATGATTTTATTTTTTATTTTT
>ENA-OBIO01000380-OBIO01000380.1-metagenomes-genome-assembly--contig:-NODE-380-length-24304-cov-2.89282_pt1 | contig 24304 bp, 32 predicted proteins | sample MGYA00153383_OBIO01 | MGnify analysis MGYA00153383 | reverse complement strand
TTAACCCAACTGCTGTTACTATTTCCTACAAGCCTTACTACCCAATTATTAATGTTTTTAATGCTGGAGCAAAGCCGGGAGATGTAAACTTTGGATTTACTTGCTATTACGACCCAGCTAGAGTACCAGCTAACACTAATCAATATAAGTTTGGTAAGAGTATTCAAAACATTAACAAAATGCCAGCTTGGCTGAGCGCTCTTATTCTACCATTTGTTTAAGGATCAATGTGAAGCCCCAATTTGTAAGAGTATCAGGAGATGTCGTACCGTTTGTTCGTAAAACCCCTCCCGTAGATAACTCTCTTCCTGCAGACATTACTGATGGTTACTCCCCTATGGCTGAAGAGCCTATGGAGCAGTTACTCAAAAAATCGGGTCAACAGATTAGACCAATCAGTAATATAAAAACTGCTACGCCTTTAGCCAAGTTGCCAGCAGGAAAAAAAATTGGTGATCTGAATCCTCAAGAATTAACTAAATATAGAGACGGTCAGCAGGCTTCTAAGTCAGGCTCCCAACAGTGGTTACAACAAAATCCTTCTTCTGCACAAAATATTGTAGATCATTGGAATAAGACTACACCGGATCATAAAGACCAAGGTATGAATTGGTATCCAGATGCCCATCACGCTGCTAAGCAAATTGCTTCTGACCATGGAATTAGTGTTAATCAAACAGCAGGTTTAATTGCTAACTATTCGCCACAGCAACACTGGGCACAAAATCTTAGAATGGCATCATTAGCTGCCGGTGGACAAGTTGTAGGTGGAAAAAAAATACCTGGGCAAGAAGGCTTTATGGCTTCTTCTTCTCAAGCTCAGGTTGCTCAAAAAATTTTAAATGGTGAAGATTACCATAATATTTTTGCTGGTCAGAAAATTACTGCATTCGGCCACCTTATTGAGCATGGTGGGGACACTGATCCCAACAATCCAAATGTTGTTGTTGACAGGCATGCTCTTGGTGTAGCACATGGTGGTTATGCTGACGATGGTGTGTACACCCATTCTGGTGTTTCTTCCAAGCCTGCTATTTATGATCAGGTTGCACAGCATTATAAAGACGCTGCGGATATGATTAACGCAAGTGGTGGTCATAATGGGCAAATGGTTCAGCCACATCAACTTCAAGCAGCTACTTGGCTTACTCGCCAGCGCTTAAATATGGAAGAGGGTTATAATTCTGATAACCCTGCCACAGCTAGTCGCGTACAGGCAGCTGCTGAAGGTAATACCAATAAATGGAATGAATATGCTTCAGTAGTTCACCCATCTTTAGTTGGAAAAGTACCCGGTACGGGATTTTCTGCTGCCACGCAACAGGGTGGAGCAGTTGCAAGTCCACCAATAGCACCCCAACAGGCTGTAGCCAGTAAGATTGCTCGATTTGTTAGACTGGTTAAACCACAATATGTGAGGGCAAAATGATTCAACGATCAGCAGAGCGAGCATTTGACTATCGCACAGCAGGCATGTTTGAAGATATTGATAATGATATTCAAAGAATAGCCTCTAATGGTGATGTCTGGGAAAGAGATAACACCCTTGACGCTTTTAAAACATCTAAGCTAGATGCTGTCTTTAGTTGTAACTGCGGCAAGGATTTTACCCCACCTGAAGGAATTCATCGTTGTGCTTGTGGTAGCACTTGGGCCTCTTTCGTTATTACCCCTAATGATAAAGTAGCTAGCCAGTCAACTAAAATTGTGAGACCCGTTAATGAACACAGAGAGCGTATATTGGCTACCAGAACAATACCTAAGCAAATTGTAGGCAGAGCTAGAATTACTGCTGCGGCAAAACACGCAGACAATGGTGGATTGCCAGCTTTTGTTCGTTCTTCTGGAGATGCAGCGCCAACAGTGTTTGATCAGGGCAATGATGACTTTAAAGATAACTCTAATCAAGAAAATCCTCAGATTTCTGATTCTTCTGCTGGCGATGGTTCACACAAGTTAGCTGCCGGTGGGTGGCCTGCTACTACTTCTCCGAAAATGCCGGTAACTTCACCTAAGCCTGTTACTCAAGTGCCAGCTACCACTAAGCCTGCACAAAAGCCTGTAGCTCAAGCCGCTCCTGCTACTCAGCAGCCAGTGACTCAACCAGTACAACAACCAATAGCACAGCCTGTTGCTCAACCAATTCAGCAACCAATACAACAACAGCCTTATCAAAATGCATTTGGTCAACCTACGCAGCAACAGCAAATGACACCTCAACCTGGCTATGGTGTTACTCCAGGGGCTACCCCATTTGGTTCTCCAGCGACACAGCAACCAAGAACATATAAGAAAGAGACCTCAATGAACGTTTATTCAGAATCAGAATTCAAGCAGGGTTTTCTTCTTGCCGCTGCAGAAGAGTCATTGCCAGAAAGAGTTTTGCATAAGTCATTCCTGCAGGGCTATGCTGCTTACTATGCTCCAGTAGTTGCAGATAAAGCTCCAGGTTGGGCCACCGTTTCTCCTGACTTTGAGAAGCCTAAAGATGGAGTAAATAACTCCATGTCTGACTACACAGCACCATCTAAGCCAATGGATGATCCTACAGGTGCAGTTCGCAAGGACCTTGGCGATAAAATTGACCATGATAATAACGAAGGTCAGTCTAGAGACAGCGGCTCAATGGAAGATCTTTCTGGTTGGAAGACCTCAAAGTTAATTGACGAGTTAGTTAAAAGAGTACGCTAATGTTTGAATTAGGCGATAGGGTCTTTGTAAATTCTAATGGATTTTATTTAGGTAAAGGCCTTATCGTTTCTTTTACAAAAGGAAATGCTAAACTGTCCAATGTCGAAACGTTCGATGGGACTCGGTATTCTCTGAGCGATAGTGAAATGACAAAGATAGAGGATTAAATATGGAGCCACTAAAGACCACCGGATTAAATTCCGAGCTTACTAGGCTAAGAAAATCTGGTCTGACGCTTCCTACAAATGCTAGAAAAGCAGCAGAACAGTATAAAGCCATGACTCAGATCTCTGCCAGAGATAGCTTAAGCAACATTAAAAGGGCAGGAATGTCTCGCAGTGCCAATATTGGCGGCGGTGGCGTTCAAATGTCAATGGAAAAGGTTCGCAATCCTACTGATAGGTTTATTCAGTCTCAAATTCCTTTTCTAATTGGGGATCAAGAAGAACGTAAAAAAATTAGAGAGATGTGTAGAATATACTATGCTACTCATAACCTCCAGCCACTTTGTCATCCAGCAGGCACCCTGATCGACGTAGAGGGTTCTCAGATCGCCATAGAGGACGTAAAAGAGGGTGCGCTGGTAAGAACCCACCTTGGACGTTACAGGGAGGTTAAAGACCTCAAGAGCTTTAATTATGAGGGTGAGATGTTTACCTTCGCAACTTACAAAACTAATCGCCATCTTGAAGCGACTCCTGACCATCCACTTTATGTTTTTAGACGTACTGAGCCAATCGTCACTGCTCGAAGGACAGGAAACTATACCAATGGTGAATATCTTTGGGTAAAAGCTGCTGATATTAAAATTGGTGACTTCTTGGTCACTCCTGTTCTAAACGAAGAAGAGGACACTAGCTTTATTATTAATTCTCAAACGAGAGAGTGGACACTAAAAGCTAGTACTACCTATGGTGGTACCAGAAATATTCCAGAAAGAAATTGTTCTAAAACAAGCGAAATGAAACTAGAAATCACCCCTGAACTTATGCGTCTGGTGGGTTACTTTATTTCTGATGGATATGCCAAACCTGCCGGTAGAGTTCAGTTCTATTTTGGGAGACACGAAACTCAGTACGTTAATGACACCGTTGATCTTATTTCTTCCTGCCTAGGAAAGACAGCAAAGATTTTTGAGCACCCAACTGAAAAAATGACTACTGTTAGTTTTCATTACAAGAATTTTGCAGAGTGGCTTGGAAAAGAGTTTGGTAGTAATGCTCATACTAAAAATATTCCTGCTTGGGTTCAGGTACTTCCTGTGTATAAGCAAATTGAGCTTTTAAAAGGTTTTTGGCGTGGAGATGGTTGCTCAACTCCAAAAGAAGTTCTTTTTGATTCGGTTTCTAGCGACTTAATTTATGGTATTACTACACTATTGCAAAGAGCTGGAATTGAAGCTAGAACAAAAATGCCAGTGTCTGCTGATTTTTATAGAACTATTGGAAATCAAAAACCTTCTCATATTAAGAAAATCATTGGAAGAGTTTCCGTTAGTGGAAATTCTGCTGATAGACTAAAAGAAATAATTGGTCTTCCTGTAAGCAGAACAAAAACCCACACAACGTACTCTAAAGGCTTTTTACTGAACGGATACCAGCATCTGGCAGTAAAGTCTATAGAATCATCTCCTTTTATTGGAAAGGTATATAACTTCGAGGTAGAAGAAGATGAGTCTTATGTTGCTAACGGTTTTTCAAGCCATAATTGTATTGATATCTTTGCAAACTTTCCTATTCAGGGTATGTCAATTACCAGCAAAGACCCTGAGTTAACCAAATTCTATGAAGAGCTATTCTTTAATCAGCTAGAGTATGAAACTTTCCTTGAAGATTTCGGAAGAGAGTTTTTTACTATTGGTGAAGTAAACTCACTAGCTACATATAGCGAAACACTGGGAATTTGGGAAAGCGAACAAATTATTAATCCAGATGACCTAACTGTATCAGTTTCGCCATTTTCCAAAGACCATCGTTACCACCTTGCTATCCCTCAGGAAATCAAGGACATTATCGAGAACATGAAGCCTCGTGCTGACTATGAAATTCTTTTAAGAGAATACCCAGAAATGGTAGAAGCAGCTCGCCAATCAAATAATATGGCAAGAGATGACTCTACTACGGGCGAAGGTCTTGAAATCTCTAATGTCTTGCTTTCTCGTGCTGTTAGTAAAAATAGCGCCAATGATCTCTATGGTAGCCCAAGAATGCTCCGTGCCTTTACCCTCCTGAACCTAGAAGAGGGTCTGTATGCCGCTCAGAAGGCCGTAGCCGACCGTTTGTACTCTCCGCTAATACTTGCCAAGCTCGGCTCTCCTGATTTGGGAGATGGCGAACCATGGGTTCCTGATGAAGATCAATTGCAGAACTTCACAGATCAAATGTCTCAAGCAATGAGCGCTGATTTTAAATTCCTGGCATATCACTTTGGTATTGAAATTGAATCTGTATTCGGTAGAGAGTCTGTTCCTCGTTTTGATCAAGACTTTGATCGTATTGAATCAAAGATGCTTGAAGTATGGGGAATTGGTGAGTCTCTTATTTCTGGTGGAGATGCCGGGGCTTATGCTTCTTCTGCCCTTAACTCTGAGCTTGTTACTCAACTTATGTCATCTTATCAAAAGCGAGTTAAACTTCACTTTAAAAAAAGAGTAGAAGTTGTTGCTGAGGCCCAGGGCCATTTTGACTATAACGTTTCTAATGGTGTTCGTACTCCAATTATGGAAGAATACCTAGAAATTGAAGAAGATGGAACTGAAAGAGTTCGCAAGCGTCCAAAGCTTTTGCTTCCAGAAATTAATTTTTCTTCTATTAACTTGCGTGACGAAACAACTGAGCGTCAATTCTTAATGCAATTGCAACAAGCTGGCGTTCCTATTTCTGCTAAGAGGCTTCTTCTTAATACAGATATTGACTTTAAGGAAGAAATTAACTCCGTGCAGGAAGAGCAAATTCAGCTTGTAATGGCAGATGTTGAAGCAAAGCAAAGAATGATTCGAGTTTTGACTGAAAGAGAGCAACCTCTTCCGCAAGAGCTTCGAACTATTCAGCAGTTGGAGCAAATGCCTCCACCTCCTCCCATGGGTGTTTCTATGCCAGTTCCTAATTTGGCTACTAATCCAATGAATACACCAACGGTTGCACCTAACCAAATGGCTCAACAGATTGCTATGCAAAATGCTCAAGCTGTCCAAGGTACTGCGGGTGCTGGAAATGCTCCTGCTCCAGGCGCTCCTGGGGCACCTTCAGCTCCACCTCCTGCTCCTGCAATGGGTGCGCCTTCTCAGCCAGATACGCAATTGCCGCAAAATTGGATTTCTCAAAGACCAGAAATTTCTGATAACCAGCGTGCAGGTATGCCTACACAATCAGCAAGAACAAAATCATCAATGAGACACGACCCCTCAACAATTGGTTTAAGAAATCTTTTAACTCCACAATCAATTGATAACGTGGTTAATGAAAGACCATGGACAAGATCGCTTGGGCACCTAAAAGACTCCTAAGTAATGATTATTAATAGCACGAATAATTCTTAACATATAGACACGTTTAATTAAGGAAAGGTATCTCTCCATGGCTAGTCGCAAAATTGCGGTCATGACCGAAGATGGTGCTGGTTTTCTTCAAGAAACTAATTCAAGTTTCGGAAGAACCAGCTATCGCATTTCGGGCAATGGCTTTGAGGGTTGGTATTCAGCCAATCAAATTTTTTCTGAACTAGACGATGATGAAACTACCACTGACCTTAATTTTGATATTGATACAGATAATAACTCTGAAGGCGAAGATGGAAGTTCTGTTATTCAGCCAGATGAGGGTGATGACGACCCTATGGGCCTAGAAGAAGGAACAGAACTGCCTTGGAATCCAGAGCCAACTGAAGAGTGGGGTACGGGTTCCGACGACGGTGAACTTACCCAATTGCCAGACGGTGGAGAAATTAGTCTTACTCCATCAAGCTCAACAAAAGGTAGTGACTTTTCTGAAGACCCAGAATCCTCCACTAAAGTATTTGGCAAGATCGGTGGAATTAATTGGGACTCTGCCGAGCATGGAACAATTGGCCAGCACCATGAAATTTATGTTTCCTCTTCTCCTCATGACACTTCTTGGGTAATTGGTGACAAAAATGGGAATCCTGTTCACCAAAATTCCCACGGTAACCGTAATGGAATGACTGATCAGGATCATGATCATGCCCTTAATTTAATGTCAGAAGATGCTGATGAAGTTGAGCAGGGCGCATTAGCTAAAGGCCGTCATAGCTTTAAAACTCCACGCAAAGCTTTTATGGAATACATTGCTTTAGTTCAATCTGATTCAATGGTTCGTGAGGCAGCTTGGGCTGATGTTCGTAAAAAGGCCAGACGTATGCTTAATGGCGGTGACGTTATGGTTGTTTCTAATACGTCTAGAGAAATAGTAGCAAAGGTTGATGGTGATCATGGACGATATGACACCTCCGTTCACAGAAAGAATGCTTTCGGCCAGGGAGTTACCTATTGGGATTGCGATTGTGAATGGGGCCAGCATGCCTATAAGAGAGCGCGCACGTTCATTGGAAGAATGTGTAGCCATAGTCTTGCGACCTATTGGGCTATGCAGGCGAAGCAGGCTCCAGCTTCTACTAAGAGAAGAATTGACAATAAGACGGAACGTCATACTTTAGGTAGTAACGAGGGTAATGTTGAAATTGCTAACTACCCAAAAAATGAATCCCTAGCTTCTCGTCAAGCTGGACTAATGATTTGGGACGATGATCTTCATAAGGTTATGAAGCAAATGTTCCCAGCAACTGCTCCAGGCGGCGGAATGGGTATGCCTGGAGATCCTGGCTCTGCCGGTATGTCTCCAATGTCAGCAGATCCCGCTGGAGTTCCTGATGGTTTAGGTAACGATCCTGGATTAGATCCCAATCAAATGGGCGACCCTAATGGTAGCGGATTGCAACCAGGCGGCGCTACACCAGAGTTTGTTAGATCAACAAATGGTCCTACACAAGCTGATCCCGTAAATACACCTACAGGAACACCTTTGACAGCCAGTATCTTTGATCAATACATGAGCGGCAAGACTGCAGAGTTTACTAATGGTAATCCTAATAATGATTTTGAAAAATGGGGAGAGCCAAACTCTGAGGGCGCAGAAACATTTAATACTGTGCAAGAGCTAGACAAAGAAAACAAGCCAGAAGAAAATGTATACGATGAATTCTATGGTCGCTCATCTAATGTCTTAGCGTACAGTTTTGCTGAAGATAGAGATGATGATGGCGAAGATGGTGAAGAGCCTCGTTCTTGGAGCCACAACAAGTCATATGATGATGACTCAGAAGGTGAAAATAATGACTCCCTGCATGATGGTCATGACCATGAATATCGCCACGACTACATTCGGTCTAATTTATCTGCACTAGGTGATCCTTCTATAACTGATCCGCAGCCAGGCCAAGATATTAATACTCCTGCTGTTGCTGAAAGTCAATTGCCTGTTGTTCCTCGCGCACAACAGCAAGGTGGAATGCAGGGGTATTCAAAGGTAGCTGGAATTGACGGAGAAGATCATAACCCATACGAAAATTATGATTCTGATCCTTCAGACTATGTAAGGCATTCAGCTCCTCGCAGTCCAAACTTTAATGGACATGCTGATCCTTGGCAAGAGCAAGAAGAAAAAGATCCAGGCGGAATTGCCACTAACTTTCCAAAAAGAAATGTAAGCCGCCATCAGTTCTCTGATATGCAAACAGATCCGGCTTTAGATCCAGCTAATGGTCCGCAAGATCCCAATGCGCAGCCCATGCAGCCTGGTCAAATGGGTCAGCCGGGAGTAAATCAAGCACCAGTATTAGGTAGCCCTCAAGCCGGACCTATGCCGACACCTGTTGCTTCACCTAGAGTTCAACAGGCTTCTTTTAATACATTTGCTGACAATGATGACTCTTCGGACAATTCTTGGCAAAAAGATTCAAAGCCAGCAGATCATGATGAAGACGATGACTATGATGACGACGATGAAGATTACCATAATAATGAAGAAGATCACGATGGTAAAACTTCTTCTAGGCACGATGACGAAGATGATGTTTATTCAAGTCAAAGCGTAGAAAATATTCGTCAAGCAGAAAGATTTAATGAGCAGGCAGACGATGTGGTGGCTCAATTCCAAAGAACTGCGGGAAAAAACTTTACATTTTCCGAGCAGCAAGACCTAATTAATGAAAATAAATCAGGTTCAGCCAGACAAATGGCTGATCTTAATTTAACAAATAGTTTCTACGAATAAAACTTTATCACAATATAAATAGTTTTTAATCAAACGAGTTAAGGCAATACATGAGAGGCAACACAAAATGCGCAGATATGCTGAAGCAGATCCCACAGTATTGTGGTCTTCTCCTGGTTATTTGAGAAAAACTGCCGGAAGCAAACTAGCCTCGATTAAACTTTCAAATGGCAAGATATATAATCAACCATCAGATACTATTGTTACTGTTACTCGCGCTATTTCAGCTAGAGTAAATCAAAACTTTGATGGGTTTCCAAGTAAAGAGCTTAAGTCAGCAGCGCATACTTTTGTTGGTCGTCCTGTTTTTGTTAATCACAACAATGAGGATCATCGAAGAACTCGTGGAATTATTATTGATTCTGCTTACAAAGAAGCAGGTACTGATAAATACATTGAGCTGCTTATTGAAGTAGATGCTAAAAGTTTTCCTAAATTAGCATCTCTTATATCTACAGGTGAATTAGATTCAGTTTCAATGGGAACTGATGTTGAATTTACTAAATGTTCTTACTGCAATAACAAAGCCTATGAAATAGAAGATTTTTGTAGTCATGTTAGAAATCAAAAAGGCCAAACACTTTCCAAAATGGGAAGTGATGGAAAAAGAGAATCCGTACTTGTATATGAAAGTTGCTACGGTCTAAATTTCTTCGAGATCTCTTATGTATTTGATCCCGCTGATGAACTGGCAATTTCAAGTCATGTCTACCTTCCAAAAAAGTCAGGAAAAGAATCAATGAGGAAGAGAGCGTTGGGCGAAATTGTTTCTCCCGAATCTGTTGATACTCTGAGAACACAGGAAACTTGCCCTCAATGTGGTAACGAAAATTATCAATCAAATTCTTCATCTGGTTGCAGTCTTTGTGAATATAAGGCTCCTCCACAAGAATGGCAAGATCCAGACACAATGAAATCAAGAGTATTAGATATTATAAGAAATAATCCAGGACCAACAGGAAAGGAGGGGAAGCAAATGCCCGATACTACTTCTCGTCTTAAAGAAGCTTTAGCTCGCAAGCGCTATGAAGAAGCTCAGAGAAGAATTGCAGATGCGGATGCTACAACCGATGCGGCAAGAGATTCTGATACAACTGATCCCACAAAGATCGATCAGGGCTTTACCACTTGGGATGAAACACGCGCACCTGACGATACTACAGATGTGACAAAGCTTCCTACAGATTATAAGAGTTCTGCTGTAGCTCGTCGCAGAGCACAGTATATTCAAAATAAGAGATCTGCATTTGGTCAGGATGATCCTACTGATCCTGCTGCTGGTGCGACAGATCCTGCTGCTCCTAGTTCAGATGGCCCTAACTCTGGTCCCCCAACTTCTGATACTCCTGGAACTTCTGACGTTTCCGGCCTGCCAATTACTTGGAAGCAGGACGAGTCAGGTCAGCCGTACGGAACTGTAGACGGAACAGACTTAGATATTTTTGTTAATGAAGATATGTCTTGGGAAGTTCTCCCAGAAGGATCAACTGATCCCATTGCTCAGGGTAATGGATCTTCCTATGAAGATTGCGTACAGCAGGCCTTCCAACAGGCTCAGTCAATCGGTAGTCAAGCAGATCCATCAGCTCAAGGTGGCGACCCATCTGCACAGGCTGCTCCTCCTGTAGACCCTAGCGCCGATCCTAACGCTGCAGCTCCTGCCGCACCAGACCCTACTAAGGTTTCTCGCAACAAGCGCGCTCAAGGAGAAACACCTGCAGAAGCAAAGCCTGATGAAAGAACTGACGTGGAAAAACTTCCAGATTATGACACAATTACCACAGACAAGAGTCAATATGATTCTTCTGACTATGATAAAAATTCTTTTGAGCAGCACAATAAGCCAGTAGATGGTTCTGACATTCAGAACTTTCAGCCTGGTGGAAAACCTTTCTCGGATAACCAGAAGCAGACTAGTCGTAAGGCCTCTTCTTCAAAGGTTTATGAATTGGTAGATCTTTATGTAGAGCACGGCGTGGTCGCTAATAATAGAGCGGCAAGACTTCAGGCTATGGCCAATATTGAAAATGCCCCAGCCGATGTAGTACAAGACAGAATTAATACTCTTAATATTGTCTCTGCAGCAAACGCCAACAAGGTCGAAAGGCCACGTAGCGCAGTACCACAAAGAGCAGCAAAGGTCGCTCCTAATATGGCTTCCCATACCGCTGCCGCATCCTCCTCACAGAGTGATGACTACCTAGCTTTTATTAAATAAGGAGCTGATTACTATTTTCAGAACCACTGTGGGGAATGTCGCCCAAAAGCGTACTATTCGCCCTCTCTATGCGAACACACAAGCAACACCGTGGGGTGGATACCTTGATCCTGCTTGGGATCGTAGTGTAGATATTTACCCAGGAATGGTTTTGGCCAAGGGGCCGACCCCAGGCGAAACATTTACTTTGGCTACCAATATGACCCAAAGGGCTCTTGGACTTTCCGCTTTGTTCGTCGCTCCAGTTCTTGGAATTGACGAAGTTAAGTCTTCAGGCGCAAACAATCTCACTTGCTGGGTTGGTGGACCGGATGCTTTCTTTGAGATCCTTGCCCCAGCGTTTGATCCAACAGCTAACTGGACTCTTCCAACTGATGGAACCCGTAAGCTTTTGACTTTCACAGTTACGGGTCATCCTAAGGGCGCAGGCCTTGTTACAGTTCTAGGTACCGCAAACGCATCTACTTCTGTTGTTGCAGATTTGGTCAATGTCGTGGGTACAAGTAAGATCATCATCCGTCTCAACGTAGTAGCATAAGGGAGGGGGAATCCATGACAGTTCACAATGAATTCGCTCGCTTTGCCAAGGCATCTGGCGAGTATGTTTCAGAAATTATTGCAGCAAAGAAAAGACTGGGTAACCGTACCCTTACTGCCAGAGAGAAGAAGCAGCACCTTGCTACCATTCTTTCTGATAAGTCCGGTGGCTTGCAGCGTCTAGGCCAGTCTATGATTGGTCCTATCCAGCTCAAGCTTCGTTACCAGGGATTGCTTCGTAACGTTTTGCTAGAAGACACTCTAGAGCCAGGCGTACCGATTGAGTATGACGTTCTCGATGATTTGGGTCAGGCTTACCAGCTTCACTCCAACGAGGGCGAAGTTAAGATTACGCCTTTCGAAGGCAAGCGCGTACCGGTCTCGCTTTTCCGTATCGCCACTCAGCCTTCTATCAAGAAGGAAGATCTTTACTACTTGCGTGCGAACATCGTTGAATACGTTCAGGATGAATCAAAGCAAGCAATCATGAAGCAGGAAGATTCCTACCTTATCGGCCTTATTGAGGCTGCTATTACTGATTATTCTGCAAAGGACCCTTACGGTAATTCTCACGTAATTTCCGCTCCTGCAGGTACATTGACCCCAGATGTTCTTTATGATGCGGTCGGCGTAACAGATCAGCTAGAGTTGGAATCCAAGAGACTCCTATTCAACAACGTTCGTTACCGTGACCTTTACCGTTGGGATATCAACACAACTGGTTGGGCATTTAAGGACCGTGTTGTTGCTGGCGAGAAGATCGTTCAGTTCGGTGAATTCCAGATCGGTAAGAGCATCATTATTCCTAAGGATACTGTTTACTTGACACCAGAGCCCGAGTTCCTTGGTGTGTTCCCGGTTATGTACTCTTTGGACGTTGAAGAGAACAACCAGGTTCCTCAGTTCCATAAAGGTTGGGTCTTGGACGAATTAGTGGGAATGGTTATCCTCAACCCGAGGGGCTTGGTTAAAATTAGCTTGTCCTGAAGTCTAGGTTAGTAAGCTTTTAAGTCAGCAATACCCCACATAACTTCGGTTGTGTGGGGTTTTTGCTTTTTATTTATTTAGTACTTCCGCCTTCACCTTCCCAGTTTTCGCATTCTTCGTCATCTATATCTTTGTCGGTATGTGTGGGGTCATCCACTCTCAATACTATTGGCTCTTCGTTCATCATCTGCCTTTCCGAAATCTTCTTCGTGGGGGATAAACTTTCTTAGCTGCTTCCATCCTCTAAAGTTTCCTGACATACTGGAGCTATAGCCATTGTGAAGGTGCACGTAGTGAGGCGTAGCTACATGCTCTAACGGGCTCAGATGGCCGCTACCGGCAAGACGCTCATAGAGGTCTAGATCTGCCTGTAGGTCTCTCTTGCCCTCCTGTGTGAGGTAGGAAACCCTTGCACAGCGAGCTGCGGAGATCTTCTGAATGTCAGAACCATATAGATCATGTTCGGTAGCATATTTTAGAAACTCATCCTGCTCATCTTCGCTAACATAAGGAAGATGCCACTCATTGGTGTAAAGTTTCCTTGGTTTAGATGTGGCATACAACTCTTTCATCATTTCAGCAATAACTCTAATTTCTGGCTGAGCCATAGAGTTAGCTCTAAGAGCGAAGAAATTGGAATACTCTGTTCCGGTACAAACCACTGTCTGCCACATGAATGGTTCTAGTAGGCGATTGGTGATTTGCTTATGGACGCCTAACTGTTGTAGAGACTTTACTGCACTAATAGCTTCATCTCGTGCGTCCAGCCAAGCTCTCTTTGCGAGGATTGTATCCCCAAAGTTAATTTCTTCCTCGGCCTGCATTCCCTTTTGATTTTTGCCCCAATATTCGGGGACAAAGGGGTCTTTCTCTAACTTCAGGATCTGCTTCTCTACAGGAATTGCGCGAGATGATGCACTGTTTTTTGAAAGGGCACGATGCGTATTAAACTCTGCTAGCACAATGCGAGGAAAGGTTACCTGAAAAGTGGTCAGTCGATCTCCTGCTTTACTGATTGAGTCGGCAATTATCTTTGCTTCATACGCCATTAAAATAACCTCGTTGCTGGTCCGAAAGAGTTTGCAAAAGCATTAGCTGCTAACATAGCTTGATTCCAAGAGGGGTATGATTTAGTAAACCCATATCCGAAGCTGTCGTTGACTAATTCTTCAAATATTATGTTCTTAATAACAAGCCACACCCCATCTATCTTTCTGACTTTACATGAATAGTCTAAAAGACCACATTCGGGCTTAGGGTTCTTTTTATATGGCATATCACTTCCCTACCTGAATTGCATATTCAAACGAACGACGATAGAAGGCACCCTCATAGAAGAATACGGTTCCCTCATCCAATTCAATGACACTAAATTCATCAGGGGCATAATGCTTTGCCTTCGGTGGCATTTTTGCAAATTTCTCCTCCACCATCCGAAGAATTTCATTCTGAATATTTTTGAACCTGACTTCTTCAATGGTTTCTCCATGAATCGCCCTAGCGTGTTTTGCCATCTTTCCTTCTCCTTTTAATTAATCTATATGTGTCATCGGCAATTTCACAACCAGCCTCAAGGAACTTAACATATCCATAGATATGGCAGTACTCACCCCAAGGTAAATCTTCTTTAAGCTTTGTTAAAACGTTGTATGCATCTACACGTATCTGATCCACCATTGATATTATCGGTGGTTCAATCATTTGATTGCTTCTCACTTTTCGCCATCTTCATCCTCCTGATACTTATAAACTGCTTGCCTTAGTTCCCAATGTTTATTCCAGAAATCATCAAACCTACCATTGTCTGTTGCGTAGACAAATAGTTCAGCAGCTCTAATGACTTGCTCCTCTAGGTCAGTAATGATAATCCCTTTACAATCTCGATAGGCTGCGGAACAACACGTCGAACAATTATTACTATGTCAGGGTGCTTGCTATGGTAATATTCGGCGCTCTCTTCGTCGCTACACCATTCAATTTCTTCTAAGTGAGCTTTAACTATATCTTCAAGAGTGTAGTAGTCGTGCTCTTCCATATATCTGCGATCTGCTGCGTCTACCCAAAAATTTCCATACTCATATTGAATCACTGATTACCCTCTTTCATGAATCTATCGTTAGCTACTATTTGCAGAATTTCCTCTTTGCTAATTCCTGCCCAAGCAGCATGTGAGATAGCTATTTCTAGATCTTTAAGAACCTTCTTTTTTAATCCAGCTCCATGGCTTTCGCAACCAACTCTTTTGCAAGTACCATCACATATAGTCTTATGATCAGGTTCAGGATAGCCACTAGAAGAGTATTCACAAGAGTGGCAAACACACCCACCAAAATCACTTGGAGGACCTAATGCTTTGTCTTGCATGATAGGAAATTCTTTTTTCATATCAGAGTATTTTTTATTAAAATCCACACTGACATTAACTGATTGCCAGCGTCCCATAGGGTGAAGGCCGGTTCTCCACCAGCTCCACATTCCATTACTGGCAGTAGAACTGTTTGGGCCATTGTCTGGATCATTTTCTACTGGCCAAGTTTCATAAATCTTCATGCTGGTTTAATCTCCAATACAGTATAGGTAGTGGCAGACCATGGCCTTACCCACTCAAGCGCTTTATATGTGTGTGTCGAATGGGGAGTTCTGAGACCGGCTTTTACTAGGACTGCATGTTCTTTCTTGTCCTTTTCCCAAACATCCTGTATTGCCTTCTGACGCCGACTGTACTCGGCCTGGTCTGTCCGGTCACCTTCAGCCAGAAGGTTGTCAGCGTAGGCCTGAGCGGCTTCTCTAGTCGTAAAGTAACCGTAATCTTCGTCCATTGTGTCAATGGTGTCGCCTTCGCGGGCGTGATCGTCCCAGTCTGCGTGGTTATTTTGAATCATGTAGATACTGCTCATTATATGCCTCTCTAAAGCCGAAGGTCTTGGCCTCTGATTGAGACCGGGTACCTGTGCCGCTATCTACTGCTGGGTGGACCAGTTGCTCTCATCCAAGAGTCCGATACCCTTAGCGAACACACCTTCCAGCTTAGCCCACTTAATCAAGCTACCCTTGATGCTCTTCTTCCAGATCGTACCGCTGGTGACCTGGACCGGAACAATGCGACCATCCGGCAGGGTGGCGTGGCAGTAGCTGATGTCCCAGAAGGGGCACCCACGGTCGGACAGGAGACGAAGACGGCTGATCTTGCCGCCAGCCTGCTGCACATCCCACAGCGTGTACTGATCGGTGTGGTCAACCTGGTCGTGGTAGGTTCCATCAACCAGCGTACCGGTAAAATCAACGCCGTAGCGGATGGCCGTGTCGTAGAGCGAATCGAGGTTGTTGGACATTTTGTGCTCCTCTGTGGTTGGTAATTTTAGTCTACACCCTGCACAACAGATACACAAGCTAAATATCTGGACCAAACGGGTGAACCTAGAGGATAAATCCCGCCTGGCGCAGATCGCGCCGGATATCCATGATGGTCTTAGGGCTCACTGAGGAGCAGCTAACGGTGACAAAGCCGTTACCATTAACAGCTTTGACCCTGATGTGCCTACCACCCTTGATGACAGCACCAGGGGCCTGCTTGTCAGCGATCTTGAGCAGCTTCGCCACTTCGATGTTACACTTGCCGTAAGCCGGTGTTCCCATGACGCTCTCCCTTGATTGGATGACTAGGTAAGCCTACCACAAACCTAGATGGTTTGCCAATCAACGATGGCGTGCCTGGTCGGCATGACTGTACCGGGTAGGTTTGCAGCCCACTGTAGGGCAACCCTAACTGCATCTGTTGGGTCTGTGCCCATCACTCCAAAGGTATTCACTCTGTGGTCACCTGGGGGCCTGTGCGTGGCTGTCCAGACATCTATAACAAAGAAGTTGGGCGCATCATTCGTCTTCATCGTCCTCTTCTTCCTTCTCGTTTTCTTCGTCTTCTTCCTGCTGACATTCTTCACAACCACCATAAGGCTGCTGCTCGTGATCTGGGCAGATCTCTTCTACTTCCAGCTCGTCCTCGAAACTGTAACGTTCCATGATAGCTGTAAGGGCAGAAGACATGGAGTAGAAGCCATCTTCGACACAACCCTCGTCACTGAACAGTCCGTACTCTGGCATGATGTGATCCTTTCAGTATTTTTATTGGTCTTCTACTGCCTCAAGCCCCACACCTTTGCAGATGTGAGGCAAGAAGCGTGGTGAATCAGAAGTGATTATCTGCCGGGTAGTGTCCTGGTCCTGCACAGAGCCATGCAGACAAGCCATGCTCGCACTCAGTCTCCAGAATTTCATTGTACTCTTCGTTGCTCATGGAGTCAAGATTTTGAATATGACCCAACTCGCAGAACTGGCCATCGATACGGGCACTGCAGAGCATATCGTTTCCACTGGCATTGATGATGCGAACCTCAGAGCAGGTCTTGAAGGCGGCGGTCTGGCTGTAGGCGATGGTGCTCATTTTGTGCTCCCTTGTCTTGGTGTACCTTGAGCTTAGCAGGTTACTCGCCGGGATACAAGTCCCAACCAAAATCTGGACGCTCATAGGTTACGAACTCATTGTAAAGATCAGAGTCAATCTCGATTCCGTCCTCCCACTTATGGATGACAACGCCCTTATCGATTGATCCACTGAGTTTCGAGTCAAAAATAATTGCGTAACGACTCATGATGTACTCCCTTGTCTCGGTGTAACACAAGCTTAGCCTGTCAGCACCGTTAACGCAAGCTCAACCTATAGGCCATATGGGTGATAAGAAGAATAAACTTCATGCTACTTTCACTCCCATCTCGTAAAAAGAGACTCTGAGGATGAATGCCGCTTCGGCACCCATTGCGTAATGAACTAGCTCAACGAACTTGGCTGTAAACATCTCACCGTGTCCACTGACCGTAGAGTAGTGATGTGCCAGCTCATGAAGTACTACAGACTCCCTGAGAGCGAAAGGAGGTAGAGTCATCACACCACCGCCCATCGTAGCGTAGCGACCATCTGAGCTGCCCTTAACAACCTCCACAGGAGACAGGTTAAACTTCTTAGTCATCAGATTGCAGTAGTTTTGAGCTGATTCGATATCCCCGAATTTTCTTTCCCGAGAGACACGTACGGTGCTGCCTGCAATTTTAAGCAGGGGCACTTCGTACTGGTTCTCCAAGATCCTCCGAAAAGAAAACTCAGCGTCGTAGACAGTCTTGTCTGCGGCTTTCGGCTTACAAACCATGATGTCTCCTTAATTAAGATGGCAATATTCAATATAGTGCCTAGCACCCAAGCCGTCAAGCTCAGATGCTAGGCCATATGGATGAATCAGACGAGCTGCCTCTGTGATCCGATACGGGCAGAGTTTGCAGCGGCGCTACCGGCAGAGTGAGCGCTACCTGAGCCAGAATGTGACCCACCCTTGTACGAACCACGAGCGTTGGAACGCTTCTTGTAGAATTCGTTGACTTCAAGAGCGGTGGCCCTCAAAGCCAATGCAGCTCCTCCAGCGACACCGATCTGCCTGGGTGCATTGGGATCTGCAGCAGCCCGAGAGATAGTTTCCTGCTCCTCTTCCTGAACCTGCTGGAGAGCTTCAATTCGGGCAGAGTGTAGACGACGGTCGATTCGACTGGTCCAGCCCTCTTCGAAAGACAAACGCTCAGAAAGACCGTGAGGCTTCTTTGTGCATCCTGTACGCCAGTCGTAGGAGCCCTCATTCAGCTTCCAGTCACCTGCTGCGATGTACAGACGTGAGGCATCTTGCAACTGCACAAGCAACGAACCGTAGAGAGCCTGGATGGTCTCGATCTGCGAAGGAAATCCGAACAAGATGACGTAGGTTTTGTTGTGAGCGATGTTGATCTTGACGTTGTTGTTCTGTGCAAGAGCACACATCAGATCCACCTTGATAGACAAGCCACGACCTGCACGCTCACCGATGTGGAATATTTCGACGGCGGGCACCTCACGCTCTTCCTGCTTCTGCGTGTGCTGCCTAGCGATAGCGAGGTCGATCTCATACCGGGTAGCAAGGTCCTGCGCCTTGGCCATGTAGGTGCTAGCCTCATCCTCAGTCGTAGCGTTCTCAGCGAGCTTAAGAAGCTTTGCCAGCTTGTCGAGGTACTTGTCTGCCATGATCAATCCTTTGGTCGGTGTGTTGTTGACACCATTAATGTATCGCATCTTGACCCAGATGTCAAGAAAAAAGTTTTTTGAGGTTAACCCTTGACATCGTAGCTTGGGTATGGTACAATCTAAATTTTTGCAGTGTAGAGCAAATATAAAGCTATCTGATATACTGCATTTAAATATACTAGGGAGTTTATATGTCTATTATTTCAGATAGTGCCCCAGAAATTGCTAGAGAAATTAAAGAAAATATAGATGAAATTTATGATTGCTTTCGCTCCATTTCTAACGGTAAAGAGGCTAAGCATTGGGCAACTGCGCATGGAGAGCAGCTTAGAGCTGAGGTAGATACATTGTTTAGTGTTTTTTTAGCTTTAGAAAGAGAGCACTACGAAACTCTTATTGCCTATCACACATTACAACATGAAAATGAGGCTTTTAAGCAAACTTTAGAATTTGACAATATCCGTATTGAAAGTGACCACGAATAGGAGTTAGTGATTTTTCTTGATTTTATCTGATGTTGACCTGATGATTGCAATTGATTCTGGCCAATTGGGCGTATCGCCACTTGTAGAAGGAAGTATTCAGCCAGCTAGTATTGAACTTCACTTGGGAAATAGTTTTAAGCAAATGAAACTTAGTCGATTTCCCATTGATTTACTTAACCCACATATTGAGTATGACGAATATGAAATAAAAGATAACACGCGAATTAAGATTGAGCCTGGCGGTTTCTTTTTAGCTCACACTAAAGAAACAGTACGTATTCCTAATGGTACTGTTGCTCGGGTAGAAGGAAAGTCCTCTCTTGGACGATTTGGTTTAGCTATTCATGTGACAGCAGGTTATGTAGATCCAGGATTTGAGGGTGAGATTACTTTAGAAATAGTAAACCTATCCCTCAATGCATTATTGCTTACCCCTGGAATGAAAATTGCTCAATTGTGTGTAATGCAAATGACAAGTGAGGCATCTGAACCTTATGGCCACCCCAAGTTTAAAAGTCATTATCAAGGACAAACTGGAGCTACTGCTTCTAGAATAACCTAAAATATTTATTGCAATTCACACTAAAGTCCTTAGTAGGTATTGCTAGCACTTGACAGGGTAACAAATGAGAAAGAGGAGTGAAAATGACAGAACCCCAACCTCAACCACAAGAATATAAAGGTCATGTTCTTTCAGTAGAAACATGGACTAAGGTTGTAGCAAGAAGAGAAGAATTAGAAAATGAGCGTAAAGCAGGGGTGGGAATATGAGTTTTAATGCTGATTCTCCCCTAGTTACAGTAGTCCTGGAAGAGCCAAACCATTCTGGTTACTCTGATAAGGATTATATTGTTGTTCACGATATTGAATGTCCTCCTGGTCAAGGATGGGCGCAATCTCTCGGTGGGCCTAACTACTTGCAGAACCCAAATGAACAGGCGTCAGTTCACTATATTGTAGATGCTACTCAAATCGTTCAGGGTCTCCCAGAATCATTGTGGGCATGGGGGACAGGCTCTCCTGGCTCCGAGCACGGTATTCATATTGAGCAAGCTGGATATGCATCTTTTACTCGTGATCAATGGCTTGGGTCTGCTGCAGCAATTGGCTCTCAATATAGCAGGCCAGACGGCACTGTTGTTACTTACACTGCACAAGATGCAACTGATATGGGTACACAATTAACTTTGTATGCTCATCTTATTGCTGATATTCACCAGCGTCACGGTTGGGGATCTCCCAATTGGATGGGTGATGCCGAATTAATTAGTGCAACGCAAGGTAATGCTACCGCAAATCACGTTACTATGCATCGTCAGATTACTGCTGATGTTGGTGGAACAGTTCATTCTGATCCAGGTCCAGATTACCCAACGGACGTTCTTATTTTACAGGCACAGACAATTTATGGCGGTGGATCACAAAATCCTACTCCCGCTACTCCCGCACCAGCACCGGCACCTACAGATTGGTTGGATCAACTAATGGCACTAGATAGAAATTCCGCAGAATACAAAAATCTTTTGGCAGATATTGCCAATCAAGTATTGTCAACTAAATTGAACGTTAAGTGGAAGGTCGATGACCCTGATTACAGGATTAGTGTTGCTGGCCTACTTTCCGGTCTTTCGTTGCAAACAAAGGCAAACTGGCAGAGAAATTCTGCTATTCAAGGATCTGTTACCGCAATTCAGAGTTCTATTGCTGCAGTTCAGGCAACTATTGCTGGTCTAGCTAAGGCAATTCAGTCTGTAGGCAAAAAGTAATGGCTAATGAATTTCAGAAGTCTGCTAAGTCTATTGTTGCATTTGTCTTTGCTGCAGCTACCGCAGTTATTTCTTATGGGGATCTAATTCCTCTTAACCCTACACTTAGAGGTATTCTTTCTGCAACTGCAGTATTTATTACAGCAATTGCGGTATGGGCTAAGAAGAATGCTCCCCTTATTGAAGCTGGCGCAAAAGAAGTTGATTCAATTGCGTCAGACCTCGGTATTAAAATTCCAGACCTTCAGGTTTGGGCTACTGAAGCTCTTGGTGTTTTAGGTACAACACAAACTTCAGTTGTAGTAGCAGTCCCAGTCGAACATGTTGCGCCAGTTGATCCTCTAGCCGCTGCTGCTGTTGTTGGCGAAAAAGAAACTGTGGTAGATCCTCTAGCGTAAATTAAAACCTCCTTTAGGTCTGCTACCTTAGGGGAAAGATAAACGGCTCTTCACTTGTATGCCTCAGGTGAAGGGTCGTTTATTTATGTAAAAACAAAAGACAATCAGATTTGTGAGCACGATACAAGATAAGAAATGAAGAACATTAATCATTTTAACGAATGATTGTGAAAATTGTACTGGCACGACCAGTACTCAGAAATGCTTTTAGCATATCTGACCAACGAAACTAAGCCCACTTGCGGGCCATAATGAAAGAAGATACTGCTATGCCCAGAGGAATCGCTAATGAAAAGACCTCACCTGATTCACCGAAAATTACCACCGAAAAGACGACAGACACCCATAGTGTTACCAACACTGACAATGGATCAAATGGCGCAACAGATACAGCAGAACATTACGAAGTAAAAGAATTCTCTCCTCGGAACGTTAGAGGATATGAAGGAATGCTTTGGGTTCGCAACAATACTGCGACTACAGTAAGTTTTGATAATGGTAATTCTAAAGATCACGTCACACTTAGACTTGAACAAGCAGGCCGAGATGGTTCAGTTTCTGTTCTCCCACAAGCCGTAGCAAACCATCCTGGATTTCAAAAATTTTGGAGAAAAGGAAAGGTCACCGTTACTGATGACCCTGAAATGGAAATTCAGCTAGAAAAGTATTCGGTTGATGAAGTAGAAGTTGAAAGATTACAAGCAATTAATACTCAAGCTCAGATTATCCACACGCAACAGCGATCAATTCCTATGCCAAGAATTGGAATTTTTGCGGACGATCAAAAAGCTTAGTATTAAACATTGAGTCAGGGAAGGTCCCGGTGGCTCTTTAGCAAGGCCCAACTAAGGAGTATTAAATGGCAGGCCCAACAGTCTCATCGTTCGCCCCAGGTTCAGTTTCGGCCAATGCGGGAAACACCACTACGGTTACAGGTGTGGGCTTTAGCCTTACTCCGGTAACAGCTACTGTCAACGGCTCACCGGCTGTTGTCTCGGTAACTAATGACACTACCCTTGTTCTTACACTTCCAGCAACAGGTCCTGCTTCAATTGGTGCTGCTGTTGTTGTTGTTACAAATTCCGGTGGTTCTACTACTAACAACTCTGGTCTTACTGTAACCTCCTATGTCGTTCCTACCAGGAATAACATTTCTCAGCAAGTATCTTCTTTTGATACTTCAGGTACTACTACATTCCCAACAAATATTTTTGGGCAGTATCAGCAGGGTGACGCTATTACCTTTGGCGGAAGCTATTCAGTATACCTAGCCAAGACCGCTAAGATTAAGGCTGTTGCTCTTTTTAACAACAGGTACCCTGCACAGGCAATTGCGCCAGCCACGTACTAATTATCATTGTAGTTTAAGAAAAGTATTAGTATTATTTTAAATTGATGATTGGGGAGTAGTGTGGCAACAGGAATAACCTCTTATCCAGCAAGTCTAGATACCTTTCAGGTTCCTGATGCTCCAAGCACTACTCCTCTTTCTCAAGCTGGCACAGGCAACTCAAGAAGTCATGTTAATCTTCATGCCGATGTCGGTGCTGCTGTTATGGCACTTGAACTAAATGCTTCTCAAATTACACACGTACACGATGGTACCGGAATTCAGGGTGCTCAACTTTCTCAAGTTAATACTCATCAAAATTCCGATACAGATAAATTTACAAACTCTATACACCACACTATTGACCCTACACAAAAAAGTTCAACTCAAAGTGCTGCTGCCAACCACATACACAGTCAGTATGTTGACTTAACTACAAATCAAACAATTTTAGCTAAAAAGACATTTCCTAATGATAATACAAACTCAATTGCAATTTCCAACTTTACAAACTCACAACACAACCACCTTAGCCCAAACGGTGGCGGTATGGCAGCAGGTAGTGGATTTGTTTGGCCTCTGTTAAGTAGTGGAAACTGGAAGACTGCACCTGTAAACACTACTCAAGATAACCTTATTAGTAATCAGGGTTTTACTATCCCAGCAGGCATGGCAGTAATTGGAACGATTTTTATTTCATATCTAGTTGTTGCTAACGTACCATATAGCAATAGCAATAATGCAATTCACCAAGCCTACCACTACCTTTCTTTAAATCAACCAGGTGACACTGCTATTTGGGTCTCCAGTAAGAATATTCTACTTACAACCAATACACTTAATGGCAATGTAGTAGAGTCTGATTTTTATTTTAATGGTCAGGCATCTTATGCATCATCTAGTGGACCTCAACAATTTAGAGCAAATGTTCCTCTTGGCTTCTATATTCCTGCATCTAGTAGTGATAGACCTACTAGCAAACTGGGGTACAGAATTGTCAATAATGGAAATACAACCATTCAGCAAGTAAGCTGGAGCGGATATTCTAACTTTATGTCTAGCAATGCAGTCTTATCTTGATAAGGAAATAACATGCCAATTTTACCCTCCAACACTTTGCTTAACTACTCTACATCAGTAGGGTCAATTGGCAATAGCAACGCTGGTACGAGTGTAGGCTCTTTGGGAAAATTTATTTCTAACACCACTATTACTCCCAACACCTTTCTTAATCTTTTTCCTTCTCTTACCGGTGATCAAAATATAGCAGGAAATGTTGATTATCTTTGTGTTTTTATTTTAAACACTCATCCAACACTGACATGGATCGCCCCTAAGCTTTGGCTTTCAAATAAAACTGCTGCCGCTACAAATATTGCTGTTGGTCTTGATCCAACTGGAGTTTCATCTGCTGGCAGTTCTTCTGTGCAGGCTGTCTCTGTGGCCAATACAGCTCTTGCCCCGGCTGGTGTTGTATTCTCTAACCCCACCTCTAAGGCTTCTGGATT
>ENA-OBIO01000378-OBIO01000378.1-metagenomes-genome-assembly--contig:-NODE-378-length-24352-cov-5.74194_pt1 | contig 24352 bp, 23 predicted proteins | sample MGYA00153383_OBIO01 | MGnify analysis MGYA00153383 | reverse complement strand
ACTTCCTGGTGCTGAAGGACGGCTCGATGCTCGTCAGCGATGACCACGCCGGTGCGATCTACCGCATCAGCTACGCAGGCAAGTGAGTTGAAGCCCTGGCGACACGCTGCTGCAGCGGCCGCCTTGGCGTTGCTCGGCTCGACCGTGGCGCTGCCTGCCAATGCGCAGGCGAAGAAGGTCACGGTCGGCACGAGCGCAACCTCGGCAGCGCGCGCTGCCGAGGTTGCCGCCTCGGCCCCTTCCGGCAACGCGCTCTATGCCGAGCGCTTTCGCAACGTCTGCGCAGCCTGCCACGGCGCCGATGGCCGCAGTGAGATGGCGGGCACGCCGGTGCTGGCGGGGCAGTATTCGCTCTACACGATCACGCAGTTGTTCCTGTTCCGCGAAGGGCGCCGCACCAACGAGGCGATGGTCGCGCTGGCCAAGCCGATGACCGACACCGACCTTCGCGGTTTCTCCGACTTCATCGGCACCTTAGCGCCCGTGCCCGCACCGCCGCCCGCCGCCCCGCCCGATGCCGCGAGGATGAGCAAGGGGCAAGCCCTCGCCCAACAGAACAAATGCGTGTTTTGCCACGGCACCGCGCTGGAGGGTGGCCAAGGTGTACCGCGCATCGGCGGCCAGAAAGAGGAGTACGTGCGCGCCACGCTGCGTGGATTCAAGTCGGGTGAGCGGCCGGGGTACACGCGCGCGATGACCGAGGCGCTGAGCCAGGTGCCGGTCGACGACCTGGACGCGCTGGCGTATTACGTCGCGAACTTCACGGGCAAGTAGCAACGGGCATCAGCGGCCGGCTGGCGAGGTGTGCTTCAGTGCCCCGACGATGCCGCAGCACGCGCCCATCGTGTGGTGGTCGACCTTGCCGGCGGGGCTCTTCTCGTCGGTCGTGTTGACGTTCGTGCGCGAGAGCAACCGCAACCACGCGCCGTGTCGGTGGTCGACCCAGTTTTGCCAACAGTACGCCCACAAATGGTCGTACCAGTCGCGGTGCACCGCGTTGCCAGTGCGCGCCCCAAGCAGTGCGGCGCAGGCCAGCGTCTCGGCTTGCACACAATGGTATTTGCGGTCGTCACAAACGGCGAAGTCAGGGCCGAAGCCGTAGAACACGCTGCCGTATTCGGCACCCCAGGCGCGCGCGAGCGCGCGCTCGAACAAGGCTTAGGCGCGCCGCAAAAGCCAGAGCAGCGGCCGATGGCGCTCGAGGATCAACAGCAGCTTGGCCCACTTGGTGAAGTGCCGCGGTTGGTAGCCCCAAGGCCGAAAGATGTCGCTGCTGTCGTGGCGGTTGTAGTCCCAGTCGATCGACCGGTCGGCGCGGTAGTGCTCCCAAATCATCAAGCCATCGGTTTGGGCGGTTTGGCGCTGAACGATGTGGTCGGCCAGCAGCGTGACGCGGTCGAGAAAGCGCTCGTCTCGCGTGGCCTCGAAGGCGGCCAGACAGGCCTCGGTCGCGTGCATGTTGGCGATCTGACCGCGGTAGTCGGTGCGGTGCCAATGCGCGTCGGCCTCGTCTGCATACAGGCCGAACTCCGGTTGCCAGAAATGGCGCTCCATCAGCGCAAAGGTTTCGTACAGCGCGTCACGCGCCTCGCCGACGCCAGCGAGCAGCGCATGCGAACAGGCGAGCAGCACGAAGGCCAGCCCATAGCAGTGGTTGGTCGCATCGGTGACCGTGGCGCGCCGGCCATCTCAGTCGCGCTGCCAGGCGTAGCCGCCGGTCTCGGCGTTGCGGTGCACGTCGCGCAAGAACGCCAGCGCGTGGTGCATGTTCTTCGCGTGCGCAGGCGTGTGTGAAAAGTGGCGCACCGCCATCGCCCACACGAACACGTGGCGCGCGCTGCCCACCAAATGCCGGGTGCGGGCGTCGTAGACGGTGCCGTCGTCCTCGAGAAAGTGGAAGAAGCCCCGCTCGGGTCGACCGCGCGCGGGTCGTAAAAAGTGAGCGGGTGCTGCACGTGCTGGAGGATCGCTTCAGGGCGATGAAAGTCAGGTGGCGTCGGGGTCATCGGAATGGTCGGTGTCGACAGTTGCGTACAGGCAGCGCCAGTCTGTCGAGCGCGAATTGGACCCAACACCGCGCGGCATTCAGTTTGGGGCTTCCAGCAATGTGGCGACCAGTGGACTCGCACGAGACGTGCACCCACCTCGCCTGCACGTGCCGCAAGCATCGGCCCTGCTGCGGCCGCTCGCTACACTCGCAGCCATGTTCTACCACCGCGCCATTCACCGCCTGACGACCGCGATGCTCGTGGTTTGTTCGCTGCTGTTCTCACAGCTGGCATTGGCGCGGTACGTGTGCCCCGGCGCAGCCGACGCCGGCGTGAGTGGGCAAACCATGGCGCAAAAGATGGCTGCGGGCGAGCCTTGCACCGGCATGGATGAGCCGCAACCGGTGCTGTGCCACCAGCACTGCACCGGCTCGCCGCAGTCGTTCGAGATCGCCAAGCTCGCCACGCCGACGATGCCGGCGATCGTGCAGGTGCTGACCGTGCCGGTCGTGTTCGATGCCCACCGCATCGAAGCCGCACCGCGCGCGCAGGCGCTCGTCGTGCGCGCTCCCCCCGACCCGCTGTTTCTGGCCACGCTCAGACTCCGCGTCTGACCGCTCCACCGACCGACCGGCGCTGGTGCGGCCTGCCCGCTCGCCAGCTCACCCCTGTTCGCTCGCGGAGTTCGCATGCCCATCCAAATTTTTCGCGCGGTCGCGTTTGCTGTTGCAAAAGCCGTTGCCCAAGCCGCTGCCCTCTTGCCGATCGCTGCGACATGCTGGCCGCTCCCGGCATCGGCCGCACCGCTCTCGCTCGACACCGCGCTCGAGCTCGCTGTCGCACGCTCTGAAGCGATGCGCTCGGCGCGCGCCGGCCTGAGCAGCGCCACCGAATCGGCACGCGCTGCCGGCCAGTTGCCCGACCCGATGCTGCGTGCCGGCATCGAGAACCTGCCGGTGACCGGCGCCGACCGCCTGCACACGGCACGCGATTCGATGACGATGAAGCGCCTCGGCATCGCGCAGGAATGGCTCTCGGCCGACAAGCGCGCGGCGCGCCAGTCGGCCGCCGACGCGATCGTCGGCCGCGAGACCAATGCCGTGCGCACCGCGACCGCACAAACGCGTTTGCAGACGGCACTCGCCTACCTCGATGCCTGGTATGCCGGCGAGACCCTCGCGCTGACGACGCTTGCAACCCACCACGCTCATGAGGAGCTCGAAGCCGCACGCGCACGCCTCTCGTCGTCGAGCGGCAACAGCGCCGAGGTGCTGGCCATGACCGGCGCGCTCGGCTCGGCCGAAGACGCATCGGCCGAGGCGCTGCAACAGCAGTCGAGCGCGACGCTCGCGCTGCAGCGTTGGGTCGGCGTTGCGCCCGAGGCGCTGACGCCGGTGGCGGTGGCCACGGTGCCGACCGAGCCGGCGTTCGTCGAGGCGCACCCGGCCGTGCTGGCGCTGCAGCGTGACCTGCAGGTCGCGCGCCAAGCCGCGGCGGCGACGGCGAGCGAGCGCCGGCCGAACTGGACCTGGGAGGTGTCGTACGGCCAGCGCACCGGCTTTGCCGACATGGTCTCGGTGGGCGTCAGCATCCCGCTGCCGATCGCGCCCGAGCAGCGACAAGACCGCGACACCGCGTCGAAACTCGCACTCGCCGACAAGGCCGAAGCCGACCTCGCCGAAGCGACGCGCGCGGCCACCACCGAGTACCGAACCATTGCGAGCGAGGCGCAGCGGCTGCGTGAGCGCATCGATCGTTACCGCACCGGCGTGGTCGTGCCCGCGGCCCAGCGAACCGCTGTGGCCACCGCCGCGTACCGCTCGAATCAATTCCCGCTGACGACGCTGTTCGAGGCCCGGCATGCCGAGGTCGAAGTGCAGCGCAGGCTGCTCGCGCTGCAACGCGAACTTGCGAGAACGCAGGCGCAGCTGGCGTTCAAACCGATCGATCAAGGAGTGTCGCGATGAACCGCATTCAGTTCACCGCCAGCCTCGTCGCAGCTGCCGCGGTCATTGCCGGCGGCAGCTTTTACCTCGGGCGCCATGGCCACTCCGACGACATGAAAACAGCGTCGAGCATCAGCAGCAACCCGCCGACCGCCGCCGAGAAGAAAGTGCTGTACTGGCACGACCCGATGGTGCCGGGCCAGCGCTTCGACAAACCCGGCAAGTCGCCGTTCATGGACATGCAACTCGTGCCGGTCTATGCCGAGGCCGACGCTGGTGCCGCCACCCTCACGGGCAACGCCGATGGCGGCGTGAAGATCAGCCCGACGGTGCAGCAAAACCTCGGCATCCGGTTCGCGACCGTGCGGCGCGCCGAGGTGTCGGCGTCGTTCGACGCGGTCGGCGCGGTGCAGTTCGACGAGCGCCTGAGCGTGGCGGTGCAAACGCGCGTCGCGGGCTATGTCGAGCGGCTGCTGGTGCGCGCGCCGATGGAGCGGGTGCGCAAGGGGCAGGCGCTCGCGAGCGTGTTCGCACCCGAGTGGCTGGGGCCGCAGGCCGAGCTGCTCGCGCTGCAACGTGCGGGTGTCGGCCCCGAGCTGATCGCTGCGGCGCGCGACCGGCTGCGCGCGATGTCGATCCCCGCCGATCTGGTGCGGCAGAGCGAGGCCGCGGGCACGGCGCTGGCACGCTTCACGCTGACCGCACCGGCCGACGGCGTGGTGGCCGAACTCGGCGTGCGCGAAGGCGCGGCCGTGACGCCTGGGATGACATTGTTCCGCATCGCCGGCCTGGCCAAAGTGTGGGCGGTGGCCGAGGTGCCGGAGGCCCTGGCGGTGCAGCTCGCACGCGGCCAGAAGGTCAAGGCCATGTTGCAGGCCGACGCGGCGCAAACGTTCGACGGCACGTTGACGGAAATCCTGCCGCAAATCAGCGCGAGCACGCGCACGCTGCAGGCGCGCTTCGAGGTCGACAATCGCGCCGGCAAGCTCGTGCCGGGCATGCTGCTGCGGCTGCAGGTCGCGGGGCCGAGCGTGGCGCGGCTGCTGGTGCCGTCGGAGGCGGTGATCCGCACCGGCCAGCGCGCGGTCGTCATCGTGAAGCGGGGTGGTGGGGCCGGTGGGGCCAACGGCTTCGAACCGCGCGACGTGTCGCTGGGCGCCGAGAACGGCGACGACATCGAGGTCGTGAAAGGCCTGGCGGAAGGCGATGAAGTCGTCGCGAGTGGCCAGTTCATGATCGATTCCGAAGCCCGGTTGCGCTCGGTGCTCGGCGGCATGGCAGCGGCCTCGGCGGCTGCCGTGGCATCGGCACCAAAGGCCGCACGATGATCGCGGCGCTGATCCGCTGGTCGGTCGCGAACCGTTTTCTGGTGCTGCTCGCGACCGTGTTCTTGGTCGTCGCGGGGCTCTGGTCGGTGGCGCACACGCCGCTCGATGCGCTGCCCGATCTGTCGGACACGCAGGTCATCATCCGCACGCCCTACCCTGGCAAATCGCCGCAGGTCGTCGAAGACCTCGTGACCTATCCGCTGACGACCACGATGCTCAGCGTGCCGGGCGCGAAAACGGTGCGCGGCTATTCGTTCTTCGGCGACTCGTTCGTCTACGTGCTGTTCGACGACAAGACCGATCCGTACTGGGCGCGCTCGCGGGTCGTCGAATACCTGAACCAAGTGCAGAGCCGGCTGCCCGCGGGCGCCAACGCCGCACTCGGGCCGGACGCCACCGGCGTCGGCTGGGTCTACGAGTACGCGCTCGTCGACCGCGCCGGCAAGAACGACCTGGGTCAACTGCGCGCACTCAACGACTGGTTCCTGAAGTTCGAGTTGAAGACCGTGCCCGATGTGGCCGAGGTCGCGAGCATCGGCGGCATGGTGCGCCAGTACCAGGTCGTGCTCGACCCCGACCGCATGCGCGGCTTGGGCATCACGCAGGCGGTTGTGATCAAGGCGCTGCAGCAGGCGAACCAGGCAGCGGGCGGCTCGGTCGTCGAGATGGCCGAGGCCGAGTACATGGTGCGGTCGCGCGGATTTTTGAAGTCGCTCGACGACTTTCGCAGCATCCCGCTCGCGCTGACGGGCGCGACGCCGGTGCTGCTGCGCGATGTGGCGAGCGTGCAGATCGGGCCCGAGATGCGGCGCGGCATCGCCGAGCTCGACGGCGAGGGCGAAGTGGCCGGTGGCGTGGTCGTGATGCGCTCGGGCAAGAACGCGCGCACGACGATCGCGGCCGTCAAGGCCAAGCTTGAAGCGCTCAAGACCAGCCTGCCGCCGGGCGTCGAGATCGTGCCGACCTACGACCGCTCGCTGCTGATCGACCGCGCGGTCGACAACCTGCGCAGCAAGCTCGTCGAAGAGTTCATCGTCGTCGCGCTGGTGTGCGCGATCTTCCTGTTCCACCTGCGCTCGGCGCTGGTCGCGGTGGTCGCGCTGCCGGTCGGTGTGCTGGCCGCCTTCGTCGTGATGCACTGGCAGGGCGTGAGCGCGAACATCCTGTCGCTCGGCGGCATTGCCGTGGCGATCGGCGCGATGACCGATGGCTCGGTCGTGATGGTCGAGAACATGGCCAAGCACATCGAGGCGTTCGAGGCGAAGCAGGCGCGCATGCCTTCGATCGCGGAGCGCTGGGCGCTTGTCGCCGAATCGTGCGTCGAGGTCGGGCCGGCGCTGTTTTTTTCGCTGCTCGTGATCGCACTGTCGTTCGTGCCGGTGTTCGCGCTCGAAGCCCAAGAGGGCCGCCTGTTCGCGCCGCTCGCGTTCACGAAAACGTATGCGATGGCGGCCGCGGCCGGGCTCTCGGTCACGCTGGTGCCCGTGCTGATGGGCTACTTCATCCGCGGCCGCATTCCGCACGAGGCCGCCAACCCGTTGAACCGCGCGCTGATCGCGGTCTACCGGCCGGCGCTCGATGCGGTGCTGCGCTTCCCGAAGGCGACGTTGCTCGTCGCCGCGCTGCTGCTGGCGCTGACGGCTGTGCCGGTGACTCGCCTCGGCGGCGAGTTCATGCCCGCGCTCGACGAGGGCGATCTGCTCTACATGCCGTCGGCGCTGCCCGGTTTGTCGGTCTCGAAAGCCGCGCAACTGCTGCAGCAGACCGACCGCCTGATCCGATCAGTGCCCGAGGTCGCGCGCGTGTTCGGCAAGGCCGGCCGCGCCGACACCGCCACAGACCCGGCGCCGCTGGAGATGTTCGAGACCACCGTGCAGTTCAAGCCGCGCGATCAGTGGCGCGTCGGCATGACGCCCGACAAACTCGTCGAAGAACTGGACCGCGTCGTCAAGGTGCCGGGGCTGACCAACGTGTGGGTGCCGCCGATCCGCAACCGCATCGACATGCTCGCGACCGGCATCAAGAGCCCCGTCGGCATCAAGGTCGCGGGTGCCGATCTGGCGACGATCGATTCACTGACGACGCGCATCGAGGCGGCGGTGAAAAACGTGCCCGGCGTGTCGTCGGCACTCGCCGAGCGGCTGACCGGCGGGCGCTACATCGATGTCGATGTCGACCGGCTCGCGGCCGCGCGCTACGGGCTTTCGGTCGCCGATGTGCAGGCCATCGTTGCCACCGCGATCGGCGGCGAGAACGTCGGCGAAGTCATTCAGGGCCGCGAACGCTACCCAATCAACGTGCGCTACCCGCGCGAAATTCGCGACTCGCTCGAGCGCCTGCGACAACTGCCGTTCGTCACCGAAAAAGGCGCGCAACTGCGGCTGCAAGACGTCGCCAAAATCGCCATCGCCGAAGGCCCGCCGATGCTGCGCAGCGAGAACGCGCGGCTCTCGGGCTGGGTGTATGTCGACGTGCGAGGGCGCGACCTGCGCTCGGTCGTGACCGACATGCAGGCGGCGGTCGCTGCGAAGGTGGCACTGCCCGCCGGCTATGCGGTCGCGTGGTCGGGCCAGTTCGAGTACCTGGAGCGCGCGACCGAGCGGCTCAAGCTCGTCGTGCCGGTCACGCTCGCGCTGATCTTCGCGCTGCTGTACCTGCTGTTCCGATCGGTCGGCGACACCGCGCTCGTGATGGCCGCGGTGCCCTTCTCGCTCGTCGGCGGCTTCTGGTTGGTGTGGGTGCTCGGCCACTCGATATCGGTCGCCACGGCAGTCGGCTTCATCGCGCTCGCGGGCGTGGCCGCGGAGTTCGGCGTGGTGATGCTGATCTACTTGAAAAACGCCCATGCGCGCCGCCTTGCGGCCGGCGAGCCCGACGACGACGCGACGCTGCGATCCGCGATCCGCGAAGGTGCAGTGCTGCGCGTGCGGCCCAAGGCGATGACCGTCGCGGTCGTGATGGCCGGGCTGCTGCCGATCCTGTTGGGCACCGGCACGGGTTCGGAGGTGATGACCCGCATCGCCGCGCCGATGGTGGGCGGCATGGTCACCGCCCCACTGCTCAGCATGCTGGTGATCCCGGCGGCTTGGTACCTGACCCGGCGGCGCGCGATGCGCGGGGCGCCTCCGTTGACAGCCAGATGTTTGAGCCAACGGTGAACTGTCTACTCAATGAAGCACAGCATCGGTCAGGAGCTCGGTTGCCCATTGGTTAAGACTTTTTCCTGCAGCTTGGGCTGCAACCAATGCCGCGCCGTGAACCACCGGTGGCACGCTGAGCAACAGTTGGCCGGAGGCCGGCTTTTCGGGCTTGACACCTTGCTCCTTGCAGTCACGGATGAAGTCTTCGACTGCAGCATGAAACTCCGCATGAAGTTGATCTGCGGTTTCACCGTGGAAGCCGATGATCGTTCGGGTTTCCAAGACGCGCCCGACAAAAATGTTGTCTCGGTCGTCGAACTCGACGCGGGCGGCGTAGCCCTCGTGGGACATGGTGTTCATGGACGTGCATCTACGCGCTCAAGAAGGTCGCGTACCTCTTCAACCTGATATCGCTTTGCTTCTTTGCCGGGATGCGGACGGTGGCAGCGCCACTGCTCACCCATCAAGTCGATCTTGATGCGAGAGCCGTGGCGTTCGCTCCCACCCCGCCGCAGAGTGTGCCGCAGCCACACCCTCACCGCGCCAGCGCCCGCCGCGTGGCGTAGCTCGTCGCATCGACCAGCGCCACCAGCAGCAGCATCGCGACAAGCACCGTGGCCGTCTTGCCCATCTGGAACAGGCCCATGTGGAACGCCAGCAACTGCCCGAGCCCGCCGGCGCCGACGACGCCGAGGATCGCGGCGGCGCGGATGTTGTTCTCCCATCGGTACAGCGTGTACGAGATCAACTGCGGCAGCACCTGCGGCAACGTCGCATACGCAAACACGCGCACCGCGCCGACGCCTTGTGTGCGCAGCGCCGCGGCCGGGCTTTGCGGTGCGTTTTCGATCGCCTCGGCGAACAGCCGGCCGAGCACGCCCGTGGTGTGCAGCGCGAGCGCCAGCGTGCCGGCGAACGGGCCGAGCCCCGCCGAGATCAACAGCAGCGCGGCCCACACCAGTTCGGGCACGGCGCGCAACGCGTTCAGCAGCAGGCGGGTGGGCGCGCGTGCGCGAGCCGCATCCCCCTCGTGCGTGCGGCTCGCGGGCAGCGCGAGCAGCAGGCCGCCTACGGCAGCGATCAGCGTGCCGAGGGCCGACATCGCGAGTGTTTCGATCGATGCGAAGGCGACCTTGCGAACAAACGCAGCCGACACGTCCGGCGGGAAAAATTCACCGACGAAGCGCGCCATGCTGCGCGCTGCGTCGAGCGACAGAAACGCGCGCCATTGCAGGTCGAGGCTCCAGAAACTCGCGACCACCAGCACGACGAGACCGGCGCCGAACCAGCACGCCTTGCAGCGCGCGTCGAACAACGGTGGCGGCAACCGATGTGGTGCGTTAGCGGCGACTTCGATCCGATCAGGCTTCATGCCAGCGCCCGCCGCAGCCACGAACTCGCGCGATCGGCCAGCGCCACCAGCGCGACGAACACCAGCAGCATCGTCGCGACCTCGCCTCCGGCAAACATTTTGGTCGAGTTGTCGAGCTGCTGCCCGAGCCCGCCGGCGCCGACGAAACCGAGCACCACCGACGAGCGGATCGCGCACTCCCAGCGGTACACCGTGTACGAGGTGAGCTCGGCCGCGTTCTGCGGCAACAGCCCGTAAGCGAAGGCCTGCAGCCTGCCGCTCCCGTTGGCCAGCAGGTTGCGCGTGGCGGGCGTTTCGCCACTCTCCAGGATGTCGCCGTAGACCTTTCCGAGCATGCCGCCATAGGTCAACGCGATGGCGAGCACGCCGGCGGTCGGGCCGAGGCCGACGACGCGCACGAACACCAGCGCCCACACGAGTTCGGGGATGCTGCGGAGCAGCACCAGCGTCCATCGCAAGAACTGCCGCAGCACCGCGGGGCCGGGCGCCATGCGGCCCGACAGCGCCGAGACCGAGAGCACGCGCGTCGACATCAAGGTGGCCGGGATCGCGATCACCAGTGCGAGCGTGATGCCGGCCGTGGCGATCGCGACCGTGCGCCAGGTTTCTCGCGCGACCAGCCACAAGAACTCGCCGCCGACCGCGGGCGGAATGAACGCGGCAAGGAACTGCAAGGTCGGCCGGCGGCTCTCGGCACTGAAAAGCGCCCACGGCTTGAACTCGGTCGCGACCAACATCGGCCAGAGCAGCACCAGCGCCGCACCGATCCAGAACACGCGCCCGAGCCAGGCCGGGTCGCGGCGCGGCAGCGCGGCGCCGCTCATCGGCAGTGCATCACCACGGGTCGCGGGGCCGCGGCGCTCGATGCGTCAGACGCGTTGGATGCTTCGGTCGGCCCGCCCGGCGCGCCGTCGAGCTCGTCCTCGTGCTGCGCATACAGCCGCAGCAGGTGATCGCGGCTGACCTGCGCGGTGGGCAGGTCGAACGCGACCGTGCCCTCGCGCAGGCCGACGATGCGCTCGAAGTGCGCGAGCGCCGTGTCGACCTGGTGCATCGTCGTCAGCAAGGTAACGCCGCGTTCGCGTGCGATGGCGATCAACGCGGTGATCGCCTGTTCGGCGCGGGTCGGGTCGAGCGCCGACAGCGGCTCGTCGATCAGCCACAGCGTGGCCGGCGCGAGCAGCGCACGCGCGAGGCCGACGCGCTGGCGCTCTCCGCCCGAGAGCCGGTCGACGCGCGCGAACAGCTTGTCCGCGAGGTCGAAGCGATCGAGCGCGTCGTGCGCGCCGGCGATATCGACCGGGTAGAACAGCGAGCGCAGGCTGGTGGCCAAGCTCCACGAAGGCAACCGGCCTGCGAGTACCGCGGTGACCACACGTTGACGCGGCGGCAGCGGCGGCGTTTGCGGCGCCATGAACAGCCGCCCGCGCTGGCGTTGCAGTGCCGCCGTGCTTTGCGACCACGCATCGGTGCCGCCCAGCATCACCTGGCCGCTCGACGGCTTCAGCGCAGCGGCCGCGACCTGCAGCAGCGTGGTCTTGCCCGCGCCCGACGGCCCGATCACAGCGAGCCGCTCACCCGCTTGCACGCGCAGGCTCACGCCGCGCAGCGCGGTCGTGCCTCTGGCGGCAGCGGGGTGCCGCGCGTGCACGGCTTGCAGGTCGACGTTCACGGTCAGGGGTTCAGCAGATCGATCAGACCGCGCTCAGAGCAAGCCAGCGCTCTTCGCGGCGGCCTCGATGCCCTTGTAGTTCTCGGCCCGCGTCGGCACGAAGCGGGTCGCGCGTTGCAGCTCCAAGATTTCCTTGCCTTCGGGCGTGCCGCGGTCGAGCGCGAGGAAAGCCTGCGTGAGCTTGGTGCGCAGCGCTTCGGGCATCGCCGTGCTCACCGACCAGTTGTAGTCGTAGTACGGCGGGGTGGTGAAGATGACGCGGACCTTGTCGGTGTCGACCTTCTTGTCGGCGACGAATTTCTCCCACACCGAAATGTTCAGTGCGCCGGCCTGCACCTTACCGGCCGCGACCGCCGCGATGGTCGCGTCGTGCGCGCCGCTGTAGGCCACGCGCTTGAAATCCTTGTCGGGGTCGATGCCTGCGGCGAGCAGCACGCTGCGCGGCATCAGGTGGCCGCTGGTCGAACTTTGCGAGCCGAAGCTCACGTCTTTGCCTTTCAGGTCGGCGAGCGTCTTGATGGCCGGGTCGGCGGTGATGAAGACCGAGCGAAAGCGCTCGTCTTCTTCGCGCTGCACCAGCGGAATCACCTTGCCGCCCGATCGCACAGAGGCCTGCACGAACGTGAAGCCGCCAAACCAGGCGAGGTCGACCTTGCCGTTGACCAGCGTTTCGACCGAGGCGGCGTAGTCGGTCACGGGCGTGAACTCGACCTTCATGCCGAGCTTGGCTTCGAGGTACTTGACGAGCGGCGCCGCCTTGCGCGCGAGTTCGGTCGGTGATTCGTCGGGGATCGCGGTCACGCGCAGCACTTGCTGGGCATGACCTGCGGCGCCGAACGTCATCAGCAGGCCCGCGGCCAAGGTGCGAAGAAAACAGGTGCGGTTGAGTTGCAGCATGGCGGTCAGGTCGGTGGTGAGTTTGGGCAGGCGGGATTAAACCGCGGAAGGCACCGAGCCGTCCGCAGCAGTCGAATGGCCCTGCGCGAGCGCGCAGGAGCGAAAGCCCGCGAACACGTCGTCGCGGTCGGCGGGAAAGTAGTTGCGGTAGTGCGCGTGCTTCATGTGCGGCGCGGTCGCGAACGACGCGCCGCGCAGCACCGGGCGGCCGTCGAACCAGGGCTGCGAGTAGTCGCGGTACGCGTGGGCCGTGAAGCCGGCGTAGGGCGCGAACGGGCTGGCCGTCCACTCCCAGACCTCGCCCCAATCGAAGATTTCGCGCTGTGTCTCGGCGAGACGTGCAGCCGTCTCCCATTCGAATTCGGTCGGCAGGCGGCGGCCGGCCCAGCGGCACCAGGCTTCGGCTTCGTGGGCGCTGACGTGCATGACCGGGGCATCGAGGTCGAGTGCATGCCAGCGGCCGAATCGCTGCTGCCGCCAGCCGCTCGCGGTGTGCCGCAGGTGTTGCGGATGGCAGCGAACCGGGTCGCGTGAGTCATTGATCCAGGCCCACCCGTCAGCGGACCAGAGCGTTTCGGTCTCGTAGCCGCCAGCCTCGACAAAGGGCAGGAACCGCTGCCACGTGAGCGGCGCGCGGTCGATCGTGAACGCTTCGACGAAACGCTCGCTCGCCTGCAATTCGTTGTCGAACGCGAAGCCCGATGTGCCCGAGCCGATTTGGCTCAGACCGGCCGGCACGTGCCACTCGCCGTGCGCTGCCGACGCACTCGGCCCGTCGCCCGGCATCGCCGCGCCGAGGTCGATGCCGAGCCGCTGCGCCATGAAACACCAGGCCTCGCGGTGCATGTCTTCATGAAACAGCACGAGGCGAAAGAAGTACAGCGCGTCGTCGGTCGGCGCGCTGTCGCGGAGCGACTGCAGCGTCGACGCGCGCACTTGCGCCAGGTAGGCACGCGTGGCGTCGGCGGTCGGCAGATCGAGTTGCCAGCGCTGCGCGTGCGGCACGTTCGAAGAGTCGTAGAGCGCGTCGGCGTCCGACCGCACGGAGGCGCTGCGCGCAGCATGCGGATCGCAGCGCACGCCACGCACGCGCTCAGGGTTGCGTGCGAGCCAATGCTCTTCGAACCAGCCGATGTGGCCGAGTTCCCAGAGCGGCAGGTTCAGCACCGAATCGAACGTGATCCGCAGGCCGCCCTCGCCGAGCGCGCGCTCGAAGCCATCGAACAGCGCCAGCAGCCTGTGCCGGCCCGACACGAGCGCGGCTTCGAGCTCGGTCGGGCCGGCGTGGCGCATGCGCTCGGCGCGCAGCGAACCTCGCGTTGTGTCAGCGCCGTCCGCCGGTATAACCACTGCCATGTCTCGCCCCTCGATTTGCATCGTTACCCCGGCTCTCGCCGCCGCCAACAACGGCAACTGGCAGACCGCCAGCCGATGGGCGCGGATGCTGCGCGCCGATTATCGAGTGACGCTGCTCGACCGCTGGCAAGGCGAGCCCGCCGACCTGATGATCGCGCTGCATGCGCGCCGCTCGGCGGCCTCGATCGCGCGTTGGTCGCAGGCGCGGCCCGGCGCGCCGTTGGTCGTGGCGCTGACCGGCACCGACCTGTACCGCGACATCCTGGTCGACGCCGACGCACAGCGCTCGCTGGCCCTGGCCGACCGGCTCATCGTGCTCCACGAACGCGCGGTCGACGACTTGCCCGCGCAGCACCGCGCCAAGGCCGTCGCGTGTTTTCAGTCGACGACCCCGCGCGCGCCGCTCGCGAAAACCACGCGGCTGTTGCGCGTGGTGATGGTCGGGCACTTGCGCGAAGAGAAGGCGCCGCAAACGTACTTCGATGCGGCGCGCCGGCTCGGCGGCCGCCACGACATCCGGCTCGACCACATCGGCGCCGCGCTCGACCCCGCGTTCGGCGCCGAAGCGCAAGCACTGCAGCGCGCCTGCCCCGGCTACCGCTGGCTCGGCGCCCTGCCGCACGAGGCGACGCGCCGGCACATTCAGCGCGCGCATGCGCTGGTGCACACCAGCCGCATTGAAGGCGGCGCGCATGTGGTGATGGAGGCGATTTGCAGCGGCACGCCGGTGCTGGCCACACGCATCGCCGGCAACATCGGCATGCTGGGCGCGCACTACGCCGGCTGCTTCGCACCGGGCGACGCCGAAGCCCTCGCGACCCTGCTCGAACGCTGCCGCGACCAGCCGGCGATACTCGGCGCCCTGCGCGAGCAATGCGCAGCGCGCGCGCCGCTGTTCGAGCCCGCTCGCGAGCGGGCCGGTTTGCGCTCGCTGCTCGACACGCTTTTGAAACATCCGTTGGAGAAGCCCCGATGAACCCGAACACCCCGCCCGGCCCGCGCCTGACTTCGCTCTCTCACGGTGGCGGCTGCGGCTGCAAGATCGCACCGGGTGTGCTCAGCGAGATTCTGAAAAACACCAACCGCATGCCGATGCCGCCGGAGTTGCTGGTCGGCATCGAGACCGCCGACGACGCGGCCGTCTACCAGTTGACCGACGAGATCGCGCTGATCGCGACCACCGATTTCTTCATGCCGATCGTCGACGATCCGTTCGACTTCGGCCGCATCGCCGCGGCGAACGCGATCAGCGATGTCTACGCGATGGGCGGCAAGCCGATCATGGCGCTGGCGCTCGTCGGCATGCCGATCAACGTGCTCTCGACCGAGGTCATCGGCAAGATCCTCGAAGGCGGCGAATCGGTCTGCCGCGCCGCGGGCATCCCGATCGCGGGCGGCCACACGATCGATTCGGTCGAGCCGATCTACGGGCTGGTGGCGATCGGCGTGGTGCACCCGAAACGCGTCAAGCGCAACGCCGATGCACGCGTCGGCGATCGCCTGATTCTGGGCAAGCCGATCGGCGTGGGCGTTCTTTCTGCGGCGCTGAAAAAAGAAGTTTTGTCGGCCGAAGGCTACGCACAAATGATCGCGATCACGACCCAGCTCAACACGCCGGGGCCCGACCTCGCAGCGCTGGACGGCGTGCATGCGCTGACCGACGTGACCGGCTTCGGCTTGGCCGGCCACGCGCTCGAACTCGCGCGCGGCGCGAAGGCCGTGGTCGCGCTCGACTGGGCGCGCGTGCCGCTGCTTGCCGGCGTGCGCGCGCTCGCCACCCAAGGCATGGTCACCGGTGCATCCGATCGCAATTGGGACGGCTACGGCGCCGAGGTGCAGCTGCCCGACGGTTTCTCGGCCGTCGACCGCGCGCTGCTGACCGACCCGCAGACCAGCGGCGGTTTGCTGGTGTCGTGCAGTGCCGATGCTGTCGCCGATGTGCTGGCGGTGTTTCGCCGCCACGGCTTCGATGGCGCGGCCGAAATCGGCGAGATCGTGGCCGAATCGACGCGCGGTGCGCGATTGCTGCTGAGGTAGCCGGCGCCAAACACAGCGTCTCCGGCGCTCAGTGCGGGTGCCGGTGGTGCGCGTCGGGAAAATGATCGTGCCGATGCGTCATCGGCGTGTGCCGGTGAAGATGTGAATGCCGCGCCGCGGCCATGCCGGGCGGGTGGTCGTGCACGTGGTGCATGTCGCCCGCGTCATGCGCGTGCTCATGGTCGTGCGCCATCGGCTCGTGTACGTGCTCGTGCCCATGCTGCTCGCTCAAGTGCAGCCACACGCCGAGCGCCATCAGGGCGCCCGCGACCAACAACTTCGGGTCGACGCTCTCGCCGAGCCATGTCACCGAAAGCAGCGCACCGAAGAACGGCGCCACCGAAAAGTACGCGCCGGTGCGCGCCGTGCCGAGGTGACGCAGGGCCACGACGAACAGCGTCAGGCTGATGCCGTAGGCGAGCAGGCCGAGCGCCATCGCCTCGGCCACCAACGGCCACGCTGGCAAGGCGCTGCCGATCGCCAGCGCCATCAGCAGGTTCACCGCGCCCGCGGCAAGCCCCTTGACGGAGGCGATCCACATCGCGTCGCTGAGCGCGACCTTGCGCGTCAGGTTGTTGTCGATGCCCCAGGCGAGGCATGCCCCGAGCACCGCGAGCGCCGGCCAGGCATCGCCGATGCGCGCCTCGCCCGGCCAACCGAGCACGACGGCCCCCGCGACGATGGCCAGCATGCCGAGCGCGATGCGCCGATCGAAGTTTTCGCGAAACGCGAACCAGGCGAGCAACGCCGTGAACACGCCTTCGGCATTGAGCAGCAACGAAGCGCCCGACGCCGGCATGCGGGTCAGCCCGAACATCAGCAGCACCGGCGCGACCACGCCACCCGCAAGCACCGCGCCAGCGAGCCAGCGCCACTGACCCGGCGGCAACCGAACCGGCTCGGCACGCCGCAACCGGCGCAGCAACGCCAGGCCGAGGCCCGAGCCGAGGTACAGCAGCGCGGCCAGCATCCATGGCCCGACGCTGTCGAGCAGGTGCTTGGCGAGCGGTGTGCCGGCGCCGAACAACAGCGCCGCGCCGAGCGCTGCCGCGATGCCGGGGCGGCCGAAGGTGAGAGGCAGGGTCATGCGGGAAATCGGTGGGTGAAGACAAGCATTGTGAAATTGTCTGCCACATCGTTGCGTCGGCGCTCGGAACGCCGTCTTGCGCGACGCCGATCCCCACGGTTGGCTATTTCCAAACCGCGCGTCGCTTCCTAGCATAGGGACCGAAGCGTTAATGTCGACCGCTTTACATCGACTCAGATGGGAGATGCGCAGATGGCCAAGCGCAAGCCCTTGGCGGGGCCGCCGAAAAGAATGATCTGGCGCATCAGCGAAATCGCGCCGTTGGGCGAGTTCGTCGACCCGTCCGCGCCGCCGCCGGCACCGGCGCGCGCGGACCTTCCCGAAGCCTCGTTTTCCGGCGGCTGGATCGTCTCGTCGTTCGAGCTGCTGCACGGCGCCGATGTCAGCGAAGGCCCCGACACTGTTCCGGACGACTTGTTCGACGAACTTTTCCCGCCGCCCCCACCCGCGCCCAAGCCGCCCGATCCCACCTGACATGTCAGCCCCGCGCGGGGACTTCAGCATTCTTTACAGCATCTGCCCCCGGCCGCCCGGCTGCATTTGCGGGCACGACACGCGAGCATCCGCGGACGGCTGGCGCGCGTATGAAGTACCAAAGACGCGACCGGATCACGCCCAACAACGGGGCGCCGACTGCGTAACTTTCCCGATTCGCAGCGCCGGCAAGTTCGGGGCGCGGGAATATACTGGTCCAGGGGTAAGTTTTGAACGAAATTCACGCTGCCAATGGGCATCAAAAGGGGTCACTCATGGGTGCCAAACTTAAAGTCGCAGGTTGGTTGGCGGTCGGCGCGGTTGCCGGCGCATTGACGACGATGCAGTTGCAGGCCACGGCCCGCAACGGCGTCGCGCAATTGCCACTCGAAGAACTGCAGCAAATGGCCGCCGTCTTCGGCATGATCAAGACCGATTACGTGGAGCCGGTCGACGAGAAAAAGTTGATCGGCGATGCGATCGGCGGCATGGTCTCCGGACTCGATCCGCACTCGCAATACTTCGACAAGAAGTCGTTCAAGGAATTCCGCGAAGCCACCACTGGCCGCTTCGTCGGCATCGGCATCGAGATGGGCATGGAAGACGGCATGGTCAAGGTCGTCAGCCCGATCGAAGGCTCTCCGGCATTTCGCGCCGGCCTCAAAAGCGGCGATCTGATCACCAAGATCGACGACGCGATGGTCAAGGGCCTGACGGTCGACCAAGCGGTCAAGAAAATGCGCGGCGACCCGAACACCAAGGTCACGCTGATGATTTTCCGCAAGCTGGAGAGCCGCAGCTTCCCGGTCACGATCACCCGCGAAGAAATTCGCACCCAGAGCGTTCGCTCGAAGGTCATCGAGCCGGGCTACGCGTGGCTGCGCGTGAGCCAGTTCCAGGACCGCACGGTCGAAGACTTCGCGAAGAAGCTCGAAGAAATCTACAAGGCCGAACCGAACCTGAAGGGCCTGGTGCTCGACCTGCGCAACGACCCGGGCGGCCTGCTCGAAGGCGCGGTGGCGATATCGGCCGCTTTCATGCAGGCCGATGCGGTCGTGGTCTCGACCAACGGCCAGATCGCCGACTCGAAGCAAACCTTCAAAGCCTCGCCGAGCGATTACATGCGCCGCGGCGGCAACGACCCGCTCAAGCGCCTGCCCGAAGCGCTGAAGAAAGTGCCGCTGATTGTGTTGGTCAACGAAGGTTCTGCATCGGCCAGCGAGATCGTTGCGGGTGCGCTGCAAGACTCGAAGCGCGCCATCATCATGGGCGCACAAACCTTCGGCAAGGGCTCGGTGCAAACGGTGCGCCAGCTCTCGCCCGAGACCGCGTTGAAGATCACCACCGCGCGCTACTACACACCGAGCGGAGCTTCGATCCAAGCCAAGGGCATCGTGCCCGACGTGATGCTCGACGAAACCGCTGAAGGCAACCTGTTCGCCGTGCTCCGCACGCGAGAGGCCGACCTCGAGAAGCACTTGCAGAGCGGCCAAGGCGCCGAGCAGAAGGACGAAACGCGCGAGAAAGCACGCGACGAAGCGCGCAAGAAGCTCGAAGATGAAACAGTGAAACGCGCCTCGTCGCCGCCCAAGCCGCCGATGGAATTCGGCACCCCCGAGGATTTCCAGCTGGCACAGGCCCTGAACCGGCTCAAGGGCAAGGCGGTACTGGTCAGCAAGACAGCAGTCGAGCGCAAGGCGGAGACCGAAACGGTCAATTGAATCCGTCTCGCTCGACCCGAACGCCCGCGCGAACCGCGGGCGTTTTTGTTTGTATGCTCGGCCGATGAACGACGACCAGCTGCTGCGCTACTCGCGGCACATCCTGCTCGACGAGCTCGGCATCGAGGGCCAGCAGCGGCTGCTCGCGGCGCACGCGCTGGTGATCGGCGCAGGCGGGCTGGGCTCACCCGTCGCGCTCTACCTTGCGACGGCCGGCGTCGGCACGATCACGATCGTCGACGACGACACGGTCGACCTGACGAACCTGCAGCGGCAGATCGTCCACGACGCCTCCCGCATCGGCCACCCGAAGGCCGAGTCGGCTGCGCAAACCCTGCTCGCGATCAACCCCGAGGTGCACGTGCATGCGCTGTGCGAGCGTGCCGATGCCGCGCGCCTGGCCGGGCTGGTCGCCGAGGCCGACGTGGTGATCGATTGCTGCGACAACTTCGCCACGCGCCAAGCCGTGAACGCCGCTTGCGTCGCACACGGCAAGCCGCTCGTCTCGGGGGCGGCGATCGGCTTCGACGGCCAAATTTCGGTCTACGACACGCGTGACGCGCAAAACCCCTGCTACGCCTGCCTGTTCCCGCCCGATGCGGTGTTCGAGGAGGCGCGCTGCGCGACGATGGGCGTGTTCGCACCGCTGGTCGGCATCATCGGCAGCATGCAGGCCACCGAGGCGTTGAAGCTGCTGACAGGCATCGGTACGTCACTTGCCGGGCGGCTGCAGATGCTGGATGCGCGCACGATGGAATGGACCGAGATCGCGATTGCGCGCACCGCCGATTGCCGGGTCTGTGGGCAAAGCAGGCAGAGGCACCCGCCCGGGATGCAGACCGTCGACTGACACACTTGTCATTCATGTCATTTATATGACTTGATTCACACAAATGATCTGCATGTACACTTCGATACATGCAGACCGTCATGTCCGCCCCGCTGTTCGAGGCCATCGCGCCCGAGACGGCCGGCATGCCGCTGTACCGGGTGGTCAAGCGCTCGCTGCTGAGCGCGATCGAATCGGGCAGCTGCGCTCCCGGTGAAACGCTGCCGAGCGAATCCGAGATCGCCAGCGCGATGGGCGTGTCGATCGGCACCTTGCGCCGTGCCGTCGACGAGCTCGCCGCCGAGCACATCCTGGTGCGCCGCCAAGGCCGCGGCACCTTTGTCGCCACGCACGGTACCGACCGCTTTTTGTTCCAGTTTTTTCACGTCGAGCGTGCCGACGGCCTGCGCGAGGCGCCTGTGGTCGATCTGGTCTCGTTCGAGCGCCTGCGCGCGGCCGACGAACCCGCCGCGGCACTACAACTGCGCCTCGGCGAGCCGGTGATCCAGATCGAGAACCGGTTGCGCTTGCAAGGCAGCGCGGTGATCTTCGACCGGCTCACGCTGCCATCGGCACTGTTCAAGGGCCTGACCGAAAAGCGCTTTCGCGAGCGGCCGGGCACGATCTACCAGCTCTATCAATCGGACTTCGGAATCAGCGTGGTGCGCGCCGAGGAGCGCGCTCGCGCGAGCGCCGCTGACCGCGACGCGGTGCGCGTGCTGGGCCTGGCCATCGGCCAGCCGGTCATGCAGGTGCGCCGCATGGCGCTGACCTTCGGCGACCGGCCGGTCGAACACCGCATTTCGATCATCAACACGGCGCATCACGACTACGTGAACTCGCTGACTCGACCGACGGGAAAACATGACTAGTGCGGTGACGGATTTGCTGAAGGCTGCCCGTGGCGCCGAGCAAGCGGCTTACGCCGCTGGCACACATTTGCAAGCGTCGCGATCGCGCTTGTCGGAAACCGTCATCACGCACAAGGCACCCAGCGAGGTTGTCGGCACGATCGAACGCGAGGCTCGAAGGCTGATCCGCGACGTAGTGAAGCGCAGCTTTCCCGGTCACGGCTTTGTCGGCGACGAGGGCAGCGACGACGCCGGGCTGCTCGCCGACGGCCGGCCCGTCTGGGTGGTCGACCCGCTCGACGGCACCGCCAATTATTTGCGCGGCTACCCCCAATATGCGGTCGCGATCGCACTGGTCGAGGCCGGCGAGCCGCAGGTCGGCGTGATCTACGACCCGAGCCGCAATGAGTTCTTCGGCGCGATCCGCGGCCGGGGCGCTGTGATGAACGGCCAACCGATTCGTTGCGCGAACCCACGCGCACCGATCGAGTCGCTGGCTGCCACCGTCTTCCCGAAACCCGCCAGCCCGCGCATGCCGGTCTACATGGGCGAGCTTGGCCGCGTGTTGCGTGCGTTCAGCGGTGTGCGGCGCTCCGGTTCGATGGCGCTCGAGCTGGCGTGCCTGGCCGCAGGCCGCATCGATGCGTTCTGGGAGCACGACCGCGACGCCTGGGACTGCGCCGCCGGCACCGTGCTGCTGCGCGAAGCCGGCGCCCTGATCCACTCGCGCGACGGCCTGCCGATACTGGCCAGCCGCTCGCTGCTGGCCTGCACGCCGACCTTGTTCGAGCCTTTCCTGAGCCTGTTGGCCGAGCCTTGATGCAGCCGCGAGAAACGCGAGAGAACCGTAAGATCGCGGCCATGACCAAACCCAATCTGACAGGCCGAAACTTTGCAACGGCCCAGCAAGACGCCGCGAAGGATCCGGCCAAGGCGCTCACCCGTTACTCGGGCCCCGAGAGCTCGTACAAACTCGCGTTCACCGACTCCGAGTTTTTGCTGCGCGAAGAGATGCGGCCGGTGCGCATGCAGTTGGAGCTGCTCAAGCCCGAGCTGATTCAGGACGAGCAAGGCATCGAGTCGACCGTCGTGATCTTCGGCAGCGCGCGCATCGTTTCGCCCGACGTTGCGCAACGCATGGTCGACGACGCGAGCTCGGCCGGCGACGAAGCCGCGCTCGCGATCGCGCAGCGGCACCTGACCATGTCGCGCTACTACGAAGAGGCGCGGCGCTTCGGTGCACTCGTGACCGAGAAGTCCCGGCAACTCGAGACGCCGCTCTACGTCGTCACCGGTGGCGGCCCCGGCATCATGGAGGCCGGCAACCGCGGCGCCTTCGACATGGGTGGCAAAAGCATCGGCCTGAACATCGTGCTGCAGCACGAGCAGGCGCCCAACCCCTACATCACGCCGGAGCTGTGCTTTCAGTTCCATTACTTCGGCCTGCGCAAGATGCACTTCCTGATGCGCTCGGTCGCACTTGTGTGCTTTCCCGGTGGCTTCGGCACGCTCGACGAATTGTTCGAGGCGCTCACGCTGATCCAGACCGGCAAGTCGCGAAGGCGCCCGGTGCTGCTGTTCGGTCGCGATTTTTGGACCAAGCTGCTCAACTTCGACCTGTTGGTCGAGACCGGCATGATCAGCGCACTCGACCTGCAATTGTTCAGCTTCGTCGAGACGGCCGAAGAAGCCTGGGGTTTGCTCGAATCCGAGTACGGCTTCGAGCTGCGCGAGAACCCGAAAACCCTGCCGCCGGTCGACCTCTGAAAGCGCCGCGAGCATGACCAACCACAGCATCAGCCTCATCGGCGCGCCGACCGACATCGGCGCCGGCAGCCGCGGCGCCAGCATGGGGCCTGAGGCGCTGCGCGTCGCGAACATCGGCGCGGTGTTGACGAGCCATGGCCTCGAAGTGATCGACCGTGGCAATGTTGCCGGCCCGGCGAACCCCTGGCTGCCGCCGGTCGACGGCTATCGGCACTTGAACGAAGTCGTCGCCTGGAACCAGGCCGTGCATGACGCGGTGCACACCGAGCTCGGCCTCGGCCGCTTGCCGATCCTGCTCGGCGGCGACCACTGCCTGGGCATCGGCTCGATCAGTGCCGTTGCGCGCCACTGCCGCGAGACCGGCAAGAAGCTGCGCGTACTGTGGCTCGACGCGCATGCCGACTTCAACACCAACGGCCTCACGCCCAGCGGCAACATCCACGGCATGCCGGTCGCCTGCCTCTGCGGCTACGGCCCGCAAGCGTTGTGCGAGATCGGCGGCACGGTGCCGGCGATCAGCCCGAAATCGGTGCGCCAGATCGGCATCCGCAGTGTCGACGCGGGCGAGAAGCGGCTCGTGCACGAAGCCGGGCTCGATGTGTTCGACATGCGCTACATCGACGAGATGGGCATGCGCCACGCGATGGAGCTTGCACTCGCGACGATCGACGCCAACACGCACCTGCACGTGAGTTTCGATGTCGACTTTCTCGATGCGTCGATCGCGCCCGGCGTCGGTACCACGGTGCAAGGCGGGCCGACCTACCGCGAGGCGCAACTCTGCATGGAGATGATCGCCGACACCGGTCGGCTTGCCTCGCTCGACGTGATGGAACTCAACCCGGCGCTCGACGTGCGCAACGCCACCGCGATCGTCGCCGTCGATCTGATCGAGAGTTTGTTCGGCAAGAGCACGTTGATGCGCAGATAGCGTCTGCCGCCGGCGACCGGGCAGCTACTTGCCGGTGAAGTTTGCGACGCAGTAGGCCAGCGCATCCAGGTCTTCGACCGGCACCTGGCTCCCGAGCAGACGCTGGCCGCGCTCGAAAGCTCGATGGCTGTGCGCGAGGCCATCTGGGCCATCTATGGGCCGCAGGCACAACGGGCCTGGCGCGGTTCAATTCGTGCCCGACCGTGGGCCGCCTGACTTCGATCCCGACTCGCCGTTCTGCCCTCCGGTAAACACCCCGACGTGATGATGCCCCCTCGCGGGGCCATCATCACGTCAGCGTCTCACTTAATGCTCAGGCTCGGCACTCGCGGAGGTCCGCGTCCTCGCCAGCGGAGAGACGCGGATTCACACCAGCGCTACCGTGCGTCCCTACCGCGATCGCGCGCCGAGCCTCACAAGGGACCCTTCCCCGATCGGCGCCAGCAGACCATGGGAACCAACCGGAAACGGCGTTCGCATCATGATCGTGATGCGAAATGCTATGACCGATTTGAGGCTAGCTGCGCTGCCCGCACTCGTGTTCGCCTGATGAGCATCTCGGGAGAGAGGCCCAAGCTTGCAGCTATGGAAAAGATCACCGACAAAGTCGGCTGTCTTCGAGCGTTTTCAAGTAACCCGATGTAGGTGCGGTCGACGGATGCGTCATGTGCGAGTTGTTCTTGGGTCATCTTAGACGCGACACGCGCCTCTTTCACGACCTCCGAGAAGGCCGTCACTAAGACGGAGTCGCGTGCACCAGACATCTGACAACTATCTTGTCAAAGACGACTATAGTCCACCGACTATAGTCTCACAATGAGCTACACTCGGAACGAACGATTCGTAGCTTTCTATGCCAGGGCCAAATAGGAGTTCCGCTTGAAATATTCGTCCAGTCAGCAAGCGCCGGCGCCGACCTTGAGTTCAATCGTGATCGAACGTTTCGGTTGGTCCAC
>ENA-OBIO01000375-OBIO01000375.1-metagenomes-genome-assembly--contig:-NODE-375-length-24456-cov-20.3976_pt1 | contig 24456 bp, 29 predicted proteins | sample MGYA00153383_OBIO01 | MGnify analysis MGYA00153383 | reverse complement strand
TTCGGGCGCTGTCGATGACGGGTAGACCCTCGGTGATGCTGGTCAGTTGGGTTTTATCGTTGGCACTGACGACCATCACACAGCCGTCTTGATATCGCTGACCAGCGCATCTTTCTGCTTTGCTGCGTCCTGTGAGAGGGTTAGCTTGGCTTGCTCTTGCTGCTGTGTGGCACGTAGGACGCGGTTCTGTTCTCCCTGTACTTCCATTTCCTGTAGACTGGAGAAGCCCCCACCTAACCAGTTCTGGAGTGCGATCGCACCGAGGGCAATCACGCTATTTCGAGTACTCAACATGCTGTTACCTCCACTTCGACGGCGGGCAATAGGGTTGGGCTTGACCGGGCAGGGGACAGTTCGTCCCCACTGCCGAAAAAATCCGCAAGGTCGATCGCATTGATGCGGGTTTTGGCTCTATCACGGCATTAGGTAAGCCAGTCACGGACCATAGTTTCAGCACGATCGGCATAGTCTTCACTCAGACTGTCCAAGGTGGTTTGAAGCTGCGTTAGTTCGGCTTCCATCTGTTGACGCGCCAATCGTAAGAGGTGACTATTCTCTGGACTGGGTTCGGTGATCGGTTCGATGGGTACTTCGTCGATGGTCTCTGACCGACCGGAGGTCATCGATTGAACTGATTTCAGTTTATTGGCCATAATAGAAATTCCTGAATTGTTTACGTGGTTTGGGATTTGGGCACTTTTCCTTGGTTGGGGATGCCCCTTTTGATTAGGCGGCGCTCGGTTCTGACAGAGTGACTGAACCTTCCCCTGCGTAGGGCAGTTCCCAAGGGTCAGGGCACTGGTTAATAGGGCAAGGTCGATTGCCTGTTTTAGCTCGACTGCACTGTCAGCAACGATTTTGTTAAACATGAAGTCATCACCGATCGGAATGGCGTAGAACCGTTTTGTGATGCGGTTCCGGTAGCATTCGTAGCCTTTATAGAGAGTCATGGGTTTTAGATTGAGAAGGGACCGATCGGGCTTCGCTTGGGAGTGGCGATCGTCTTTGTCCTTAAATTCAATCGTATACGATTACTTTTCAAACGTCTACGACTGATAGAATTGTTTTGCTTATGTATTTAATTGAATTATTTTGAGCTATAAAGCTCTTCTGATAAAGTTTTATAGCTCATATTGAACGAATTTATTAGATAAGATTTTCTGACTACAAACGTATACGATTGAAAAGGATTCTTTGTTAAACTGCGTTTAATAGATTTAATGGAGAGGCAAAATGTCCGAAGCGATTGAACTCATGCCCCGTAAACCCCGATCATTCCGAATTGATGAGAGAGTCTTTGATGTCATCAAGACTCTGGCGGAGCGTTCTGGTGTGGAGCCTCAACAATTTTTAGAGAATTATTTCTTTGCGCGTGGCAAGGAATTGGGCTTGATTTCACCATATGAGAAACCATTGGGGGAAACACGGGGTGGGAAACGTGAAAAAGCAGGGCGCAAACCTGCAAAAAACCAGGATGAAGAATCGATCGACCCTTCCGCAAAATCTTCTGAGGACAATTGAGGTAGTGATATGAAAATCGAGAAACGAGACAAAGAGCAAATGTTGCTTGCTACTTCGTCTCACCCACTTGCTATCTATTGGTTTCAGTATTGCAATACAGATAATCGTAAAAGACACTTTGACGAAATCAGGCAATACCATCAAGTGCTACATTCTTACCTTGATTCTTTTTTTACTGGAGAAGAGAACCAAGTTGAACCTTACTTAACTCAAGAAAGAAAGAAGCATTTCAAGACGGCGCGCGATGAGATTCTTGCGCTCTACACCCTGGTTTTAGATGCGTGGCTCTTCGTCGAACCCGCATTAACCCGCGTCGGAATCACCGACCTACGATCGCCGGGTGAATTAATGCGTCGTCTAATCGATATTGAAGCGTCGGGCAGATTCTTTATCTGTTGCCCTCTAGTTGATGACTTGAATGACCATGTTGAATTCAGCCCGCGCAAAAATGCTAAGGCGCTCGTAGAGTCCAAAAAACGAATGGGAGACTACAGGCACTATTTAGCAAGTCCCGACTACAGAGAGCAATCCTGACCTAGAAAAATTCCCGATGGAAATCTTTGATCGACTAGACAGATATGAACAATTCAAGGCGTGGCTAATCATGAGCTGTATTGATGCTGCGAGTAAGGACGATTCGCTGATGCCGCAAATCAATAAATACTTACAAGCACGTAAAGACCTTTGGGATCCAATGTTCAAGGCCAAACCCAAAGGATTCTCTTGGAGCAAAGGAATTCTCAAACAAACTCGTAAGCACGGTGGATTCTGAATTGTGACATTTACTTAACATCGTTGAAAAAAAGTGACGTTGTTTTTTGACCGTCGTAAAGTCGATTGCATCCCCTAAGAACAACCGTTCTAAACCATGGCTCAAAAGTTCGCAACGACAAAACAGACCGCTGAAATTTTTTCAATCAGTAGCAGTACGCTCAAGGCACTACGTCTTGGACATCTGAACCGACCGCCAATTCTTACAGAAGGCGTTCACTGGGCCCGGCTTGCTGAAAAAAATTCTCTTCAATATCCCGTTATTAGAAGATTTTTTAGCCAACCGATCCAATCCCACGGCACACCAAAAAGCAATCGAGTCTTACCTTCGATTACTTCCATCTTCCCAAGTCTAAAACCCTGTAAACCCCGATTTTGAGCGATCGTCCTCTCAAAAATTTGCCCCTACCACCGCAAATGGTAGGGGCGATCGATCGAGATCGGGATTCAAATTTTCTACTAATATGATGCCAAATTCTGACCCCGACCGCAACCGTGCGATCGATCGATTTGTCGATTCTCAACTCGGATCGGACGATTGGCGCGATTACGCGACACTCCGATCCACCTCCCCCGAGATGTATCGCAAAACTGTAGCTACCCTCGGAAAATTCTTGCGAAAAAACTAACAATTCAAATTGATGCTCGTCTGGCATCGGAGGAAATGTATGCGGATTTCTAGCATCCACGCAGACCATTTGCGCTCCGAGGGCCTTACCGATGCCGATATCGCCTGGATGGCGAGGACGACCGGAGTGCGATCGATTTCCCAGTATGAAGCCAAGGAATCAGGCTTCTCGGTGGAGTCTGGCGGGGGATTGATGTTCCCGTTCACGGCTGATTTTGCCCAGCTCCGGACAGATAATCCGCCGATCCGTGGTGGCAAACTTTGCAAGTATCTGACCCAAACCAGACGGACATCTAAAGCATGGATGCCCGATGGGGTAAAGGTTCTCACCGAGGGCGCTAAGGATGCCTATGCGGGAACTTTGCGGGGTGGTGTCTACGGGTGCATTGGCTGGGGTGTCGCACTACCGAAAGGCTCTGCCCAAAGGGTGCGGACACATCATCCTATTTGATGCCGATGGATGGCAGAATCCGGGCGTGTTCGCCTCATTGGTGAAGGCGGCGGAATGGTGCGGTGGGAAGATTCAGCTTGTTCCGGAAATTGTAGGACAGCCCAAAGCAGGTCTCTGTGAATACTTCAAGGCGGGTCACACTGCCGAGGATTACGCAAAGCTGATTGCGTCGGCAATGACCCCAAAGCAATTTCTTTTGGAGCTTCCAAAACACTGGACAAACCTATCCGCCGATCGGATTGGGCGGACACTCCGAACGATTTTCAGTCTGGTAGGTGACGTACTCGATCCGGCGTCCCTCGACTTGTTCACCAAGACTTGTAAGAGCGCGCTCAAACTCCACGGGGTATCCGGTGCAACGGTTGATCGGGAACTGAAAATAACTCAGTTCCGAATCGTCAAACGTAAAAGGGAAGCAAAATTAACGCAATGGGCGCGATCGCGGGAACGTCATCCCGAACTGGACTTAACCGATGTTCCAGACGGTGCAGAATCGAAACTCTTAAAATCAATGCGATCGGTAAAAATCGCCGTAGGTTTGGATTTAAGGTTAAATGAATTGACCAACAATCTGGAATTTAAAGGCTCACCACTCGATCCAAACACCTATAAATTATTCGTTGCGAAAATCACCGATGCCGATGTCTGTGAGGCGGATTGTGTTCAAATTCTAGGGGCGATCGGCAAGAAACAGGCGTATCACCCGGTGAAGGATTGGCTTGAAAAACTGCATGACGTCTATGGTGAAACGACGATCGAGTTCCTCGACGCACCCGCCAGTCGATACCTGAAAACCGGAAATACGCTTTATGATACCTACCTGAAAAATCAACTCATCGCAGCCGTCGCACGCATCTATCAACCCGGTTGCAAGTCCGATCACTCAGTCATTTTGCAGGGTGCTCAAAACCTCCTCAAATCTACCTTTTGGAATACTCTCGCAGGCGATGATTGGTTCGACGACAATTTAGGGTCTGACGTAGAAAACAAAGATGAACTGTTGAAACTTCACCGAACCTGGTTTGAGGAGTGGGGCGAAATCGATCGCATCACATCCAAAAAAGAACTCGGTGTTGTGAAATCCTTTCTCAGTCGCAAAGTAGACACCTTCAGGGCACCGTATGAGCGAACGGCTGTAGAACACCCTCGACGAGGCATGATCGTTGGAACGGTCAACCCGTCAGAATTTTTGCGGGATGAAGAGGACCGACGACTCTGGATTATTCCGGTGACTCAGAAAATCGACATCAAGGCGGTGCAACGCGATCGAGATGCAATTTGGGCGGCGGCGGTAGCGCTCTACAAATCGGGTGCTCAATGGTGGCTCACCCCTGATGAAGAAATTCAGCAACGGGAGAGTAACAAACAGTTTGCGGTGCGGGATGTTTGGGAAGAGCCGATCGGATTACATCCGCATTCAAGATGTGTTAATCGAGTGCCTTTCCATGAAAGAAATTCAACGCCACACGAACCTAGATAAGAAACGGGTCCAAGACATTTTGCGGAGGTTGGGTTGGCAGTCAAACGAAAAACCGATTCGTCTACCCGGATTCACGCAATCCCAGCGGGCGTGGTCAAAATCAACCCCACCTCCAGCACTAACCCCACCTCCAGCACTAACTCCACCTCCAGCACCAACCGATTTAGGAGATTGGGATATCGAGCTTGAGACTGGTTCAGAGGAAGCTTGGCTTTCAGAATCCGTGAATCATGCGTTACGGCACGTTACGGCACATTGACTGTCACTGTAACGCTTTAAACCCGCTCATAAAGGCAATGTTACGGCTGTTACGGTCTGCTACGGTGTTTTAGAGTTTGATACCTATAAAATAAATGAGGTTAAACCATGCCAAAACCGAAACGCCGATCGAAGAAAGGTTCAGTCCAGATAGTCAATCGAAATGGGTTACTAACACTGCGTCTCAGCTACGAAGGAGCGCGACATCAACGGGCGCTAGGACTGCCAGACACTCCCCATTAACCGTGAACTGGCAAGGCGGAAAGCTTGTGAGGTGGAGATGGATATCGCTTCCGGGAACTTTGACCATCCGCACGTATTGCCAACCAAAATCTAAGCCTGTTACGAGGTTTTGGAAAATGGTGCATTAGGGAACGACAGTGGGACGCAAATCATTTCACTCCGATCGCATCACTGAAAGTCAGCGAACGAACCCATGACGAGATTTTTGAAGTAGAAGATATTCACCGACTAATTGAAGCGGCATCAAAAGACGAAGTTCTAATTCAATACCGAGACTTCATCATCTTTTTGTTGAATTCAGGATGCAGACCTAGTGAAGCGATCGGCTTACGTTGGGAGCATGTCAACTTCAGACGAGACGAAATCCATATTTGTGAATCATTAAGCCGATTGCCACAAGGGGGAAGAGTTTGCAAGACAACAAAATCCCACACCCGATTTATCCCGATGTCACGGGCCATTCGGACCATGCTCGAAGGGAGAGCCAATGGAACGGACTTGGAAGGCTTAGTCTTTACCAGTCCAACCGGAAGACCGATCGATGACCATAACTTTAGTCAACACATCTGGAAGAGACTTTGCGCAAAAGCAGGTATTCCATACCGATCGCCCTACAATACCCGGCACTCTGTAGCAAACCACATGCTCGACAGCGGCGCGACCTTCCACCAAGTCGCCTACTCCCTCGGTAACAGCGCTCGAATGATTTCAGATACCTACGGACGGAAGAGACAGGGTGCAAAATTGCCAGAATTTTGATGCACCAAACTTGCACCTTATGACGCATCCAATCACACCCGATCGCACCCAAGTACAACCGCACTAAAAAGCCCTCAACCAATTAGGGTCAAGGGCTTTGAGGCGATAAACTAACTTCAGTCAAAAATGGACGTAACTGGATTCGAACCAGTGACCCCCACGATGTCAACGTGGTGCTCTAACCAACTGAGCTATACGTCCTTGCTGTCGCTCACATTAGCATAGGTCGATCGAGAGTTGCAACCTCGCGAGTCATTTTCTTGAGAAAGGTCTGCGATTAGGGTCTTAGAGACGGTCTATCGTAAACATCTTTGAAGAAAATGGATGGAGATGGGTTAGAAGGCCAATAATAGGGACTGATACCACCGACTATATTCTCTTATCACTTATCCAACTGGAGCCTCCCCCATCGTGAATTCTAATCTCCCGACTCCTACTCAGTATTCTTCTCTGGCAAGTTTTCCTGTTGATCATTCCATCGTGAATGCTCAGCGTGAAGATTTTAGTGAGTATGTCGCACACCTTCAGCTTCACATGGCTTTGCAGACCCGCAATTTGGTGCCTAGTTTGTCTCAGTCCTTGGATAGTCGCAATCAGTTTTTGGCTCAGACTCAGGCGGCTGTTGAGAAGCAGGTTTCTAGACAGATTTTTTAGGGATGACTTATTTTGGGGGTTGTCGCGTATAGTCGGAATTTAACGTCAGAATTTAGAGCAGGATAGTACGGGTTATGACAGATCAGTCTCTCATGGGCGATCGAATTCGTCAGATTGAAGCGAAGCGAGAGGTGCTGGTTGCCCTTTTGACACAGCCGGACTTGGGAACCTTATCTATTGATGTGAATCAGGCTATTGAAGAATTGGATGACCTGGTGGCTGAATTTAAGCGGACCTTTGGGGAGTAGGTACAATGCCCCGCAGAAACCTCTGGTATGAGCGGCTGATGGCGGCGATCGCAACGGCTAATTTGGCTGTGGTGGGGTTTGATTTGAGCTATGTGTCAATGCGAGATTTTTGGTTGCGGGGGGCGATTTCGCTAGGACCGATGAGTCTTCAGGTGCCCCTGCCGCCTATTCCTCGTTGGTATGACCCGGTGAAGGGGATTGAACCGCACCGGGAGACGGAGCAGTATTTGAGTTTGGTGAAGGATCTCGAAGTGAAACTGCTGGCAACGGGGATAAATTCGCCTGAGGTGGATGAACAGTTAAAAATGCTGCGAGATGAAAGCACTAAAATGGTGGAGGGGAATTGGTTCCAAGGTGCGGGAAAGAGCGGGAATCTGGAGAAAATAAAGAATCGGTTTCGCGATCGGCTGGATGTGAAATCTTCTCGTCAGGCGTTTGATCAATTTTGGAGTCGGGAGTATTTATTAAATCGGGGTGTGGATTCGGAAATCAAGTTTTTTGACCAGAAAATCCGGCCCTTGATTACCACTAATTACTATCGATCGACGGGCGAGGATGGTCTGCCGACGGATTATTTTTGGCTGTTAGATATGCCGTTTGTTGCGTTGTTTGGGCTGGAGTTTTTGGCGAGGACGTTTTATTTGACTCGGCGACATAAGGACCAGAATTTGAAATGGCTCGATGCGATGCTGTGGCGTTGGTATGATGTGCTGTTTTTGGTTCCGATTTGGCAATGGTTGCGGGTAATTCCGGTGGCGATTCGGCTTGATCATGCGGAAGTGATTGGGCTCGATCGCATTCGAGATCAGGCCACGCAGGGGATTGTGACCAATATTGCAGAAGAGCTGACAGAGGCGGTTTTGGTGCAGATCATCGATCGGGTTCAGGCGGGGATTTCGACAGGCAGTTTGAGTCGGTGGATTATTGCGAGTGCTAATCGGCCTTATCAAGATCTCAATCAGCGCGATGAAGTGCGGGAGATTATCGATCGGGTGTTGAGGGTGACGGTGAAGCAAGCCTTGCCGAAGGTGAAGCCGGACTTAGAGGCGGTGATTCGTCATGTTTTGGAGGGCGTGTTGGAAACGTCGCCGATTTATAAGGGGTTTAAGTCGGTGCCGTTGATGGGATCGGTGCCTGCGCAGTTGAATGAGCAGTTAGTGTCGAGTGCGACGACGCTCGCTTATGAGGCTCTGGGCAAGGCGCTTGAAGATCAGGTGGCGGCGGGGTTAATTAGTCAGTTTATTAAGAATTTGGGTAAGACGGTGGTTGAGGAGTTTCAGGAAGGGGATTCGATTGACGAGCTGCAATCGTTGATGAGCGATTTGATGGAAGAGGTGAAGGTCAACTATGTCCAAACGAGTGGAGCGGCTAAGCAGACGCCCGAGGTTACGGTTTTGGGGACAGGTCTTATTAAACGAGAGTAAGTTGTAGGTCTTCTGGATGATCGGCATTTCTTCTTTTTGCAATGGACTGAGGCATGAATTGCGCTTTCGATCGATCGAATGATTCGTTAAGCCGACGAGCGTATAGCTTTTAGAAAATCTTTGACGGATTGGGGTTGACGTGTTGGGCAAGGAGTTTTAGGTCTAATTGGGGAAAGAATTGGCTACGATCGATGATCACGGGGTTGTCCGATGACCTTTGGTCGGTCGTAGACCATCGTAAGTCATAGAGAATCAGAGCTTTGTTTTCCCATACCAAGACTTCAGAAACACCTAAGCCTTTATAAATAGCCAACTTATCAAGACTGCCGCTGGTGAGATTAATTCCGATCGCAAAGTCTGGAACGTCTTTGATCTGGTCAATGCAGTAACATTCGTCGGGTTCTAAACCTTTTGCTTTGAGTTGTTTTCGGAAGGTGGCGGAACTCAAGCCGTGGGCGATGATGTCAAGTTCTTCGGCATAGCGTTCGAGAAGTCGAGCGATCGTTTTTTTGATGGCTTCATGCTCAGGGGATGGCATCAAAATCTCCAAGGTTCCGTCGAAGTAAGTTAAGCGATATCCAGGACGATCGCCCATGATGGTGAGTAGCGTTTCGTATTGTTCCTAGGTGATGTCGCTTAGGCTGATGTGTTGATCGTCTATTTCGGGTTGTGGAATTGAGTGAGATAACGATCGGTCGATCGGTGGGATGGCGACTACCATAGACAACCTTCTGCGTAGAGTGTTGATCTGATCTTTGAGATTTTAGTATATCCTATGTAGCTCTGAGGTTGATTGCTGTCCGATCGCCCCAAATCCCCTCAAAAATTCGATCGCAGTAGGCGATGTAAAAAAGGGCTAAGGCAGAAATACTAATTGCTTAATGGACTAAGGGCTAAGAAAAGAGGCATCACCGAAAAGACGACACGCCAAACCCACAACTCACTCGAAAACCAACATCGTAGTTGCGGTCATCGTGCGTATTGTTGTAGCGATTGGCAGAACGGCAATTCACGGGAGTGATGTCCCACGAACCGCCGCGCAGCAGCCGACTGGTATTTTTACGATCGCTTTCAACCCAAGCAGAACCATCATCAGGAGCGCCTTTATAATCAGAATGAAAATCGTCCTCGCACCATTCCAAAACATTTCCATGCATGTCGTAAAGACCAAAAGCATTGGATAAAAATGTTCCGACTTCGGTGGCTTTTTCGCGGTACTCGCCAAGGATTCCGCGATCGTATGTTCCTGAATAATTTTTCTTATTCATTTCACGATCTTGAGCGCGATAGTTAGCATGAACAGAATCGATCGTTTCGCCAAAATGAAAAGGTGTATTAGTTCCCGCACGACAGGCATATTCCCATTCTGCTTCGCTGGGTAATCGATAGGTTCGGTTGGTTCGACTAGAAATTCGGTTGCAAAATTCGGTTGCCTCGTCCCAATTTATATTTACAACAGGGAAACGATCTCCTTTGAATTCCGAAGGATCAGGATCAAGTTCTAACGCTACTCCGGGATAACTCGTTGCAACGATGTTCCATTGAGCTTGAGTAATTGGATATTTGCCCATGAAAAAAGACGGCACAGTTACTAGATGTCTAGGTAACTCGTTGAGAAAGAACTTTTGATAACCTTGTTCACTACTCAGACGAATTAGTTCTCTCTTTTCCGTTTCGGTTTGCCCCATCATGAAGCTGCCTAATGGGATAAGCATCATGTCAAGACCAATGTTATCGTTTAGCTCTTCAGTGAAATACTTTCCGCGATGGGTGCGGGTTTGGGTGATGAGTTTGCGGTTGGGCGTAGGAGATTGGGTGGGCATGGAATATGCTGAAGGATATTGGATTTAGAATCATAGAAATTAATCGACTTCACTGCTCGACTGATGGCAACAACGCCGCTAGCAAAGTCAAGAAATCAGGCAATACCGTTTGCACAATTTCCCAAAGTTTATCTTGTTCGACTCGATCGTAGCGATGAGAAATGATATTCCGTAGCCCAATAGTATTACGCCAATCGACTTCTGGGTGTGCGATTTGAAACTCTCGTGAAACACGTCTTGCTGCTTCTCCTAGAATCTCTAGCTGACGCTCTACTGCACTTTGCACCAGTAGATTCTCACAATATTCGATTTCCGAAATCCCAGTGGTGAAATTCTGAATGTGATAAATTGCCTGCCGCATATCCCATAAGGATTCCAAGTCATCTTCACTCGGCTGCATAAATCACCTGCGTCGATCGTAAGATTTTCGCTCGACGATAAGGATTATCAATCAGGTCTTTTTGACAAATATCGACGGTTCGTTCAAACAATTGTTCAGCCGCTTCTCGTAAATCTAAGTAAGTTTGAATCGATCGCACATACCCATTCTCAAACACAATCAAAAGATCCACATCACTGGGGTCATCCCCCTTCTCCCGAAAATCATTCCGCAACGCCGACCCAAACACGCCCATCTCGACAATCTGAAATCGCTCACACAACGCCACGATCGACGATCGCTGGACTCCAAATCGTGCCTGCAAAATTTCTTCTACCGATCGATCGAGAACTCCGTTCACCATACGTTCACCTCCTGTTATCTCCTCACTATTCTATCGCTAACGTTGTCTAGCGATAGATGATAGTTCAGACAAGCATTCGATCGCCGAGTCCAAATTTATGATCGCGGGGGAGTCGATTGAGGATGGGGACGTACCATTTGATAAGGTCGTAGGTTTTTAGAGGTGATCGGCAACTCACTTTTAACATATGGGCTGGAGCGTAGATGGGGCGATCGGGGACTAACAATGAACAAAATGGATTGTTAAAACGATCGATCGTGCGATTAATCCATTGGCTTCAATTGCTCTAGGAAAGCTTGATGGACTGGGGATTGGGTTCCTTGGTTCACTGTAGCGAGAACTTGTTGCAAATTGCTGTTGAGGAGCGCGGATATATCGAGCCAGAGTCCTGGGAAAATACGGCTGCGGGTGATGCCATCGGCGTCGGGTGCTAAGGGAATGTAGTGTCCGGCTTCTAGGATGAACCAGTCCAGCTCTTGATCTAGGACTCGCCACACGAGATATTCTTGGACGCTTCAATGTAGTCATCGTCGGTGATGCGAGTTTGTCCGCCCAATGCCGGATCTAAGATCAAGATAATGTCAGGCTGGGGGTCGTTATCCTCACCCATACGGACGGAGGGGGCATCAGCGACGAAGGTACAGGGGGTGAAGGCGGAGTAGGTGGTGATCCAGCTATTTAAATGGCTATGGGGCAATCCATGACTTCTAAATCGGAGTGCGGCTGACATGTAAACAATTCCTTCAATCCGTTCTGCTTTACAGTTTTTTGGCATGGCGGCGTAGCGACTTTCAAATTCGTCACGGGATAGCCGATCGCCGTTTTCTAAAGGCGATATCGATCGGGGTGTTGCACGGGGTGGGGTTTGGACCATTGGTAAAAATTTAAAATAGTCCTTTCACCTTAGCCTAAGATCGCACGATCGTTGATCGCTGTCCGATCGCCCCAAATCCCCTCAAAAAGTTCGATCGCCGTAGGCGATGTAAGAAAGGGCTAAGAAAAGAGTGCTAAGGGCTTAAGAGCCTAAGGGCTAAGAAAAGAGTCCTCACCGAGAAGACGCAACGCCTAACGAACAACTCACTCGAAAACCAACAATGTAGTCGCGGAAATCGCGCGTATATGTAGTTGCGAGTGGCAGAACGGCAATTCACGGGAATGTCGTACCACGAACCGCCGCGCAGCAGCCAATAAGTGCTTTTACGATCGCTTTCAACCCAAGCAGAACCATCATCAGGAGCGCGATCGTAATTAGAATGCCAATCGTCCTCGCACCATTCCCAGACATTTCCGTGCATATCATGGAGACCCCAAGCATTGGCTGGGAAACTGCCCACACCGATCGTTTTTTCCCAATACTCACCTTTGGGTCCGTCATTGTAAGTAGAGATTCCGCGATAGTTTGCAAGTTTCGGTGCGATCGTCTCTCCAAAGTGAAAAGCTGTAGTAGTTCCAGCGCGACAGGCGTATTCCCACTCGGCCTCACTCGGTAATCGATAGGTTTTTCCGGTATGTGCAGAGAGACGATTGCAAAACTCCTGCGCATCATCCCAATACACTTTTTCTACAGGTAGGCGATCTCCTTTAAAGTTTGATGGGTCTGGGTTGAGTGGGCGATCGATCTGTGGGTATCCCGCCACCACTTTCCACTGAGCTTGCGTCACCTGATGCCGTCCCATATAAAACGACTGAACGGTGACTTCATGGGTGGGACGTTCGCTATCTCTACTCTCAGATTCTTTTTTCGGTGCGCCCATGGTGAAAGTTCCGCTGGGAATCGCGATCATTTCTAAGGTCTCTGGCGAACCGCCCCCAACCCCCAATTCTGGGGGCTTCGGATTCTCTTGCTCCCCCAGAATTGGGGGCTGGGGGGCGGCTCGGTGCAGGATTTCGGTGTACCCCCAGGCTGATGCTGTAATGCGATCGATTGTCCACGATCCCTTGCCTTTGATCGTCGCCATCTCAAACTCAAATTGCTCTAAAACATCGATTGTCCACGATCCCTTGCCTTTGATCGTCGCCGTCTCAAACTCAAATTGCTCTAAAACAACGATCGAAATCGATTCATATTCACAATCTTGCAATTCAGGAAAGTCGATCGCCTCCCCCTCATAACGACGAGCGATCGCCGCATATTCTCCACCCAACCGACGCAACACATCCACACCGACTTTCGCAAACGGCAGCATTGCCTCACGTAAATCACCCTCTAACGATTCCATGTCCGCTAGCAACGCCTGAAAACTCTTAATTGGACTATTGAGTTTCTGGCAGATCGAAGCCGAAAGCACATCCAACACCTGCACCGTCTTCTTAATCGAAGCATCCCCTAGCAAAATATCTCGTACCCGATCGCCCGACTCCCTCACCTCATCCCCAAAAAACTCATACCGACAAACCGCATCCCCTTCTCCATCACACCGCCGCAATAACCCACTCAACAACACCTCCGCCACATGGGACTGCTGCACCTCCACCGCAAAGTCCGATCGAAATGCATCCCGCAACAAATCAATCACAGGCAAACTCACAGGCGTTGCGGCCATGAGATTGGCTAACTGCTGGGCAGGTTTCGAGGCTGTCGATCGGAAGAGTGCCACCCGTTCCTCTGCCGATCGATCGGACTGCGACGACGACGTGCGATCGATCGGTGCATAGTCTTCCTGCTTGCGAATAAACGATCGATCGAAGACCCGCCCCGGCGTCCGCGCATCCCCCAGTCCCGTCGAGACCCTCGCCCAAGCCTTCAGAGAATCCGCATCCAATGTCACGATCGGCACCGTCACCAAGTCCACCCCACCCCGTCGCTCTAGCCGTCGCGGCAATCCTGTCACCTCCAACCGCCCACTGGGAATCCCCGGCATAAAGGCACTCAGCTTCACCACATGTCCATCCCGCAGCGCCGTCCGAGACCACAGCGACTCAGGAAACATTTGCACCACGGCGATCGGTTGAGACTGTCCCCATGCGCCCAGCGTTTCGTACAGGATCTCCTTTTGCCACAGCGCTGAAGTACAGTCTGTCACCACCCAGATCAGCCGTCGCCCCGTCGGATCAATTAATTCCCTCGTGGGTATGGGGACGTTGCACCAGTGCAGCATCTAGAGGACTGTTTCCCACCCCCGATCGCCACCGCGAAAACAGTTGCACCTGTCCTGCCGTCTCGGTCATTCGCCAAGTCCGCACCGTGCGAAAGGCTCCCTGATACTCCACAAGATGACACAGTTCCTCGATCGCCCGTTCCCAGATCGCCGTCGTCTTCGAGTCTTCGACTACAAGGTCCAAATCCAGCCATCGCTCCGGTCTCGACTGCACCACAGGCATCCACACCTGCGTCTGGGCAATACGCGTCACCGTCGCATCCTCATCCAAGTCAAAATACCGATCGGACGGAACTTTTCGCATTAACGGTCGCAGCGATCGGGCTAGATCAATTCCCGTTCGCAAGGCAGACGCTGCTGGCACGGCGAAGGGCATTCCTTTCGGTTGCGGGGGTTCGGGTTGCTCCTCAATGGCGGGTGCGGCGGGGGTGGGTGCAGTAGGCAAATCGTTGGTGAATAGGTCGATCGCGTCGTCGGTCTCGATTCGATCGGGAAGATCCACGATCGGCGTGGGGGGAAAACTTTTGATAGGTTCGATCGGTGGAGTAATGGGCGCGTCCGATCGCACGACTCCTTCTGGGTCCATCCACTGAGCCAGCCATAGCATATCGAGAATATCAAGGGCATCGAAGTCGAGATCGCAATCCGTTAATGCTGTAACTAACGATCGGCTTTCTGGTCTTCGCTGCTGCTGAGATGTTTCCACAGGCGATTAATGAGATCCTTACGATTGGTTAAATTAGCGTCCCGCTCTCGCAGAACCAGATAGACCGCATTCAGTAACTGATCCGTCGCCAAAGCCCCTCGGCTACGATCGTCCCGTTTCTTGAGAAATCCATCAATCAATTCCTCAATCACCGACTCCGATAATCCATGATGGTCTGCATTCTCCGATCGATCTTGCTCTCCCTGCTGTTCCAAATGAGCATTTACAATTTGAATTAATCGTTCCTTTCCCGGCTCCTCCATCGTGAGCCGTACACATCGACGCAAGAACGGCGGCGGAAAATCCCGCTCCCCATTACTCGTCAAAATCAGTAGCGGAAACTCATCACAAGCCACCCGCCCACCAATAATCTTGGTTTTCCCTGCCGTAACCGCCCCCTGATTAAACGTAATCTCCTTCTGATCTCGATACGCCGATCGTACTTCTACCTCAGCCTTAACATTTTCAATCCGCAACAATTCCGGAATCTCAAACGCCCCCTCCTCAAACACCGACAGCAAATCATTCGGCAAATCAATATCGCTCTTATCAATCTCATCTACGATTAACACCCGAGGTTTCTTCGAGGGCAACAACGCCGTCCCCAGCGCCCCCAGCCGGATATAGTCCCCAATATTTTCAAACCGATCGCCTCCCTCTCCTGTCCGACTCGCATCCTGCAACCGGGCGATCGCATCATACAAATACAACCCATCTTTCAACGTCGTCCGCGTCGTAATTCCCCAATACAGCACCTCCCCCAGCCCTAGTTCCCGCGCCACCGCATAGGCCAGCGAAGTCTTCCCCGTCCCCGGCTTCCCCGTCACCAACAGCGGACGCCGCAAATACAACGCCGCATTCACCATCTCAATCTCTTCCGAAGTCGCCTGAAATGTCGCACCCCGTTCTTTCTTTCGCCGATCGGCCCGTCTCCAAGTTGGCGCAGGCGGCAACCCCAGCAGATCTCCCGGCTGAATGCGTTCTTTTCCATTGCCCGTAAACACAGGATGAAAAGGCTTCATCGTTTCATCACTCATGATTTCCACTCATCCTTATAAACCAGCTTACGACCCAAATCGCATATCCGGGGGGATAATTTTAGGATCCTCCCACACCAAACTCAAGTGATTCCCTAAAGAATCTTGTGACCTCGATTGATGAGCCTGATCGCGTTCCTGACGAATCCGATCGCGCAATGCATGAACTTCGCAATCCAGCATATCAGCTAATCTCTCCTGAAATAAAGGTTCCCGCGACCACAACGCCACAAGTAAAGCTGTATCTTCTGCAACTAGCTCGAAGAGATCTCCGACATCATCACACTCTTGAAGAATGGCAGCATTCAAATCCATCATTTCTTCAAGAATCTCTTTTTCAGGCAATGAGCAATTAATCGATCGGATGACATCTCCCATCGGATGATTCAGTACCCGTTGAATGTTTTCCCACTTCTCAGTCCAATTGGCATGGTAGCGCCGACCTGTTGGGCAAGTGTTCAAATTGGTCCGAATCACAAAGGGATAGTCGCAACCTAATCCCCTTTCTCGACGACCAAACGGCGTGATTGCTGTGTCACAACAGAATGATGATCGGGCTACAAAGTAATGAATGATCGGCTTTTTATTGCCAAATGTATCTCCCATCGTCTGCCAGATAAACTGAGGTAATCGATCAATTAAAATCACTTTCTCGGAAATGAGTTTTAGAGCATTGTATGGATCATTAGTTTCATGATCGAAAACTTGCCATAGGGATAGGCGGACCTGATCAGCAGCAGTCTCAACGGGGTCAACGATCACCATCACATTCTTACAAACATTACTTAACGAGATTTTCTTTCCTTTCATCTCACGAGTGATTCGTTCTAGCAATGCGGCAAAGTCTAACGATCGATGTTCTACCCATTGTTTTAATCGATCGTACACCGCTTCCGGAATCTCATCCACCCGCACTAATTGCAGCACAAACTGCACCAATCGCCCTTCCGCTTCCCATCCCGCATTCGGCGGCAGATCTAGAAGCTCAATCAACTGCGCTTGCCAATCGTCACCTATTTTATTGGGGTGACAGTTCTGTAATACTCCATCGATCGTCCCCTTCAACAGATAGGACTCATCCACCGGGCAATCTTTCAAACTCCGCACCAACACATCATGCAGACAAAATGCACTAATTTTTGACAAACTCGGATTGAGTCTCTCCGTTGGAATAGCATAGGCTTTGCATTGCTTTTCTGTTGCCGTTGCGATCATCCCAATCACACACTTTCTCGCCTCATTCCACACGGGAGAGCCACTAAATCCGGGTTGAATCGTTTCATCATTAGAATCATGGAGCTTACATAAGAGAAACCGTCCCCCTGCCACGTTCGCTTTAGGACGATAATCATCCGTCCGTCCACCTACCGGGACTTTACCCGCTTGACCAAATCCATACACTAAATGCTTTTCATTTTCGAGTTCCGCACGACCCACCGCCCTCAATGGAATTGGCTTTGCCTGCTTCGGTTCAGCCCTCAGCAGCCTTAATACCGCAATGTCATCACCATCCACGCGGTATGGCAACCAATCCACCACTTCTGCTTGAATCTTCTCTGGCTCATCAAAAATATGAAAATCCAGCGCAACTCGTTGTGTCGGTCGCTCCAAATGCTTCTCAAAATCAGCTTGTGAAATGCCGATCGACTCCAAAACCACATGCGCACAGGTCAGAACATAACCGGGTGCAACGAGAAAGCCCGTCCCAGTTACGCTTTCGCCATCCTGCCGCCAGATACGAACGATCGCCTTTTCGTAATCATCAATCCCGAAGCTCATCTGTTTTTCCACTTCAACGTCACTTCATAGTTCACCTCATTACCCAATTTCCCAATCACCGCCCCAATCTCACTACTCAGCTTTACCCCAAACTTCACCTCCACCTCATCCCCTGGCTCCGTCACATTATTCAGCCGACCCCGCATCGTCCGCACCATCGGCGCAATATGGTCCAACGCCTCCCCCAAAGTTTGACTAGCCTTCGATGCTAAAGCACCCGGCAACTTAGACACAGGCTTAATCTCATCCGAAGCCACATCCTCCACCTCAATAAAGACCGTGTGCCCATCCCCAACCTCAAACTCCACTAACTTCGTCATCATCAGACCCCACTATAGGATTTACAAAAGCTAAACTCACTCTATTTCTATTATAAGTAGCATATTCCCCTCCATCTACCCAAATACGGACACCCCAAGCTCAAACTTCACCGATCGCAACACCTCCCAGCACGATCGCAATCCCTCATCCACCCTCCACAACTCTAAAAGCAGCCCCGACAACACAATAAGCACGATCGACAACACGATAAGCAAGCCCGACAATCCTATAAGCACGATCGACAACACGATAAGCAAGCCTAACAATACGATCGTTGCCCTCGCACATGCTTCAAGCACGCTCAACAACACCATTGTCACCCCTGCATTTAGACATTTGGCTGAGCAACTTGCGACAAACAACCGATCGCCCTCGACCTGCGATCGGGCATATTAAGCCAGTAAAGTTATATTCAAAAGGTGCATCATGCCCACCAACACTTCCAACCGCAAAATCACACCTCAACTGCTCCAACAAGACATGGACGCGCTGAACGGACTGGGTAGCATCCGAACCTACGCCACTAGCCGCGCCGAAGCAACCCCTGAAGCACTTCAGTCTGCGTATCAATCGCTCCAGCTTCGTCGTCAAGCTGAAAAAGAATGCCTAGCCCTATATCAAGCCTCAGTTGACGCCGCCCGCGCTGCCGAATGGGACTTCCACAATGCTATCTTGGCCATGAAAGAAGTCGTTCGTGGACAGTTTGGAGCTGATAGCAACGAAACCCGCGCCATTGGGCTGAAGAAAAAGTCCGATCGCAAACGCCCCGTTCGCACAAAGACAACAGCAACGCCAAACGCAATGCCGATCGCAAGCTAACGATCGTCCCGCAATCGCAGTGTCGTGAATGCGCTGCGATTGCCGTCATGTAAAAGAACGTCCTGCGATCGCAAAAGATCAGGCCAATACGCGCAGTACACTGGCGACTTTAGAGATACTAGGTAACGTTTCAATCTCAGCGAGGGCCGATCGGAAATCACCTTCTCGCACTTCATGGGTGACGACGACAATCTCGGCGAGTCCGTCTTTAATGCCTGCTTGAACAATGGATTCTAAGCTCACCTGATGATCGCCAAAGCACGTTCCAAGTTTCCCAATCACGCCTGGAAGATCCTGGGTCAAAAACCGCGCATAAAACGACGATCGCAAGTCTTCGGGCGATGCGATCGTGCAGTACTCCCGGTAAGAACAAGCAAGCAATGGATCGAGCATAGGCTTTCCGTTTGGATGCGTTGCTTCATGACGGCCCACGGTTAACAGAGCTGCAATATTCAGCAGGTCCGCTGTTACAGCGCTTGCTGTGGGACCTGCACCTGCACCGCGTCCGTAAAACATCACTTGTCCGACTGGATCGCCTTCGACAACGATCGCATTGTAGACATCATGGACGCTGGCTAGGGGATGATTTTTCGGAAGCATGGTTGGATGGACTCGCAGGGAATAGGCGTTCCCTGACCGTTCGGCAATACCGAGGAGCTTAATGACAAATCCCAGCTTTTCGGCATAGGCAATGTCGCTGGCCGTAATGCCTCGAATGCCTTCGCACGGAATCTTCGATCGATCGATTCGGCCCCCAAAAGCCAACGACGCCAAAATTGCAATCTTATCGGCGGCATCGCCCCCATCGACATCGGCGGTTGGGTCGGCTTCCGCATAGCCTAGCGCCTGTGCATCGGCAAGTACGGCGGCAAAATCTGCGCCTTCATTAACCATCCGAGTAAGGATATAGTTCGTTGTGCCGTTGATAATTCCCATTACGCGTTGAATCTTGTTGGCGCACAGGGATTGCTTTAACGGTTCAATCACTGGAATCCCGCCGCCGACGGCTGCTTCGAGCAGGACATACACGCCGTGGTGTTCGGCGGCTGTGAAGATTTCTTCGCCATGTTGTGCGATCAAGGCTTTGTTAGCGGTTACGATATGCTTGCCATTGGCGATCGCTTGTAGAATTAACGTTTTTGCGGGTTCGATGCCGCCGATGACTTCGACAATAATGTCAATTTCGGGGTCATTGACGATCGACTGTAAGTCAGTTGTCAGCACACTCAGGGGCAACTCGACAGTCCGGGATTTGTCCAGGTCTCGCACTCCCACGCGATGAATATCGAGGGTTTGCAATAATGGATGACGCTGGTCTGGCGTTTGTAAAATCTGCACTGTCCCTGCGCCCACTGTCCCTAATCCAAGCAGTCCAACTTTGAATCCCACGATGTGCGTTATCCCAATCATTACAGTTTCTCATTGTAGACTTTTTTGTAGGAGCCATTGGATACTATAGGTAAATCTTGCTTTATGTTAAGCCTGACGCACAGCGCACTAGAGGATTGATTGATGATTCCAGCTTGGCTCGTGATTGGTGTTACCGCCGTTTTAATCGGTGTGGCGCTGAACCAGTTGATCAAGAGCGATCAGCGGTGGTTTTTTCGATTGCGGCGTCCGGCATGGCTGACGTTTGAATGGGCAATTCCTATTATTTGGACGATTATTTTTATTGCGGCGGCTTGGTCTGCTTACGCGGTCTGGCAAACGGAACCGGGAAGTGGCCGATCGATTTTTCTGATGGTTTGCTATGCCCTGTTAGAAGTCATTACTTTGTCCTATACCTCGGTGATGTGTGTGTTTAGACGGTTACGCGTGGGTTTGATTGTGGGGGCAACAGGATTTTTTGTGGCGATCGCGCTGACGCTTCTGGTGTTGCCCGTGTCTTGGGTTGCGGCATTGTTGTTAGTCCCGTATTTGTTGTGGAGTCCAATCGGCACGTTTGTGACTTGGCAAATGATGGCGATTAATCCGGCTGATGCTTAGGTCAATACTCCGGACATTTTTAGGCACCCATAATGCTGTTGGCAGCTTGATCGATCGCATTGATCCCACGGGGCCTCGATCGTCCCAGCATCCTCTTCTCAATTCAAACTTCTCATTTCTTCAGCCAAGCAATCAGAAATACCATGACTTCCGGTCGGTCGTAGACCAACGTAATCCCTACGCAAAACCAAAATCACAATGGTTTAATCTTAAGTTTTTTCTGAAGGTAGGTGGGTGGAGACAATAGGGTGCGAAGAGGAAATAGCCGATCGGTCCAATCAGGGTAGTAATTCTAAGTAAGGTAGTTTCTTCGGTTGAATTAGGCTGAAGTGGCGACGATCGAGTGTCAGGATTCTCGAAATCTGATATCGTTCCGCAAGGGCGACGATGCTAGAGTCTACAATGCCCAGAGGAACACCCTGATATTGTTTCATAATAGCTATTGCAGCCTGAATATCGGTTAGATCTACAGGTTGATGTGCGTAGAAGCCATCGGCTAGATCTTGTAAAAATGCTCGTGCTGACGGCTCTCCTAAGGCTAATGCTGTGAGTCTTGCCATAGTAAGTCGTGAGTTTGTTCAGAAAGATTAATAAGACCGCTGTTACCCATGCCGATCGAGGGTGGGAGTGGGTTCTGTTGTTGAAGGTAGGCTTCGATCGCACTTTGAATCAATCGATCGAAGGTGATTCCGGTTTCGTTCGTGAGAAGTTCGATCGATTGAAGAAGTGTATCTGGAAGTTGAATGGTGGTTTCTTTCATGGTGGTTGACTGATGAAACTACTGCTTAGTATAGCAAATAGGGGCAGAAGACCGATCGTCCCACCAGACCCGATCCTCCTAGATCCCCGTTGAGAAGGGGGACTTCTGGACGTATGATGAGTGCGATCGCACGATTGATCGTCCCAGCATCCAAATTCCCCTCTCTTCCCATTCTCAATTCAAAATTCTTTATTCTCAATTCAAACTTCTCACTTCTTCAGCCAAGCAATCAGGAATACGATCGCAATTCCCACGCAAAACAACAGGATTCGCAATCGCTTTCGGTCTTGTCGCTTTTTATAGTTAGGTTTGCTTTTGTATCCATCGTCTAGGGTCGGTGGTGTGCGGCGTTGGGCGGCTATGATTTGGTTGCAATTACGAATAGCGTTTTTGCAATCTTCAACATCATTATCAAGTTTAAGATCTTCATAAATTTCTTTAGCTTTAATGTAATTCTGAAGTGCATTGAAATGTTCATCAAGTTTACCTAATGCATTGCCAAGATTGAAGAAGGAAACTGCAACACCTGCTTTATCGCCGATCGCCTGCTTAATTTCAATGGACTGCGAATGGAAGTCGGTCGCTTTTTGATAGTCTCCCAGCGAGTCGTACGCGATGCCGAGACTACCGAGGGAATTTGCAATGCCTTTTTTATCGCCGATCGTCTGCTTAATTTCAATGGACTGCGAATGGAAGTCGATCGCTTTTTGATCGTCTCCCAGCGATTGGTACGCATTGCCGAGATTGCCGAGGGAAGCTGCAATGCCTCTTTTATCGCCAATCGCCTGCGCTAGTTCATTGTGCTGCGAATGGAAGTCGATCGCTTTTTGATAGTCTCCCAGCGATTGGTACGCAATGCCAAGATTACCGAGGGAAGGAGCTTTACCTTCTGGAAAATCTAGACGATCGAAAATAGCTTGCGCCTTCAGATGAGCATCGATCGCTAATTCAATATTTCCCAAATCTTGATGTAAATTTCCCGATCGAGTCCAAGCCGAACCCAAATTCTTTTCTTCTGATTCATCCACCGCGTTCCACTCGCCAGTCAGTCGTTCATACAGCGGCAAAAGCGATCGCCATTCCCCAGCTAACTCCAATTGATTGAAACATCGATCGAGAATCTCTATCGCACGTTGATATTGCCCCAATTCACAAGCATGATAAAAATTCTCTAACTCCTCTCGACAGCTCCCAATCGTCCCATCCCAAGGCTGATAGTTTTCGCTGTAGTAGTCGATCGCCCTCTCATGTCCATCCCGCCGCACCTCCTCCGTCACCCGCGCCCTCACCAACCCCGCCACCAACGGATGCAACACAAACCTCGTCCCCTGCAACAGCAACAACCCCTGCCCTGCCAACTGCTCCAAATCTTCATCCGTCGCCGTTTCATCGATCGCCTGAGCCATCGCTACATCGATCGGCAACCGATACACCGACAATCCACACAACAGATTCTGTAACGCTGGTGGTAACGCTCTAAAGATCACCTCAAAGATTGCTTCAACCCCTGCTTTCGGATCACCTGCGTAATTCGTAAATAACTTAGTGAAGAAATCGATCGCCCGATCGTCCACCCGCGCATCGTAAGTTTCGATCGTCCAACTCGCCGCCAACTTCAACAGCAACGGATGTCCCTTTGCGAGTGTGATTAAATCGGAGAACCGATCGCCCGTCAGCCCTTCCCGCGTCAAAAACGCCGACCCTTCGCCCTCATCCATTCCCGTGAGTGCGATCGAATCTTGCCGCAGGAAAGCGGATCTCGTCGTCACCAAAACCCGACTCTCCTTCCCATCCTCTGCCCACTGCGACAGAAATTGCTCAAACCAGTGTCGATCGATCGTGTCTGCAATGGTTTCCAAATTATCCAAAACCACCAACGTCTTCACAGGCTTATTATGATCGTCCAAACGATAGATCAACTCTCGCAGAAGTCCATCATTGTTGACTTGCAGATCTTTATTGGGCCACCCGATTTCCTGCAACACTCGTCGTGCAAAGTAATTAAACGTCAGGGCATTCCAAAATCCCACCCAAACCCGTTTTTGAAAATCTCCCCGCAAGTTCGCATAACCCCAAGCCGCTAACGATGATTTTCCAAAGCCACCGTCCGCCACGATTTCCGTCACAGGTGTTCTAGAAAGCCGATCGCGCAATTGCGATTGATAAAAACTGCGATCAACCCAATACCGCTCAAAGTTCGGCGGCAGTTCACCCTGCATAGAGGTGTCGATATCTTGAGGAGGATGGGATTCTGCGATCGAAATCTTCCCCGTTGGGTCATTAATGATGATTTGATCGCGACCGAAGTTCTTGTTATCCATAGCTGTCGTCATCCGAAATCACAGGTGAATCTCCAGACTTTTGGCCCCCTTTTGCTTCCCCAGAATTAGGGACCGGGGGCCGATCGCCAAGATCTACGATCCCCCAACTTTCAAATTCCCCGTTGGTTGGTTGATCACGATCTGATCGCGACCGTAATTGTTATTGTTTTGTTGGCTTTGACTCTGATGCTGAATAGTCACGATCTGTTGTGCCAACTCCTTCAGACTAGCCGCAAAGTCCTCATCCTCCACAAACTCCCCATCCAAGACCACCGCAACCTTACCGATCGCCCCCGCATCCTGACCCTTCGCCGCTGCGATCGTCGCCAAATTCTCCTCCGTCTTCTTTCGTCCAGAAAAGCGAGAGACGATCGCATCCCACAGCCGCTCCACCAGCTTCTCCGCCGATTTCCCCGCCGCCCCTTCCGCAAACTTCTGCGCCGCCAAACCCACAATGATCGCCGTTGTAATCGGTTCCGTCATAATGCCCACAATAGTAAAGGTCTCCTATTAATCCCTTATTCACGTCATAGTCAGTAAATTCCGCACAGATCCCAAATTTTTATCTAATCACGTCTGTCTCACCTAAAGACGATCGTAAAACCACCTCCATCAGGGTTATTTCA
>ENA-OBIO01000374-OBIO01000374.1-metagenomes-genome-assembly--contig:-NODE-374-length-24526-cov-20.6734_pt1 | contig 24526 bp, 33 predicted proteins | sample MGYA00153383_OBIO01 | MGnify analysis MGYA00153383 | reverse complement strand
TGGATCAGGGGGCGTTTACGACGATCGGTGGGTTTAAGCAGGGGAATAAGGTGTTGGGGATTTGTTTGAGTTGTCTGAAGAACTTCAGGATTTTCAGAAGTTTGAGGCATTTGCAGGCGTAGAGTTGGTGCAGGATGCTCATCGGTTGCTGTTGATGAATTTGTTGTTGCATGGGATTGAGAGTGAGGTGGGACTGGGAGATTCGTTGGGGAAGGAAGGGAGGGAGTTGGGATTAGCAAATTTGATTTTATCGAATCCTCCGTTTGGGACGAAGAAGGGCGGAGGAACGCCGAATCGGGATGACTTTACGTTTGAGACTTCTAACAAGCAGTTGGCGTTTTTACAACATATTTATCGAGGGCTGAAACCGGGTGGCAGGGCGGCGGTGGTGTTGCCGGATAATGTGTTGTTTGAGGGAAATATTGGGCAGAAGATTCGGGTGGATCTGATGGAGAAGTGTGATTTGCATACGATTTTACGATTGCCGACGGGAATCTTTTATGCGCAGGGGGTGAAGACGAATGTGTTGTTTTTCACGCGGGGGATTTCGGATTATGGCAATACGAGACAGGTGTGGGTGTATGATTTACGATCGAATATGCCGCAGTTTGGTAAGCGAACGGCTTTGACGCCAGAGCATTTTGCGGAGTTTGAGGCGTCGTGGGAGATTGCGTCGCGAGTGGACGGTGGGGAGATGGGACGGTTGCGATGTTTTAGCCGATCGGACATTAACGATCGCAGTGATAGTTTGGATATTAGCTGGTTGCGGGATGAGAATGAGGAGCGCAGTGAGGATTTGCCGGAGCCGGAGGTGTTGGCGCGGGAGGCGGTGAATGGGTTGACGCTTGCGATCGGGGAGTTGGAGGCGATTTTGGCGGAGTTGGCGATAGAATAGGGGGCGATTTCGAGGGGTGAGTGCAAAAATTTTACGATCGACGAGGATGATTTATGCTGGCTAACGAGGATGACCTAGAATCACGGTGGGATATGCAACAGGCGATTTTGAAAATTCAGATGTTTACGGCTGAGATGTCGGAGATGGAGTATCTGAATATGGGTTAAAAATTGGGTTGCGCTATAATGAGCATGATCAAGCATTAAGTCGATTGATGAAGTTGGCTAATGGTTGATTCTGTTGTTTAATAATCTGGGAGGAACCGATGAAAACAATGGTGACGATCGATGATCAACTCATGACACAAGCTTTAGCTATGACGGGTTTATCTGCTCAGGAAGAAGTGATCATATTGGGGTTGCAAACACTCATTAAACTTAAGCAACAATCGCAATTTAAACAATGTCCAAACCTTGAATCTGACGGGTCTTCTCAGCGGGAGGCCGTCAATGTAAAGGTGGGGCAAAATTTTTATGGCTGCATTCAAGATGAAACATTTATCCGCCAACCACAGGGTCATTAAAGGGAAAGAATTTGGCGTTGAAAGACCGTCTTAATTCGATCGTTCGAAGGGAAGTCGCGGTTTGTTCTGTTGTGAAGGCAGAGCTAGCCTATGGTGCAATAAAAAGTTTAAATCCAGAACAGAATTTCTCATTGCAACAAGAGTTCTTGGCACAATCTTATTCTTTTCCATTCGATTATTTTACAGCCATTACTTTCGGTGCGATTCGAGGACAGTTAGAGACGCAAGGCACTCCGATCGGTCCTTATGATTTACAAATTGTGGCGATCGCGTTAGTCAATGATTTGACGTTGGTAACGCACAATGTGCGGGAATTCGTCCGAGTTGAAGGGTTACGGGTGGAGGATTGGGAGGTTTAACGATCGCACTTACAACAGCAGAAAGCCCCCTAGTCTCCAATTCTGGAGGAGCATGAGTGGGAATGGGTTAAACTATAGAGGTCGTCGATCGGGAGCGGATTGATTATGGGCGCAGCAATTTTAGAGCAGCTACAGAAACTCCCAGAGCCTATGCAGCAGAAGGCTTTGCAATATATTGAGTCGTTGCTGGCAGAGCATCTTCAAGAGGAGGAGGGGACGATCGAGACCCCACGGAAGAAGCGGCAGGCAGGGACGATGAAAGGAACGTTCGTTTTGCCTTTAGTGGATGATTTTGATGCACCACTGGATGATTTTCAGGAGTACATGTGATGAGTGGGTTGTTGTTGGACACACATGTGTTCATTTGGTTTTCTGAGAATTTGTCTAATTTACCGATCGCAATTCGAGAAGAGATTGAGGCTGCCGATCGAGTCTATTTAAGTATTGCGAGTCTTTGGGAAATTGCAATTAAGCTCAGTGGTGGGAAGTTAGCGCTGCAAGTTGTTTATTCCGATATTGAAGCCATGCTTCCTGGTGCGGGAATTGAGCTAATTTCGATTTCGTTTGATGATACGAAACATCTTCTTAATCTGCCATTGCATCATCGTGATCCATTTGATCGCATTTTAATTGCACAAGCGATCGAACGATCGATGGTTTTGGTGAGTGCCGATCGATCGTTTGGGGATTATCCGGTGCAGAAGCTTTGGGAATAATCCGATCGTCCTTGTAACAGCAGAAAGCCCCCTAACCCCCAATTCTGGGGGTGCATGAGTTGTAGATCCTGTGGCGGGTTATGATAGTTTCGGCTATTGGGTTTTGTGTTTGAGGAGTTCGATCGTGCGTGAGTTACCGGAAGGTTGGGCTGAAGCTATCGTCGTAGACTTATTGTTATCTATTTCAAATGGTATTCCTAACAAGCAGAATAAGGAAGCAAAGGGAATACCTGTTACCAGAATTGAAACGATTGCGACAGGAAAGATTGATTTCTCACGAGTTGGATTTGTTGAGAATACAGATTCTTATGTGATTGAAAGATTTCGCCTTAAAGAGGGAGACATTCTTTTCAGCCATATTAATAGCTTGGCACATATAGGAAAAACTGCATTATTTGTTGAAGAATCTAAAGAGCTTTTTCATGGGACTAATCTTCTCCTCTTGAGACCTGATACATCCATAACTATCCCAAGCTTTTTAGAGTATGGATTCCAATTTCTAAGAAATCTACACTTCTTCCGACTCAATGCGCAAAATGCTGTAAACCAAGCATCACTAAATCAGAAACAGCTAAAGTCAATTGGCATCCCTCTCCCACCCCTAAACGAACAAAAACGAATCGCCGATCGCTTGGACCAACTGCTCACGCGCATCGACAAAACAAAAGCGCACCTCGATCGGATTCCCCCGCTCCTCAAACGCTTCCGCCAATCCGTCCTAGCCGTTGCTACTTCAGGCAAACTCACGGAAGAGTGGCGAGAAGACAATGGTGAACAAGATTCGAGTAGTAAATTCCCATTGGATTGGAATCTAAAATTGGTCAAAGAAGTTGGGAATGTTCAACTTGGTAGACAACGTTCACCAAAATATCATTCTGGTCAATACATGCGTCCATATTTACGAGTACAGAATGTTTTTGAGAATTTTATCGATTTAGACGATGTTATGGAAATGAATTTTCCACCTCCTGATATGGAAAAATATAGATTATGTTATGGTGATATTTTACTTAACGAAGGCCAAAGTCCACATCTTTTAGGTCGTCCAGCAATGTTCCGCGATGGGTTGCCAGAAGCTTATTTCACAAATACGCTAATCCGCTTTCAGGCTTTCGATGTTGTAAGTCGTGAATTTGCATTGCTAGTATTCCGAAATTATATGCACTGTGGAAGATTTCAACATGAAGGAACTATTACAACCAATATTGCGCATCTTGGAGCAGGCAGATTTGCAGAAATTGAATTTCCAGTTCCATCTCTCGAAGAACAACAGGAAATCGTCCGCCGAGTCGAAGCACTCTTTGCCAAAGCCGATCGGATTGAAGCGCAATACAAGAACGCCCGTCAGCAAGTCGATCGGCTTACTCCCGCCCTTCTTGCCAAAGCCTTTCGCGGTGAACTCGTTCCACAGGATGCCAATGATGAACCTGCTAGTGTGCTGTTGGAACGGGTGAAAGAGGCGCGATCGATGTAATCCGCGTCCTCGAAAAGATCGGCTTCGCCCTTTCTCGCCAAAGTGGCAGCCACAAAATCTACAAAAATGATGCAGGATTACGGGTATTCAAAAATGCGCACTCTTCTAAATCTGTCCCAAAACCCATCTCGCAAAGCGATCGCACTATTAGTTCACTTTCAGTCCACGATTCGGGCGTATTTTTGTGCTGATGTAGTTTGATCGCAGATTTAAAGGCAGTCAAGCTTTCATCACTGCGCCCTAGTTTCATTAAGACCACGCCTAAATTTTGGTAGATACTAGCATTGTTCGGCTGAAGCGCGATCGCCGTTTGGTAGCATTGGAGAGACGCTAATAAATCGCCCATGGCCTTGAAAGTTAGGCCCAGATTGTAATGAGCAACAGCACAAGTTGCATCAATCCGAATCGCTTCTTGATAGATCCAAGCCGCTGTTTCGAGATCGTCATGAGTTTGCCGGAGCACGCCCCAATTCACGATCGCCCCAAGTTTCAACTTATCCGGAATCGGTTGTGCGATCGCACGTTGATAGGCATCATCGGCGGCTTGAACTTCACCCTGCTTAGCACAAAGTGATCCGACGTGATACTCCAATTCATAACGAGTATTAGGGTCTAGATTGGGAGATTGCAATCCGCGTTCTAGCAGCATTCTACCTTTTGCAATCTCACCCACATCACAATACAAAGCTCCAAGCTTGCTACAAACATAAGGATCTGTTGGGTTTGAATTCAGGAATCGCTCCATGGTCTGACGGGCTTTGTGTACTTTATCTCGTGATACGATTAGCTCAGTTTGATAGCCCTCATGCAGGATTAAAACTCGATCGATCGTGACAATGTTCCAGTCCGGTTCCTGCTGTAAAATATGTTCAACGGCATCATCGATCATGGCATGATAAGGCCGCTTAAATTCAATTTTTGGGTGTCGTCTGAACAACCGCGAAACAAGTGAATAGGGCGACTGATCGGCCCCGACTTCCTGACGGATGAGATTCACAACTAATCGATCGGGTGATGCGATTGCCGATCGGATTTCGCCCGCTATTCCCTCGACTAACCGCTCATCCGCATCCAACACCAACACCCAATCCCCCGTCACATACTTCAACGCCGCATTCCGAGCAGCGCTAAAGTCATCGCACCAGGTGAAATGATGCACCTGCGTGGGAAGTTGCGAATTAAAAGCTTGGGCAATTTCGACGGTGCGATCGATCGATCCGGTATCCACAATCACAACATTATCCACACAATCTTTTACACTATCTAGACAAGCCCCCAGCAGGTGTTCTTCATCTCGGACGATCATGCAGAGGCTTAGGCTTGGGGTGGAAATAGAATTCATAGGAGTTTCGCCGGAGATTTTACCGGGCCTTCGATAGATGCACCAACCTGCACCATAATAGACGAATCGTTAATTAGTGGGCGGATCGATCGGATCTACGAACGGAGATGACAAAACTCTGGCAACACCCAAAATTTAGAAGCCGCATCGGACAGGCGATCGTCGTTGCGATCCTTTTGCTTGCCTTTGCATTCTTAGGTCACAACCTTGACCAAAGCCTCAAGCGTCTCGGCCTTCGGCTTGGATTTAAGTTTCTAGACTCCCAAGCTGGATTTAGCGTGGGCGAGTCGGTGATTCCCTACAATCCTAGCCAACCCTACTCGCGGGTTCTTCTCGTCGGGTTTCTCAATTCGCTGAGGGTGATTATCACGTCAATGATTCTCGCTACGGCGATCGGTCTCGTGGCCGGGATCGCTCGGCTGTCGGACAATTGGCTTGTGCGGCAGATTGCGAAAGTTTATGTGGAGACATTACGAAATCTACCGTTGTTGATTCAGCTATTGTTTTGGTATTTTGTCGTTTTTCTCACGTTACCAAAACCTGAAAATGCGATTAACTTAGGCATTGTTCAAATCAGTCGATCGGGAATCAACCTATTCGGTCTAGCATTGTCCCCAGAGTTCTCCTCGTTGTGTTTAGGATTAACGTTTTATACCGGAACCTTTATTGCCGAAATCGTTCGTGGGGGCATTCAGGGCGTCGATCGAGGACAGCGGGAAGCCGCTCGGGCCTTAGGATTGTCTGCGAGTGAAACCTTAAAGCTCGTGATTTTGCCTCAGGCACTCCGATCGATGATTCCGTCGCTCTCTAACCAGTACCTCAATCTATCCAAAAACTCTAGTCTTGCCATTGCGATCGGCTATCCCGATTTGTATGCCATCTCATCCACGACTTTTAATCAAACCGGGCGGGCGGTTGAAATGATGATTCTTCTTAGCCTGACTTACCTAGCGATGAGCCTCTCCATTGCCCTCGCGCTAAATCTCTACAACAACCGCATCCAGTGGAGAACCCGTTAAACTATGATGCAACCTCCCAAAATCCGCACCAGTCCGCTTTCCTGGGTCCAAAAGAATCTCTTTAACACCGGGTTCAATGCTGTTCTTACGCTGTTGTGTATTACATTCCTCTATACGATCGCATCTGCACTACTCCATTGGCTCATGGGGGCGCAGTGGACCGTCGTCACGGACAATATCCGTCTTTTCTGGGTGGGACGCTATCCTGAAAACCAACTTTGGCGAATGTGGTCCTGTCTAGGTCTTGTGATCGCGTTAGGCGTCACACAACTGGTCCAATCACGCATCCAGCATCCCCGTCAGCGACAACAACTCCAATCGCTGATCTATATCCTCCTTCCTATCGCCCTTGTTGCAATCGCGTGGCTGGCCAATGGCGGTTTTGGATTGCCGTTAATGCGTACGAGTCTGTTGGGCGGTTTGTTTCTTACTGTATTTACCGCAGCAATCAGTATTGCATTGGCTTTTCCGCTTGCGATTTTACTCGCCTTGGGTCGTCGAAGCGATCTGATTGTTATTCGGACTGTTTCGACGGGCTACATAGAACTCGTTCGTGGATTGCCATTAATTGGCATTCTCTTTATGGCACAGGTTATGTTACCGCTCGTGATGCCGTCCGGATTCCGGATGGATCGGCTGTGGCGGGCGATCGCAGGGCTGATGCTATTCAATGCCGCATACCTAGCCGAAAATATCCGCGCCGGACTACAAGCCCTTCCCAAGGGCCAAGACGAAGCTGCTCGATCGTTGGGCTTAGGCCCATTCCAAACGCTAAGATTTATCATCCTCCCGCAGGCGCTTCGACAGGTCACGCCTGCGATCGTTGGGCAGTTTATTTCGCTGTTTAAAGACACGTCGCTGCTTGCGTTATTTGCGGTGTTTGAACTTACGGGAACGGCGCGATCGGTTCTTTCTCAACCCCAATTTCTCGGTCGAAATGCAGAAGTTTATGCTTTCATTGGACTGATCTATTGGATTTTTTGCTTCACTATGTCACGCTTAAGCCAACGGCTAGAGGTTCGATCGTAACTATGGAATCCACGCACATTACCCCACAACATCCCACGTCTCCGGCTATCCTAATCGCCGAAAACGTCAATAAATGGTACGGCCAGTTTCATGTATTACGAAACGTCAACCTGACCGTTAATGTAGGGGAAGTCGTCGTCATCATGGGTCCATCCGGCTCCGGGAAATCCACGTTTATTCGCACCTTCAATGCGTTGGAAGCCTATCAGTCCGGCTCTATCACCATAGATGGAACCCACCTCATCCCAGATCTCAAAAACCTTGATACCATTCGTCGCAACGTCGGCATGGTGTTCCAACAGTTCAACCTCTTCCCCCACCTCACCGTCCTCGAAAACATTACCCTTGCTCCCCTCCATGTCCGCAAACTCTCACCAGCGCAGGCCAAAACCCTCGCATTAGAATTGCTCGATCGCGTCGGCATTCTAGAACAAGCCTCAAAGTATCCTGGACAGCTCTCAGGCGGCCAACAGCAGCGCGTTGCGATCGCTCGATCGCTGGCCATGCAGCCCAAAATCATGCTTTTTGATGAACCCACCTCATCGCTGGATCCTGAAATGGTGCGCGAAGTCTTAGATGTGATGCGAGAATTAGCCCGATCGGGCATGACCATGGTCGTCGTGACACATGAAGTAGGATTTGCCCGTGAGGTCGCCGATCGTGTCATCTTCATGGACGGAGGGGAAGTGATTGAAGACACGACGCCCATTGCGTTCTTCAAAAACCCTAAAGAAGCTCGATCGAAGCTGTTTTTGGCTCAAATCCTCTAGCCAGCCTCTGAAAATTCTCTGAGATTTCAAAAAATAAGTTTCTGTAAAGTTTATGAATTTATCCGGTAAGTTCACAGCAGGCTCACATAGATTTTCGTAAAATCCATTACAGTTTATGAACTAAGACGAATGGTTTTGGACTGATTGCAGGTTTGAAGAATTGAACCAGACGTCAGGTGTGTTGTTTACAGAAACTTTCGGTTAGACCTAACCCATGAACTGCATCTTTGTCTCGGCTAGAGCGGCCTCCTGCATCTTCAGTCCCGCAAGAGGCAGTTTTTTATTAGCATTTTAATTAGAGCGCTGCTGCGATCGTTGCCTTAGGAAACTGTAGAGCCTGCTTCAACATGACTTTTTCGACATACTGCGTAATTACAGCGGCCATTTCTCTGGGCATAGGCTGGCCTGCTTGAACCTGTTTTCCGATCGCCTGAAAGGTCTCAAAGGTATACTGATTCTGAAACTTAGTCACGAGACAAAGATGACGGACCCAGCGCCGCAAAGTGAGAGATTCGCGAATCTAAGATCCCCCAACTTTCAAATTTCCCCACCAACACCGCCGTCACCTTCTCGATCGTCCCCGTGCCCCTAAAATCTGCTAGTGTGTAGTGCCGCTTATACTCCAGCATCCCCATGTCTACTCCCTACGTCCAGTGGTATCCCGGTCACATCGCAAAAGCAGAGCGGTTGCTCACCAACCAGCTTAAAAAAGTGGATGTCATCCTAGAAGTCCGCGATTCCCGGATTCCGCTGGCCACCCATCACCCTAATGTCCAGCATTGGATTGGGAGTAAGGGGCGCGTACTGGTGATGAACCGGATGGACATGATTCCTGATGCTACCAAATCACAATGGTACGATTGGCTCAAGGAACATGACGCTACGCCGCAGTTTACAGATGGCCATAGCGGTCGAGGTGTCAAAGAACTAGCCGGAGCCATCAAACAAGCCGGGATTTCCATTAACCGTCGTCGCAAAGAACGGGGAATGCTTCCGCGTGCCGTACGCTGCGTCATGATTGGGTTCCCTAATGTGGGCAAATCGGCCTTGATTAATCGGCTGCTGGGTAAACATGTGGTCGCGAGCGAACGCAAAGCAGGCGTCACCCGATCGCTTCGGTGGGTGCGAATTTCCGATGCTGTCGAGCTGCTAGATGCACCGGGCGTCCTGCCTAATAAGCTGGACGATCAAACCTCTGCAATGAAACTTGCAATGTGTGATGACATCGGTCAGGCGGGGTACGATCATCAACGGGTGGCCGCTGGACTAATTGATTTGATTAAAGATTTGAAAGAGGAACGCGCATTGACCCATCTCTATGAAATTAATGCAACTGAAGTCACAGGCGAGACGTTTTTAGAATCGCTAGGCGTTGCAAAATATCAAGGCAGTAAAGAACGCGCCGCTAACCTGGTCCTAAACGATTTTCGCATCGGTAGACTGGGTGCGATCGCCCTAGAACTCCCGCCTTCTCTAGTCATTCCACAGCGTTCCGTACTGACACAATAAAATAAATAAAAAAGCGCTTGGCCACTTAACCAAACGCTTTTTTACTCAGAATGACTCCGATCGCAACTTAGACCGCCGCAAAGAATTCCTTAGACTTTTTTGGGTCAGGATTCATTGTCTTCTGACCGGGCTGCCAGCCTGCGGGACACACTTCATCGGGGTGCGTTTGGATGTGTTGGATGGCCTGCAACACGCGCAACGTTTCATCCACGCTACGACCGAAGCCGAGGTTATTGATGGTGGAGTGCTGAATCACCCCATCTTGATCGATAACGAACAAGCCTCGAAGGGCAATGCCTGCATCCGGGTCGAGAACATTGTAAGCGGTGCTGATTTCTTTCTTAAGATCGGCAACCAATGGATAGTGGATGTCACCGATTCCGCCGCTTTTACGATCGGTTTGGATCCAAGCGAGGTGAGAAAACTGGCTATCAACCGAGACCCCGAGGATTTCGGTGTTCAATGCTTTGAATTCAGCATGACGATCGCTGAAAGCCGTGATTTCGGTGGGACATACAAAGGTGAAGTCCAATGGATAGAAGAACAGGACCACGTACTTGCCGCGAAAACCCGACAGTTTGATGTCTTTAAATTCTTGATCCACAACAGCCGTTGCAGTAAAGTCGGGAGCCGCTTGACCCACCCGGAGGCATTCAGACATGCAAGATTTCTCCTTTACAATTCTTTAACTATTCGCAACACACACTATATCAGAAGCAAAGTCCTATAAAATTCTCGTTCCATAGATTAGTCGCAGATTAGTCCCGGTTTAGCCATTCCCGTTGAGAGATGCCCCGAATAATCAGCGTGCCGTTTTGCCATTGGGCGTCAATCAATCCCGTATCGGCAAAGGCTTTCCATCGGGGATCGGCTTGGATTTCGATCGGGAGGGAGAGTAGCACTTCGGTTTGGGTTTGGACCAGTTCGCCGTCGTAGCGGGTCTCCGGCGGAGCGGGCTGGTAGAAGGCATCGGCGATCGGCAGGTCGAGAAGATGACCGGGGGTTGGAATGTGGAGTTTGTAGCGGCTGGTGAGTTCGTCGAGGGCGGCGAGAGCTGTTAGTTGCTCTAAGGGGGCATGGGTGAGGAGGAGGTGCTGGGGGCGCAGGGTGTGGATGATTTGAGGGAGCGTGGAGCCGTCGCAGTGGTCGGGAAGGAGATAGATTTCGGCTTGGTCGGCGTCGAGGGTGCTGAGATCGCCGTCGCGATAGTGCGGTAGAAAGGTGGTCCAGTCTCCGGTTTTGCAAATCTCGTTCAGACGATCGATCGTACTCGTTAACACGATGCGCGGTTCGAGCGACGTTGCAAATGGGACAGGTTTTAGGTTCGATCGGTGAATATAGGGACGAACAACAGGGTCTAAAAAAAGCGATTGATAACGGGCAAAGTTTTGAATCGCCAACGGAAACGAAGGGACCAACGTCTCATAGTTATTGCATACCTCCGCGATCGCATCATCAATTTCCACTACAAGCTTCCGTCCTGAGAATAGATGATGGCTCCGCAACAGCATGAGCACCTCCTGCGCCAACCCTAGCTTAGGGACAGGCATAAGCACCGATCGCCCCGATTCCAAAGTGCGATCAAGCAGTTCCATGAGCTGGTTTTCGAGCTGACGACGCGGGGGATGTCGATCGACGCCGTAGGTTCCTTCAATGATCAGCACGTCTGGCGAGAATTCGCGCAATTCTCCCAAATTTAACCCCTCTGCTAGCCGAAGATTGGCTAGACACACATCCCCGCAGTAGAGCAGGCGTTCGGGGCGACTTTCGGGGGATTCGGGTGCGTCATAGGTCAGCCCAATAATGGCCGCACCGGGCAAATGTCCCGCTGGAAAAAACTGCACCTTAAGATTTGGAAGTAGCTCGATCGAGGTGTCCCAGGGAAAAGGTTTCAGCGTATTCGGCGGCAGACCTTCCCTTAGGAGCGCGATGGTTACCTCACTGGCATAGGTCGGCAGGTCTGGAAACTGCTGATGAAGTGCCAGAATCGATCGGCTGTGATCGGCATGGGCATGACTACAAAAGAAAAGATCTGGCGCATCTAAACTCAGCAACATGTCCGGGTTCCGCAGACCACAATCCAGCAGAACCCGATACTCTCCCATGCGAATTTCGACACAGACCCCATCGCTGGCCTGACCCGTGCCATGAAAGAAGCACTGCACCATTCACTGCCCATCCAACTCAGTTCTTTCTAATTTTGACTGACCCAAGCTAATGGACTGGATCTAGTGCGCAGACCCATTTCCGTGGTAGTCCTTGCTGTCATAAAATCCGTTTTTCGTGCCGAAGAATAGGCAAGCGATCGGGAAAATACAAACCAATGCAAGTAGAATTGTCTTGATATCCATGACGGGTTGCCTAGGTAGTAAACGATATAAGTTAATAGTGTATTACCAAATTCTAGCGAATATTACTGCCCTATGTTAAAAATTGACCTGATATCTAAAGATTTTGCGCTGGGTTTTGGCTGGAGGTTCCATGGGTGAGATTCTTTCGCAAAGTTGGTTTGAACGATCGGCCCTAGAGGTTGCGCCCGATCTCATTGGCTGCACGTTGGTAAGGCGGTTTGCGGATGGGAGGATGCTGCGGGGGACAATAGTGGAGACCGAAGCCTATGAGGAGGGCGATCCGGCCTGTCATGCCTACCGAAAGAAGACGAAGCGCAACTGGATTATGTTTGGTCCGGCGGGCTATGTCTACGTGTATTTGATCTATGGAATGTACTACTGTCTAAATTTTATTACCGATCGCGATGAGTTTGCCAGTGCTGTGCTTATTCGAGCACTCGCCATGGAAGAAGTTGATCCAGCACTGCTAAAACCTAAAGAGCTAAAATCCCGTGAAAGACCCGATCGCATTGCCGCAGGTCCAGGCAAACTGTGTCGGATGATGGAGATTGATTTGGACCTGTACGGGACCTCGTTAGAGGAAGGGTCGGCGCTCTGGGTGGAAGGTCGATCGCTAATGTCAAATTCACCGATCAAACTCATCCAAACCACCCGCATCGGACTCACCCAAGGCGTTGATTTACCCTGGCGATGGTACTTGAAAGACTGCAAAGCCGTCTCCAAACCGTAAGTTAGACCTTCTGCCCAATCTTCGGCTCGGTGCCCTTGCGAAGCCGGTCGATGTTCGATCGATGACGCCAAATAACATAGCTACCACCCGCAATAGCAAACAATGTGTACGCTAACGGTTGTCCTAGCGCGATCATTAAGACCATCGCTGCGATCGCCGCTAAAATGGAACTAATGGAAACGATTTTGGTAAGGGCCGCAGAAATCGCAAAGACGACCAACGCACCTAACCCCACCCACAGATTTAGCGCAAGCAATACGCCCAAACTGGTCGCCACCGACTTTCCGCCCGTGAAGTTCAGCCACACCGATTTGCTATGGCCGAGAATGGCAAAGATTCCAGCCGTTACAATGATCCAAGGCTGTTGGAGTGCAAGATTGAGACAAGTGGCTGCTTGAGCATCGGGGAAATTAGCGCTGACGGCAGTGCCCGATCGGGCGGCCTCTACTATATCTGCGATCGCTTCACGCGTTCCTGGATCGAGGACGCACTCGGTCTTTCCAAGCCATAAGTAGAGCCAATAGACCGTAAATACCGCGCCGACGCCCTTCAGAACGTCTATCACCAAGACCGTAAACCCAGCTTTCTTCCCCAGGGTTCGGAGGATATTGGTCGCCCCGATCGACCCCGACCCAACCGTCCGAATGTCAATGCCTTTGAGATATTTGGCAAACAAGTACCCCGTGGGAATTGAACCCAAAAGATATGCGACGACAAACGTTGCACCCACCATTAGCCAAGCTGCCATATTAATTTCTCCAGCTTTACGCTAGTGCCCCAATTACAAACATGAGGATCTTGCCACACAATCAGAAATCTGACTGAGAAATCTGACTGAGAACCTACCGAACAGCGATCGGGCCACTCCTCCTAGACTGCGCCAAATACACTTCAGATTGGTTGAGGGCCGACTGCCAGAGGACTTTGGCATTGGCTAGACCAACCTGCTAAATATCCCCGTCCGATCGACTGGGCCGCCTTACTCTAATCGGAGAAGCGCAGTAGTTTCACACGACCCGAATGATCGTAGAGAGGGCACAGACTTGCGATCGATCGATGACTCGTTTGCCTGTATGGGCTCGTACATCTCGACTGATTCGATCGACATCCTCTAGAAGATCGGTCATCACGTCTAGCGGCTCATTTTCTCTGAGGGTGATGGGGTCTCCTCGTTTGATATCACCGCGCGATCGGACGATCGTTTCCACCGCTTTCAAAAACTTATTCAACGGCTTACGACTTGCAATCAGCATCAGTTCAAACTGACCCGGTGTTTTCCGAATATTAAATTCAAATGACAGGATTCTCTCCTGATTAGCGGACACTAATGCTTCATCGATCGGCGCTTCGAGCATGTAGGGATAAGCCGTACTGATGTCACCATTGATTGAAATCACTAATACGGCCATGTGCAAAGGCTCTGTTTCTTGATTGATCAGCGCTAATTGTATTTGACTACTGCGATCGACGGTAATGGGCATCGGGGCTGTGGAGCTTAGGGTTTGAGGAGTGCCGATCGGTTGTATGGTTGGATTGACGGGTTGAAATCGGGTAGTGTCCTTACCTAAAGGACAGAGAAAAATAGCCTTTAATCGTCAAATGCTTACCGCACCGCTTCTGAGAATATCCGATTATTCTTTACCCTTTACATAATGGCACTACCGCTTATTTTTTCTATAGAGTTGAGGAAGGAGAAGGGACGATCGGAGCATGGGAGTAGGCGATCGACATGACCCTGTATTGAGACCATAAACGATCGATCGATCGTAAAATAAAGAAGACGTTGCTCTCAAAGATATCCTGTGGCTAAAGACTATTTTCATCCCGTGGTTAAAGCCGCACTCATCCAGGAAGGGTGGAATGTGACTGACGATCCCCTTAATATCACGGTGGGTGGGGTTGATATGGAGATTGATCTAGGAGCAGAGCGAATCATCGCGGCAGAACGCAAAGGGCAAAAGATCGCCGTCGAGGTTAAAAGTTTTCTCGCAGGGACTTCTGCTATTTCTGAATTCCACTGGGCACTAGGGCAGTTTATCAATTACCGTGCGGCACTGAAAAGCGAAACACCCGATCGAATCCTCTACTTAGCAATCCCGTACATTGCTTTTAACACGTTTTTCCAGCTTGATTTTCCAAAATCAAGAGTTGAGGAAAATCAAGTTAAATTGCTAGTTTACGACACCTTATCGCAGAGAGAACTTTTATGGATTCCCGAAATTACCCTCAAATAGTGCGCGAACTACTTAATCAACACGCTCAATCCAAACCATCCTTTGGCAATATTGAAGTGGAAACGATTTTTGATGTGGAACACGATCGGTATCAGATTGTACATATGGGCTGGCATCACGATCGACGAGTTCATCATTGTGTCATGCATATTGATATTCGTAATAACAAAATTTGGATTATGCATAATACAACAGAGCATGAGTTAGATCTAGAGTTAATGGAAATGGGTGTCCAAAAATCAGATATTGTCTTGGGTTTGCATCCTCCAGAATTGAGGCAATTCACAGGTTATGCCGTTCAGTAACCCGTAACTTATTCACACAAAGAGATAGCCCCCGCCAAACCCAGCACGCTCGCCAAAGCAGACGCTGTAACCTTCATCGATCGATCACTCATGAGTCTCACCCTAAAGTATCGCGATACAACAGTCTAGTTCTGGAACGATCGCAGCACATGGAAACTGAGAGTGTAGGAGGGAAATTCGATCGGTTAGACCTCAGTATATCTGCCCAGAGAGGTCAGGTCAAAGACTCTTATTTTTTCTACAGGGTTGAGGGTGATGGGGCGATCGGAGCATGGGGGTGGGCGATCGACATGACCCTGCATTGAGACCATAAACGATCGACCTCCAGCACTACCGCCTCATCACCCTCGCCAGTTGCGAAACCGCTTCCTGACGAAATCAATGCGATCGTCAATGACTTAGAAAACAACATTGACAGACTTCACCGTCTTAGCAAACTCGATCGTGACTTCGCGTTCGGTTATCAAACTGCCCGCAGCGCCCTTCAATCCCAAACTGGAGAACGAAACAAACGCTTAACCCCAACCAACGGTAATGGAAGCACAACGCAAAAAGTTGACCCCGAACCTTTAGCGAAGCCTCTGCCTCAGCAGAAGCCTCCCGGAACGGGAATCGCCCCACCCATAAGCAATGGTAAAACACCAACTGAATCACCCCCGCTAAAAAGATTTGTCCTTCCCGTCAACGCAACCGAAGTTGAAAAACAATATTTCGATCAATATATCCAACAGCTTAAACAGCTCAATCCCCAATGGATTGTTTCCCTGGATTATTGTAATCCTGGCGAAGCTGAAGCGTACATCATGATTTATAAGGATGATAACTACGTCGTCAACCACGCAATGTATTCACTCGATAAGTTCTTCACCAAAGCATTCACCCGGACCTTCCCATGACAGACGATAAGTCCCTCCCCTCCCAGCCCTCTGAATCTTCACCGCTCCAACGTATTGAAGTTAACTATCCTATTGCTCAACCATCAAATTCACCATTTGACACCTACGCATCAGCGTTCTCGCCTCATATCGGTACAGATAAGGTATTTGCTGAACAATTCTTGACCCAACTGTTCAAAGATCGAGAACAGGATCGTCAATTAGTCATCGATCGACAACGCCAATAGTTCGATCTCGGCAGTAAGGAGCTAGATAGCAAAACTAAATTAGATACAGTACGTGAAACTCGTCTAGCTCAAGGCTCTAAATCCAGCAGAAACACCACACGCTTGATTATCGGAGTAGTAACCTTTGCCTTCACTGCGGCCTTAGGCTACGGTGCCCTGAACAAAGACTCTAGCCTTGCAGACAAAGTGTTTACTGGTGCAATGGGACTGCTCGGTGATGAAGGGGTGTGACCGTATTGACCCAGAAAAAAGAGCCTGAGCCTGAGAAAAAGTAAAACTTACGATCGCATTTCACATCATGGGCGTTACTGCAATAGTCATTCCGGGCAATCTTAGGGAGAGCCTTAAAACCCCATGGAATGCTGTATGTTGTCCCGAATTTGGAGTGCGTCGCTGATTGGAATTGATGCCGTGAAAGTGGGAGTTGAGGTGGATGTGGCGAATGGGATGCCTGCAACAATTGTCGTTGGGCTTCCGGATACAGCCGTTCAGGAGTACAATCCGTGAACTATTGGATGAGGGCAAGGTGGCAAAAATTAAGGCAGGTTTGGCGCGAGTCTCGACTGAGAAGCAGTCCTTTGCGGTGGCGCTATCCAATCAGATTCAACGGTTACGGGATGCCGGATGCACTCGCATCTACGCTGATGTTGCCTCTAGAACCGATGAAAACCGCGACGGAGTGGAGGCATTACTAAAAGCTGTGAAGGCGGGTGAGATCGCATCTGTGACGGTGACGGTACTCGATCGTGCCACTGGATCGCCTGCGCTATTCGATCGGCTGACCAAAATCTTACTCCAGTATGGTGTGCCGCTACATGGCATAGACGAGGCGATCGATATCGTATCGGAGGGCGGAGAGATGGTGGCAGGCATTGGCGTGGTGATGGCGAAGATGGAAGTGCGCAAAATCCGATCACGTTCGCAGCGCGGTCATGACTCCAAACGCAAAAATAGCCGCGCCAACTCCAACCCACCCTTCGGATACATCTCGCGTGATCGCAAATATGCCTTCGACGATCGCCTATTCGTATGCCTTCTTGCCTCGAAATCTGAGCTATCAAAAGCCGACCTTGCGAGGGACACGATCGCAATCTTTGAGCAGGTTCAATCTCTAAGTGCGGCCATCAAGATCATCCATACGAAATATGGCATCACACCACTGGCCGTACCCAGGGCGGCGGGTACCGGGCATTCATTCATTTTGGAGGATGAGGAGACTTTGGATACAGTGCAAATTTCGCGCACCAGTAACCGGGCGCAGTTTAGCTGGACCCACAAAGGGCTGCGCAACTGGCTCTTCAATCCAGTGCTGCGAGGACACACTAGCTATGGCACCCGCAAAATGCTGGGCTTGGACGAATGTGGGAGGCGTGAGTTTTCGGGCACCCTGCCCCAAGAGCAATGGGATATCCGCCGTGACACTCATCCTGAATCGGTGATGCTCACCGACGCAAATTACCACAGCTTTAAGGCCATCATCGAGATCAATAGCCGTACCAGAAGCAATACCCAAAAATGGATCGATGGCGGTCAATTAAGATACCCAATTTCGGGTCTGATCTACTGCGCTGAATGTGGCGGAAAATCCGGCGCTCAAGGCACGAAGTACCGCGAAGGTCAATGGCGTAGTTACTATAAATGCCGGAATGCGATGAGCCGATCGTGCAGCCAAACCTGTACCGTTAGGAACGATCGGATCGAATCGGCGATCGTGGAGGCGTTGGTGAAGGCAGCAAAGGAAGTGGAACAATTCAGGCACACTGAAGTAATCCAGACAACGATCGCCTCGCCTGAACTAAGCAAACTGCGGGACCAACTATCCGGCCTAATGGCTTTAGGTCAAAATCCAATCATCGCAGACGCAATAACCGAAATTAGACTCCAGATCAAAAAACTTGAGTTTGCTGAGAATTCTAAAATCCAAACAACAGAAAGAATCCGAGAGGACTTATCATCCATCTTCTCGGATTCTAAATACTGGGAATATGCATTGTCCAATGACGAAGCGAAAACGCGACTATTCCAACAATTCGTCCACCGCGTTGTCACTCTCAATGGGGAAGTGACGACCGTGGAGTTGCATCTTTAAAAGCCTTGAATTCCATTGCCGTTCGTGTCAGGAAATCCTGAAGGCTTTCCTGCGATGGCAGTATCTTTATATTAGCAGTCTGTCTATTCTGGACTAAAGCGCTATTCATTTTCTTGCTCCTCAGCTTTTGCCAACATCAACTTCAAAACATCCACTAAGCTTGGAGGCATTACCCGATTGCCGATCGGCTGACAATCCAAGCCTTTCTCGGTATTATTCTTGAGCAGTACCTCACGGCATTCATGGGGCGGAGTATGAGGGACAGCAGCCTCAAACAGGCGGCTTAGAGCCTCTGGCAGATCACTCCAGGCATCGTCGAAGTTGTACGCCCAGTCAACCCAATCCATGCGTTCCTGATACGGGATGAATTCATCACCTGCCCAATCAAATTTAGTGATGTCGGCCAAGGTTTCCATGTCCAACATCTTCTGATCTAATTCTTGGAAGGTCGCACTCTTCCAGCCCTCCAAAATACGATCGCGCAAATCGATCCAACTGGGATGAGGTTTCATCTTGAATCCAATCGGCAGCGATGGCGGAGTCTGAACGCAAACTGTCCCAATCTTGTCGAATGGCGTCGGAAGACAAAACTCAGGAACATCATCCCAGCCAACATACTGAATCGCCGTAACGTACCCATACGTCCGGGCTTTGATTGCCCCAGAGATTACATCCAGATATTTAACAACAACCATTACAGCCACTCTCCATCCACATCAACAGCGGCCCAGGAATCTTCCAACGCCTGCCGACGAACTCGATCGTACTTCACCACAGGCTTAACCCTCCGAGGCGTATTCTCCGCCTTGAATAGAGCCACCCCAGATACAACCGCCAATGCCCCAAACATGACCAATTCAAAAAATTCAAACATAACAAACCTCGGGTAAATAGTGCCGTAACAATTCATCCGCTTGCGTCAAACACAAACCCCGACGCTCTAACAATTGGAGGTATGACGATTTGGGTATCGACGCCTCCAGGACCGGGCGTGACGTATCCAGGTACTTCCACTCATGCAGCGCATTGGAGTAAGCCGTCTCCAAATGAACCTCGATCGCATCAATCTCCATTGGCTGCAATCGCGTCCTCCAAGAGACATCCACATAAAGCCAATCTCCATTCCCATGAACCCCACACAACCGGAATGCCCGGAGTGAAGTGCGATCGGCATTGAAGATCTCCCGCAGCACTGGGTCATGTCTTGTGCCGTCCGCTGGCAGTAAATTCCAGAAAGGACTATCACGATGGACTGTTCGGGCCTGCCGATCGCTGTTCAATAAATCGCGCCATCCGAAGAATGGATCAATCCCATCGTATCCACGGCGATAACGAACATCAGTCCCAGTGGCATAATCCGCCGCCATCTTTGGGCAGAGCCAAGACAGAAAGTCAGGCACACCTAACGGATGCATCCATGTCGCACCAAACCGTCCCACCGTTGCCTTGAATGGCATCATTCCTAAATGCGTTGCCAGTGCATTCAAAAATGAAGCCGATCGGTCCAGTACGAAATACGGCTGTGTCCGGTGATTCCGAGTCTTTGCCAGCGCCGTAATATTGACCCAGCCTTCGTCGTTAATCTGCAAATCCACCTGCGTTCCCCTCACTTCGATATATACACATATTACCATTTTGCCTACACGTAAACAAGGGATAATCGCTAAAAGTTACGGAAGAATAATCATTGAAGCCTGAACACCTTGCCACGAAAGCGCTTAGACTTTTGGGACTTTTTACGATTTTGGACTAATGCTACTCTATTGGCAAAGCAACATTAGTCCAAGCACTGCTAGATTGCAGCAATGATTGACCAGCGACGTGTCTTCACTCCCAGGCTGCTGTGCAAATAAATTTTGATTGCTTCGGTATCACTGAGGTAGTAGATTCCCTCGCAACCGATATCGTCTAGGACTTGGCTGACGCCTTTCATGCACTGTCGTATAGCTTCCTTAAGCTCGGACTGTCTGACGACGGAGGCATTAAGACTCCATGCAGCATGGGCCAAGTCCGACGCGAGAGTCTTTACGGTCTGGACGGCCCTTGGCAGTTTCACCCACTCCTCGTCTGGGATTGGATCGCCCTCCAAAGGCTCACTCATCTGAAGTTCACCGTCTGCCTCGAATACGAGGATTTCCTTCCCGTCTCGCGTCCGGATCATCAGCTCCGGCGTCCGTGCCCAAGAAGTCAATCCTCCCAGAACCTCAGACAGCATCCCTTCGGTTTCATCAGCCAATGCCATTCGATTCTTTTGGTGGTGTCCATTCTCTTCGAGCGCGAACTCAGCCTCGCCTACCCGCTTGATTGCAATTTTTAGGGTTCTGATTTGGTCTGGAGCTAATTTCATAACTGCTTGGGGATAAGTGATTTATTTGGCTATGCATACATACTAGCATTATGGCTATCTAAGCACAATGCTTTGAGTATTTATATCGCTTATGGGATTGGGTTCATGCGTCTGCGATCGGTTCTCTGTGGGCAATGAAGGGGCGATGAAGATTTGGCTTTGCTTTCTGGAGTGGTGCTATCGATCGCTGATGCTGGACGAATCCACTCATCCAACTTGACGCCATGAAACGAATCCTTCTCCCGCCTTGCCTCCTGCTCCTGCTCTCTTTCCAGGCTGGTGCCAGTGCCTACGATTACTCGCCTGTGCAGTCCAACTTCCTCGACCGGGCGGAAGATTGGATCGGCAATCTTCAACGCACTGGCACAGCCCCAGACAAGGCCAAGGCAGCGATGGAGAAGCTGAAGAGCAATCGCCCCTACGTCCGGCAACAGATGTTGGCAGATGCGATCGAATACTGCGCCGCCAAATCGATCGGCCAAGGTCCAGAGAGACGCGGTGCGCAACTTGAAGCCATCAACACCACCACGCCCAACAAATCTGAAGCATCCACACTGAAGATCTTCTACTTCGCCTCAACTCTGACCGCCGACAGGACCATCTGTCCCTAAGCACCCAATCACCACCCGCTGACACCTATTTACCGTTGGCGGAAGAATCTAGTTTAGCGTCATTTTTGAAATGGCTGATGATATTGTCCACATTTAGACAGCGGTTTGGATACGCCCTCTCTTCCAGTGCTCATCTCTCAAAACCCTTGCTGTATATGGGTTATATATAATATATATATTTAAACCTACTCTTTACTAGCAATTGTCCACATTATCACCCACCCCGACCTCCAATTTACCGTTACTTAAGGAATGAAAAGAGAGATAGAGGCAAACCCCCGGTGCCGATATTTGGGAGACTAATTCTAGATCGGGTGATAATGTGGACAATTGGGCAAACAGGCCACTCAAACCCATACCCCGTAAAGAAAGTGCCTGTTGATTGGAAATTGACAGGCGATGATAGTTGGATACAGCCGGACGATATTTGGCACTAAAAAGCCGATCGCATTGCTACGATCGGCTTTTTGGAGGGCGGTGATGTTTGGGCTAGGCTTTTCGGGGAACGTACATGGTCCACTCAGTATTGTCTTCATCGTCCCGCTTGCATACAAGCATCTTTTCTCCCAGTTCAATTACAACAACGTCCTCAGACTTATCTTCAAGATTCATTAGGGCGCTGGTCAAGGATGCTTCTGCGGACTTAAGCCGATTGTAATCATCTTCGCTTAAGTCCGCGTGTGCAGTTCTCAGCACTTCTATAGCAGCTTGGATGACCGCTTTCTTTGCCTGAATGGTTTCTTTAATGTCTAAGATATCTTGTGCCAAGGCTTTAAGGTCTGTCATAATTTTGGATGAATTGGGTTAATTTGTATCTGTATACATACTAGCATTGTGGTCAGCCTATGTACAGATAATGAGTTCTAGCAGAAGGTTCGCCCAGTGGTATTAGGACATAGCTCTGTACCAGGCGGCGGCTTCCCTGCCGGAGTGGTGGCCTGCGGAGTGCTTCCGCATCCACTGATCATCATGGCGAGGATGAGTGGACCGAGAATACGTGCGATCATTTGAAGGAACCTTGTAGAGGGTTTGCGGCGCAAGGGCTTTCTTTCCGGTCAACCCTTGCGCTTTCGAGTGTCAAAGCGCGAAGATGGCAGTGGTTAGGCGATGCACCCCGATTTTCTGGCGTTGGAGCGTCCGCGATAGGCGGTAGGCATCGGCCATACTGAGTGGCTCCACCGCGTTCCTTAGACGGACGTACTGCATCACGTCGGCGTCAGTCCACTTGCCTCTAGGCTTAGGTCCATCAGACCAACCAGGGATGAAGAGCGCTTCTCTTGGTGCTTGGCGCGATTCGGGTACCTTCTGGGTAGGCTTTGCTTTTTGCGGTGAACTTTTGAGCATTGCCAGCGCATCTACAGCACCCGGAACACTTGCCAAGGAAATCGCGGCGGCAATCTGTTCCTTCCAAGAGAGGTCGCCAAACGCCACCGGGTCTGGGGCTACTTCGACAGATGGGGCCATGCCGAAGTAATCTCGGCGGATAGCAGGCAGCACTTCCTCAAACATCCATTTTTGGAATGGCAAAGCGATCGGACTATTCGATCGAGCGATCAAAATGTAGAAACCCGGTTCGTAGATCGTAGTCACAGACTGGGTTCCACCAGGGGTGGTCACTTTCTTCTTACCCTTCCATTCGGGCTGGATCTTTTCGAGATATTTGCTGTAGCTGTGGCGGTCTGCCTCCGGGTACAGAATTGCCACGATGTCAGCCGCCACCCATTCAGGGCGATCGGGAGTACCGACGAAGCGGACTTCTTGGTCTTGGAAGATTCGAGAAACGAGATTGGTCACGATGCTCTCCAATAAGTGATTTATTCATCTATATACATACTAGCATTGGGGCTATTTACTGTACAGTCACAATGCATCTGAATCCTTTATCAGTAATGACTTTGGAGTGCGAGATCGGTTATCTGTGGGGGCCACTTACGGCCAAAATAAAACCCGCCAAGGATGACCTGACGGGTTGGCTGCGGAGCAATTCAATTAGCCTTCGAGGGTGCTGCGTTTTCTCCAGTCACCGCCTAACGAATCCTCCAGCATGATCGCTGCCGGGAAGTAGGAAGAAGGATTCTCGGGATTCCCGCCATGGTCGATGACGATCGCGTACCTCTTGACCCTGCCCCAATCTTCAAACAGGTTTTCAAGGACTGAGGGATTCGCGCCCACAAACTTGCGGAGGTCGTCGTCTGAGAGTTTGCCGAGGAATTTGTCATAGTGCATTGGAGATTTTGATAAGTGATTTATTCATTTATATACATACTACCATTCTGGCTATCTGTTGTACAGTCAAAAGGCATTAGAATCGTTTATCCGTGCGGGTTCTGGTGTGCGATATCAATTATCTATGGGCAACCTTCCCGATTCAATCATTCGCCAAAGTTGGCGTTTCCTGACGTGGCATAATTCTTCCCATTGCCTGCCTAGCTTGGCTTCAAGGTTATCGATCGTTGGATAGTAGGTTTCTGGATGATCTGGATTAGCCCCATGACCCGAGACGACCGCATACATTTTTCGATCGTCGTCGATCGTCTCAAAAATATCGTCAACTTTGCAAGGGCAAAGGCTTCAAGCTGAGGATTGCTGCTGAACGTGGTTTCGAGGTGCATTAGGCAACTCCGGCAGACCCAAGCTGCGTGTAAGTTTTGTCGAATTCCGCTTTTTTGGCCTTGGAGTAAGCAGCCAATGACCGCCGCGCTTTTGCCGATGCCTTGCCCATCGTGTAAGCATCACCACCGCCACAGGCCAACTGATAATCGTGATCGGCTTGGATGCAGGCAGTCTTGAGCGTTTCGAGGCTGGTCATTTGGAAGTACCCGGTAAGTGATAAGTGATTTATTTGTCTATATATACATACTACCATTGTGACCATCTGTCGTACAGTCAAAAGGCATTAGTATCGTTTATCCGTGCGGGTCTTGGGTTCAATATCAATTATCTGTGGGGAGTCCATTAAGGACGGGCTGGGACAGACAGGGATCGCAGTGTCTATGTGATGGGGTTCATGCTGGTGCGGTGCATCTTGGCAGGCGGGATGACCATGGAAGAGCCGACCTTGGGAGATCGGCTGATGTCGGGACGGTTAGACTTTTACCAT
>ENA-OBIO01000373-OBIO01000373.1-metagenomes-genome-assembly--contig:-NODE-373-length-24530-cov-3.62333_pt1 | contig 24530 bp, 27 predicted proteins | sample MGYA00153383_OBIO01 | MGnify analysis MGYA00153383 | reverse complement strand
TAGTGTTTAATTTTAGATTTAATTATTAAAAAGGTAAGTCGTCTGCATTGTCAACGGGCTGTGAAATATTACCGTTCTTATCCCTTGCAGGTGCAGGTAATCCATCCTCATGCCCGGTTTCTTCTATTGCTGTCAAAGCCTTGTATTCAACACTTGTAGCCATCTTAGTCTTAATGAAATCAGGTAAGGTATTGTACTTATTAAAATCAAATTGATCATAACTTAATTCAAATATTGGGTTAATAGCCTTTGGTACTGCCATACCTTTTGGCACTCTTGAAATACTGCCTATGTTAGCGTAAATCTTAGAAGGGTCGCTTTTAGCTGGCTTATGGATAATATTTATCATGCAGGGCTGCCCTAAAAGAACCGTTAAATCAAATGCCTCCGCTTCCTCTACTGTAAAGTCCTTACCTCTCCATGAAACTAACATTTTTCGTAGGTTAGATGAATCTGCTAAACTTAGTGTATATTCTTCACTTACTACTAATGGATGCTCTCCATTTTCCTCTTTAAATACTTTTAGTTCTGTAGGTAGTTCCCAACCTATCCTTACTTTACTTAGGATTTTTATATCCCCTTTTATGTTCTCTACTACCGTTCCAATCTGTACCATTTGGTAACACCTTGCTATATAATTATCAGCAGGGATTAACTCTCTCGGTGCTTGCTTTGTTGATGCAATAATTGACATACTCTTTTTTTTAATTGTTTTTAATTAGATTATTCCGTACTTATTAATGTACATATTTTCAGCTTCTATTATTTGCTGTTCATCCCTATTATCCTGGCTGGCGTTCCATTCGTCTAATGACATAATTTTACTTTTTATGATCCGCAATACCACAAGCCAAAACCTGTAAATTTTGTATTGCTTTATCGTTTACACTATAGTAAATTTCCTTACCATTCTTCTTAGTACTTACTACCCCTGCATTTCTTAATATACTAAGGTGCTGGCTGGCTACAGGCTGATCTAATCTTAAAGCAATGTATATGTCTGTTACATTAATGCTATTTTTATTAAACCTAATAAGGTCTAACATTCTGTAACGTAAAGGGTGATTTAAAGCCCTTAATACATGCATACTTTTTTTAAATTCTAATGGAATTGATGTTAATTGGTTCATTTTGTTTTTTTTTAAGTTTGATTTGATTTATTGTTCGTTAGCTAAGTCAATGTATTCTTGTAGTTCTTTGTGGGAGTAGTGGCTAAATAAAAATGGTAAATTTTTAAAGGAGGGTCTTTTTATTAAGGCAAAACCACCCTGCTTTGCAAAAAAATTATATGCGTAGATTTCTCCTTGCCTTAATTCATTAATTGCTTCTTCAAAATAATCTAAAAATATAGAGTTAGTTTCTATAAATTCTGCTCTATTATTATGCCCCCATATATTTACCTCATCAAAGATTTTATTAGATATTTTACATACGGTATTAGTTGCGGCACAACCGTAACAAACCCCTTGACTAACGATACCAAAAGTGTTCATATCAACTTTTACCTTTGGGTTTTGCAACCCTTCAACCATGCTCATAATTATTTCTTTGGCTGACATTGCCTTTACTGTTTCTTCAAAATTTTTTTCCATTGTGTGATTGTTTTAGATTTGATTAATTTGATTTAAAAACAACCTGTAGAAACAGGCTGATTAACGATTGCCGTATGTCTAAATTTATTCTTTACATTGTTTCTCGTAACTGTATATTAAAGTATCATTTACTTTCTCCCATCCTCCACCATGAAACCATGTATGTATAATTTTATTTTCAGACTTGTTATGCTTCTTTTCATTCCATGTAGCGTTACCGTCAACTACTAAATAATCAGGTTTTTTATCTGTACCTCCTTCATAATCTATTGTATCATTATCTATATCTATATTGCCTGTAAATTCAACATCTAAATACCACTCCTTACCCTCACTTTCAAAATCTATTGTTTGAATTGCTTTATGTGTTACTGACATATCCTTAATTTAAATTGTAAGTAAAAAGCCCTGTACACCTGTGCCAATGGGCTGTAAAATGGTTTTCAATAGGGGTCTCTTGTGGTGAGGGTTTAATATTATAAATGGGTTAGATAAATAAGTATTAAAATAATTAAGGTGAAATTTATAATAGTAATACTAAAAGTGTATAAAATGATTGCGGTTAGTTCTAAGGTTAGTTTTAGTTTTCGCATATTATACCTCCTATTGCTAAAGATTTTTGAGTAAATAAATCATTAAGGGCATCAATCCGGGTATTGCTATTTCTTATGTTATTTTTAAAAGCAATTACATCATCTTGAATAAAAAATAATTCCAAACTATTGCTACAGCATTGTAAGTCAAAAAAGATTTGCATATAATATATATCCTCAACTTCCTCTGCACTTAAAGCCGTATAGGATAAACCTTTTGAATTACTTATTTTATCGCAAAGAAAAAATACTAACCAACCTCCTAAAAGGACAATTATAATAAATATCAAAACTTGTATATGGGGCATCGTTATTTTTTTTAAAGGTTAAGAAGCTAAGGCTAATGGTTTTTTATCATCCAATAAGGTTGTACTTATTTCCGTAAATACTTTAATTACTATATCCGCAAATTCTTCCTTTGAGATTTTATTTTCCTCTGTAATTAAATTTGCGTTTAAATGAACACTACTTGTTTGCTTGCTTATAGAATTATAGCCGGGGTTTTGAAAAATATTTACAATATCATCGGCGGCAAAAAGCCCAAGTGTATAAGAACCACTTTTAAAAAAGGAAGGATAATTAACAGGTATTTTTTCTTCTGTTTCAATTTTTCGTGTAATAAAGTGCTGTTCCATTTTTTAGATTTAATTGTTATTGTTTAGGTTGTTTACGTGATATATTTTTTTCTCTCCACTTATCCAATGATTCAATTGAATAATATATTATTTTTATTTCAGGAGGGGTAGATTCTGTAAAGCCATATTCCTTATTCACTATATCAAAAGATTTTCGGCTAAGCCCTATATAACCACAAGCTTCTTCTTTTGTAATCCATTTTTTTATAGGCATCATCCCCTGAATAACCTTTTTAGCCTCACTTTTTCTTTTCTTTATTTCCAGTTCCATTTAATTAAGATTTAAAACTGTTCTTACTTTTATTAAGGTATCGCTGCTGCACCGACCTAATTCTAAAACTCTATTTAAACATTCTTTAGTTACTCCTACTTCTGCTGCGGCATCGTTTTTAGTATAATGGCTTTTTACATACTTTTTAAATGCAGCCCTTTCAATTTTATCTAACCTTACTGACCTTCTTTTTTTTTCTGTGGTTATAATCATTTTTATTTTGTTTAAAAATTTAGCTATATAGGGTATATGTTTATAAAAAATTATGACTTACTTTTGTGAAGCAAAAGCGTTAACTTATGCGTTAATTCCTTTGATAGAATAAAGTTAGTATATTTTATTCGATAAATCGAACTTTATTTTATTTATTTTTTATATATTTTTTAAAAAACCATATAATGTGGGATAATAATAAGAAACTTAACGTAGCTATTGATCTTTTAAAGGCTAAGAAGATTATCAAGTATAACTCTGAAATAGCCGTTGCGCTTGATATTAGCCCAAGTGTAGTAAGTGAGTATGCTACAGAACAAATTATAAAATCAGTTCAAAGATTGCAATCTAAAATAATTGCTAATCAAAAATGTAATGAAGCGTTAAAAACAATTGCTGAAAAATTGGATATAGATAAAAATGTAACATTCCATACAGCCCGGCACTCCTTTGCTACTAATTTTATTACCAATGGAGGTAGGTTAGAAGTACTATCCCGTTTAATGGGTCATAGTACTACAAAGACAACATCTATATATGCTAAAATATCTGATACGATTGCTGACGAGGAAATGAAAAAAGTTTGGGGTAAGAAATAACCCCTGTATAGAAATACAAGGGTACTAATCAAACTGCTGATAAAAAAAACCTACTTAATAGAAGCTAATCCCCTTACTGTTCCACCGGAATTACAACTTACAATACTGCCTACTAAGGCGGCAGCTAATAAAATAATAAATAACTTTTTTATATATTTAATTTAAATGGTTACGAAAAATAATAAGCCGCTTCCTTCCTTCTACGTGTGGTAAGCCCTTGATAAACCTTACCTGCTGCTTTATTCCACCTTAAAAATTCTGTAGTTATTGTAGCATCGGCAGCGTTCATTCTTACCTTTTTTAAAAGTGTTGAACTTGTTAACGCTCCTATACCTACATTATAAGTAAAGCATACTAAAGCATCAAATTGATTTTGATTAACTACAGTAGATTTAAGCAAGGCATTTACAACTGTTGCTACGTTACCTGCGGACCATTTTAATAGTTCGTCTGCTTCATCTTGTGTAAGTGTATCACCTAATTTAAATCTTGTACCATCTTTATTAATAGTATTACCCCAACCAATAGTTATTGGTAAGCCTCCACTTGCAGGATCATTATAGGCATGTAAAACACACCCTTCAAAACTTTCTATCAGTTTTAAACCGTTATCGGAAATTGTCATGCCTTACCTCCTTTAATTAAATCATGGTAAATATATTCAGCCAAAGTAATAAACATGGCTATCTTAGTTCCACCAGGTGCTAAGAAAGCTGCAATAGCTAAGTAGGCCGTATGACTTGCCTTTGCCCATCCTGTACCATCATTTGCTTTTTTATCCAATAGTAACTTTTGGATATTTGCAAGTACTACTAATATATCATCACTATTTGCATCTTGTGCAATTCCTAAATCTTTACTTACAATAGCTAAAGAACCTTTTAGTTTTTCAGCATCAAGGGCAGGAAAATCCTTTTTAATTGCATCAAGTAAAAACTGTGGCGTTGCATCTAAGTAGGTATTTATCGTATGTACGATACCTGAACCTTGCAACATGACTGACTGTAACTCCGGGCTAAGTTTTTTCCAGGCTTTTTTAGCCTCATTAAATAGACCTGTGAAAAACAAGCCAATTGTGTTAATTAATTTAAATAAGAAGAACATGGTTTTTTATTTTAAATGTTAATGAAATAAGTACTCAATATCGGGAGATACGCATAAGGTAGCACACGATGTAATTAAATATATTGCTGCCAATAGCAGTATGACTAAGGTTATAAAGGTTAATATTTTTTCTTTCCAGTTCAATTTGTTTCAATTGCGGTTACGTCCTTAGCAGGTACACTACTGTTGTTAATCTGCACCCCGAACATTTGGGCTGTACTAATAACTGCTGCAATTGAAAAACCTATAATTTGGGATATTACTTTTGCTTTACTATCAGCAATAAATGTAAATGTTGGTAGGTAGCATAAAAACAACCCACTAATGGTTACATATATTTTTGCTGCCCTTGCTACTGTAGCAGGGGTAGGTTTGGTTAGCTGTGCTAATCCGAATTTAATATCACTCATAATTTTTCATTTAAAATTTTAAATCTTACTATTACTTTTATTACCTGTCCTTGCTTGTTAAATATTGGTTCACTTCTGCAAAGAGTAATTACTATTGTTCCATCCTCTTTTATAAACCTTATTTTCCTGCAATCCGAACTTGGTGTTTTTCTTAATGTATCTGATAGTTCCCTAATTTCCTCCTTATCCTCTTTAGGTATTAATTTCATATATCCCTTACCTAATAAATCCCTTTCATTATCTGCATCTACCATTAATAAATAAGCAGGGTTACAATAGACTAAATCTCTTTCAGTATTTAACCTGCAATTAGGGTGCGGATCAGTATGTAAGATTGCATCTATAGTTCCTCTTAAAACAAATATTTCATCTTCAAAAGCTGTTCTTAACATAACCATATCGGCATCATGTGCGGCATCTTTTATCTTTAGTAACATTATCTCACTTGCTCCATTCATAATATCCTTAAATGCCTTAATAAAAGGATTTAACTTCTTTCGATAATAGTTACCTATCCATCCACCTGCACCTACAAGTACTGCTGTCGCTACATTTGTTGCGTCTATATTCCAACCCATTTTTTATAAAAAGTTTTAATTTTATCCCACCCTTTAGTTTCAAAATAGTACCCTGCCATCATTGCCGTTATTAGTACAAAAGCATAATAAAAGAAAAATACAGTTGGTTTAAAATCAGTTGGGTTCATAGATGTAACGCCAAGTGCTACCATTCCATACGTTACTATAGTTGCCGGAACATTGTTCATTTTTTACTTTTTTTTTAATGTATTTATATATATAGGCACCTAACATACTTGCCGCCCATACTGAAATCCCAATAATAGAATTAAAGAATTTTTGTAAGTTGTTTTGTTCCATTGTTAATGTTTATATCTATGCTTTAAAATATACATTGTTGCTGACACAACTATAGCTGCCGGGGCTACAACAAGTGTTTGGGTATTACTTCCACTACTACCTAAATTAGTAGTGGTTGTTAATCTGAAAATATAAGTACCTACTATAAGTCCTGTAGTACTTGTGGTACTGCTTGTAGGCGTTGTAAAAATTGCTGTATTAGGTCCTGAAACTTGTGTCCATGCATAAGTAATATTATCATTAGGGCATGTACCACTTAAACTTACTGTAGAAGGTAAGGTTATATTTAATGCTGAACCTGTAGTAACAGGAACAGGAGATAGCCCATTATCAAATAATAAAATACTTGAATATGGATTTATATTTACGTTATCATTGTAAGTATTCCCGTAAACATCCATTTTATTGTAGTTATGGAAAGCAATTGTTTTTATTATATTAGTTGTATTATAATATATAGTATTAGCTACGGTAGGCATATAACTACTATTAGCTTCATTAGCTATAGTTGTTTTCCATGCAGGTAAATCTTGAAATGTTATTGGATTTGAAGGAATAGAAGTATAGTACATAAAAGGGTAAGTAATTCCACTTCTGTAATAATTACTATCTATGTTTGTAAACATATTACGTACATCATCTGTGTATGCTACAGAGGTTGGAAGATTTAAGTATTTATTATAATTTCTTAGATTAGCATAATTAGCATAATTAATATTACGTGTATAAATAATATTCCTATTATATTTTCCTAAACTTGAAGAATCTAATCTTTCCATATCTACCCCATACCTTGTATTATAAAATATATTGTTTCTTACTGTTGTATTATTGGCGATGTGTAAAAATATGCCTGTACCTTTTGGACAATTTATTACAGTATTATTATAAACATTATTACCGTAACTGTGAGCATCTATATATACACCATGAGCGTTCCAACTATCTTGATTAGTAGGGTAATTCTGTGTTCCATTATCGGCTCCAATTCCATTTATAATAATATTGTTATAAACATTTCTATTGGTTGATGAAGTCATTGTAAATCCGTTACCTGTGTATATACCTCCTGCATCATCTTTTACATAGGCATAATTAGATACATAATTGTACCGTACATTAATGTTATTCCCTGCAAGTCCACCCCAAACAATAGGTATATAACCTGTGCTATCTATGTTATTATATTCTACTGTAGCATTATCTCCTGCTGTTTGATCTAAAGCATCCCCGTAACCATCCCCTGACGAACTCATGCCCTCGAAATTATAAGTGTTCTTAATATAGTTATATCCTACATATTGAGTTGTACTCGCCTGTCCACTTATTGCAATACCTCTACTTAAAGAATTAAGAATTGTATCGCCTTGAATAATTCCTGACGTAAAAATATAATTCAAGTGTACACCCATTGCACAATAGTTAGTCTTACAATTTTTTACTACTATAGAAACGCCATATTGGTTGTAAAAACCGTATTTTCTTGCTCCTTCAACTGCAATACCATCAACTGTAATATTGTTCTTATTACTCATGTTAAAAATAGTATCTCTTACACCTATTTTAATGGTGTGAGTTGTTGGTAGTTCTGCTCCAAAATAAACGGATAAATTAGAGGTAGAACTTAAATACCATTCACCAAAAATATCAAGTGTTCTTATATCATTCTGTATAAAGTAACCATAACTAACTTTTGGATTATAACCACTACCACCCGAATAATTTATAGTGCCGCCTGAATGGGATGTTATTAAACATGGGTCAATAATCCAATGATTTTTTCTAATTACTACAGTTGCTCCGTTAGTTGCCCAATTTGTTGTTGTTGATAATGCAGGTCCTGTAATACTATTAGTTCCTGTTCCACTAATTATTAAATATCCGCTATTACTTGCTGTTGGGTTTGGGTATCTTCCCATTGCATAAGGGTAATTATCTATTACTACTATGCTTGAAGTAGATACTGCTGCTGTTGCATGTTGTACACCTGATCCATCATTAACCCAAGTAGTAAGTGTTTGTAACCCACTAAGTAAAGGTTTAACCCCTGTGCCATAAGTTCCAAAATACATAAAATCGTGAGGGCATCTAATATTTTCATACCAAACATCACCTCTCTTTAAAAGTACAGAATCGTTATTACTGTAAGCATAACCACTAACCTTTGCCATCGTAGCCCATGCATTTGCAATGTCTAACCCTGTGTTACCATCATTCCCTGTTGATGAACTAACATAAAATGCTCTACCGTAACTAAACTGTACAGTAAGTAAAAATAATATGGTTAAGTATTTTATCATGGGTAAATAACTACGTTTATACTTTCTAATGTAATAATATCTGTTGCAATTACTGGGGTTTGTAATGTAACTGTTAAGGTTACGTTTGTACTAAAATCAAAATTATATAAGGATGTTGCTGTACCTGAACCACCAAAACCACTAACATTATTATTAGCAGGTGGGGCTATTTGTGAATTAATTAAACCTCTATTACTTATTCGAGTAAAACCTGAAAAACTACTTGCTGTACTTGATTGATTATTTTGTGCTATCTGTGTACCATTTAATTTAATTTTTATTAACCTGCTATTAGTATTTGAAATCATACTATCTAAAAAATAGATATATAAACTTGAGTTTATACCTAAAGTATTTGCAGGGATAACATAAGTAAATACTGTATTTTCAGTAAGGTTAGCAGGATTGGTATATTTAGTATTGTCCATTATTAATGAACGTGGTAATAACCTTATAATGGCTGCTAAACTATCAGTCTTTTTCTGTGTCTGATAAAGTGTTGCTGTTGCTGTTGAACCTGTAGTATCACTTTTTAATCTCCTTAAATTAATAGCCGTAGCTAAAGTATTACTATCTGCATTTTCTTTAGTTGTAGTTACATAACCACCTCCACCACTTGTTAAGTATAATGAATCAGAAGTACCGTTTGCGTTCCTTGATACCCCAATACCTCCACCTGCAAATATGGTATCGCGTACTATCTGTGCAAATACATTTTTTACATATCCTGTTGTACCAAACTTTAAAGAACTATCACTTGTAGCAGGGGTTAATCCTTGCAATATACCTGTTAACGTACCACCTGTAAATGGAACGAAAGTAGTTAAGGCTGTAGTCATTGGTAATAGTCCTGCTGTACCCCAATTACCCCAACTAAAAGCTGTGTTCCAATTGGCTGAATTGTTAGTTATAAAAGAAGGTACTGTACCTGTAAATACTGTTATACCTGTACCTGTTATTTGTGGTTGCTTACTTGTTACACTTGCTACCGAACCATACCGTAAATCATAGTAGGTTTGACTATGAAGGTTACTTACTACAGTACTATCTAAGGTAGTTAAGAAGGACGGAGTAGTACCTGTAAACTTTACTATTCCATTACCATTTATTGCAGCTTGTTTACTGTTCCAATTAGCTGCTGAACTTATGTTAGCATCGGTTATAATTGTAGCAGGGCTAATGCCATGTGTACTTACATAATACTGCGTAGCAAGTGTATTTACCGTATCTACAGTTCCACCTCCACCATTTGTTCCTGTAAATATTCCTGTTACTGGGTCGTAAGAAACAGAACCCGTTGCAGACAATGCCCGTCTTGCCATTATCTTAACTTGTACAGAATCAAATTTAACAACTACAGCAATGGTATCTTGTGCGCTTGCTTTTAAACTAAAAAATAGTAGTATTAGTAGTAGGTATTTCATTTATTAATAATTTATTATTTTAATTAAAATGCTCTTACTTCAACAAAATTTGGTGTTACTGTTGCTCCTGCTGTTGTTACTATTGCTCTTAATAATGCTGCGTTAAAAGCAGGTAAAGTATATTGTACTGTTGAACTTGCAACGGCTGTTAATACCGTTCCTACATTTGACCATGTTACACCGTAGTCATAACTTGCTTGTAATTGCAAAGCTGGTGCGGTTGTTGCCGCACCTATGCTTACTACTAATTGCACGTTATTACTATTCGATACGTCTAAAATTGGCGTTGTGCTTCCGGCTGTTGTAAGTACAATTGTTGATCTATCTATTAACTGCCTTGCAGTACTATTTACTGCATCATTACTCATATTTTTATTTAAAGTTCTTGTTATTGTCGGCGTAGTTCCTGTTACTGTTTGAACATACCTCATTCGGTTACCTGTAACTGGTAATTTAGGGCTTCTATAGTTACCTATTGCAGTCATTAATGGCATCGAATAAACAGTAAACCAGTTAGAGTTACCTGCATCATCACTTTCTTGTATATCTATTGCATAGCCTCCACCTGCTGTTATTGCTGTTACCTGCACATTTATTTCAAAACTTGAACCTCCTAATAGTATGTAAGGCCCTGTGGTGTTATTGGCTGTTATTGCTGCATTTGATAAATCTATAGAAAAAGTAGGAATAGCAACACCTGCTGAACCGGATAAAATACTTACCCCTGCTGATCCTGAAATAAATATACTTGAAGCATTATTAACTGCTTTTGCAGATACAACAATAGTTCCACTTGTATAGCTTGAGGTAAAACACCGAAAATTTGTAGCACCTGCTACCGACATTGTATATACCCCTGCTGATCCAATATTACCGCTCGATTGAAACGCATTACTACTCAAATTTAAAACAGAAGTTGACGTTGCAATTGTTACATATGTAACACCATTATCAACTGATATTTGCCCTTGAAATGCTGCTGAAAAAGTACCTGTAACACTTAATGTAACTGTTGATTGATTATTTAAGTTTAATGTACAAAAAGCAACTGAAATAGCTGCTGCCGATCCACTACCTGTTACATATCCTGCTGATTGTAACCCTTGTCCAAACATTGCAATATTTACCAATAAAAACGCTGCTGTTAATAATTTTTTCATTTTTTTTAATTAGTTATTTGATATTTTCCGTTAAGCCATTTAGCTTCAGTAATCGTATTTGCAAGTACTGTAGTTAATGCTGTTACCCCGTCATTATAATAAATTGGGCTTCCTACTAACGTCCAGGCAAAGCCATTTTCTTTATTAAACAGTTCTATTCTATCTCCATTGTTTACCCCTGCATTTATAGTAGCTACTCTTGATGCTGTTAATGTTGCAGCAGGGAATATAACAGTTGAATTAGCGGATATTGTTATAGGTGCATCAGTAGATGTAAATATTGTTAATGCTATTGCTCTTGTAGCTACCCCTGCATTTACATTTATAAATAAAATTGACGTATCTATTAATGTTCCGTTCTTTGTAAGAACAGGTAATTGGGCATGAACCTTAAACGATACAACCAATAATAACAATACAAATATTTTTTTCATTTTTTACCTTTTAAATAGTGTGACACCCATTGATACCACACTATTTTTGATTAATAATTGTAATCGTTCGAAAAAATATCACCAGCCAACCTTGCCGAAGTAAGTGTTACAACTGCACCTGTTAAAGAAAATTGAGCCAATACTAATTTGACACCATTTTTAAATACTTTTAATGTAGCTGCTATAGGTGTATTTGCTAAAGTGTAAGAAGCCGTTGCTGCACCTGTTAGTTCTTCATTTGACTTAAAGTTTACACTACCTGCCGGAGTAGGTACGTTTAATACACTACCTACCAATGTAGCTGCTCCTGAACCTGTAACCGTTAAGGAAAGTGTACCCTGTTTAGAAGCTAAATCACTTGTTAAACTTGTTACCTGGCTTTCGGTAATTAAGATTGGAATACTTGAAATAGCAGTAAGTAAACCTTTACCATTTCCGGTTACTGCTGCTACTGATGAAGCAGTACCAAAAGTTCCTACATTACTGTTAACCGTTGCAAGTACTGCGGTAATCGAAGTAGTACCACTACCTGTCATATCTCCTGCTACAGTAATTGTTTGGTTAGCCAATAAATAAGCGCCTATTGGTTGTTTACCATTAATGGCAGCCGAATACGGGGCCATAAATGTGGCCGTATCTAACGTTGTGCCATTTACTGTTAATAATTTTAATTGCGCCTGTGTAGATAAAATACACACAAACGACAATAATAATAAACATAATAATTTTTTCATTTTTTTTTTAATATTTAAAATCCGACTGGAATAAGTCCGTTGTTAGTGGTGTATCTACTAAGGTTATAACTGCACCTGTAATAGACCACTTACTGTTAGGTAAGCGTACACCATTTTTAAATTGTTTTACTGCTCCTAACTGTCCTGCGCGTGGCGTTTGGGGTAAGGTTATAATTATAGAAGTACTACCCGTACTTTCAAAGCCTGTGTAATCTGTTCCTCCTGTAGTTCCATACCTTACATCTAAAGTGGCAAGGTTTAAACTTTCGGTAACTACATACCATATACCATTTGAGTATTGAAGTATAAAATCTTGGTTTAATAAAACCAAAGAACGAGTAACTACGCCACCTATTTTGTTTATTGTGTCTGTGCCGCCTGTATTAACAATAACTGTATTAGCACCTCCCTGTATAACCATTTTAACCCCAATCATACTGATATTTGGTGGGGCGGTAGGTAAGGTTATTATAATGTTCCCACTTGTAGTATCTACAGGAATAAAATCACTCGGAACTGCCGTATAGTTAGCAGTTTTTACTGCTGTAATATTTCTTACTAATGCTCTATTATTTAATGCTGCAAATAAATCCGTTTGTGCGGATAAAGTACCTATGATACCTCCCCACGTTGCGGTGCCACCAGAGCCGCTATTGATATTAGGAAAAACCGTTGCTATCTGTACAAGGAAGTCTGACTGGCTAAGTACCGCTACACCTCCTACTTGAATATCCGTTATTGCGGTAAGGTCGTAACTCAAATAACCAAAGTCCGACATTACCTTTACCGACATAGGCGAAGTAAGGCAGAAATCAGGCTTACCTGAAATAATATAAGTAGCCCCTCCTGCTGCTTGTATCATTGCTAAACCGCCTACTTTAGTGAAATTTACTGTCATGGTTTTATATTTTAAAGACCGCTAAAAATTGTATATGTATATGTACCTGCTGCTGACGGTAAAACTCCGGCAATTATTAAAGATGTTGCGCTTGAACCATTGGCTATTATTGCTGTACCTGCACTTGATTGATTAGAGGCACTTATAACACAAGAAGGTGAAGCACTCCAACCTAATGCGTAGTTAATAGTACCTATTGTACCTGATACTACTCCCGATGTTGTAATAGCTACCTTCATAAAAGCATCATTGCCTGTTACTACTATGCCTGTTACATTTCCACCTAAAGAACCTGTTGTTGGTGTACCTGTTGTTCCTGCCGGATGGGAATAACTTGCTACACCTGTTGAACTAATATAAGTAGGTGTATTTAACACACTTCCTACTAATGTAGAAGGGCCACTATTACCATTTGTAGTTAGTGTTATTGCTCCACCCGTTGCCGGGGCAATCCATGATCTTGTTCCTGTTGTTGTAGAAGATAAGATGTAGCCATTGGTAGCCGGGTTACTTAAACTATTTTCCTTACCTGATATGGCCGTTGTGTTAGCTGTAATTGATGTTGTGTTAGCTGTAATTGCATTTGTATTTACCCTAATACCTATTAAAGCAGGAATAGTAGTTGAATCTAAGTTTGACCAAGAGTTACTACCTGATGTACCACCTGATAATAAAGCCTGTCCTGCATTTCCAAAATTATAATTTAACCTTAATTTACCGAATAAGGCAAGGTTACCATCTACTGTTAATCTTTCAGTTGAAGGGAAATAAGCATTATTACTTAATAACGTATTTCCAGTAGTTTTTTCTATAAATAATCTCTTTCCTCCACCTGCCCACATTGTAAGACCTGTTGAATCCCCTGACATACCTGTTCCATTTTGACTTACATTGTCTAAAAACCATAAACCCCCGCGCGGATCTGTAGAATAAAAATTAGGTGTTTTTATTGCATTATTTGAAGCAATAATACCTGATGCTCTTGCTAAATCGCCATTAACATATAATGAACCGCCTATAACAGTATTTCCAGCAAATACATCTAATGAAGCACCTGAAGATTGTCCTGATCCATTTAATCCAAGTAGATTTAAACTTCTTGTAGAAAACATTGATGGAGGTTGGTAAGGTTCCGAATAACAGTTGTTATATAAATTTTTAGCATTTGGATTTGTACCTGCATATGTACCGCCTGAATAATATTTTTTGGTACTATCCCAGGCATTACGTGCGCCGTACCCTTCTGATAAAACCCAATATTGAGATAAGGTTACGTCAGGTTTTTGGTTAACATTATCAACTCCTATAGTGTTTCTTGCAGCGTAACCATGACCGTTATAAGTAACAATTACATCTAAATTGTTTCCATTATTTTCACCATGTGCTTGTATGTAAGTATTACCTAAAAATCCGTTATCATAAAATCCCCAATGATAGTTATCTGACGATACACAATTGGTAAATAATATTATATTTGCATCGCAACCTGTAATGTAAACACCGTTATTTAATGAACTCCTAAAACCACAATTATTAAAAGTGGATTGATCTGCCATTGTTCCTGTAGCAGCACAGGCGTCTATATGTAAATTATTTCCCGAAGCATTGGCAAGAGTTACGTTATCAAAAACACCTGTGCCATGTAACTCTATTGTATGGGCTGTTGAATCAGAAAAACTAAAACCAGGATGGGTAATATCTAAATCACTCATGGTTAAAAATCCAACTGTAAATACAATACCTTTTTTATTAGGAGGAAACTGTAATGTTGAAGTAGGAAAGAATATAGCGGACTTCTCCCCTCTTATAATTATTTTACCTGTTAAATTTAAAGTTTGACTACTATAAAACGCATTGCCTACCACATTTGGAATATATACATAAGTTCCGGGGTGTGCAAGATGATAATTAATAGCTTTCATAATAGCATTGTAGGAATCGAAAGGTTTTATTTGCGCTCCAAACCAACGAATATCTAATGCACCGTTGGGCATATTCCTTTTCCATTTCCTACCTAAGACATCTTGATAAACAATAGCGGTATCTGTTAAATCCCCACCAAAGTATTGGTTAAAAGTTCCTCCCTGTATAGTGTCTGTTACATACAATTGTTTTGTACTGTCAACTATGCTTAATGATTGAATATTTGCAGTAGTGTTTAATATCTTAGTACTAAACATATTGCTTGTTGCGGCGGTAGCCCAACTTCTTACACCTGTAGTTGTAGAAGATAAAAAATAACCATTGGTAGCAGGACTACCTAAAGAATTTTCTTTACCTGTTATGGCTGCTGTATTGTTTAATACTTGATTATCTAAAAAAGTAGTATCAGAAGGAACAAGCAATTGCCTGTTACCTACTGTTGTTAAAGTAGTACCATTTATACTTTGTATATTACCACCTGAAACTAATAATGGTTGGTAAGTCCCTGCTGCATTAGTTATACTTAATTTGCTTGCAAGTAAACTATATACCCCTGAACTTGCTGTATCTGTTCTGAACTTAGTTTGTAACCCTGTTGCACTAATCGTATCTATATTTATTGTAGGCGTAACGGTACTGCCTCCCGTAATTGATAATGGAGCATTTGCTGTTACATTCATTACAGAACCACCGCCAGTACCCGTACCTGTTGCTATATTTTGCCAGTCTGTTCTACCTGTGCTATCTAATGCTACAAGTACCTTTCCTGCTGATTGACTGCCTGTATTAAAGATTAAATCTCCGTTAACGTGCAATGCGGCTAATGGTTTTGTAGTTCTTATCCCTACTGAACCACCGTAATTATTTGCAGATATTGACAATGTAGTGTCCATATACTGATTTATTACAATGCCATTCCAGTTACGTGCTGTCCTGAATTGTATATCAGAAGTACGGGCTGCATCACTAAAATTTATTGTACCCGGCCTATCAACAAAAGCTATTTCACTTGTTGATTTTGTATAATCATTATTTAGCCCTGCATGGTAAGTTAATGCAGGATAGTTAAAAGATTGCCCTGTGGTTGTATATCTTGTTTGCTCTCCTGAAATTTCATTTGGTAGAATAGAAATTTGTTCCTTACCTGCACCTGAAAATATTTCTAATTTAGCATGTGGTGTATAGTATGGATTATTTATATCCTGTCCCCTACCTACCACCATTGTTCCTGCATTATAATAAATATTAGGATCAAGTAAACTTTTTATTCCCTTAAATTGTGAAAACTTATTAATATTTCCAACAGCAATAGAATCTGTATTTAAGTTAACAGAATTATTAAACCCATTCTTATATTGTAATGCTATATTGCTTGGAGGTACCTGTAAAGAATTTAAAACTAAATTTGGGAAAGTACCAGTAATAGAAAAATTTGTTCCTGCGGATAATCTTGGAAATTTACCTATCGTATCTGTAGGAAGTAAGTAACTACCTATAGGTTGGTATAAGCTACTGCCTACAGTTGTTCCTAAAAATTTAATAGTTTTTGTATGCCCTAATAAATCAGTAAACTTTATACCTAAACTATCAGAAGTTCTTGAAATATTTAAGGTACGTACAGCCGTAGAATCTAATCCACTATTAGGTACTAATTTTAATTTACCCATACTATCTGTACTTAAAATTAAATTAGAAGTATTTTTTAACCTATTAAATTGTACGCTATCCATATACTTTATCTTACCTGATACATTTTGGTAAGATGGAAGGACTTGCGCCGAAGCTGAACTGTATATTAATAATAAAAAAATTAATTTTCTCATAGTTTAACTTGTTGCGTAATGAACTTCTATAGTTTCTCCTGCTGACAATACAATACCGTTCTTTAAAATAATATAAGGGGCAGCCCAACTATAATTCATAGGCTGTAAAGTCTTTGTTTCTCTTACTACAAAGTCTATCCTTGCACCTGTAGGTAAGGTAAATAAAGCCACTGTTTCGCCGTCTGCTATTGCTGTGTAAAATGCTGTAAAAGTATTGCTGCCACCTGTTCCACCTGAACCACTACCACCTACGCAACCTGTAGTAAAGTCATAAGCAGGGATTATCCCATTGGTATTTACTGCTAAGAAAGGTTGGTAGTTATGTGTTAATGTGTAGAATTGTGTAAACGTATCTATTAATCCAACTGTGTTACCTGAACATACCCTTGCTCTCATTATTTGGTACAAGTCGCTTGCATTTTCAAATACATCAGCTATAATATTATATTGAATACAATTAATAATTGCGTTATCCCTTGCTATCTGTAGATTAATTAAGTAAGTAAGCATTACCGACATAGGGGCAGGTTTGTAAGCCTGTTTAATAAAAGGTATTACAGTTATCTTTTCGTTTACAAATAACCAGGTAAAAGCTGCGTGTTGGTAGGTTAGTAATTTTATATAGCTAATTGTGTAAATACAATCGTAATATTTACCTCCAATAGATAAATCAAAAATGGGTGCGGTACCTGTAATTGTACCTACTAAACAAGTAGCTAACCATGCGCTTGATTGTCCTGTAATTAAATATCCACCTACTCCATAAATAGTAGTATCGGTATAAATTAAGGCAGGGCTAAAGCAATCAAATCCCGGCACTAAAGTTTGTAATACGGTTTTATATTCCATATCCCAAGCCCTTGTAAAAACCCCGTTAACATATCCTGTACAAAAAGTTACTAATGTAATTGTGTAATTGCCCTTCTGATACTTTTGATCGCTGCCTAATCTTAAAGGAACTGTGTAAGATGGGTAAGCTGTTCCATTCCATGCTATAGCCGTTCCGCTAATAGTAGTTATGCCGTCAGGCTGTGTAATAGTAAATAATCCTGTAAGGTTAGGTTTATCCCCTGTAGGTATGGTTGTCAATGCAGTTAATATCAAGGATGGAACCCCTGTAAAATCAAATGCTACATTAAAACTTACTTGCCCTGTCAGGTTCATTATTTAGGTTTTAAAATGGCTCCCCGAAAGGAGCCACCCCCGTCAATCACGTACCCACGTACAAGATGGAGGGCTATTTTTTAATAATCTTTCCTTCTTTTTTTGCTGTTAACATTCTCTGTAAATTTCCTTTCACCGTATCACCGTTAGCACTTGTCTTTAAGAAATTTGCAAACTGTTCTAACTCTGTTATTCCTTCCTTTCTTTCAAGTAATGTTATCAATTCATTTGTACCTGTAAATACCCATTTATTTTCATGTGGAATAAAAGCAATTATTTCTGCCTCTACTGCCATCTTAATTATCGCTTTTGTTTTCATATCCGGGCTATCCATTGCTTCGTAGAATTTTTGAGGATTTTTCTCTGCAAGACTTTCCAGCTTATCTTTCAATACCTCTAATGGCAATGTGGTACTTAAACCAAACCCTGCTCCTACAATTCTTAATTCAGCGTATGTTGCGCCACGAATAGCCGTGTAACTATCAAATAAGAAATTCCTTTTAGTACTTCTTGATTGGCTCTCTGCTATATCATTTATCCTTTCAAACGTTGGTGTATTAGTTATATCCCTGTATGGATTAGAACCGTTATCATTGTGTAGTTCTAAAGTATCGTAAGATTCCATTTCATCTATCACACCATACCTTACCATAAATTCGCCTCCTTCACCTTTTGATGGAGAAAATAACCTGTATTTAAATTCAGGTACTTTAGTTTGGTCATTAAATTTTTGTACTGCTCCTATCTCTATTGTCTTACCTGTTTCGGGGTCAATAATTCTACTTCTAAGATGGATAACCACACTTGATGGGTAAACCATTTCTGCACCCTTAGCATGTAATGGATCAATATTTTTTTCTCCTATTAATAACCGATACTTTACTACCTCACCTGGTTGTAATTTCCTGCTATCTAAATATTGTTGTAGTTTATCCGATATATGGTTAATATCAGAACCAGCATACTTTTGTAAACTCATATAATTGTTTGATTAATGACGGGGGAAAAATAAACCCGGCAGCATAACCGCCGGGCTAAAAACTATATTGCTACTCTCATTTTAAACATTTGGCGTGTACCTAAGCACTCGTTACCTTGTGTAGTAGAGATATGACAAGTCTTAACTTCTTTACCACTTGTAGGGGTATCAGCTAATGCTCCTGTGTACCATTCAGCCACCATTTCAGTACCATGATTTCTGCCAGCACCGGGATTAGGTAAGAACCTTACACCGATACGGGATTCAACACCACCTTTACCACCTGCGCCTACTTGCACCTTAACTTTATCCTTTGGAATACCATAAATGGTTTTGCCAATTGGGTTATTGTTACCGAAGATTTGTGGCTGATCCAAAATATTTAAACCGCTAAACTCCAATTGACGATTACCGTAAGAAACTTTATCAACTGTAAAGTCAATTTCTTTACCATCAAAGTTTATTTTAACGGAGTTCATCACGTTTGCACTTGGCAAGTTTTTAAATAACTGATCGCTCAATCTTTTTGGCTTACTTGGGCAAAGAAGTAAATATTGTGAAGGGGCTTTTACTGTTAACATTTGATCAAGCAATACATCTATATCACTAAATAAGAAAGTTCCTAAAGTAGCTACTGCGGCATTAATACCGTAGTTACCCATTTCCTGATCTATACCGCCAGTAGTTTGCATACTGTTACCAAACTGATCTAACAATGTTGGAGAAGCAGAACCAAATTCATTTACAGATTTCACACCACCGATTAAGGTTGCAGAAATTGTTTCTTTGAAAGATTGGGCTTGGTTAATAGATTGTGTATAAGCATAATAACCTGTTCCTGTTACTACAGTAGTTACACTTTGAATATCGGTAATTTCTGTACTATCTTTCATATGCTCCACCAAATTAAAATACTTGGTTTGTCCATAAGTTAATACTGCAACTGCATCCGAACCTTCACCTGTGGTAATACCTAAAGAAGTTATTTTATCTCCCTGTACTGCTGTAAGGTTAGTACCATCTACAGAAGTAATAGTAAAACTATCCTTACCTGCTGCGGTAGTAACAACAGAACTAATTTTACCTACTTTGCTATTACTAAATTTATACTTACCATCTCTACGAGCAAAACCTGTAGTGGTAATAGTTACGGTTAATATAGGAGAACCTGAACCTGCTACACCTGCTGTATCAAATACCAACACTTGCTGTAAATCTTCATTTACAAAATGATGGTAGTTAGGTTGGTCAGTTTTTTTATATCTGCCAGCCAATTGCATTAAATCATCATAGCCTGTTTCATTTGCTACATCTATAATGTTAGGGTTAATATCCCTTGTGTCCATATAGTTAATACCTGTTACGAACTGTTTGGTGGTACTTTGCCTTCCGGTCATTGTTTATAATTTAAAATGTTTTTAATAATTATTTATAGCCCCAATTCTTAGTAACGGCAGGTACCGGGATTACTCCATCAGCTTTGGGCGTAATGTTTTGTAATTCATCCTGTACTTTCCTTCGTCCTAATGCCTTGTAATGTTCTGCATGGGCTTTTACAAAACCTTGTACATCACTCCCTATTGCAAGGGCAGCGTAATAGCGTTGCAAATTTTCAGGTGTTAATTCTGTATCAGAAGCATTTAATACGCTGTTTAAAGCGTTGTCAATCAAACTCTGTGTGTCCTTTAGTGGGTAGTTAAAACTCTCTTCTCCCTCCCCAAATGAAATAGACTTTGCTGTTTGTAATGATTTTGTTAATGGGCTTTCTAATACAAAGTTTTTCAACTGTGTTTGCTTTTGTTCCAATTCAACGGCTTTCCGGGATGCATCAGGGTCAGCTTTAGGTTCGGGGGCTTTAAATCCCTCTTGCTCCTCTATGAACTGCTTTCTTTTGGCTTCACTATCTAATCGTAATTGTTCTGCGCCGAATACAGCCTCATCGCTGTCCTCATCGTATTCATCACGGTTAGTATAATATTTAGTTTCAAAGTCTTTTTTAAATTTAAAATCTAATGCTCTTTCACTCATCCCCGGATTTTGCTTTTGCATATCCATTTTCAACAATTGGACATCGGACATCTTACTAAAATCTACCGTCTTAGCTTGTAAATAAGGAATGAAATCACCTGTACCATCTTTATATTTAAGCATGTTTACAGTAAAATCATCATAGCCTAATTCCTTTAATGCCTCATATTTATCGGCAGTTTTTATGGCTTTTTTCCAGTCAGTAGGTGTTACCTCAATAGGCTTAATCTCTACAGGTATTTCTTGTGCTATTTCTACTATTGGTTCAACAGGTACTATTTCTTCTGTAGCAACTTCTGTAGTTAATTCTTGTATAACTTCCTCATCCTCATTTTCTTCATCATCTACAGAATCAGGCACATAGCCATAATTTCTTGGCTCTGCCACCGTTTCAGTAGTATCAGGTTCTCTTTGAAATATTATTTTATTAAAACTCATAGATAAAATTTTGATTGACGAAATCAGGGTTTTACGTTACTTACTAATTATTTTAAGTAAAATTGTAAATAATAATTATATTACCAAAGGGATATTATGTTTTAGCCTTTTTATTATGTTATAGCCTTATTGCATCTGTGGCTGTTCCATTTGTTGTGGGGGTTGTTGCATCTGTTGCGGTGGCTCTTGTTCTTGTGCTTCCTCTGCTGCATCCTGTCCATTACCCATTGCTGTTTGTGTAATATCAGATACAGCTTTCATAGCTACGGCTTCATTAGCTTGGTTAACTTTAACTTGTGCTATAGCAAACTGCCATGCCATTAAATTATTATCAATCGTTAACGTGCGCTGCATAGCCTTATCAGCCTCCTGACTTTTAAGTTGTTCTGCCTGTTGGTTACTCTGCATTTGTGCCTGTGAAGTTGCCTGTGTATTTTGCAGGGCTGTAGCCTGTGCTTTAGCTTGGTTAGTCTTAACCTTATAAGCAAGTATCTGTTGGGCCTGTTTTATATTGTACGTATTGATAATAGTAATTGCATCAGAAGTATTTAAACTTCCATTGGCAATATCACCTTGTATCATCGTAAATAATATTGATTTCTGATCGTCGGAAGGTTTATCCTCTAACATTAAATCATAATCAAAATCCTTAATACTTGCAGGTATAGTTATCCATTTACCTGTGTTCTTATTAAACCCATCATAAGTACCTCTTTTAAGGGCTATCTGTAACCTTTGTACTACCGACTTAGCCGTTCCTTCTATAAGTTTTTTACGTGCATTTACAAAGTTCCATAAGGCATTATTGGTACTTTCATTGGCTAAATTGGCTGTAGTGGTAAGCATCCTTGCATTAGGTGTACTACCATCGGTTAACTCATTTAATCCTGTTATGCTGCGCAAGTTCTGTAGTTCTGCGTTCTTATCGTTGTACAGCCCAGCTAACTGCTGTGCCATACTATTGGCTATTGGATTAATGGCTTTGTAGTTTACATTTTGATCCATTGCTGTACCACTTCTACGGGTAATAAGAATACCCTTTTGATAGAATAGATTAAGTACATCTTCGGGAGTAAGTGCCTTACCTCCTTTACCCATTGCCACATTTTCTATTGCTGATAAATCAATGTCAAAACCATTGGGTACCATGCCATTTCTAAAATGCCTGATCTTAAAAGTTATCATAGCAATATCATCTATAATATCTATCATAGATTCAGTTAACCCTGTTGCTTTCATATTAAAAAACCCTGCTGCCTGTACATTATAGGATAATTTAGTTTTACCCATTGTAGTTGTATTTACTGATCTTGGCATATTTTCAAGTAGCCCAAAATCATAAATCAAGTCCGTACCAATTACCCACTTGCATTTAAAAACAACCTCTACTACCTTTGCCTTAAAAACACTACCTGCACTTATTTTACCATCTTCTGTAGGCTTGGCTTTACTTATCCGTAAATTGCCACTCTTATCTTTATTTTCCTCTGTTACCCTTTTATTATAAGATATAAATTCAAGGTCTAATACATTAGTCTTAAACAAATCATAACCATTATTCTTAATTCCATACTGTCCAAAACTTGAAGGATTATCCCCTCTACCTGCTACAGTTCCCCGTAATACCTCAATTTCTTTTTCATCAAAGTATTTTCTTAAATCACTTAGTTTAGTAGATTTTATTTCCCCTGCATAAGTCATATCAGTAAACCCTGCATCAAGTACATTGCTACAGATAAATGAACCTGGGTACACATATCTAACTATAACCTTATTATTTTCGTCTAAATCATTTTTTGTTACCCCTACGCCAAAATCAATAAAATCCTCTGCGTCTGTATCAAAAGTACTTGCCGTATCATTTTCATAAAATACTAACTGTATTGCTTCCTCTGTATCTTTAGCCCTAATAAACTTAGGGTTAAAATCTATTTCCATTTGTAATTCTTCCAAATCTTCCGCCTCTCCCGGCGCTTTTGCTACCGATGGATGGTTGGCAAATTGTGGGGCGTTCTGCTCTAAGGCTTGCCTCATCATTATTTTTATTTTAGCATTGGCGTATTCTTCATCCTGTGCATCTTTTGCTAATGGATTTATAGCTGTACATAAAATGTTATACCCTTCTTTCTGTAACTTAGCTACAGCTATATTTCTAAGTACAGTTCCAATAGCAGGTGGGTCCCATGATATTGAAGCCCAACTTTCGTCCTGTTCATCTTCCGGTAATAATTGTTTCTTATACTTATCTATACTCTGCTTACCATAAGCATAAGAACGTATCTCTGCATATCGCGCTTGTTTTTTTGCAAATATGCTTCCATCGGGCATACCTATATCCCAATTATTCCATACAGCTTTTGCAAACTGTAAAATCCATTCTTTACCCTTTTTTTTCGGGTCCTCATTATGATCGGGGAACGCTACTGTAGTTGCCATGTTAAGCTATTTTTCTTTTTTTAAATCCGTAATCTGAAAGGTTGGGTATATTGGTTTCTTTTCTATACAGTAGTTTGCTATCAGCTATAAATACATACCCTGTAGCCATTGCCACATCATAGGCTGTAGTATTGTTTAAATCAAATTCTAACCAATCTGTAATCATACTTTTAAACAGTACTTTTTTACTGTTTTCTAAAATGTATGCTTCTGTGGCTTCCGCTAATTGTTGGTGGGTTTTTTGGTTACCAGGTATGCCATAATCATCATAGCCTTTTAGCTTCATTAAAAAGGCTTCATACCCACGATAAATAAAGTAGTCTTTCCATCCATTTTTATTACTCTCAAATAATACTTGACAACCAAAAAATACGGCTGTCATTAGCATATCTTCATATTGAATATCTGTAGAAGCTGCCCTATATTTATATAGGCATACACAAGCATCATTATAAATACTTGTATCAGTAACATTATACTTTTTCTTTATTACT